>Ga0307507_10000357_pt1 | contig 93249 bp, 24 predicted proteins | sample 7_EM_MG_FD_207223 | JGI IMG/M metagenome (GOLD analysis project Ga0307507, IMG submission 207223) | Populus trichocarpa ectomycorrhiza microbial communities from riparian zone in the Pacific Northwest, United States - 7_EM | ecosystem: Host-associated > Plants > Roots > Unclassified | place...
GAAAAGAATGTATTCCGGTAGGTTCGTGATGTCTGTGAGATAAGGAGGAAAGAAGGAGGAAAGCCGAAGCTCAATAAATACAGGAAAATGCCAAGACAGTAGGCGACGTCCAATCTACACCACCACAATATAAGCTATATGCGAGGTGTACATAAGAGCACGGGGTTCTCCTATAGAGGCCCCTACGGTCAGGTTCCGTAACAACACGGAAGAAATATTAGTAGAAGATATAGCTAGAATCTATATAAAGGAAGTGTTTATAAGATATAAAGCACTAGATAAGATTATATTAGATAGAGATCTAAGATTTATAGTAGCATTTTAGGAAGTGTTTCTGGTAGAATAAGGAGTTTGCGCAGTAACATCTATAGCATATTATCCGCAGACGGACGGATAAACAGAAAGACTAAACTAGACACTAGAGCAGTATCTAAGGCACTATATTAATTACGCACAGAATAATTGGGTATTATTATTACCGGTTATATAGTTTACATATAATGCAACACTATAAGAAGGAATAGGGACATTACAATTTAAGGCAAATTACGGATATAAACTAAGAACATTATTGTCGCCACGTTAAGCAAAAAAGACGAGTAGCACAGCTAAACAAAGAATAGAGATGTTAATAAATCTTTATATAGACCTTATGGAAATAGCCAAGCTAGTACAGCAAAGAATGAAAAGGTACTATAATGCTAAGAGATCTAAGGGACCAGATCTTAAGGAGGGAGATAAAGTGTGGCTACTATACAAAAATTTTAAGAGTTGACGACCAAGTAAGAAGTTAGACTATATTAGACTAGAACTTTTTAAAGTTAAGTAAAGAATTTTAGTGGTTACATATAAGTTAAACCTACTAGCCAAAATAAAGATCTACCCTGTATAATATATTGCAATGCTAGAACTAGCATATGGAGATATTAAGCCACCAGTTTATAAGGCAGACACGTATAGAGGGCAAGAAGAAGATAAATGGCAAGTTTTAAAGATTATTAGTTACGAGAACGTAGAGGACGAAATATAGTATAAAGTAAAGTAGATAGGCTATAGTAAGACTACCTAAAAACCACTAAGCAACCTAGAGAATGCTATGGGAAAGGTAAAGGAGTATTAAAAGAGAGTAGGTTAGGGAGTGTTAAAAAAGGATTGCTAAAGAACAAGTTACCTAAGGGGGACCCAAGAGGAGCAATTGCCAAGCTACTTAGAGTTGTTTCCCTTATAGGAGGAGAGCTAGTCCTTTTATTACCTAGCTCGTTAAGACCCTATTAAACAAGTTTCTATTTCTTAGAACGAACCTTCTTATAAACCTTCTTGAGACGGGTTAACTGAGCAAACGCAACCTACTAAGACTTAAAGGAGCGACGTTAAGCCTTAAGGGCCTAAGCGGTCTCTTTAGCAGAATAATAGAGTTTAGCGCGTGCGGCGGCCAACTTAGACTTAAGCTTTGCAGTGGTAGATTAAATATAAGACCCTATAATAAATTACTTAGGGAACTTAAAGACTGTTAAGAGTTATAGGATGTATATACTTAGTATTAAAAACAGAGCAAATATTGCAGGACAATTAAATGTTTGCTTTAGTGCACTCTAAGTAAAATAAGGGTTGTTGAGATAAGGGACTTGCTATTACAATATATACTAACCCCGCTTTCGCATAATAAGAATATGGAGATGATATTATCTTATTAAGTAATAGTATGGCAGCTATAGTGCAAGCATAATATTGCGCTTATAAAGAAGAAGAATCTTTAGGTATAATAAGCAAGGATATTAACCAGACTAATTAAACGGATATTATACCTCTAGTAGACAACTTAGAGATGTTAGGAATCTTTAAGGACAAAGATAAAAAGGAGGGAGATGGTGTTACGGACGCTTTAAGTACAATATTATAACTACTTAGGGAAGAGTTATAGGAAGCTAGTTGGTTAATATAGGTATAGTCCAGGATGGATCTAGTGGAACTATGTAATAAGGAATAGTAAGCGAGTTATATAATATTATATACAGTGTATAAAGTGTATAAAGTGTACGTAGTATACGTCTGTGTATAACACGTATAATATATACCTTATATATAAGAGAGGGTTTCTTAGGAGTACGGTTATGTGTTTAAAGGACCTTAGTCCCTACTGTAGATAGTTCTCTCCTTGTAGTGAATCTTAGAATACAATTGGAGTTAATCTATTAGGCAACCACTCCACCAGTTGTTATTATGTTGTTAATTTGTTCTTACCTATATACCTAGCCCAATAATAGGACCCACCGTAGTTCCTGCTATAAGGTTCCGTTATACCTACCTAAGAATTCCACCAAATTCTACCTACCTAAGATTTCCACTAAATTCCACTAATATAAGATTTCCACTAATATCCACCAAGAACCTAAAAATAATATATAACTACATAAACCAACTCTAACCGCTGCATCTTAAACTAAGTAGAAGCTTAACATACAAAGGTACCAAAAGAACTGGTATTCTACTATAAAAAAGATACTTAAAGAACCTAAACCTAAATCTGATACTAACTCCATACCTAACACTAAACCTAAAACTATATAAGAAACTAAGGATAACCTAAGCTTATTTAACGCCTTAAATATCCACATAATTGGAGCTACCCTATTAGTACAACTTACCAGGAAACCTAAACATACAATCTTCGCCGTTACAATGGCCAATATTAAAAAGGCCCTAGCACTAAAGAAGCACACTAACCCCGCCATAAAGGTACTAGTAGAGTACTATAACTATCTAGATATATTCTTATAAAAGGAAGCTAATAAGCTACCGGAACGCCGTCCATATAATTATAAGATTATAATTAAAGAAGGAAAACATCTAGGATTTAGACCCCTATATAGGATATCCTAAAATAAACTCTAGGTACTATAAAAGTACTTAGATAAACATCTAAACAAAGAATTTATTAGAGCAAGTTCTTTACCTATAGCTGTACTAGTAATCTTTATTAAAAAACCTAGCGGTAGTCTACGCTTCTACATAGACTACTAAGCTCTTAATACTATTACTGTTAAGAACTAATACCCAATCCCATTAATTTAAGAGACACTAAACTAATTAAGGAAGGCTTGCTTTTATATAAAGCTTAATATTATCTACACATTTAACCGCCTCTATATTACAAAAGGAGACAAATAGCTTACCGCATTTTATACTCAATACGGATTATTTAAGTACTTAGTAATACTATTTAGCCTCGCAAACACCCTAAGTTCTTTTTAACACTTTATAAATAACACCCTACACCTATACCTAGACATCTTTTATACTGCTTATATTAATAATATCCTAATATACAGTAACAATCTGGCCAAATACTAAAAATATATTAAACTGGTCCTATAAGCCTTGCGTAAAGCCAGCCTACAATTAGATATAGATAAATGCAAGTTCCACAAAACAGAAGTTCTATACCTTAAACTTATTATTTCTATAAATAGCATATAAATAGACCCTAAGAAAGTTAAAGCAATTATAAACTAGTAAAAACCTAAGAATATTAAGGACGTAAGGGCCTTTATAGGATTTACTAATTTCTACTAACAGTTTATTAATAACTTCTCCGCCCTAGTTTTACCCCTTATAGCCTTAACATAAAAGGACAAAGCCTTTATCTTTAACAAAGAATATAAGAAGGCATTTGCTTATCTAAAAGTTATATTTACTACTACACCTATACTTTAACACTTTAATCCAAACCAAATAAGTATTGTAAAAGCTAACTTATCTAACTATATTACTAAAGGCATTCTGTCCCAATATAATAAGAAAGAAGTATTACACCCTATAGCATACTTTTTAAAATAACTAAGTCTAATTAAATATAATTATAAGATCTACAATAAGGAACTATTAGCTATTATTAGATATTTTAAATAATGGCAACCTAAACTAAAAGGCTCCAGATTTCTAATTAAGGTTCTTAGCAACCACAAGAACCTATAATACTTTATAACTATAAAACAGCTAAGCTACTGTTAGGCCCGCTAGTTAGAATATCTATCCCGTTTCCAATTCTCTATTATATATTACCTAGGCGTTTAAGGCTAAAAGCCTAATGCCCTAACCTAATATTTACAAGATGCACCAGCTTAAGAAAAAGCGCGCTCCTACCGTAATTAGACCCTACTCCGCCCCAAACTATTTAAACCCCCTACTAAAGACCTCTTAATACACATCCTTAAAATAACTAATTAAACTATTAAACAGATTATAGCCAATAAATACCCAAACAATAAGTTTATTTAAGAGACGCTTAAGCTAATTTAAAACGGCGTTAGATACTCTAAAAGGATTTCTTTAAGTAAATGCAAAGCTTATAGAGACCGCTTGTACTACTAGAACCATCTAGTTATACCTAACCATAATAAACTTAAGCTCAAGCTCCTTAAATATATATACAATCTACCAGTAGCCAGTTACTCAGGCTGAGGAAAAACCCTAGAACTGCTCTAATAAGAATACCATTGGCCAAACATATATAATATAATATAAAGATATGTCTCTAGCTGCTATACCTGCTAATAAGCTAAAGCTTTATATAAGACGTATAACGGCTTTTTAAAGCCACTACCTGTTCTAGACTAAAGATAGAAGGATATCTTAATTAACTTTATTATTAATCTCCCTATAAGTAAAGGCTGTATAAACATTATAGTAGTTATAGACCAACTATCTAAGATAAGACACTTAATTGCCTACCCTAATATATTAACACCTGCTATTGCCTAACTATTCCTAGATTATATATAGAAACTCTACGGACTCCCTAAAATGATTATCTCCAATAAAGGTTACCAGTTTATCTCAGCATTTTAGAAAAAACTAACTACCTAACTCCGCATTAAAGCACTGTTATCTACAGCATATTACCTAGAAATGGATGGTTAAATAGAATATACAAATGCTATAATGGAATAGTATATTTAGATATACATATTATATTTATAGGACAACTAAATAGACTAGCTTACATTTGCTGAGTTTACTATAAATAACTCCGTCTTAGAAACCACAAAGGTCTCCCCATTCCTAGCTAATTATAGCCAGCACCCATAAATAGGTTTTAAACCCTTTAGTAATGTTCCTCGCCTAGCTTATTAGGCCTTATAAGTTGTAGAAGTAAACAGATTTATAAAGAAGATAGAAGAACTATAAGAGTTCCTTATTAATAAAATAACATAGGCCCAGTCTGTCTATAAAGCCACAGCAAATAAAAACCAAACCCTAGTACCGGCCTACTAAATTAATAACTTTGTCTAGCTAAATGCAAGAAATCTGAACATAAAATGACCTACTAAGAAACTTAATTGGAAGAACGCCGGCCCTTATAAGGTCGAAAAAGTTGTCTCTTTTTATGCCTACTAACTGAAGCTCCCTAATATGGTTAAAATCTACCCTATATTCTATATGTCAGTCCTCCGCCCTGCCGCCCCTGTATTAGACGCCCTACCTAGATAGATTTAAGACCCTCCCCTACTAGTTAAAGTGGATAGTAAGGATGAGTACCTTGTTGAAAGAGTTGATGACATTAAGTACAATAAACGGAAACGCAAATATATGTACCTTACGAAATGGAGAGGCTTTACTAAGCCCTTATAGGAACCTATTAACTCTGTAGGACTTACACAAGCCATAAAAGACTTTCATAAACTCTACCTAAAACTACTATAGCCCTATCTTGCAGAAGCTTAAGTTTAAAGGGGGGGGTACTATTATGGGATACCTCTGTAATACCTTATATACGTCCACCTATTTCTACCTATTTCTACCTATTTCCACTAATGTGGCAAGAAGGGACTAACTGTGAGATAATAATCTAATGGCAATCTGCCGCATTCTGCTATATTCTGCCAAGTCCACTAAATCCTACCAAGTTCTGCTAGGACCGCTACTTAAATCCTATTCTGCTCTGTGTATATATTGACCAAGCAACCAAACTAACGATATATACCCTTTCTTCCCGCTTCCTTACCTTCTCTCCTTATGTAACGTCTTGACTTTATTACATAGTTTATGTACATAGCTTAATAATATCTACTTCGCTATATATTATCACCACTTATACTCACTCCGTGACAATCTTCTTTATAAATTTATTTACTTTTATAACTTATAAGGCCTAATAAGCTAGGTAAGGAATATTACTAAAGGGTTTTAAACCTGTTTATAAGTGCTAGCTAGAATTAGCTAGGAATAGGGAGACCTTTATAGTTTCTAAGACGGAGTTATTTATAGTAAACTTAGCAAATATAAGCCATTTTATTTAGTTATCCTGTAAATATAATATATATATCTAAATATACTATTCTATTATAGCATTTATATATTCTATTTAACTATCTATTTTTAGGTAATATACTATAGACAACAGTGCTTTAATACGGAGTTAGGTAGTTAGTTCTTTCTAAAACACTAAGATAAACTAGCGGCCTTTATTAGAGATAATTGTTTTAGGGAATCTATAGAGTTTCTATATATAATCTAGGAATAGTTAGGCAATAATAGGTGTTAACATATTAGGGCAGGTAATTAAGTGTCTTATCTTGGATAGTTGGTCTATAACTACTATAATGTTTATATAGCCTTTGCTTATAGGGAGATTAACAATAAAGTTAATTAAGATGTCCTTCTATCTTTAGTCTAAAACAGGCAGTAGCTTTAAAAGGCCGTTATACGTCTTATGTAAAGCTTTAGCTTATTAGTAGGTATAGCAGCTAGAGACATATTTTTATATTATATTATGCATATTTAGCTAATAGTATTCTTATTAGAGCAGTTTTAGGGTTTTTCCTTGGCCTAGGTAACTGGCTACTAGTAAATTATATATATATTTAAGGAACTTAAGCTTAAGTTTATTATAGTTAGGTACTACTAGGCAGTTCTAATAGTATAAACAGTCTCTATAGGCTTTATATTTACTTAGAGAAATCCTTTTAAAGTATCTAACACTATTTTGGATTAGCTTAAGCATCTCTTAGATAAACTCGTTATTTGGGTATTTATTAACTATTATCTACTTAATTAATTAATTGGTTATTTTAAGGATGTATATTATAATATCTTTAATAGGAGGGTTAAATAGCTTAGGGCGAAGTAGGGTTTAATTATAGTAGGCATGTGCATCTTCTTATACTGGTATATCTTATAAACATCGGGTTAGGGCATTAGGTTTCTAACCTTAAACGCCTAGACAGTATATAATTAAGAATTGGAAATAAGATAGATATTCTAACTAGCAGGCCTAATAATAACTTAACTGTTTTATGGTTGTAAAGTACTATAGATTCTTATAGTTGCTAAGAACTTTAATTAGAAATCCAGCGCCTTCCAGTTTAGGTCGCTATTATTTAAAATATCTAATAATAGCTAATAATTCCTTATTGTAGATCTTATAGTTATATTTAGCTAGACTTAGTTGTTTTAAGAAGTATGCTATAGGGTATAGTATTCCTTCCTAATTATACTAGGACAAAATGCCTTTAGTAATATAATTAGATAAGTTAGCCTCTATAACACTTTTTTAGTTTAGGTTAAAGTATTAGAGTATAGGTATAGTAGTAAATATAACTTTTAGGTAGGTAAAGGCCTTCTTACATTCTTTGTTAAAGATAAAGGCTTTATCCTTTTAGGTTAGAGCTATAAGGAGTAAAACTAGGGCAGAGAAGTTATTAATAAACTATTAGTAGAAGTTAGCAAATCCTATAAAGGCTCTTATGTCCTTAACATTCTTAGGTTCTTGCTAGTTTATAATTACTTTAATCTTCTTTAGGTCTATTTATATGCTATCTATAGAAATAATAAGTCTAAGGTATAGAACTTCCATTTTATAGAACTTATATTTATCTATATCTAATTATAGGCTAGCTCTATATAGGGCTTCTAGGACAAGGTTAACGTGTTTCTTATATTTAGCTAGGTTATTGCTATATACTAGGATATTGTTAATATAAGCAGTATAGAAAACATCTAGGTAAGGTTGTAGGGTATTATTTATAAAGTGTTAGAACAAACTTAGGGCATTTATAAGGCTAAATGGTGTTACTAAGTATTTAAATAGTCCGTACCTAGTACAAAATGCAGTAAGCTATTTATCTTCTTTTATAATATAGAGGCGATTAAATATATAGATAAGGTTAGGTTTTATATAGTAGCGAGCCTTACTTAATTAGTTTAGTGTCTTTTAAATTAATGGGAGCGGGTACCAATTTTTAATAGTAATAGCGTTAAGAGCTTAGTAGTTTATATAGAAGCGCAGACCGCTGCTAGGTTTCTTAATAAAGATTATAGATGCAGCTATAGGCAAAGAGCTTGCTCTAATAAATCTTTTACTTAGGTATTTGTCTAGGTACTTCTGTAGTACTTAGAGTTTATTTTAGGACATTCCATATAGGGGTTTAAATCCTAGCTGTTTTTCCTTCTTTAAGTATAATCTTATAGTTATATAGTTAGTGCTCTACTAACTTATTAGCTTCCTTTTATAAGAATACCTCTAGGTGCTTATGGTGGCATACTAGTACTTTTATAGTAGGGTTAGTGTGCTTCTTTAGTGCTAGGGCCTTTTTAATATTGGCCATTATAACGGCGAAGATTATATATTTAGGTTTCCTGGCGAGTTATGCTAATAGGGTAGCTCTAATTATATAGATATCTAAGGTGTTAAGCGGGTTTAGATTATCCTTAGTTTCTTATATAGTTTTAGGTTTAGTATTAGGTTTAGTATTAAATGCGGAGTTAGTATTAGATTTAAGTTTAGGTTCTTTAAATATCCTTTTTATAGTAGAATACTAATTCTTCTAGTACTTTTATATATTAAGCTTAAGCTTCTACTTGGTTTAGGGCGGTAGGGTAGTTAGGGTTAGTTTATATAGTTTAGTATAATTTTTAGGTCCTTAGTGGACGTTAGCGGAAATCTTATATTAGTGGAATTTAGTGGAATTCTTAGGTAGGTGGAATTTGGTAGAATTCTTAGGTAGGTAGAATTAGGTAGACTTTTTAGGTATAGGGTAGATATTAGTGGGAATTTTAGACTAGTAGATCCTAGTAGATTTTTTAGATTTTAGTTTAGAGTCTAAATAGCAAGTTATAAGGCATTTCTGCTTATAATAGGAGGCGGTAAATAGAAGTTTAAGGTTATCCTAATTAATAGTTACCTTATATAGCTTCATCTAGGATTATTTAAGAATTACTAGGTAACCTAGGGTAATTATAAAGAGCTTAATTAATTCTTTATAGTTTAGGTATTAGAGTCTTAAGGCCGCTATATAAGTAATACGGCCCAAGATAGTACGTTTGATATTAAATCCAAATATATTAATATACTGGTTAAGGGGTATTAGGGTAAACCTATTGTCTTATATAAAGATCTTATTAATAAATTCTATACTGCTAGCTCCTATATTAATTAGGACTTAAGTATTAGCCTATTAACCTTTCTACTAAAAATAGTAGTTAATGGTTATACTACAATCCTAAGAGTTAAGGTTTATAATATCTAATATATTTAATAAGATCCTATAATATAGCTGTCCTAAAAAGCAACTTAACTTTAGGATATGCCTTTTAGTAGTAAGTGGGAAGGGGTTCCTATAGAATATTAGTTATAACTTTATCCTTATAAGTGGTGCTTACTAAATATAGGGCTAGAACTAGGTAAAGATTAGGGATAGTAACTAAAGGATTAATACAGTAAACGGTTGTTAGTGTTACGGACGCTTTAAGTACGATGTTATGACTACTTGGAGAAGAGTTAGTGGAAGCTAGTTAGTTAATACAGGCATAGTCTAGGATAGATCTGGTGGAACTATGTAACAAGGAATAGTAACTAAGGTCACGTGGCGTTAAACGTATTAACTATATTAAACGGAAGGGACGTTACGTTTAATACAGACAACACGTACCTTACGTATAAGAGAGGATTTCTTAGGAGTACAGTTGTGTATTTAAAGGACCTTAGTCCCTACTATAGATAGTTCTCTCCTTGTAGTAAATCTTAGAATATAATTAGAGTTAATCTGTTGGGCAACCACTCCACCAGTTATTATTATGTTGTTGTTTTGTTCTTACCTATATACCTAGCCTAATAATAGAACCCACTATAGTTCCTACTATAAGGTTCCGTTATACATTCACTACCAAGGTTACAGTATTTGAATAAGATTGAATAATATACCACCAAGAGCAGCACTAGTTATAACGGCGTTAACGGCAGCCACAACCTTAGGGCTAGGTAATACTAGTATAGACAATAGGGATTCTTAAGTGGTTACATAAGGTCAGTTATAGGAAATGGTTAATTACTTACAAGATAATAATAGGATACTTAAAGAACGCATTAATGGAATTGGAGTAGTAAAGATTAAGTTACCTTTAATTAAACGATTCTTAGGGGAGAAGTTAAAGCTCAAAGGATTTCTTACGCAAATGCACTTTAAGGTAGTATAGGAAGGAGCAAAGTTAGCAATATTATTAGATTAAGTAGCCTATGCAGGATTGTTCCTGATAGGGAGGGCACTTAAGTGGTTTAAGCTATATCTTACGGAAATATAGGCCAATGGCATGACAACTACTAACTAAGACGTATGGTATATATTTGCCAGTTGGAATAGGTTCGCAGAGCGACTAATATAGATATTTAGAGACCTAGAAGCCACAACTACAGCGGAACAAAAGCTTTAGAACTTAGTACAACGCACTTTAGTAATTAAGTGTAAGGGATATTATTGCGGTACCTTGGGTTGCCCTCAGGGCAACCCCCAGACACCCCTTGGACGTCTGTTGGTTACGTGCCGGAGGCATGTACCCCTAGTATATAGTCTCTATGATCCCAGAGGCCTTACCTCCTTAAGAATTCGTCTCCTCCATAATCTATCTATTCCTATAATCGTGTCCTTATAGCCCCCTGCCTACAAAGTCCCCTCACATTCAAATCCTTCCTACTCTATTTGGAAGGGCAGCTGGCTTAAGGACAAAATTGTTTATTTACATTTTTGTTTACACCTACTATCTTACCTTAAAAATCTCGCGACGACCTAAATGGAAACTCTACGGATACCTTATGGAAAGCCGTCGCATCAAGGTAGGAAGGTCCCTTCGACAGCGAGAGATTGCGACAATATAAACCTCTGGGTAAGACGGCCGAACGAGCCCCAACACCTAGATGCACTAGGAGCTCGAAGACTCTCGCACACCTATGGTCACCGCTGAGGAAAACGCAGACACCCTTTACGACGGACGCAACGCCGCCGAAAAGCAACCGGAACCCCTCCGGCCCCACCTAGGCCAATTGGAAGATTAAGCGCCAGAGGCGACCCCAAGATCTTCCCCTAAGCCAGAAATGCCAGAGGAATATACTAACGCGTCTGACTAGGGACCCAACCGGAACCCTCCTGGAAGACCACCGGCCCATAATTAGCACAGTGGCGGTATATAGACTGTTTACGAGCTAAGCGGGCCTACCCCTTTAGGTAACCCAACCTAACCACTAACTTAAGACTTAAGCCTTGTTGGGAAACCTATACTAGCTACTAGTACTAACACTACCTCTATAGCCAGAGCCTCCCTAAGCTGGAGCCTGGGAAGTTAGGAGCCCCATACCAATCTTCTATAAGGAGGATATTAGGAAGCCGTTATAAGGCTCTCGGAAGCTATATAGGAGGGAGCCACTAATAAATATATTAGAAACCTCTAGGGGCAGATCTAGGTTTAGTAAAACTTAATCTAGACCAAATAAAATCTTTTATAATTAGGCCAAGACTAAGGACTCCCTAGGGGTTACCCTATACCCTCCTAAGGAGGTGTAGAAGATTTAGAGAGGCATTTACGCAATAAGCGGAAGAAAGATATAGACTGACTAGCTAAGGCCTTTAACAGTCTAGAACTCCGCCCCAGACCTAAGGCTTACTACTTAGACAATTAGGTCCGTGAAATAGATAACTTCTTTAAAATGCTAATAATATAAGATAACACTAAAGAATGTACCTAATGGATTATTAGTAAGATTAAAGATCTATTACTAAACTAGATTATACTTAGTCAGCTTAACAAAGATTAAATTATTATATAGCCACAGCTGTAGACCTTTTTAAAGAATTGGATCCAGGATCCGTATGTTGTATAATATAGTAACGCGGAGCAATTCTGGAATGGTATACAGCGTAATAATAAGGATTTCCGCCAGTTTATAAACTATATGGAAACCTAAGCTTAATAGATAGATCCAGAGCCCTTTAAAAACAAGGATGGCAGCATCTATAAGAAAGAGAAGATTGGACTTATCTAGGCTAGAATAAAGCCACCAATTTATAACAAAGTGAGGCGCGTGGGAGCCCTGTTGAGGATTACTATATATGCCGATTTTGAACGAGCGGTTCTAAACGCTAAGGAAGCGGTAAGGAACCAGACCTCTTCTGGTAGGAATTTAGGGGGTTACCAGAAGCGCGGGCACCGTAATAGTAATATAGGGCAGTCCCAGCCTTTAAAGAAACCTTTCTTAAAGAGAACGTTAGAAGGGTTAAAGTTAGGAAACCTAAGCAGTGGGAAAGAGTCCTAGGGCCAATCCAGCACCCGTCTAACACCCTTATAAGACAACCCCAAGAAGCCAAGAGAAAGCTTCCCCAGAGGTAAAGCTTATTGGAAGGGTAAGTAGGGCGATAGTCGCACCAACCTAAAAAAAGAAAAGCCCTAGTTATGGACCTTTCCCGGTTACAACTAGGGCAAGATACGGAAGGGAAGACTCTTTATATTGCTATTAAGCTGGAAATAATACTCCCTACTAATAAAGTACGGCAGCTCTAAGTACTATATAACAGTGGCGCCGAAATCAACCTTATATGGTATAACTTAGCAAAAGAGCATGAGCTTGTCCTATTGTAAAGGTAGTGGAAACCTATTACAGGCTTCCTAGATAAGCATCGGATTAAACTATACAGTGCGTATAAGCTCACGGTGTTAGTAGCCAATATATATAACTGCACCAAGGTAGTTGGCCCGCAGCCCTTCTAGGCGGCTAACTTCGCAGGTTATAACCTTATCCTTAGATACCCTTGGCTCGCGGAAGCAGATCCTAAGATACGCTTTAAAACAGGAACCTTTAAATAGTGGAACGATAAGGAATTGGAAGGGCGTATATTACTAATAAGTCTTGAATATATCCTAGAGGATGTAGAGCCAGATAAAACAGTATACGTTTTATACCTAAAGGAGTATTAGATCTAACCCCTGTTCTATAGCAAGACGGGTATAGAGCCTGGTATAGGCGATAACCCCTCTATAACGGATACCCTATGGGGAACTGCCGGACAGGTCGCAGAGATATTATAGGGAGGTGGCGATCTTAAAGATCTTATAAGATACTTTTATTGTCACAGGTTACTATGGCTTAAGCAATATATAGAGAATATGCTACGGCACCTTAAACGTTATGTTAAAGAATTTCCTACCCTCTACTAGCTGCCGCATGCAACTATTTAACGTACAGTAGCAACTATATATGAACAACCGCTATAGCGTGTAACGCTGCCCGTAAGCGTCCCAAGGGAGCTCTAGGACCTACCCAAAGATAATATAGAGGACAAGCGCGACCCCGATTTATTAAATATTCCATTAGGCCTAAGGGACTTACTAAGGGTATTTTTGGGCAGACGAGCTAGAGTCCTTGCGTAAAGCTCAGAATATAATTATGCAATTAATCTAGAAGAGGGTAAAGTACCCCTAAACCTTCCTATCTATAACCTCTTTCGCAAAGAGCTTGAAATCCTGTGGGAGTACCTTAATAGTTTAATGGAAAAGGGATAGATCCGGCCTAGTAAGTTGCTAGTGGGTGTATTAATCCTCTTTATCCCAAAACCAGATGGAACTATAAGGCTATATGTAGACTACCATAGTCTTAATAAAGTAACAATTAAGAACCGTTACCCACTACCACTAGTTAGTAAAATGCTGGATTAATTATCTAGGGCGAAGATCTTCACGAAGCTAGATCTATAAGACGCCTATTATAGGCTCCGTATTAAAGAAGGGGACAAGTGGAAGACTGCTTTTAAAACCTAATATAGCCACTTTGAGTATCTGGTAATGCCTTTTGGGCTAGCTAATGCGCCTACAATATTCTAGTCGTATATTTACAGAGCCTTAGGGGGACTTATTAATCGCATATGTGTTGTCTATCTAGATAACATCCTGATCTACTTAGAAGATAAGAATTAGCATAAACAGTATATCCGCGAAGTGTTGGAACGCTTGGACGAATGGGGCCTCTACGCTAAGGCGTTAAAATGTACCTTTAATACCAAGCAGGTTGAGTTTCTGGGTTATATTATAACGCCTATAGGTGTAGTTATGGACCTAGTACAAGTATAGACAATTTAAGAGTGGCTAGAGCTAGAGAGCTATTAAGATGTTTAAGTGTTCCTAGGCTTTGCCAATTTCTATAGGCGCTTTATCTATGACTACTTAGACGTCGCCCGGCACCTATCTAACTACGTTGCGGAAGTTTCCTAAGACCTAACCTAAGGAGCAAAAGGCTTAAAGGCGGAAAGGAAGAAAACCAAGAAGGGACTAACTAAGTGGTATAGACCATGGACATGGCCCAAAAAGGTATAGGAGGCCTTTTAGAAACTACAAGCAAAGTTTACAGAAGCTCCATTACTGCGGCATTTTAACCCAGATTAACCACTGATAATGGTTACTAATATATTAAATTTCGCTTTTACTAGTATCCTACTCCAACCTAATAGGTATCTAGACGCTACCCAGCTCTACTAGAGACCAGTAGTATTCTATAGTAGAAAATTCTAGGGCCCTAAAGTTAGGTATTATATCTACAACAAGAAACTGCTAGCTATAGTTAACTACTTTAAATAGTGGCGACATTACCTTAAGCACGCGAGCTATACCACTCGTGTACTCTTAGATTATTATAATCTACGCTACTTTATAACTACAAAGGAGCTTATATCTTGGCAAGCTAGATAGGCAGAGGAGCTTGCGTGTTTTAATTTTGAGATTAAATATAAGCCAGGGGAAAGCAACCCTGCTAATAGACCATCACGACGGCCAGACTATGCCAAAGGCTTTAAAACGGGAGACGGAAAGCAGATAATAGATATCTTACTCCCTATATTACAGAATAAGCTCCGGGTGTGGGATGCTTAAGCACCTATAGCTCCATGTATTAAGTCTTAGGTGATATAAACCCTATTAGTATCTAGTAGCGTTCCAGCTAGTACCCGGTCCGTTTCTAATAAAGGCCCAAATATGCCTAGACAGGACGTCCCTAACACAAGTTTAGAACCTAGTAATACGTTACCCCTAATTACTAAGCTATCCCCTTAAGCTAATAGTGAAGCCATAGAGCAATTGGAACTTGGAGCCCTATAATAACTAAAGGACTTTAACCTTATAGCCGCCTTCCTAACGTACGCGTATTAAAGAGTTGTAAGATCTATAGTACCATCTAGTCTTATACTTAGAGCAGTATGGGACGAAATAGCTTTCACCTAGAAACCATCTGAAAGGTTAACAGATCTCATCTATAAGGTGCAACGGAGGGACGCCTCCTATGCCATCTTTAATGCGGAAGTAGGCCGGAAACGTGACGGAAAGGAAGCTATAAGGTGCTAAAATTGGGAACTAGACCTAATGGGCCTACTATATAGAAATGGCAAGGTTTGGGTGCCACATAAAGCAAATCTACGGCAGAAGATTCTTATGAAGAATTATAATAATTCTCTGGGCGGCCATTATGGTCAAGTTAAGACAGTGGAATTACTTTAACGTAAATACTATTGGCTAAGGCTTAGGCAGGAAGCAAAGGAGTACATCAGCCACTATAAGAAGTGTTAAGTATATAAAATCCGAAGGTATAAGCCGTAGGGTTTACTTAAATCGGTTCCTCCCACAAACAAACTATAGCGACATTACGCTATGGATTTTATTACGGATCTCCCACCATCTAAGGATGAGCAAGGATAAACATATAATTCGGTCCTTATACTTATTAATAGGTTTTTAAAGTATGTCTAATACCTTCCCGTTAACAAGACGATTAATATATAAGCGCTTACAAACCTAATTAGGAAGAAATGCTTTCTTAAGGTAAATTAGCCACACTCTATTATTACTAATAGGGGCAGCGTCTTTATAAGCTAATACTGGTCGGATCTATACTTCTATTTAAAGATAGACTACTATTATAGTACGGCTTTCCACCTGTAGACGGATGGGCAAATAGAACGCTAGAACTAGGAACTGGAGTCTTACCTATAGATATATTTAAACTACTAATAAGATAATTGGTGTAAGCTACTTCCATACATAGAGTACGCTTATAACTTAAAGTAATATGTATTATATTAGTACGCACCAATCTAGATTGCCTACGGCGTCTAACTATTGGGATTTAATGGTATACCCAATAATTACTGGCTGAAATAGTAGGATTAATTATAGGACCCTACTAGGAAGTCTAAGGACATCTACTAGAGAGTACAAGGGTACCTTAAGGTATAGGAGGAGTAATAGAAGCATGTGAAGTAAAGCCTATAAGATGCTTAGGAGCAGCAGAAACTTTAATACAACCGCAAATACTAGGATAAGCATTTTGGAGTAGGTGATGAGGTTCTTTTATATTTAATAAATATTAAGACCCATTGACCATTAAAGAAGCTTAATATAAGATACCTAGGTCCCTTTTAAGTTAAGGAATAAATTGGCAAGCTAGCCTACTATCTCTAGCTACCCCTATCTATAGCCTATATGTATCTAGTATTTTATGTAAACCTACTAGAGCCATGGCATAGACCACCGCCAGAAAAGAACTTCCGACTAGGCCCAATTAAACACCCTAAGGTGGTGGGCGAGCGGTATAAGGTTAAAGCTATACTACGCTATAAGTCTGTCAAGAACGAGCTTTAGTATAAAGTTAAATGGCTAGGCTGGCCTACTAAAGAGTCTATATAGGAACTAGAGGACCACCTTAAGTATTGCGAAGATATTCTAAAAGAATATTAGGACCAAGGTCCACAATCTATAAGGCGCAGAAAGCGCTCTAATACTACTATATCATTACAACCTAAAAAGAAAGCTTGTGGTAGGCCGCAAAAGGCTCCAGAGAGTAAGAAATAGATAGCTACCATTCTATACTAAGGTGGTTTAGAAGTAGCTACGGTAAACCAGATATAGAACGGATACGCTTTAAAAACCATAAGGGTTAAAGCTACGGCCTAGGGTAAGAGACGTCCTTAGCCTTTTTATATACATAGCATAGGAATTAATAGGGCATTTTACTAGTATTATATTTCCTATAGGCTTCTAAGCCCTCTCCGTAAGCCTTCTAAGCACCTTAATTAAGGCCCTCAACTGCTACTATATATAAGAACAAATCCTAAATCCTATAAGTCTAAACCACAAATGCCTAGAGCCACTATGCCTTGTCCTTAGGAGCAGGATTAGTATCCATAAGGCCACCAAGTAATGGCTAATGGGAATAAGACCCCTTAGTAGGGGTATAAGCAGGCATAAAAACGGGCGCAGGATAATAAGGTATAGCTAGGGCAGACATCCTTAAACGCTTAACACTAATATTAGGTCTAAACAAGTACCAATAAAGCTCTTACAGTATAAGCTTATAGTTAATAAAGACACGCTTAAGCCCGGAATAGACAGAGACATTAGCTGGTTAGCATAGTCCAGAACCACTAAGACCTTGCTACAGTAACTGTCAGTTACCTATCCGCTAGGTACCTAAAGGGTAACCTACCTAATAATACATTATATTATGCTCTTTTAAAACCTAACGCGCATACGCGAACTCCTTTTTGTGGTATATAGCGACCTTCTTCTTATTATCCCTATCCTTCACCCTATTCTTAGTATACCAACCTTGCTCTTGCATTAAGCGTTACTGGCTGGCTTGCTAGGAATTATAAGTGGTATAGATAGCTATAGCATAATCTTAAATTTAACCCAGTCGCTTAGCATTAGCACTGGAATAAGAAAGCGCCCGGGTGATATAGTAGTTAAGGACATTAAAAGCACGCCGCCACTTAGGCCTGGGCTATTGGAAAGCTTAAAGTTAGTAATAGAAAACTATCTATAGGATAGGAAAACCCACCTTAACGCAACTACCGCTCTTAGTACGCATGCAATGATTATAAGGACTAAAGGTATTCGACCTTACATAGTGTGTCCTGTTATAGGCCTCTAGGATCCTCTTATCAGATTTCTGGTCTTTTAAGGATGTATAGGCAAAGTCATTTAAGTAGGACCAGCACTAGTTGCGAGTTAGCGGAGGTTAGGGTTCCATATACAACGGCAGGGCCAGGATACGCTAAGAAATCGGCTTAGAAGAGCAGTTAGTAGGGGAACAAAGAGGCATATTAAATTAATAATAGAAAAGAAGAAAATCTTAATAATATATCAAAGATACGTCCAAAATTGGACGAAGGTTGATAATGGGGGGTTAGGTGTTAAGGAAAAGGATTAAACTTAATAAGCAAGGCATCTTATACTTTACCTTTTAATACCCTTCCGGTGAATAGCCGCAATCTTGCCAACGTAGCTCTGTTACAATAGCGTTATTTAGAAGGAAGGAAATATAAGCATATATTATCTAACCATCACTTCCTTATAAAAACTAATGACGCGGCTAGGGAAGGCAACTAAGACGTTAATTAAAGACGCATATAGGTTAAATTATACCTAATTAATACTACGGTATTAAAGAATAACGTTATAGACGTTCTTAACAATCGCATAAGGGCTACAGATGCTGTTATAAAGTGTCCCTCCTATTTGCTGGGCAGAGAAGCTATACTAGTTATATAAGCACAGGACTACTAGATTTGGAAGCATATACACTAAATCTTAGGAGATAGGTCTCCTTAATTAACTAATTAATACCTTAACCGCACTAGATAGCCAAAGGGCGAATATAGAAGTAATGCGTTAGTAACGTAGAGGATTATAAAAAGAGATCACAGATTAATATCTTAGCAGTTAAAAGACTGCGGTGAGCTAAGGCCCTATACGCCAAACCCAATACTAAAAGGTTCTACGGAACTATATAAGGAACACTAAATTGCCTATAACACTCGTGATTAATTACAGACCGGCGTAAAGGCTTAGATATAAAGTTATATAAAAATCCTTAAGTTAGCCTAGGTAGTCACCGGCACGTTTCTAGCAGGCTTCTAATAGGTCTCCGGGCAATCCTTATGTCTTTTTTCCAGTTATGTTTTTTCCTTATTAAGGTTTTCAGGAGTTTAAAGCAGGGGTTAGATAGATAGATAATATACAGTGGTATACCAATATCTTTTCAAACCCCTTCTGGGATGAGCCCTCTATAATCTCCCTACCACAAAGTAACGGCGATTGGGGGCCAACCGCAAGAAGGGGGGGGGCAATGTAAGGGATATTATTGCGGTACCTTGGGTTGCCCTTAGGGCAACCCCTGGATACCCCTTAGACGTCCATTGGTTATGTGCCGGAGGCACGTGCCCCTAGTATATAGTCTCTATAATCCTAGAGGCCTTACCTCCTTAAGGATTCGTCTTCTCCACAATCTATCTATTCCTACAATTGTGTCCTTATAGCCCCCTGCCTACAAAGTCCCCTCACATTAAGTATACAACGCAGTTTTAAACACTAGCTATATAGGTTAAGTGGAATAATAGGGCGCCTATAGCATAGTATAAATAGGGACTTAAGGCTAAAGTCCAGGATATAATTATCCTAATAGAAGATATAGATACTCTAAGAGAGTTAATAGATTAGTTAATAAAGATTAATAATAGAATCTATTAAAGGGAACAAACTAAGAGAGGGCAAGATAGAGTTCTATAGTTATATAAGGCGTAGAGTACGCAACGACAGACATAGAGTTAAAAACTATAGAATAGCATAGAGCTAATAGACTTAAGCGGTACTAAAGAAACCTAAAGATAGGAAAAGAAACTATAGAAACCTAGAGGTTAAGGGTTAAGTAATTAAAGGACCTAGAAGCAGAGGCCAAACCAAGGATCTTAGTAGTAGAAGACGTTTAAGCAGACTCCACAGTAAGAAAAATGGTTTAAAGATAGGGCTTATATAAATTGCGGAAAATAGGGTTATTTTGCTAGAGACTATAAAGGTGGTTAGAGTAACTATATAGTAAAGGGAACTAGGCTAGCAGACGGCATATATATACAGAGGGACGATAGTATACTATAAGAAATAAAAGAGTGTTTAATTAACAGTTTTGCGTATTATTATAACAACGCATGCCAAATTTATAAGGACGCTAAGTATGGCGCAAGCTATTAGCTATAGGAGCTATTATTATTTAAGTTTAAAGGAACCAGTGAACTAGCTTATAAATCAGATATTAAAGATAATAAGTTTAATATAGGCGAAGTATTTACTAATAATAAGGCAATAAAGGCAGTTTACTAGGAGTATATAAACCTTAGAGAAGTCGAAATAGAAGTAGAGACTAAGACTATTACAAAACAAGGTTTAGTAACGGGTATTGCGATACTATTAGATATAATTTCCATCGCTTTATAAGATAATAGGAGTAATATTTAGAGGAAACTAAGCAAGTAGACAACTACTAGTGCTAGCTTATTACTTAATAAAGGCAAAAGGCTACAGGCTTAAGACTCTTAAGAAGAGATATAAGAAGCTTAAGATTTTTAAAGTGAGATAAGACACACCTAAGGACCCACAACGGATAAAAACTAATAGGAAAGGGTAGTAATTTAGTTTAGTAATAAACAAATAAGTATAGGACGCAAGTTTAAGAACTATAAGTTTAGGGAACAAATAAGAACGTTAGCAATTCTAGGTAAACGCAGTATTCAGCCTAAAGATTAAATAGTTAATACTAGGATTAAAAAGCAAGACGACTATAAAGATCTAGTTACAAGACGCAGAAAATAAGAAACTATAGATAAGTTTAGGACAAGAATTATTATATAGTAAGAGCAAAAGCTAGACAAGAGGTTAGCTACGCTAGGTTATATAAGAAACAGAGCACCTATATAAAGAGTTACTAATAGGCCGAGTGCAGGGACACCTAGGGCAAAGTGGTTAGATAAACTAGAATAAGAAGAGGATCTAGATATTCTAACTAGGTTTAAAAAAAGGTATACTAAAGGATATTATAATATAGTAATAATAAGGTACTTTTTAACGGATAGACCATATACACTAAACCAGTTGTATAAAAAGTGGTATAGGCAACAACATAACAATAAATAGGAAGACTTTTATATATGGCTAAATAAAAAAGTTGTCTAAGACTAACCCATTACAGAAAAATGCATAAGTTATATTAAAGGAGTATTAATTATAATGCTAAGAAACCTAGAAGAAGGATCTAGAGACTAGAGAAGTAAGTAATAAATCTTAGTACCTATAGCAGAAATGCCAGTGGTTAGGTTAACTAGGTATAGGTTTAAACTTAAGGATAAAGATAAACTAAGAGTTAACCTAAGATATATAGCGCATTATACACTATTATGGATAGCTTATATAGATAATACGTGTAATATATATAGAGCACCTAAAGATAAGAACCGGAAGTACCTAGTAAGGATATATTAGGCACTAGAGGAAAAGCGGTTTAGGAATACTAAGTATATACATAGTTGGCACCTAGTAGAAGTACAAGGTTAAGGAGACTTAATACTTTAACTAGGAAGATTCCTTACGGAAGAATACCTAGATAGATAATAGTGGTAGGAGTACCTAGAGAATACTTATCTATAGTATATAGAGGAAAAGAAACAAACTAAGTATTAGCTAAAGTTAGACTAAGTATAGGTAGGATCTAGCAGCTAATAGTTAGGAAAAGGGGAGGTATATAGGACTAGAGGGAACTAGTATTAGAACCTTAAACCCTTAAAGGAATTTAAAAATAATACCTAAATTTAAGAGCTAAGTAGCAAGATTAGCAGTTTAAAGCGTTAGTAGATAGTGGAGTAATAAGGAACTATATATTACCAAAGGTAGTGGAAAGGATGGGGTTACTATATAGATAGAAGGAATACCTATATCCACTTATAACAATTTTAGGAGATTAGATAGCCTATAGAGGAGGCATTATTAATCTTAAAACAGGACTTATTTAGTTAACTATTAAAGGGAGACCAGTTAGAATGTCTTTTAATATCCTACTATTAGGATAGGATAAGGCAATACTAGGAATGCCTTAGTTATAGAAGTACAATCTAAAGATTGATTAGGTTATAGGTTAGGTTAATATTAAGGATATATAATGGCGTAAAGTGCGACAGTAAACCAAGTTAGTATAGTACTAAGTTGGAGCGATATATAAAGAGACTAAGCGAGGCTTAAGCTATATACCAAAGAGATACCATAAGTATAGTAAAAAGTTATAGTTACTAGAAAGTGAAAAGCTGTTAGAGTATACAGCATAGGACCACAAGATAGAATTAGAAGAGGGAATAAGTTTAAAGTTCTTTCCAATCTATAAGCTTACTGAAACGGAGTTAGTAGCGCTTAAGGAGTTTATCTAGGAGAACTTATATAAGGGATATATTAGACTATTATAGTTATTAGTAGGATATCCAGTACTGTTTATCCTAAAGAAAAACGAAAAACTTAGGATGTGTATAGACTATAGACAGTTAAACAGTATTACTAAGAAGGATAGATATTCTTTACCCTTAATTAGCGAAATCTAAGACCAAATAGGCAACGTAAAGATCTTTACGAAGATAGATCTAAGATGGGCGTACTATTAAATTAGAATTAAGGAAGGCAATAAATAGAAGGCAGCCTTTAGGTTAAAGGAAGGACTATATAAGCTATTAGTTATACAATTTGGGCTTATAAACGCACTAGCAACGTTCCAGAAGCGAATTAATAGTATATTAGGAGAACACCTAGATAAGTTCGTTATAGTATACCTTAACGACATTATTATCTACTTAGAAAGTAAGGAAGAACATAAAGAACACGTTAAGTGGGTCTTAAAGAGACTATAAGAAGAACAGATGCTAGTAGTAATTAAGAAATACAAGTTCTTTACCCAGAAGACCAATTTTATTAGATTTGTTATTAAACTAGGCCAACTTAGTATAGATCTAAAGAAAATTAAGGCTATAGTAAATTAGTAAGAACTAGAGAACGTTATATAGTTAAGGTCATTCCTAGGGTTTTATAATTACTATAAAAGGTTTATAGCGCAATGGTTATAGAATATTAAGCTATTTACGCAGTTAATAAAGAAAGAGGAACTGTGGGTATAGGGAAAGGAATAATAAGAACTATTTAAGAGAATTAAAGAGTTATTTACCCAGGAGCCAGTTTTTAAGATCTATTAACTAGGTCTAGAGATAGTTATAAAAACAGATGTATTAGACTTTACACTAGGGGTATACTTTATATAGAAATATCTAGATGGATAGCACCCAGTGGTATACTATAGTTAGAAGATAACACTACTAGAGTTAAACTATAATATCTATAACAAGGAGTTGTTAGGTATAGTTACAGCACTTAAGAAATAGAGAGTATTCTTACAAGGTATAGAGAAACCATTTATAGTTAAGATAGACTATAAGAACCTTATAGGATTTCTAATAATAAAGGAACTTAACTAAAGACAGGTTAGATGGGCGGAAATACTTATAGAATACTATTTCAAAATTTAGTATACTAAAGGTACAGATAATGCATAAGCAGACGCTTTAAGCAGAAAAGCTAAACTATAAAGTAATAAAAAGCTGTTAGGAGCTTTATTATGAAAAGATTAAGATAGATTAATTAGGTATAATTATTTAAAGATCGCAGCGACTAAGGAAAGTTAGATCTATAAATTACTAGAGAATAATTAAACATAAAAGATCTAAAAAGCATAGGCAGAGGATCTAGACTTAGAGCAATATAAAAATAGAGAAGTAACGTATATGCCTAAGTCTATTACAGAAGAATTTATTAAGGAATTCCATAAGGGAATAATATAAGGACATAACAGAGCTATAGGCTTAGTATTAAGACTTTAAAAGGAATATATTATTTAAGGAATTTGGGGACTAGTAAGATAAGTTATAAAGGAATATCTAGATTGCCAAAGAAATAAACCGACGAGGTATAAGCTGTATAGAGGGCTATAACCTGTTAAGACACCAGGAAGACCATAGGAGGTTATATTATAGGACTTTATTATTAAGTTACTAAAGTTAAGAGATCCTATTATAGGACAAGATTATAACGCAATTTTAGTAATAATGGATAAACTAATAAAGTGGGGATACTTTATAGCATGTACTAAAGAGATATTAGCAGAAGATATCGCTAGAATTTATATAAAGGAAGTATTTACAAGATATAGAGCACTAGATAAGATTATATTAGATAGAGATTTAAGATTTATAGCAGTATTTTGGGAAGTGTTTCTAGCAGAATAAGGAGTTTGTGTAGTAATATCTACAGTATATTATCCACAGACGGACGGACAAACGGAAAGACTAAACTAGACACTAGAGCAGTATCTAAGGTATTATATTAATTACGCATAGAATAATTAGGTATTGTTATTACCAGTTATATAGTTTGCATATAATACAATACCACAAGAAGAAATAGGGACATTATTATTTAAGGCGAATTATAGATACGAGCTAAGAATATCGTTATTACTATATTAAGTAAAAAGGACAAGTAGCACAGCTAAGTAAAGAATAGAGACGTTAATAAATCTTTATATAGACCTTAAAGAAATAGCTAAACTAGTATAAGAAAGAATAAAAAGATATTATAATGCTAAGAGATCTAAGGGACTAGATCTTAAGGAGGGGGATAAAGTATAGCTACTACACAAAAATTTTAAGAGTCAACAACTAAGTAAGAAGTTGGACTATATTAGACTAGGACCTTTTAAAATTAAGTAAAGAATTTTATTAGTTATGTATAAGTTAAACCTACCAGCCAAAATGAAAATCTACTCTGTATAATATGTTGCAATGCTAGAGCTAGTACACGGGAGTGTTGAGCTACTAGTCTATAAGGCAGACACGTATAGAGGATAAGAGAAAGACAAATGGCAAGTTTTAAAGATTATTAGTTATAAGGATGTGGATGACAAAACGTGGTATAAAGTAAAGTGGATAGGCTATAGTAAGACTACCTAGGAACTATTAAGCAACCTAAAAAACGCTATAGAAAAGGTACAGGAGTATTAGAAGAAAGTAGGTTAAGTAATATTAATAAAGAAGGATTACTAAAGAATAAGTTACCTAAGGGGGACCTAAGAGGAGCAATTGCTAAGCTACTTGGAGTTGTTTTCCTTATAGGAGGAGAACTAATCCTTTTGTTACCTAGCTTAGATAAACCCTATTAAACTAGTTTCCACTCCTTGGAACGGACCTTCTTACAAACACATTTAAGACGTTAAAGACAAGCATAAGCTAAATGTTAAGCTTTAAAAACGTGTGTGGACTCTTCTAAGGTACGTTAAACCTTAGGTAGTATAGAGGCCAGCTTACTATTAAGCTTTACAGCAGTAGATTAAATATAAGACCCTATAATAAGTTACTTAGGGAACTTAAAGACTGTTAAGAGTTATAGAACGCGTATACTTAGCGTTAGAGATAAAGCGAACATTATAGGACGATTGAATGTTTGCTTTAGTACACTTAGAGTAAGAGGAGGGTTGTTAAGATATAGGACTTACTAGCGTAACATATACTAACCCCTCTTTAGCGCAACAAGAGTAGGGGATCACCATCACCTTACCTAGCAACAGTATGGAGGAAACCGTATAAAGGCAACGCTTAACCTAAGAAAAAGAAGAAGAAGCTTTAGGTATAATAAGTATAAATATTAACTAGAATAATTAAGCGGACATTATACCTCTAGTAGATAACTTAGAGATATTAGGAATCTTTAAGGATAAAGATAAAGAGGAGGGAGATAGTGTTACAGACGCTTTAAGTATAATATTATAACTACTTAAAGAAGAGTTGGTGGAAGCTAGTTAGTTAATATAGGTATAGTCTAGGATGGATCTAGTGGAACTATATAATAAGGAATAGTAACTAAGGTCACGTAGCGTTAAACGTATTAACTATATTAAACGGAAGGGACGTTACGTTTAATATAGATAACACGTACCTTATATACAAGAGAGGATTTCTTAGGAGTACGGTTGTGTATTTAAAGGACCTTAGTCCCTACCGTAGATAGTTCTCTCCTTGTAGTAAATCTTAGAATACAATTAGAGTTAATCTATTAGGTAACTACTCCACCAGTTATTATTATGTTGTTGTTTTGTTCTTACCTATATACCCAGCCTAATAACAGAACCTACCGTAGTTCCTACTACAAGGTTCCGTTACAGTTAGTATTAGCTATTTATAAGTTGTGTTGGGGTATAGGGATAGAGTAGTATCTTAAAATGTGGTTGTTACTTCTATATTTAAAGCAAAGGCCTAGCTTAATACGTTATTCTTATTTAGGGGACCTTAGTAAAGCATATCCTAAGGTCCCTGTGTTAATATCTATAGCGTTAGGGTACTTAAGCTAAGATAATAACTTAGTAGACGTTTATGGGGTTAATATATTGTATTAAGGAGCGGGCTTTGGTGTTAGGCGTAGTATATTATTATACCATTTATTAATAACGTTTGTGTAGGCATTAAGGGCTCCTAGTAGGTCTATACTAATTAGGGAGGTTTTTAGTTTAGGGCTTAGAGATTTAATAAGGCTATTAACTAGTACGGAGTCATTCCAGCCTGTTTCCTTTATATAACAATTAAATTTAAAAAAGTATACTAGGAAGCTTTTTATTCCTTAAGTTATATAGTTTATCTTCCTTTAAGCAGTAGCTTAGTGGTTTAGGTTACTATATATAGCTTTAAGGAGTATAACTAGACTTTATACTAAGTTCAGTTAAAGGGTTTTAATAAGGTTAGCTATGTCTCCTCCTAGTTAACTTAGGGCATAGCAGAGTTAGTTAGCTTTAGTTAGGTAGCGGTTAGCATTACTAGTTAGCTTATTTTTAAGCTAGCTTAGAAATAATTAGAGTTCTTATTATTTACTAGTAAATATTAAAGGGTCTAATAGTTGTTTAGATTATTATAGTGTAGTAGTTAGTTTAGAGTAAATAGCTACTATAGGTTTAGGACTCTTATCTTATATATTCGTCTCTAGAGATAGTATTTAGTCTTAAAACCCTAGTGTAGGCATTTTAAGGATGTGGATTTCTTCTTAGAGGTCTTTAATTATTTACTAGTATTATACTTCTTATTTAGCTTATTATTAAGTTAAAGTGGCTTAGTTTTATATAAGGGCGTCTATAAAGGACTTCTATATTTTTACTAATTATTTTTAGAGTATAGATATAATATTAGCGGCTATTATAGGGGCTTTAGGGTTGTTCTGCATTTTAGAGGGTAATATATAAGGTTAACGCAATATAGTGTTATGGAGTAAGCATAAGTGGTAATAATATATAGTGAAGTAGATATTATTAAGCTATATATATAAACTGTATAATAAAGTTAAGACATTATATAAGGAGAGAAGGTAAGGAAATGGGAAGAAAGGGTATATATTGTTAGTTTAGTTGCTTAGTTAATATATACACGGAGCAGAATAGGATTTAAATAGTGGTCCTAATAGAACTTGGCAGGATTTGGTAGACTTGGCAGAATATAGCAGAATGCGGCAGATTGCTATTAAATTGCCATAGATTGCTGACAGATTGCCATTAGATTGTTATCTTGCGGTCGGTCTCTTCTTACTACGTTGGTGGAAACAGGTAGAAATAGGTAGACGTGTATAAGGTGTCACGGAGGTGTCCTATAACATTACCATATAGCTTAAAAGGTTACTAAAGTTATTCTATAGTTTAGCTTTAAATTAATAAGTATATAGCTACTACTTTAAGTTATAAAAAGAAGCTTTAATTAGATTAAAATTGGGTAAGTAAGAAGGAAGATATTTAAGCCTAACACTAGTAGTATTACAGAGGCGTTAAACTTCCTAGGTTTAAGTAAGCAATAGTATTAAACACCTATCCTTTATAGACACCATATACCTTATTGCGATAGATTAATATATTATCTATTACTAGAATTAAACAAGGCTATAGATAAGGCTGCATATAAGTAAGAACCTTATTCTTTATCTACTTAATAAATATTAGCCCGTTAACAGCGCCCTAGTATATTAACCAGCTAGATATATAGCCCTAATAGGTATATACTAGCAGTAAGATCTATCTTTTAGATCTCTTTAATTCCAATGTTCCTTTAGTAGGCTTATTAATTAGCGCCCACCTATACTTCCTATCTATTATCTTCTTATTATAAGCTAATTTATTAATAAAGATAAACTAATTGCGTCTATAGCCACAGATTTAAATAATCCAGTTATTCCTTAGGCCTAGGTTACGCTATTATATAATTATCCTTATAACCTTTCTACTCCATTTTCTTTACTTTAATCTAGCTAATAGTGTGCTTTATACTACTATTATATTATATTTATTATATAGAAACCAGAGTATCTCTTTAAAATAGGTATCTAGGCTATATAAGAGGTATTTAAGGAGGCCCTAATTAGTACGCGTTTATTAGTAATATTAATATTAATATTACTACCTAACGTTATATATCTAGAGCTTTATCTATAAGCAGTAGTGGCCTGCTATTCCCCCCAATTAGTAAATTAATCTAGCCATACCTCTTTAAATTCGCCCTTTAGCGTTAAAGAGTAAATTAAGGAATACGGGTCTTAATTTCTATATAGATATTATTGTAGTTAAGATCAATTAGAGCTTATATAATTAACTTCTATTTAGTCAACCAGGCGGGCTTGCCCACAGCTTTAAAAAATAGGCGATAGCGATGTGTTGGTATGGAGGATAGGTGGTAGCATGCGCGGGTATAGAAAAGTGGTTTAAACAGGTAAGGATTCGGCAAATTTCTATCCCTTGCACCGATAATAACGTCCTATAAAACGTGGCCCGTGCGCGCCAATCATATATGGGCGGTAAGTCGTTCTGCCGCATCACCAGGACTGCGAAAACACGCGAGATGCCCGCACCGCATAAATATACCCATTACCACTATATCTCGCCCACACACTCCTTAAAATAACGACTAAATTAATTATTACTATAAGCCGCATAAGCGCATTTATGCACGCGCATACAAATTTAGGTAGGGAGAAGTGGGTGCAGGCATCTCGCGTGTTTTCGCGCCAACTTTTTTGTCCACAGCGTGCGCAAGAAAGTTTAATGTTCAGACTTGCGGGTAACAGGCTTTGACAGCCCTGTTAAACAGCCAGCCTATTAGCTGACAGTATCAAGATATTATTAGAACAGGGTCTGACAGCCTAAGCCATAAAAGGAAATTTCAATTTATTATTATCTTAAAACCCTTTACCAGCTACTGTATAATAAAGAAACTATAAAAGGATACCCAGAATTCCTTAATTAGTCCAGTCCTTTAAGCATTCTGTCGCCTTAAGTATTTATATACTTATTTTTATACGATCCCATAAAACTCTATATTAAGAGCCTAAAAATACTCTCTCTGGTTTATTACTTATTCTAGGTATAGAGAGAACTTTAATTGCAAGCTGTAAGAGCCGTTTATATCTCTTACGCTGCTAACTCCACTATTAAATAGCCGTTATTTTACTATCTAGCATAATTAGGTTCTTACTAATATAATTATTAAACTCATCCTGGCTCTATGGACGAGTATGCTTTAAAATATATAGCTGATGAGCCTTATAGAAGGCAGAGAGATTTTCCTCTAGTTAGAGAGCAGATTTGCTAGTACTTTTAGACTTATACGGTATAGTTAAAAGTGGTGCCTTATTACGGAATCTCTCCTAGAGCTTTTATACGGTGTAGAGCTATTTCTCTCTTTAATTATAATATGGTCATTCTTATCTTTAAGAAAAGCCGTATAACATTATAGGTTAAGAATTTATGCTGCTAGATAGTATGGAGAATTATCTAGCTTCTTAATATACTTTATAAGCTTTTCCTTAGCACATTAGAGTTAAAGTGCTATAAACTTATCCTTAGCCTTAGCGGCTATTACCTAGTAGGAAAAAATTAGCTAAAGAAATATTAAGAGTATTGTATAACATACCAACGCGTCTTATATTAGATCTTTAAGAATATTAATTAATTCTAGAACCCTTTCTAGTGTTATATAATCTCCTTAAAGAAATAGAGTTGCTTTATAGAAAGACTAAAAGAAATTATAAATTATACAAAGATGTACCTATTTACTTATTATAAGGATATCCTCTTTTAAGACATTATCCTAGTAATGCTCTATATAGAGTTAAAGCCTAGCCTTTACTCTATCCTCTAGAGCTACACTTAATATATTATACCAACTATTCCATCTTATATAATTATTAAGAGGAATGATTTTAAGTACATGTTCTTTAAACCATGTTGTATAATTAGCTGATTTGCGGATGTGTATAATAAGGTTATGGAGCTTTCCCATAGGGCCCATAATATCTTAAATATTCTTGCCTCTTTCGGCTAATAATAGCTCTGGTTCTTTACCCTTATTTTTCCTCTTATCTTTTGCCATTACTGGCTGCGGTACTAGTTATATAGGCTCTTCCTTTTCCTCTTCTTCTTCCTAATCCTAATTCTCTTTATTATACAACTCTATAAGCTTCTTATTCTTCTTTAATTTAAATAGGAAGGCCTAGACAATAAGATTAATAACATGCCCCTAGTAGCGAATTCTTTGATATATTACATTCCAGGTAATTTAGTATTTAAGCCTAAGCTATTGGCCTATCGTATAACAAAGAACGTCATTTAATCCAGCATTATTGCTAATAAGAGCTCTAATCTTTGCTGCAATTCTATACTTAATAAGGACAGAATAAAGTGCCTCCCATTAATCTATACTACTCTAACTATATACCATACAAAGGGCAATTAAGATATTTTGGTATTTATCTTAGATATTAAGAAAGCTAGCACAGATTCTAAGGAGAAGAGAATGATTGGGACAGGTCCAGATATTAACGGCAAGGTGGATATTTATCTTTACAGATTAAAGTGCTCTTTATATAATATCCTAACTCTTAATAAAATACTCAGAGATCCAGTCTAATATTATTAAATAATATTTAGGGATGAATAAAGGTGCTTCTTAATTTAATGCTTTAATAAAAGCATAAAACTCCTTCCATTCCATATATAAGAATGGAAGCTGTTATACAATAATAAGATCTAAAAGTGCTTGTTTTACAGTATTTTTCTATACTGTACACTTTAGAACCTCACCCTTAAGACCTTATATTTCTCCCTTTGCCAAAAGTCTTTAGTATAGTTGTTAAATAGAACTTTCTGCCTTATCTTTTGTTATTATATATAAATTATTCTCCTCCAGACTCTATTAAACTTTATATTTCTTAAGATAAAGTTATAGTTCTTGTGTTAAGGCATAATGTCCTTTTAGATCTTTAGGAGGGCAATATTTACAGAAGTAATTCTTCTTTGTTTATTTCTTTTCTTCTGCCGTTATTATATAAGTATATTTATGGATTAAGGAGTGGGATCTGGAGAACGCGGCTGTTTAATATGTTGAGGTTAAGCCTGTATTAATATTGGCTTTAATGGGGCTTAAAAGAGTAGAAGGTATATTACTTTTAAAGGAGTTATTACTGTAAAGATTATTAGATAGAATTTTACTAGGGTGGGCCATATTAATAAGGTCGTATGGTAGGGAAACAAAAGAATTTGAAATTTTACACTGTCAAGCCCTGTCACGACAGCTGTCTGACAGACAGCCCTGTCAGCTAACACCCTGTCTGTTTGACAGGTTTGACAGGATATTCTGTCAGCCGCAAGTCTGTTAATGTTCTTGACAGCGTGCACGGGCCACATTTTATAGGACGCCATCGGTGCAAGGGATACTAGATTATGGTTTCTAACATAAACCCGTCCTTTTCTAAAGCGACTATATATAATACTCTAAGAATAGCACTTTAACACCACCTCTACTATATCCCTATAATCCAAGAGTTTTGTGACGGTGCTGGGGCACCGTCCCCTGCAGCTGGCTTGGCGCAATATCCGGAGTTCGCCCGTACCGTGTATATTACCCCCTAGAGCCTCCTTTCCTCTTCTTCTTCTCCTTAGCTTAGTATTCTTGTATGGTAGCAATCTACAAGCTTCGGTTCAGAAGCATTTGTACGAGCCCGTCACACCTTTAACTAAAGATTTAGTAGTTTGTTAAGTTAATTAGCTTTAAAAAAGCTATTTAGCTCTCTGCGATTATTAATTAACCTATTTGCAAGTATAGCCTACTAAAGTACTAAATTACATACCTTTATTGCAATTAACCTCTAGAGGTATGTTATTTTAGATATATAGTTATTACTCTTTAATCTAGCAAAGTAAAGGCAAAGGCGGGCAATTATACGCTTTAAGAGGCCGATATCCGCATGCTTAATGGCGTATTTTAATACTTTATATATTTTAACCACCTATAGATACTAAATGTGGTTAAAGAACTCCGCGTTAATAATCTAAGCGGGCTAGGTTATAGTAGTAGAGCTAGATGCTCTAAGTAATTAGTCTATAACCTAAGAACCTCTGTGGGTAGAGGGCTGTGAAGGAACTAATTTATTAGCCTTACGGCCGACTTTAGGGCTGAAACCTACTACGTGGATATCTTTAATATGCTACAGAAACTGCTTGGGCGTTAAGGATCTAATATATCTTTTAACCGCGCCTTCTTTATAGATATTAAGCCTATTGCGGATAGGTGTTAAAAAGAGTGCAATAATATAGGCATTAAAACTATGCAGTACTAGCTCCTTAAAATGGTAAAAGGGAGGGCGCTCTATAGGAATATTTTATTGCCTAAAGTAATTTATATAAGTGTAGAGCGTTAAGTGCTGCTGCGCATATTTCTTACCACTAAAGAAAGTCCTTATAATTGTATATAGTGTTACGGCGCTAGTGGAAAACGGTGGATTATGGTAGACGTTATAGTAAACGCAGAGTCACGTGAGCTTACGTGACTTGAGGATTGTATAAGACTTTAAGCGACGCTGCTCTTCTTCTCCTTTCCTTTCTCTAGCTTTGGATCCTTGTTTATAGACAATCCAATTGTATAGGCTTGCGCGTTCCTCTTCCTGTGCTTGTGCCTTGATTAATTAAGTCGCTAATATTATCTAAAGCTTGTTACTACTCTTCTTTCCTAAAAAGGAACTTAAAAAATATCTATAAACTATAAACAGGATAAGGACATAGAAAAGGACCTAAAGGATATTAATAGAATAGAATAGGACCCTAAGGATAGGACAGAACCAAAAGAATATAAATAGAACGCGAAACCTAAGAATAGGATATATATGGACTAGAATCCCTAGAAAATAAACAAATACCGGAAATTACCTAATACCCCTACCGCTATGCCAAGAAATACAGCAGCTGGCAAAGCCGCTGCAGGACCTGTAAATACCTCTAATAGTAAAACAGTTGTCGTCCTGACTCCCTAGGAAGAACTTGCAGCAACTAATGCCGAAATTAAGTGGCTTTAAGAGCTGCTTGAAACTAGAGACACCCCTATACCTAATAAAGAGTTATTAGATACCTAAAGACTTGCTATAGTCCTTAAGACCCTAGCCTAATATATAGTATTAGCATTATCGCGGTCCGCGAAGGTTGTGGATCCCCTATTGCTTACGGACGGAACTAACCCTATATTTAATAATTAGAAGTTTTAACTATAAGACAAGCTTAAAGTTAATATAGACTACTTCCCTACTGCTTAAGCTAAAATGGCCTATGTCTTTGGCCGTACTGGTAGGGACATATAGACGTATTTATGTCTGCGATATACCTAGGACTTAGCAGACCCCTTTCTCTCTAAAGAAGAGATAATTAACTACCTATCTTTTATTTATAAGGACCCCTTTAAGATATAGAACGCCTGCCTTAATTATAAAGCCCTTAATATAAAAATAATAGAAACCTTTTTAGCCTTTTAGACCCGCTTTCTATACCTAGCTGGCTAAGCCTAAATTCCCTATAAAGACCTAATACTAGACCTCTTTAATAAGCTTACCCTAAACCTATAGCGCGCTATACTGCTAGTTTTTACTACTATATAGACGCTAAAGGTACTTATAAACCACTGCCTAGCTATTAATTAAGGCCTCTATTAAATTAAGATATAAGCTAAGCGGTATAAAGCTAGAAACTCTTTAAACTAGATTATAAGCGCTGTGAGAACGGCCTATAGTGCCCTAGTATAATCGGCAACTCCTATGGCACTAGCTGTATAACCCACTGTTAATTTAGCGGCTAGCTGCGCAGCTAGCCCTACTGTGGGTCTGGCGTATACTTGGCCTATATATAGTAACCCCCATAAATAGGCCCTTAGTAATTAAGGAGCTTGCTTCTTATATAGCTAAAAGGACCACTTTGCTAAGGACTGCCTAATAAAGGTAAAAATGGATGAGGTTCTATTAATATAGGAGAATAGCGCGAAGTTAGAAAAAGAGGAACCCTAGAGGAAGACTCCTCTTTAGGGTTAAAAGGGATTAATATGTTATATATTAATCTGGGTTGGCTAGTTAGTAGAAGAAGCTGCACTATCCCTTATACTTTATTTTATAATAGATATTAAGTTTTAACCTCTGCTTTAGCTGACTTTGAAGTAAATGCCTTTACCTTAATAGATACTTAGTGCGCTGTAAAGCTGGCTAAATTTTTAAATGCGCCCTTTAAGGAACTGCCTAAACTAGTTCCTATTTGTGGGTATAATAGAAGAATAGGGCCACCTATTATGACTATTTTATGGATCTACCCCTGTGCCGATGGATAAAAGTAGTATAATATCCCCTTTCTTATTATAGACCTAGGAAGCTATAATATAATCTTAGGAAGAAAATAGCTAGCCTATTTAGGCTTATAGCTTAATATACAGAATAGACAGCTCCTCTGGCCCGAATTTCTACCCCTAACCCCTTCCTTTATAAAAGAAATTGGTATTATGATGGAGAACCTTATATAGCCCTAGATTAATACTATCTACTAAGCTAATGCTATGCGTAGGGACCAGGCCTTTAAGAAGGACGTATAGCTTAATCCGTAACGGATTTTTATACTATGCCGCCCCTAGACTACCTATGTTATGCCCCCCGCACTAGAGACTTAGGAAATTAGTAGTAACCTAACTAAGTTCCCTGTGGAGAACTTAGGCCCTATATAGCTATAAAGGAAGGCTAGGAATACTAGACGCTATACTAAACTGATAAACTAGAAGGATAACTTATGGAAAATGGAATGTGAGCTGAGGAAGACTATAAACCCTATACTGTAAAATACGGCCCGATAAAAGTCTATAAAGAAACCTATAGACCTTCCCCTAGTTAATATCTGCTGTATTAGCGCCGTAGGATTCTATTAGAACTTAATCTAACCTAATACTATTGCCTTTACTACTAGCTTATATAAAATTAATTAAATAATTAAAAAAAAGGAAAGTGAGCTTAGTGGATAGGAAAGTGAGCTTATAGATAAGGAGCTGGTAGAATAGAAACTGCCCTATTAATGCTAGAAATTTAAGGATATATTCTCTAAGGCAGTGTCTAATATGCTCCCACCTTACTAACTATATGACTATAAGATTAAGATTAAGCCAGATAAGGAAGACACCCTTAGTTATAGCCCCCTTTGTTAGTAGTCTACTGCCGAATTATAGGCTATAAAGTAGCACTTTATTAATAACTTGAATGAGGGCTTTATTAAGCCTAGTTAAGCCCCTTTTAACTTGCCTATTCTCTTTACTACAAAGCTAAATAGAGGACTTTGTTTCTGTATTAACTACTATAAACTTAATAATATAACCCATAAGGACCGCTATCTACTGCCCTTACTTAATAAGACTCTAGCCTAAATAAGTAAAGCTAAGATCTTTACTAAGTTTAATATCTATTAGGCTTTTTACTGGATTAGGATAGACCCTAGATTAGAAGATTTTACTATATTTTGGACCTATTACAGAATATATAAATGTAAAGTACTTCCTTTTAGATTGACTAATGGGCCAGCTATATACTAGCGGTATATAAATAATATACTCTTTAACTACCTTAATAACTTCTATATAGGTTACCTAGATGATATTATAATCTACTTTAAGAATAAGTTAGAATATAAGGAGTATGTCTATAAAGTCCTACAATGGCTCTATAAGGCTAGCCTCTAGGCTAATATTAGGAAATTAGAATTTAGTGTTAAGTGTATAAAGTACCTAGGTTTTATTATTAGTATAAATAGAATTGAGGCCGACCTAGAGAAAACGGCTATAATTAACTAGTAGACACCTCCGCGGACTATAAAGGGGGTGCAATTATTTTTAGGTTTCTATAACTTCTACTAATACTTTATTAAAAACTATAGTAGGATTACCTAGCCTCTTAACCGCCTTACTAGAAAAGACTAGCTATTCTACTTTAACGCCATATATATGCAGGCCTTTAATAAGCTTAAAAAATGGCTGGTATTAGCTCCCCTACTTGCCTACTTTGACCTAGAATGGCCTTTAATACTAGAAACTGATGCCTTAGATGGCGTGATAGCTGGCGTTTTCTCCTAGAAGTAACTAGACGGAGAATAGCATCCTATTATATACTATTTAAAGACTATAATAGATGCTAAGCTAAACTACCATATCTATAACAAAGAAATGCTAGCTATTATCTCTAGCTTTTAGTACTGGTATGTATAGCTAGAAGGGACCCCTAAGCCTATTAAAGTAGTTTTAGATTATAAGGCCCTAGAATACTTTATAATAACTAAGGCCCTTATGACCTGGTAGGCACACTAGGCGGATATCCTATCTTAGTTCTACTTCTTAATTATATATAGACCAGGCGCTATAAACCGTGCGAATGCTCTTATAAGGCGTAAATAGGACCTAGGTAACTAGGCGGCTATAAAGATCTTATTATGGACCTAAATACTACTATAACTAGAGTACCTTAACCCCTGGATATAGGCAGAACTAAATATAGACCCTTTAGATACTAAGATATATCCTATTAACTCTATGGAACTTAACCTTATTAATGAGCTATTATAGGCAAACTATACGGCCCCTTCTCTATAGAAGTACCGTAAAAAGGTAAAGGACACTACTAGCCTATGGTCCCTTAAAAACGGACTACTTAAGTACTGTAAATGGCTAGTAGTAGCAGAGGAATAGAACTTACGGACTTAGATTATTGCTAAAGCATATACCTAGGTCTCTACGGCCTACCCTGGAAAAAATAAGACCTATAAGATTATTGGTAACCGTTACTACTAGCCTAGAATGGTTATGGATATTAATTGCTATGTATAAAACTATAATAACTGCTATAGATCTATAATTCCATAAGATAAAACCCTAGGACTGTTAAAACCACTTATAATACTAGAACGCCCCTAGTAGTATATCTCTATAGATTTTTATAAGCTACCTATAGACCGTAATGGATATAATATAGTTATAATTCTAGTTGACCGCTTTGGTAAGCGCCTATTCTTAATTCCCTATTATAAGAATATTGATGCTAAAGAGGTAGCCTAACTGTATATCCACTACGTCTACTAAATTTACGGACTATTAGATACTATCGTGTCTAACTATAGGCTGTAGTTTATATCGGCCTTCTAAAATAAGTTTACCTGGATTTTAGGCATTAGGCTAAAGCTTTCTATAGTATACCACCCCCAGATAAATAGCTAGACGGAGATTATAAACTAGTATTTAGATTAGAGACTTTGACCCTTTATTAACTACTTTTAGGATAATTAGGCCAAACTGCTACCTCTAATAGACTACGCCTAGGCTACCCTACCTTATAACTTTACAGGATTTGTACCTATTTAGCTAGAAATGGGATATTTACCCTATATAAGCTTTAACTGGGAAAGACTAGAAGGGCTATAGACTGTATATGAAAAACTATCTTATAAGGAAGTACGGTATTACGCTAAACGCTTAGAAGAAGCCTGGAAAGTAGCCTATATAAATCTAGAAAAGGCCTAGAAATTAATGGAATAGTAGGAAAATAAGTATAAGCGTAAGCCCGACTTTACTATAGGTGATAAGGTCTGGGTTATAATAAAGAACCAGAAGACAGAACGGCCTAACCATAAGCTAGACTATTAGATAGTAGGACTATATAAAGTCCTTAAGAAGAGAGGTAACTTATATAAAGTAAAGCTCTTAGATTTAATTAAGGTCTACCCTATTTTCTTACTAGATAAGCTACGGAAAGCTATAAATAACCTACTACCTGGACAAAAGAATAAACCGCCCCTGCTAATTTAAGTTAATGGTAATAATAAATAGGAAATTAAAGAAATACTAGCCTATAAACTTATAAGGGGAACGCTAAAGTATTGTGTTAGTTGGAAAGGATATAACCTAGACCCTACTTAGTACTATACATGGAACTTTATAGGTAGCCCCTATAAGCTTTAGGACTTTTATAGCTGTTACCCTAATAAACCTAGACCGCCAAAATACCTAGATAAATGGATGGAATGCTAGCATAATAAAGATAATAAGCTACTAGAAGAGTATAAAGTGTAAGGGCGTAAAGAGGCTTTGGGGAAGATTCGAAGGAATAATATAAATTCTATCTAAATCTAAGGGTATATAGCTCTTGCAGAGTACAAGACGTTGCGTAAAGAAGAGAAGGGAATAACGAGAGAATCATATAATTAAATATTTAGGGGCTTGGTGGTCGATGTATGCGTATATGCGCACGCGGTCTTTAACGGATTTTGGTAGAATTTGGTTAAAGCTTTAGAATTCATCTGTTAAGTATTTTACCAAGACATTCCTATTATAATTAGGCTAGTCCCATTATAGTACCCCCCCCCTTTGGCCGAAGGTTTAAAATAATTTAACTTAGTGTCGGAATGTTAGTCATGTGACGTGGTCACGAGACCGCGAAGCGAGGCTAGTTAACCTGACCTTGGAGCAACCCCTTACTTCTAGACAATCAATTATCCAACAATTAACAACGCATACGTATTATATAGTGATATTCGTGCCCGTTGATTAAAGCATGTATACCGACACTAATTAGTAGACGTATAGATTAGGAAATACGCAATAGCTAGCGCTTAAGGAGTAGTACTAGAAACAGTTTACTAATCGCCTAGTTCTTATCTATTTTATTAAAGGAGAAGACTACGACTTCTACTTAAGCTTGAGAGCGTGTATTAGCCTTATAGCTAATACAGTAGATCGCTGAGAGAATAGCAGCCTTGCTAAGAACACTTTATAGGTCCAACGGCTGTAGAGAACGTACATATAAACCTCAACCTTAACTATACCCTTACCCTCAACCTTACCCTTGACCTTGACCTTAACCCTTAACCTTAACCTTAACCTCGACCTCTGTTCAAGCCTTAACCCTTAAACTCCCAGACTAAGGACACTCTATAGGCCCTAAGGCTGTAGAGAATACCCTAAACCTTAAATCTTGAACCTTAAACCTTCTTACCTTTAAACCTCCACTTAAACCTTATGGATACTCAACCCACAACTATAATGGAGTGGTATGAGAAGATATCAAAACATAGTAATAGAATTACTGCTGCTACAGCTTCTAAAGATGAGCTAGGAGACTATATAGCAACAAAGGTCTACGTACACATATAGGAGAACTTCACAGACTATACATTATGGACAGTATTCAAGGAGGAATTTAAAGGCTTTACTACTAAAGATTTTAGATGCATGCGAATTAATATAAGAGCAAAGTTACGCACTTATCTACTCAAGAGAGGAGTGTATGTGGGAAAGCATAATAGCAGATATTTAATCTTAGAAGCACTATTCGACCTCCTCTAAGAGGAAGAACCTTACGAATGGATAGATAAGGAAATTATAGAAGCTCTTAAGGCAGTCAGCCCTATAATTATAGTGGCGCTATAAAAACGGCTTAACTCGACATAAATAGCTCTAATATTGAATCAAGCTATACCCCCGTTAGTTATAGCCTCTTTAGCTCCTACAACCTCCCCCCGCAGCCTACTACCTTCCTATACGGTGCTGACGCCTGTAAGCCATTAACTACCTCTACTACCTCTAACGCCTGCAATCTAGCCTATAGCTACAGCTATAATACCTAGAATGTAAATACCTACCCCTATAACACCCTAACTAGCTGTTGCATCTATACCCTAGTAAACTGCACCAACTGCTACTTAATAGCAAGCTGCACCTACCTCTACCTAAGATTAACTACTTACTCTCCTTACTTAACTCCTATAGATGTAGAATTAGTAATTATTACCTATGGTAACTGCCTCTACCCTCCCTCTAGTAACTGCTCCTACCCTATCTAGTCCCCCTCCTGCCCAGTATCTTTACCCTAGTACTGCCAATACCGACCCTGCTATGCACCTGCCTATGTATAGTAAAGAGGTAGCCACTATCGCCAAGATCTACACGGACGACTAGAAGTACGATGGAGTAAGTAATAGCTTTAACTTCAAGTTAACTATCTTCTATAATATCTGTAAGAGAGCTGGTCTACCTCCTAAAGGCTATATAACCGCACTCCTAACTATGCTAAAGGGACTTGCTTAGGATTACTATTATAATAGCAGCCTTTTAACTAAATTATTTACTGAGGTATGTAACTACATGCGTCACTTCTTTGAAGGACTAAAGTACTATTGGAGAAACCTTATTAAATAAAACGCCACCGACTTCTAAGGAATTATTGACAAGAACCCTAATAAGTAAATCTATTAGAGTTTCTAACTACTCCTTAATAAGCTCTTAAAATATTGCTATGGATTACACCTAGAGTTTCGTACAGACCTCTTCCTTATAAATAAGCTAGTTACCGCTTGCTAAGGAGTACTAGTATGCTGTATTACTATTTCCAACCCTTCTGAAGACCTTTCCTAGTTAATTAGCAAGTTGCAATCTTCTATAGTTATATAGGAGAAGGAACACCCTTTCTAGGCCTTAATAAGACCGTCTTAAGAAACCTACTTTACGGATTGCATATACTGCCGTAATATCCGTAACAACCGTGACCGAACCCGCTCCTATAGATAAAACACCGTCAGATCCCTAAAGGCCAAGTGCTACGTTTACCAAAAGGAGAGCTGCCGCTTATGGAAATATATAGAGGAGGAGCGGAACCGTTCTAGAGATGAGTATAAAAGACATTTTAATAATAATAAGGGCCGTAACGGTAACTTTAAAGAACGCTTTAGACAATATACTATCTACTATAAAGGAGACAACAACAATAAGTATAATAAGACTTTTGAAGCTCTTATGCTAAACACAGACACTGATAAAAACACTAATAACGATAATAGTGAGGAAGAATTAGAAGACCCTAACAGCTACTACCTTATATTATTTGGGACTCTTACTATAGACGAAGCAACTTCTATAAGCGTAGAACTAGCCAATAAGGCTTGCGCTTACTTACTTACTATAATCTCCACGGAACCTACTACGGAAACCAACCCGTTTAACTATAACACAACAACCGCCGCTTTACGCTATACTTCTATGGTATTTATAGGAATTATAATTGATACTAGTGCGTTAAAGAAGTCTATGGCCGGTTATGGACAATTCTAGGCACTATAGAACGCGGACTAATCTGTAAGACTTAATACCTTAACCAAAGGACAAGTTAACGTGTAGTTTGGCATTGGAATTGCTACCTCTATTAGAACTACGGATGTCATTACCCCTATAGGCAAGATACAGTTTTATATTGTCTATACGGATACCCCCTTCTTGCTCTACTTAGCGGATATGGACAGACTCTAAATCTACTATAACAACCTTAGAAACGTTGTCATTACTCACACCAAAAAAGTACTAGTAGTGCGACGGTTTAGCCACCTATTTCTCTTATAGAGCTTATTACTACAGTTATATCTATCTGAATCCTTTAACGCGAACCCCTACTACTTAATAGATGTAGAGCTATGGCGCCTATATTGTTGATTTGGACATCCCTTAGTTAAGAAATTATAAAAACTACTCTACTATACTGGCTATGAAACGGACAGAATGGCTATTAAGCAACTAACCAAGTTCTGCCACTACTATTAGAAGTTTAGCAAATTACTAGGTAGATTCCGCTTTACCCTATAAGACGACGTTAATTTTAACTATAATATTATTGTTAATATTATATACATTAGCGGATCACCCCTCCTATACGTTGTTAATAAAGGAACGCGATTCTAAGCCGGCAGATAGCTATAAGACATCAGCGCTAAATATATATAGGACGTTCTACGGATATACTGGATTAATACTTATTTAGGGCCACTAGACCTAATTACCTATAACACTAGAAAGAACTTTGTTAGTAAGGAATTTAAGCAATACGCCACCATTATGGGAATTAGTATAAAGGGGGTACTAGTCAAAGCACATAACTTTATTAGAATAGTAGAGCGCTACCATAGTCTATTACGCCGAGCCTATTAGATCATTATGACTAAAATCCCTAAAATTAATAAGGAGATGGGACTCTAAATGGCGTTTAAAGTAATTAACGATTTAGCTGGCCCTAGAGGACTAGTTCCCACACTTTTAGTCTTTAGAGCCTACCCCCAAATGGTTAAATTTAATGCACCATCCCCTATGGTTATATAACGCGCTGCCGCAATTAAAAAGGCTATGGTAGAGATATAGAAGCTATAAGCTAAATAACAGATCGCTAACGCGCTGAATATGCGAAACGGACCTAATGCTGATGCGATTTATAATCTCCCACCAAATTCGCCTATTTTGGTCTGGAGAGAAGGAAACACTGGCCAAAGCGGCCATTAGAACGGGCCATTTACCTTGCTTACTATTAAGGGTAAAATATGCACTGTTAAACTGTCTAGTAGACCTATAGCCTTCTAATCTATGGTTGTAAAACCCTACCTTTAAGCAACTAAATTGCAGGAGTAAATTGTTGGACTAGAATCGCCACCTAAACCTCTATTTGGGTTAGCCCTTCCTGAGACTGTCTTAGAGAGACCTACTAAAGCTCAGTAACAACCCCCGAAATGAGGCAGAGGACGCCCTCGCAAATACCCTCTACTTACGGCTATGGCTGACATCACCATCTACCTATAGGATGACAGTTAATTTAGTACTTAATTTAGCGCCTTCTAATAGAAGGAGCTTACTAGTCTACTTAAGAAGGGAGTTTTTAAGATTGTGAGACTTACAGATATACCATAAGGCGTACGACTCTTTAATTCGCGATTTGTTGATAAGATTAAGAACAAGGGAACTAATAAGGCTTTTAAGAAATCCCGACTAGTTGTATAAGCTTATAATAACTTAGAAAAGGAACTGGTTCTTACCTAATTACTAACTATTTAACGAGTTAGCCAACGACTAATTCTCTATATTGCCGCCATAAAGCTTCCACAGGCACGACTTTACCTCTAAGATATTTTACAGGCCTATGTATAATTAACCACCACACTAAATTGAGAATTCTATGTACAACCTCCGCATAAGCTAATTAAGCAACTTGGGATTAACAAGGCCTCTATTTTAAAGGTTATAAAACCACTCTACGGAGTACTAGAAGCTAGTAACCACTAGTTTAAGATATATTACTTATATTACATCTAATAGTTGCATATGGACCAGTCTATATACGACCCCTGTCTCCTATAGAGCAACGAACCCTTTGGCATTGTAGGCCTATAAACCAACGATACTCTATTCCTGGCAGATAAGACCTTTATAAATATAGAGCAAAACGAGCTGTATAAGGCCAAGTTTATGGCTAAAGAACGGGAATAACTTACTATTGATACGCCCATTAAGTTTAATAGTGGAGTCATTCAGCTACTAACTAATGGGAGTATTATGCTTACTTAGGAATAATAATGCACAAACCTTAGTACAATTAGCACCAAGCTTGCCACAAGTATAGGATTAAGAGGAGCTATAAGAACCTTAACTCTAAAGGACCAGTATATTGCTTAACGCGCTAGAGGCGTATATATTGCTTCAGTTTGCTAGCTAGAAGCCTTATTTAATTTATCCTTTACCGCCTAGGTAATTAACCCCAATGAGGAAGACGCAAAATAGTTAAACAAGCGTCTAAACTGGCAAATTAAGAACGCTAATAGAGGCCTTAAGTTTGTTAAGTTAGATATTAAAACCCTATAGCTCCTGGTGTTTACGGACGCGTTATTTGCTAACAACAAGGACCTCTCTTTATAGATTGGCTATGTTATCGTACTAGCTGATGCTATAAAGAAGGCTAATATCGTCCATTGGAGCTTAGTTAAGTGCAAAAGAGTTACTTGGAGCGTACTAGCTTCTAAACTCTACGGTACGGCCCACGGCTTTAATATTGGCGTTGCGATTAAATCTACAGTAGATAAGATCCTACAAATTAACCTTTTACTTGTGCTTTGTACTGATTCTAAGTCCTTATATAACTGTTTAGTACGACTTAGAACCACCCAAGAAAAGCGCCTAATAATTAATGTAATGTGCCTCCGGCAAGCCTACGAACGGAGACAGATTACGGAGGTGAAATGGATTAATGGAGAGGCTAACCCTACTAACGCTATAACAAAGGGAAAGCCCTGTGTGGCTCTTTAATAGCTTATTAATACAAACCGAATTAACCTATAAGTTATAGGATGGGTTAAACGAACGAACTTAGATTTAGCTTAGCGTTAGGTAACTAATTGTAACGATATGGACCCTAAATTCAACCAGCTAATTAGGATTTTCCATCCCCAGGATAGAAAATCGCTATTGGCTCGCTTACTACTAGCGCCTTGGCGGCCCTTGTGATATATTAACCTGCTACCCCTAATAATTCTTCTTGCAATTACGGACCTGTAAAAGGAGCGTGGAAGCTATTGTGTATTAATTAGATCTCTAGCTATTGCGTATACGCTGCGAATAAGTCTAGAAGTAAACTTAGCTTTGGAATATAGATTAGCCTTCTTTTTAGAGTTGCTCTAGTGTCGGAATGTTAGTTATGTGACGTGGTTATAAGACCGCGAAGCGAGGCTAGTTAACCTGACCTTAGAGCAACCCCTTACTTCTAGATAATTAATTATCCAACAATTAACAACGCATACGTATTATACAGTGATATTTGTGCCCGTTGATTAAAGCATGTATACTGACACTTAGTTAAGAATTTATAATTTATTACGGGTTGTATTTTAGCGCTAGGTGGCGGTCTTGGCAAGGCAAATCTAACTAATTAGACAACTTTAACTAGTGGTTAAAGTTCCTTAATATCTTGCGTGTTATATAACCGTGTTATAAACGTTATAATACTTTTTAAGTTTTTTTTTAAATTTAAGTTTCCTGCTATTGTATTTCATGTATTTATATTAGGTGGTAGTTGTTTGCCTTTATTGTGTCTATCTAGCTAAAGCAGGCCACAAAGGATAGTCTTTATGGAATTCTTTTACTAGGGAAGGCGCGTCGGCCTTAATCTGTTTATAGGTTTCCTAGGTTTATGTTTTATATTCTTTCCACTTAATAAGAAGTTTAAATTGTTTAGATTGTATTTTTTATTATATATTATTAATTAAGTTAATAAAGTAAGAACCGTTACTATTATTAATAATTATAGGAGGTGGCAGTGGTACTTTGTAAGTTATAGGATTATCTTTTAAGGGTTATAGCAAGCTTACGTAAAATGTCGGGTATATTTTTATCTTAGTTGGTCGTTTAAGCTTATAGACGTACAGGCTTAGTTTCCTCTTAATTTAGTATAGGCCCGTGAATTTCCAATTAAGTTTCTTTAAAGGCCGTTAAGTCTTTAAGTTTTATATACTTAAGTAGGCTATATTACCTTCCTTAAAGTCCTATATGGGAGCTCGTCCTTTATTTATATGCCATTTCTATAATATTTAAGTATACGTTAATTCGCTTTATAATAGTTCTATTAACTACTTTATTTAATTAGCAAAGTTATATACGTTAATTAACTAGATCCGTTTAATCGTGGGTCCTATTATGTTAATTTTGGGTTATAGTTTAAATCTAAGTTAAGGGTCTTATCCGTAGGTTGTATAGAACAGCGTTATGCCTATTAATATATTTATTGTGTTATTTACAGTAAACTTAGCTAAAGGTAGCCATTTTTCCCAGTTGTCTTATAGGTAGGAGTAGTATATTTATAAGTGTTGGTATGCTTTAACATAGTGCAATAGACGTAATATACGTGCAGTGCGGTGTGTAGTTGGATTCTTGCTTGTTCTATCTACACGTCTTAATAATATATATACGCGTCTCGCGTAGATCACGTGCTTACGTACGTGATATATGGAACGAATATATACTAACACTGGAGCAACTCTGAAGGAAACCAAATCGTACTATTCCTGTTATTTGTAGTATATACGCAATAGCTGGGCTTTTCCTATCCATACGTAATAGCTTCTCCTTTGATCCTATCCCAGTTATATAACGCTTGTGATAGTTTATATAAACCAGAGCTTATAGATTAATAAACTATATAATAAAGTTAAGAGGCCGTCGAAAACGGACTCTGCACCTATACGTGGTGACGGCTACGAACCTAGGTCTTCGAAGTTCAGACTCAGAGCCAACGCAGAGACGTCGCACAGCGTGCGATATAACTTCGTGGTGGTGGTTGCGAGCGTTATGGGCGGTAGTGAAAAGTTTTTACATGGGATGGTGAGATCTTGAAAACCACCACTAATGGTACCCCTTTACGATAACAGCTACTTCTACACTGCTCTATTAGGGCACCTGTACGATCCAACATGGATGCGCAGTATTTGATAACATCCCCCGACCCCCAATTGAAAGCATCGACGACCTTACATCGACGAACGGTGACTGCGAACGAACGAGCAAATATACGGCCCCTCCTAACCCCTAGGGCAATCGCCCGCGGAGCATGCGGTCACTCGCCGTCAACTACCAAATACCTAGCAGCCTGGATTGCGACCTACGGTTCTCCTTATCTCCTTTTAAGGAGTGGTAACCCTTGGAAAGGGCCTAGCTGGGGCCTAGGCATAAAAGATACCCAAAACACAACACAATATATCCCGCTGTTAGTATTATGGTAGTTAAGACGGATGAATCCCCCTTACGCCTTCGATGGCTCTAGGGGGGGGGAGGCATGGCGTATATGGTAATGGTCTACAGGAGATAGCACACAGGGGATGGTTAAGATATAGAACATAAAGCATATAGCACATATAGCGAGGCCTAGCTAGGACGTAGTGAACCCTAGCTTTGGATAAGCTAGAGAAGAAAGCAGTGGTTCCTATAGAGTTTAAACATTTAAGGAGGACAGGACGTAGCTGTAGGCCCGCAGGGCCGCTGCTATGGACGAACATGGCAAATTAGGGGTTTTTCATCCTACTGAGGTGGCTCATAGGGGTTTTCCGTCCCCTATACAGTAGGGTTTTCTTCCTATCAATTTATAAGTTTTCCCCCCTGTGACGGCAAGTGTCTGCGTGGGCCTAGATAGGATCCGTATTAGACGTTAATCAAAGATCATACTACTAATAAAGTTAAGACATTGCGTAAGGGAAGAAGGTAAGGAAATGGGAAGAAAGGGTATATATTGTTAACTTGGTTACTTGGTTAATATATATACGGAGTAGAATAGGATTTAGGTAGTGGTCCTGGCAGAACTTAGTAGGATTTAGTAGACTTTGGCAGAATATGGTAGAATACCATAGATTGCCGTTATATTGCCGTCTTGCGGTCAGTCTCTAATTGCTGGGTTATGGAAATAGGTGGATGTGTATAAGGTGTTATAGGGTATCTTATAACAATTACTGTCTAATAAAGATACTAAGCTAAGGAGAAGGAGAAGAAGAAGGGTTATTAGGGGTAGTAGGTAAACATGTTGTAAGGGTTACCAAGGCGCTAGTAACAAGCGAGCTAATAGCAATTTTCTATGCCGGGTATAGAAAATCCTAATTAACTGGTTAAATTTAGGGTCCATAGAATATGGCACCATCACAACGCTACGCCAAATCTTAGTTTGTTTGTTTAACCCACTCCATAGTCTACAGTTCTAAGTAATTAGTATTAATTAACTTCTTAAGAGCTGTAGATGCCTTGCTCTTAGTTATTAAGTTAGCAGGGTTGCTATTACCGTTAATCCACTTAACTTCTATAATCTTTTTGCGCTTATATAACTAACGGAGACACATAATGTCTATTATAAGACGTTTCTCTTATATAGTGCCTAGCTTAATAAGACATTTGTAGAGTAATTTTAAGTTAGTATAAAGTATAAGTGGGAGTTTAATCTGTAGGAGTTGTTTAACAGTTAACTTAATTACGGCGCTAATGTTAAATCTATGGGCCATTGCGTAGAGTTCTAAAGCTAGTACGCTTCTAGTAACTCTCTTACACTTAATTAACAACTAGTAAATAATATTAGCCCTATATAACGCGTCCTCTAATACTAATATATATCCTATTTGTAACAAGAGGTCCTTATTATTAGTAAATAAGGCATTAGTAAAAGTAAGCAGGCGTAATATATTAATGTCCAATTTAACAAATATAAGGCCTCTTGTTGGGTTGTTGATCTGCAATTATAGTTGTTTGTTAAGTGCTATAATATCTTCCTTTTTAGGGTTAATTACCTAGGCAGTAAAAGAGAGATTAAAGGAAGCTTCTGGTTAACATACAGAGGCAATATATACGCCTCTTACGCATTATACAACGTATTATTCCTTTATAGTTAGTGTATTACGGATAATACCTCTTAAGCTTATGGTTGTAGCTATTTTACTAAGGTGGACCATATTTAGGTTTTTACACTGGTGTTCCTAGGTTATTATAATATTGCCTTCCTAAGAGAGTTAAATAATGCATCTATTGAATTTAAGTAACTGTTTAACCGTAAGTTACTCGCGCTCTTTTATAAGAAAGTGAGCCTTTTTTAGATGTTGTTGCTCCGCGTCTATAAAGGTGGTATTGGCCAGAAAAAGAGTATTATTAGTTTAAAGGCTAATAATACTAAAGTAGTTAGAAGTGTTGCTCTATAAGAGGCAAGGGTTATACGTTAATAAGTTTATATTTAACTCCTTAATATAATAATTATAGTAGGTTGTAAACTAGTAATTGCCTGCTTCTGGAATACTGTATAAAGGCTTAATTACCTTTAGGATAGAGTTCTTTCTAATGCCTAGTTGGCTTCCCAATTTGTAAGGTAGTTGGATATAAAAGTCTTAATTTAGCTTTATAAGAGACTGGATATACGCCTAGGAGATATCTTATAGGTATAACTATATGCCATTGCCTTGTAGTATTGCTGCAATGTATAGAATAAGGCGTTAGCTAACTTATTAAATAGTAGGTAACTGGGTTAGTACAATACCCTTTTTAAGATTGTTGTACGCTTGGATAACGAGTCTCAATTTCTTAAAGGCTTTATCAGTACTGGGGTTCTTAATCTTATCTATAAATTATAAGTTAAAGACTCTAACTCCTACGGGTACGTCCTAAGGGTTAATTATCTTAAATACGCCCTTTTTAATTAGTCCTGTAATTTCCTTTTAATAGGACGTTTTAAACTGCTTATAGTTGCTATCCTCTTGCAAGAATATAGTAATATTAGCAGTATTAATATAAAGGGGATGCTTGTAGGGTCTTCCTCTTCCTTAGTAAAGTAGTTGTGCTTTTCTAGTTTTAGTAAGGGACGGTTTCTGTGTAGAGACGGTTTCTATGGACGGTTTATATATATAGATAGTTTCGTTAACTTAAATATTGTTAACTTAGGTGCCGTTATCTTAAATATCTTTAACTTAAATATTTCTAGGGTCTGTTAAGTACGGTTTAATAGTAGTGCTGCGGAACTTTATAGGGCCGCTAGGTAGGTTAACAGCACATGTTTCTCCTTTAACATTTAGTAGGTTATATAGTCCTACCCAGTATCCAGGTTATCCTATATTGCCTTCTCTTTAGACCAATACTAAAGAGTTATGGGGTAGATTATGAATTGTAGTAGTGCTGGGGCTATTATATATGTTAAGTGCATCTACGACCTAGCGCTCTACTTATATCTTCTTCACTTCCTCTATGGCTTTCTTAAATGCAATTATATACTGTATTACTATAGGTAAAGATACGTTAGACTCTATTATTCAGGGGTACGCTCCAAATACCAATAGTGTGGGTATTAGGCCGTCTGGTCCTATAGAGTCATTAATTGCTTTAAAGGCCATTTATAGTGCTATATCCTTATCAATTCCTAGTATCTTAGAAGTGATAATATAGTATATATATCACAAGGGGCCGTGGTAACACTCTACTATGCTAATTAAGTTGTGAGCTTTAACCGGTGCGCTCCTTATAGTAGTGCCTATGTTAACTATATATTGTTTAAACTCTTTGCTAATAAAGTTCTTTCCTGCATTATATGCAATTATATCTAGAGGGCCTAGGTATGTGTTAATCCAGCACGCTTGTAATATATCCTATATATACTTAGCGCTAATATTCTATAGCTATCTACCTATTTAAAATTGGGTGCCTTTATTAATAATATAAAGTATAGGCTTGCTGTTAATGTATATAATGTTAATAATAATACAGTAGTTGAAATTAATGTTGTCCTTTAAGGTAAATCTAAATCTGCCTAGTGACTTTCCGTGCTTTTGACAGTATAAGCAGTAGTAGGTAATATGCTTAAGGGTCTTGCAATTAGCATCGTTTTTATAGCTAGTATGGTCCAATATTCTTTTAAGTCGCTCTACTAATGGATATCTAAAGCATTAGTATAGGCGTCACAATTTTACGTCAGTTAAATAGCATGGGTTTTGGTTAAAAGACTCTATAATAAATACATGTAATAAGGTATCCTATAGTAGAAACAGGTGTCCAAATTGGCGTATGACTGGTATGGTCTTTAAGGGGGTTATTAGGACATTCTTTAGGTTGTTAAAGTACACTTATAAGTTATCTATATCCGCTAGGCAAAGTAGGAAAGGGGTATTAACTTTAATAATGTGGAACTCTACTATACCTATTAGTGTAGCTATCTTAATAGAACTAATAAAAGATATAGAACCTATTCTAAACTATATACTAACTGTGCCTTTTGTAGACTTGTTTAACTGTACTTTATTAATCTTCTAAAGTGCAAGAAACTAACTGTATCCTACTGTAGAACATTTAGAGGCTCTAGTGTTAATTATTACACCTATAAACTTTATAGAGGTGTAGTGTAAGGTTATATTATACGCAAATAGGTCTGTGTTAGTAGTAAATGCATCTATTATAGTATTAATGGTTATAACTACGTGGCTACAAGCTCTGTTGGCCAGTTCTAAAGCTATAGCGGTTATATTGTCTAGTTCAATTTCACCGTATAAAGTGTAGTATACTATAGTCTAGTTGTCCTTGTTTAGTAGAGTGTTAGGGTCTATATTAATTACCAGAGCATTAAATGCGTTAGTAATCTCATCGTCCTTATTATTATCCTTATTGTTGTTGCCTTTATAGTCTATAATATATTGCTTTATTCGCTCCTAGAAGCGGTCCTTAAACTTATTCTTAAACTTAGTCTTAGACTCTTCTTATTCCTCCTTAATATATTTCCATAAGCAACATCCTTCCCTGTTACATATAAAGCAACGTGGTTTCTGTTAGTTGCGGTTATATAGGGGGTTACTATAGTTGTTACAGTTGTTATGGTTATAGTTGTTGTTTTTTTTAATAGAATTGTTGGTCTATAAAGAAAGCTTGTGTCTTCTCCATATACTCTTTCTTATATGCTGTAATAGACAATTAAAGTTTATTAATAAGGGCTCTAAGGTTATCTAGTGGGTTAGAGACTGTATATCTGCATGCTGGTATTCCCTGGCAAGAAGTAACAATTTTATTATAAAGGAAGTCCATGGTTTATAAGGTAGGTCTAAGGCTATACTATAGTTAATAAAGTCTATAGATTAGCAATTAAAGGCATTTACTTGTAAATTTGTCTATATTTTCTGCCATTACTATTGTAAGTATAATGGTATTCTACTTGTTTAGGTTCTTATGTTAAAATCCTAGTCCTTTAAAGAAATTCCAAAGGTGTTTATAAGCTTTAGTAAATAGTAAGTGGGACAGTTGGTTTATATAGAAGTGGTCTAAAGCTAGTCCTTTTAGCATAGTAGGGAATGCTTTAAGGTAAGCTTTTTAGGGTACATCCACTTGATTATAGATGTTGTAGAATATTGTTAATTTATAGTTAAGGCTTTTATTTATGCCACCGTATTTCTACTCCTCCGTGTATATCTTGGCTGCATTTATAATTTCCTTGCTATAGCCGGTTACAGTAATAGGGCGGTTCTCCTTGTCTATAGGTTATACATAGAGTTGCTGTGTTATTATTATAGGTTAAGGTGTAACAGATGGTATAAAGGTAGAGGTAGTTGTATATTAAGGTATAGCGGGAAGTATAGGCACTAAGGAATATCCTGCTTATTGCTCCTCCGGGGTTCCGTGTGTCTTATAGTACTTAATATATCTTAACTTAATACCAGTGCCAAACTTATCCTTAAGTATATTTATCTTTTCTCTAGTCTATTCTATTTGGTTTTCTTCTTATACTGTGTTATATAAGGACTAGAGAAGTGATTTGCCTTATTTATAGTTAGCGTTAACCTATACTCCTCTAATATTTATATAATCACGTAGTTTCTAAAGCCAATGTAAGGAGATTTTTATAAAGATGTTAACCGTAAAGTCTTTGAAATCTCCTTGGAACGACTCCTAGAGTGTTAAGTCTATCTGGTTATATATCTCTGTATATATATACATCTTGCATTATACGTAGTTGGTTAGCTTATCCTTAGTGACTTCCGTTAGGTTAATTCCATCTTCCTATTTAGTTGCTTCTTCCTCCTAGTCTTTCTCTATTCCTAACATCTTATGTAACAGAACCTTGTAGCTTAGACTACGGTGGGTTCTGTTATTGGGCTAGGTATATAGGTACGACAAAAATAACAACGTAATAATAACTGGTGGAGTGGTTGCCTAATAGATTAACTCCAATTATATTCTAAGATTCACTATAAGGAGAGAACTATCTATGGTAGGGACTAAGGTCCTTTAAATACATAACCGTACTCCTAAGAAATCCTCTCTTGTATGTAAGGTACGTGTTATCTGTATTAAACATAACGTCCCTTCTGTTTAACACAGTTAATACGTTTAACACTATATAACCTCGGTTACTATTCCTTATTATATAGTTCTACTGGATCTATTCTAGACCGTGCCTATATTAACCAACTAGCTTCCACCGACTCTTCTCTAAGTAGTTATAATATTGTACTTAAAGCGTCCGTAACACTATTTCCCTCCTCTTTATCTTCGTCCTTAAAGATTCCTAACATCTCTAAGTTGTCTACTAGAGGTGTAATATCCGCTTAATTAATCTAGTTAATATTCTTACTTATTATACCTAAAGCTTCTTCTTCTCTTTCCTAGGTTAAGCGTCGCCTTTATACGGTTTCCTCCATACTATTGCTAGGTGAAGTGATGGCGATTCCTTGCTTAAGGTGCGCGAAAGAGGGGTTGGTCTATATTGCGCTAGCAAGTCCTTCGTCTTAATAATCCTCCTCTTGCTCTAAGTGCACTAAAGCAAATATTTAATTGTCCTGCGATGTTTGCTTTGTTTTTAACGCTAAGTATACGCATCCTATAACTCTTAATAGTCTTCAAGTTCCCTAAGTAACTTGTTATAGGGTCTCGTGTTTAATCTACTACTATAAAGCTTAACGGTAAGCTAGCCTCCGCGCTGCTTAAGGTTTAACGTGCCTTAGAAGAGTCTATACACGTCCTTAAAGCTCAATATTTAGCTTATACTTGTCTTTAACGCCTTAAATATGTCCGTAAGAAGGTCCGTTCTAAGGAGTGGAAACTTGTTTAACAGGGTTTGTCTAAGCTAAGTAACAAAAGAATTAGCTCTCCTTCTATAAGGGAAACAACTCTAAGTAGTTCAGCAATTGCTTCTCTTAGGTCCCCTTTAGGTGGCTTATTTTTTGGTAATCCTTCTTTATTAATATTACCTAACCTACTTTCTTCTGATACTCCTATACCTTTCCTATAGCGTTCCTTAGGTTGCTTAGTGGTTTCTAGGTAGTCTTACTATAGCCTATCTACTTTACTTTATACTATATTTCGTTATCTACATCCTTATAACTAATAATCTTTAAAACTTGCTATTCGTCTTCCTTTTGTCCTCTATATATATCTGCCTTATAGACTAGTAGCTTAATATTCCCGTATACTGGCTCTAGCATTGCGATATGCTATATAGGGTAGATTTTTATTTTAGCTAGTAGGTTTAACTTATATATAACTAATAAAATTCTTTACTTAACTTTAAAAGGTCCTAGTCTAATATAGTCTAACTTCTTACTTAATCGTCAACTCTTAAAATTTTTGTATAGTAGCTATACTTTATCTCCCTCTTTAAGATCTGGTCCCTCAGATCTCTTAGCATTATAGTACCTTTTTATTTGCTTTTATACTAGTTTAGCTGTTTCTTTAAGGTCTATATAAAGATTTATTAATGTCTCTATTCTTTACTTAGCTGTGCTACTCGTCTTTTTTACTTAACGTAGTAATAATAATGTTCTTAGCTCGTACCTGTAATTCGCCTTAAATAGTAATGTCCCTATTCCTTCTTGTGGTGTTGTATTATATGCAAACTGTGTAACTGGTAATAACAATACCTAATTGTTTTATACGTGATTAATATAATGCCTTAGATACTGTTCTAGTGTCTAGTTTAGTCTTTCCGTTTGTCTATCCGTCTGCGGATAATATGCTATAGATATTACTACGCAAACTCCTTATTCTGCCAAAAATACTTCCTAAAATACTGCTATAAATCTTGGATCTCTGTCTGATATAATCTTATCTAGTACTCCATATCTTGCAAACACTTCCTTTATATAGATTCTAGCGATATCTTCTACTAATATCTCTTTAGTGTATGCTATAAAGTATCCCTACTTTGTTAGCTTATCCACTACTACTAAAATCACGTTATAATCTTGTCCTATAATAGGATCTCTTAACTTTGGTAACTTAATAACAAAGTCCTATAATATAACCTCCTATAGTCTTCCTAGTGTCTTAATAGGTTATAGCCCTCTATATAGCTTATGCCTCGTCGGTTTGTTCCTTTAGCAATCTGGATATTCCTTTATAACTTATCTTACTAGTCCCTAGATTCCTTAAATAATATACTCCTCTTAAAGTCTTAATATTAAGCCTATAGCTCCGTTGTATCCTTATATTATTTCCTTATAGAATTCCTTAATAAATTCTTCTATAATAGACTTAGGTATATACGTTGCTTCTCTATTTTTATATTGCTTTAAGTCTGGATCCTCTGCCTATACTTTTTAGATTTTCTGTGTCTAATCACTCTCTAGTAATTTATAGATCTGACTTTTTTTAGTTGCTATAATCTTCGGATAATTATACCTAATTAATTTATCTTAATTCTTTTGCAATAAAGCTCCTAATAGCTTTTTACTACTCTATAGTTTAGCCTTTCTGCTTAGTGCATCTGCTCGTGTATTATCTATACCCTTAGTATACTGAATTTCGAAATGGTATTCTATAAGTATTTCCGCCTATCTAACCTGTCTTTGGTTAAGTTCCTTTATTATTAGGAATCCTATAAGGTTCTTATAATCTGTCTTAACTATAAATGGTTTCTCTATACCTTGTAAGAATACTCTCTATTTTTTAAGTGCTATAACTATACCTAATAACTCCTTGTTGTAGATGTTATAGTTTAACTCTAGTAGTGTTATCTTTTAACTATAGTATACCACTGGGTGCCATCCATCTTAATATTTCTATAGGAAGTACGCCCCTAGTATAAAGTCTAATATATCCGTTTTTATAACCGTCTCTAGACCTAGTTAATAGATCTTAAGAACTAGCTCCTAGGTAAACAACTCTTTAATTTTTTTAAATAGTTCTTATTACTCCTTTCCCTATACCCACAGTTCTTCTTTCTTTATTAACTATGTAAATGGCTTAATGTCCTATAACTATTGCGCTATAAACCTTCTGCAGTAATTGCAAAACCCTAGGAACAATCTTAACTATATAATATTCTCTAGTTCTTGCTAATTTACTATAGCCTTGATCTTCTTTAGATCTATACTAAGTTAGCCTAGTTTAATAATAAATCTAATAAAATTGGTCTTCCTGGTAAAGAACTTGTATTTCTTAATTACTACTAGCATCTATTCTTCTTGTAGTCTCTTTAAGACCTATTTAACGTGTTTTTCATGTTCTTCCTTGCTCTTTAAGTAGATAATAATGTTGTTGAGATATATTATAATAAATTTATCTAGGTGTTCTTCTAACACACTATTAATTCGCTTTTAGAATATTGCTAGTATATTTATAAGCCTAAATTACATAACTAATGGCTTATATAGTCCTTCCTTTAACCTAAAGGCTGCCTTCTATTTGTCGCCTTCCTTAATCCTAATCTAATAGTACGCCTACCTTAGATCTATCTTTGTAAAGATCTTTACGTTGCCTATCCTGTCTTGGATTTCGCTAATTAAGGGTAAAGAATACCTATCCTTCCTAGTAATACTGTTTAACTGTCTATAGTCTATACACATCCTAAGTTTTCCATTTTTCTTTGGGATGAATAATACTAGATATCCTGCTAATAACTATAACGGTCTAATGTATCCCTTTCGTAAGTTCTCCTGGATAAACTCCTTAAGCGCTACTAACTCAGTTTCAGTAAGCTTATAGATTAGAAAGAACTTTAGACTTATTCCCTCTTTTAATTCTATCTTATAGTCCCAAGCTGTATGCTCTGACAGCTTCTCACTTTCTAGTAACTATAACTTTTTACCATACTTATAGTATCTTTTTGGTATATAACTTAAGCCTCACTTAGTCTCTTTATATATTGCTCCAACTTGGTACTATACTAACTTGGTTTACTGTCGCACTTTGCATTATTATATATCCTTAATATTAACCTAACCTATAACCTAATCTATCTTTAGATTATATTCCTGTAACTAAGGTATTCCTAGTATCGCCTCGTCCTATCCCAACAGTAGAATATTAAAAGACATTCTAACTAGTCTCCCTTTAATAGTTATCTAAATAGGTCCTGTTTTAAGATTAATAATACCTCCTCTATAGGCTATCTAATCTCCTAAAATTGTTATAAGTGGATATAGGTGTTCCTTCTATTTATATAGTAACCCTATCCTTTCTACTACCTTTGGTGATATATGGTTTCTAGTTACTCCACTATCTACTAATACTTCAAACTGCTAATCTTGCCACTTAGCTCTTAAATTTAGGTATTATCCTTAAATTCCTTTAAGGGTCTAAGGCTCTAACACTAGTTTCCTCTAGTCCTATACACCTCCCCTTTTCCTAACTATTGGCTGCTAGATCCTATTTGTACTTAGTCCAACCTTAGCCAATACTTAGTTTATTTCTTTTCCTCTACATATTATAGATAAGTGTTCTCTAGGCATTTCCACCACTATTATCCATCTAGGCATTCTTCCGTAAGGAATCTTCCTGGCTAAAGTATTAAGTCTCCTTAACCCTATACTTCTACTGGGTGCTAACTATATATATACTTAGCGTTCCTAAACCGTTTTTCCTCTAGTGCCTAATATATCCTTACTAGGTACTTCCGGTTCTTATCTTTAGGTGCTCTATATATATTACACGTGTTATCCATATAAGCTATCCATAATAGTATATAATACGCTGCATATTTTGGGTTAACTCTTAGTTTATCTTTATTTTTAAGTTTAAATCTATACCTAGTTAACCTAACCACTGGTATCTCTGCTGTGGGTACTAAGATTTATTACTTACTTCTTTAGTCCCTAGACCTCTCTTCTAGGTTCCTTAACATCATAATTAATACTCCTTTAATGTGACTTATACGTTTTTCCGTAATAGGTTGTCTTGGATAACTTTTTTATTTAGCCACATATAAAAGTCTTCCTATTTATCGTTGTGTTGTTACCTATACCACTTTCCATATAACTGGTTTAGTGTGTATGGTCTATCCATTAGAAAATACCTTATTATTACTATATTATAATATCCTTTAGTATATCTTTCTTTAAACCTAGTTAGGATATCTAGATCCTCTTCTTATTTCAGTTTATTTAACCACTTTGCCCTAGGTGTCCCTGCACTCGGCCTATTAGTAACTCTTTATATGGGTACTCTGTCCCTTATATAACCTAGCGTAGCTGATCTCTTATCTAGCTTTTGCTCTTGCTATATAATAATTCTTATTCTAAACTTATCCATAGTTTCTTATTTTCTACATCTTACAGCTAAATCTTTATAGTTGTCTTACTTTTTGATCCTAGTATTAACTTTTTAATCTTTAGGCTAAATACTGCGTTTACCTGGGATTACTAATGTTCTTATTTGTTCTCTGAACTTGTAGTTCTTAAACTTACGTCCTATACTCATTCGTTTGTCACTAAACTGAGTTACTACCCTTTCCCATTAGTTTTTATCCGTTGTGGGTCCTTAGGTGTGTCTTATCTCGTCTTAAGAATCTTAAGCTTCTCTTATCTCTTCGTAAGAATCTTAAGCCTATGGCCTTTTACCTTTATTGAGTAATAAGCTAGCACTAGTAGTTGTCTACTTACTTAGTTTCTTCTAAACGTTACTCCTATCGTCTCGCGAAGCGATGGAAATTGTATCCAATGGTGTTATAATATCCGTTACTAAACCTCGTTCTGTGATGGTCTTAGTCTCTGCTTCTATTGCGTTATTAAGGTTTAAGTGCTCCTAGTTAGCCTCTTTTTCGTCCTTATTGCTGTTAATTAATAAGTACTCTAACTCCATTATTATTACTGCTAATCTTTATCTGTATATTACTATGACATCTTAATCCAGCTTATAGAGTTAATCTTATTCTTTATCTAACTCTCTGGTTCCTTTAAGTTCTCTTAACTCTAGCTCTTGCGGCTAATAGCTTACGCCGTACTTAGCGTCCTTATAAATTTGGTATGCGTTGTTATAATAATACGCAAAACTATTAATTAAACATTCTTTTGTTCCTTATAGTGCACCATTGTTCCTCTATATATACGTGCCGTCTGCCAGTCTGGTTCCCTTTACCGTATAGTTACTCTAACTACCTCTATAGTCTCTGGCGAAATGACCCTGTTTTCCGTAATTTATATAAGCCCTATCTTTAAACTATCTTTCTTGCTATAGAGTCCGCCTAAACGTCTTCTGCTGCTAAGATCCCTGGTTTAGCCTCTGCTCCTAGGTCCTTTAATTACTTAATCCTTAACCTTTAGGTTTCCATAATTTCTTTTTCTATCTTTAGGTTTTTTTAGTACCGCTTAGGTCTATTAGCTCTACGCCATTCTATAGTTTTTAACTCTATGTCTATTGTTGCGTACTCTGCGCCTTATACGACTATAGAACTTTATCTTACCCTCTCTTAGCTTATTCCCTTTAATAGATTCTATTATTAATCTTTATTAACTAATCTATTAACTCTCTTAGAGTATCCGCATCTTCTATTAGGATAATTGCGTCCTGGACTTTAGCCTTAAGTCCCTATTTATACTGTGCCATAAGCGCCTTATTATTCCACTTAACCTAGGTGGCTAGTGTTTAAAACTGTGTTATATACTTAATTGCTAAAGTATATTATACTAAGTTCTAAAGCTTTTGTTCTACTATAGTTATAGCCTCCAAGTCTCTAAACATCTACGTTAGTTACTCTACAAACCTATTCCAACTAGTAAATATATACCATACATCCTAGTTAGTAGTTATTATGCCATTGGCCTATATTTCTATAAGATACGGCTTAAACCACTTAAGTGCCCTCCCCGTCAGGAACAATCCTGCATAGGCTACTTAGTCTAACAATATTGCTAACTTCACTCCTTCCTATACTACCTTAAAGTGCATTTATATAAGAAATCCCTTAAGCTTTAACTTCTCTCCTAAGAATTATTTAATTAAAGGTAACTTAATCTTTACTACTCTAATTCCATTAATGCGTTCTTTAAGTATCCTATTATTGTTTTATAAGTGATTAACCATTTCTTGTAACTAACTTCGCGTAACCACTTAAGAATCCCCATCATCTATACTGGTATTACCTGGCCCTAAGGTTGTGGCTCCTGTTAACGCCGTTATGACTAGTGCTGCTCTTAGTGGCATATTATTCGATTTTATTCTAATACTATAACCTTAGTAGTGAATATGTAACGGAACCTTGTAGCTTAGACTACAGTAAGTTCTATTATTAGGCTAGGTATATAGGTACAACAAAAACAACAACATAATAATAACTAGTGGAGTAGTTGCCTAATAGATTAACTCTAATTATATTCTAAAATTCACTACAAGGAGAGAACTATCTACGGTAGGGACTAAGGTCCTTTAAATACACAACCGTACTCCTAAGAAATCCTCTCTTATACGTAAGGTACGTGTTGTCTGTATTAAACGTAACGTCCCTTCCATTTAATATAGTTAATACGTTCAACACCACGTGACCTTGGTTACCATTTCTTGTTATATAGTTCTACCGGATCTATCCTGGACCGTGCCTGTATTAACCAACTAGCTTCCGCCGACTCTTCTCTAAGTAGTCGTAACATCGTACTTAAAGCGTCCGTAACATCTTATGTTTTATATATTATTTAGGTAAGGTAAGGTATTTTAATTTATAAGATAAAGGTAGGGGGGGTGGTTAAGGAGGTGGTTAAGGAGGTGGTTTAGGGGCGGTTTAAGTTATTAAGTAGGGTAAGGTGTTCTGCGCAGTAATTCTTCTAAAATAGATAGAACGAGATATCTAGAAGTTGTTATGGATACCAGATAAGTACTCCTAGGTAGTTTCTCTTCTTCTCTTTAACTAAAATAGGCTGATATAAAAGGTGGATAAGTACAACTATCTTCTAATCTGCTGTAAGGTGGACAGTATAACTGTCTTCTAAGCTATCTGCGTGTTTCCTGATCTATACGTGCTTACTAATTAGTATTGGTATGCTTTAACACAGTGCAATAGACGTAATATATGTGCAGTGCGGTGTGTAGTTGGATTCTTGCTTGTTCTATCTATACGTCTTGATAATATATATACGCGTCTCGCGTAGATCACGTGCTTACGCACGTGATATATGGAACGAATATATACCGACAATAAGTATTATTCTATAATCGCGTTTGTAATTTTAGTTTAGCTATCTATCTCCAGATAAAATGTAGTTAAGAGTTATATTTAAATGCTTAATTGTTTATATAGAGCTTGCTAGAAGTCTAAAACAAACTAGCTTTTATAGTTGGATATTATTATATTAGAAAGTCCGTGTAGCTTAAAGATATATTTAATAAAACATTTGGCTACTAATATTGTACTAATCGAGTCTATAGGAATTATATATTGTATTTTTGTAAGACGGTTAACTATTACTATAATATTTGTAAACCTGTTACTACTAGGCAAGTTAACTATAAAGTTAATTAAGATATCGCGCCATCTTTATATTGGGATTGGTAGTGGTTAAAGTACTCCTTACTTCTTTGTATAAGAGGGTTTTCTACATATATATATCCTATATGCTCAAACGTATTTTTATATATAGTTGTGTATTATAGGCCAGTAATATGCTTATTAAATAATCTTATAAGTCTTTATATGGCTAGGATGTCCTACTATAGGGGAGTTGTGTATAAATTTAAGTATCTTAAATTATAAAGGTTTGGAATTCGGGACTACCATCTTCTGTTAATAGTATAATTAATTATTTTAAATTTTGTATTTAGCGAGTGTAATATCCTTATACTGTTGTTTTCCTGTTTAAATCGCTTTTATTATATTAATTATCCATATATCGTTCTTATATTTGTATTCTATTAGCTTATTAATTTCTATTTCCTATTTATTAACTTTTAATTTATTTCTTTTAAGCTCCGTATTTAGGAATATAGGATGCAGTTTTTTAAAGCGTTTAGGGGGTAGTAAGATCTATAATTAATTTATAATCCGTTTATCTAAAGCATTTATAGGTAGGTCCTATAATCTTTATATTAATATATTAGGCTTCTAATTAAGTTTGCCTAGTTGGTATATAATCTTAAAGTTAAATTATAAGAGATATGTAGCCTAACGAATTTAGCGCTGCGTTAATTATTTTATAGTTATAAAGTACTATAGATTCTTATAGTCCGTTAATATACATATTGGGAATAACAATCCTTTAAGCTTAGAATGCTATTATTTAAAGCATCTAACGATTGTAAGTAGTTCCTTATTATATATCTTATAGTTCAATTTAGCAGGGGCGAGTTTTTAGAAGAGAAAGGCTACTAGATATAGTTCGCCATTCTTATCATATTGCAATAATACTCCCCCTAGCACATAATCTAACAAGTCTATTTTAATAATATATTTAAGGTTAGGGTTAAAGTAAGTAAGGATTAAAGTAGTTATAAAGTAATATTTTAAGTTATTAAAAGCTTGTTTACATCTAGCGGTTTATTTAAATTTTATGTTTTTCTTTATTAGGTTTACTAATGGCTAAGCAATTTCCAAGAAATAGTTAATAAATTGTTAATAAAAATTTGCAAATCCTAGAAATCCTTAAATGTCCTATATATTGCTAGGGCTTTCCTAGTTTATAATTGCGGCGACTTTTTTAAGGTTTATTTTAATTCTATTGTGGGATATAATTAAGCTTAAATATATAACCTTGGACGCGTGGAACTTGCATTTCTTAATATTATATTATAAGCCCGCGTCTTATAAGCGTTTAAGGACCATTTTAATATATTTCTAATATTTAGAAAGTAAGAATAAGTAGATTAAGATATTATTAATATACGCGGTAATAAATATATTAAGGAATTTATAAAGTGTATTGTTAATATATTACTAAAATATACTAGGACCGTTCTTTACGCTAAATGGCATTACTAGGTATTTAAAGAGTCTCTATTATATATAAAAAGCTATATACTTCTTATCTCCTTTATATATATAAATTTTATTAAAGGTAGTAATTATGTTAAGCTTTATAAAGTACTATACCTTTACTAATTAGTTAAGCGTCTCTTAAATTAAGGGAATTGGATATTGGTTTTAAATTATAATTATATTTAGAGCTTAATAATTAATATAGAATCTTAAGCCTCCTTCTAGCTTTTTAATAAATAGTATGGGTAAGGCAAATAGAGATTAACTAGGGCGAATAAATCCTTTTTCTAGATGTTTGCTAAGGTATTATTATATTATAAGCAGTTTTTTTTATAATATACTATATAGCGGACCAAACTTTGGTGTTATACTAGGCTTAAGTTCTATCTTAAAATCGTGCTTCTCTTAGTATAGGGCTAGCTGGTCTATAAATTATTTTTTAAACTTGTTAATTAGGTTATGGTACTCTTTAGGTATAAAAGGTTAAGGATTATGATACTGTTTCGGTTCCAGTGCTTTCTTAATATCTTCTATAGTTATAGTAAAGATTTTATAATCTTATCTTTTTACTAATAAGATAAAAGGCGCGGCCTGTATTATATGAATTTTAAGAGGTTTTAATGTAATATCTTTGCATTCTTTACCACAATTAGTAGTTATAGATTTATTGTATTAGCTTAAGGTTTGTGGTAAAGGTAATTTATATTATATTAAATTTAAGTAGTTGTGTGCATGTTTATAGGGCAAATGGTTTTTTAAGTAATAACTTTAGTAGTAAGTTATATGGAACTTTAGTGTTTCTTTAACCCAGCTAATTAAAAGGTTGTGTTATTTTAGCTATCCATGTCTAAGTATGACTTTATATTGCTTTAAGGGTATAATAAATAGGGAAATGTATTTAAGGTGTTTGCCTATCCGCATTTTTACTAAAGTATAGTGCGTTATTTTGCTATATATTAAGGGTTTGCCATTAAAGCCTTGTAGGCCTTAGGGCTTGTTAAGTTTCTTTAAATTTAGGCGTCTAGTTTTTGTATAGTTTGTGTTAATAAAGCCTATACTAGTAGCTCCGCTATCTATAAGGATTTATACTTCCTTCTATTTTCTAAGTATTTAAATTTCACTAAATATATTAAGGGAATTATGTTATATATCAGCGCTAGAAGAGCCTAGACACTTATACTCTTCTACTTTTTATCCTAAGGCGCGACTTGGCCTTAGGATAATTTATTTTCTAAGTTAACTAAGGGCGAAGTGCTTTGTGGCGTCCAAGTATAATTTATAAATTAGGTATAATTTAAGGAATAAGTATAGCTTAAAGAATGGGTATAATTTAAGGATTGGGTATAACTTAAGGATTAGGAGGAATTACGGCGGACTTTTTTTAAAAGGGTGAGTTCGGCAATACTTTTAGATATATCCTTTTTTACCGCATCTAAAGCATTCTCTATTTATAGCTTAAGTTCTTTATTTGTTGGTTCCTAAGGGTATATAGGATTGAGCGGCATTAAGGTCCATAGGGTTATATATAGGGGTTTTGGGTTTTAGAGACGGATCGCGCTTTAGAGTATATACTAGTTTTATAGAGTCTTAAACGCGAGGTATAGTTAACTTTAGAGAATAAGTCTATTTGTTATATTAAAGGTCCTTGTTAATTTGTTAACATATTATAGCAAATTTAGATAGGCTTTTTAGTAGTTCTCTACCTACTAGCTAGGCTCTAATCTCATCTAAGATAGCTTATTAAAGGGCAGTAACTTTAGCGGCTTTATTCTAATCTAGTTTGCTAATAAGGCCTAAAAATTCCAAAAAGAAGCTGGTAAAGTCTCGGTTCCATTATTATAAGTTTTTAGGTTTAGTAATAGCTATGTATTCGCGGCTGGCGTTATTATATATTTATTCTAGTAGAGAGATAAAGATTTTAAAATTAATGAAGGTGCCGTTACGGAAGAATAGATCCATGGTACGTATAGCATTTTTACTTAAATAAGACATTCCATAGCTAACCTTGCTAGCTTTAGTAGGGTATTAGTTATAGTTTGTTAAAAGTTTAAGACGGAGCTTGGTTATAAAGGGACGTAGGTTATTTTAATTTTTATTAAACATTAGAGGATTAGGGAGCTTTTTAGATTTTATAGCGGGTATTAAATTTATTATAGCTATAGGTTGAGTTACTATTACTAGTTTAGAGTTCGCGTTTAAGGGGCCAGGTTTAGATACAATTATTTTAATCTTGTTTGCAGGTGTTATTATTAGGGTCTCTAACGTAAGTGCCTTAATATTATAAAGTTCTTTATAGAGTGCTTCTATTAATCGCTAATACTGGGCTTCTAGTACAGCCTACTGCTAAGCTAAGGCGTCTATAAAGGACTGTTGTATTATAGTTAACTATTCCCTAACTAGGGTTATAATACTCATAGTTATTAAAGCGGATTTGGGTTTGTTTGCTATTTTAATAGTAATTGTTTTAACGCAACGTAATATAAGAGCGCGAAGAGGCTTTAGGGAAGATTTAAAGGAATAATATAAATTCTATCTAAATCTAAGGGTATATAGCTCTTGTAGAGTATAAGACGTTATATAAAAAAGAGAAGGGAATAACGAGAGAATTATATAATTAAATATTTAGGGGCTTGGTGGTCGATGCGTGCGCACGTACGTACGCGGTCTTTGACGGATTTCGGTAAAATTCGGTCAAAGCTTCGGAATTTATCTATTAAGTGTTTCACCGAGACATTCCTATTATAATTGGGCTAGTCCCATTACATAACGATAAGAACGCCCTATAAGTATAATACGGACTACAAAGCCTAAGGACAGGCTTTTTTGGAGGGGGGGGGGGGGGTAATATTATGGCGCTGGTGGAAAACGGTGGATTATAGTAGACGTTATGGTAGACGCAGGGTTACGTAAGCTTACGTAACTTGAGGATTGTATAAGACTTTGAGTGACGCTGCCCTTCTTCTCCTTTCCTTTCTCTAGCTTTGGATCCTCGTTTATAGACAATCCAATTGTATAAGCTTGCGCGTCCCTCTTCCCGTGCTCGTGCCTCGATTGACTGAGTCGCTAATATATAGGAAATTTAACTGGAGGTGCTAAAGACCTAGAACAGGTAGTACCTACTAGTGGCTATTATATAAGAGCGCAGCCTCCACCCGCTCCCGCTTATAGGTATAGATAAGCTTTATGGTTTTCTAGTTACTATATGCTAGATATAATTGGTCCTGGAAATTATTATTGTAATTAAGCTGTAGTTGCTCTAGGAAGATTATCTTAAGTACGCAGTAGTTACTATTTATAGAAGCCTCGCTCTCTATAATAGGGCCCAGATTTATATAGGTTGTCTTTATAGATAGTAAAATATTAATCTCTAGTATATACGGATATTTAAGCTTAGTATTAAATTTAAAAATACCATTTATATCAGCTAGATATGCGCTTTAGAGAGTATCTGCAATTATAAAAATAGATATCTAATTTTAAATGCTATTATATGTATTACCTGGCGCCTTAGCAATATCCTTAATCTAAAGCTGCACCTAGTTATATAGTATACTTTAAAGAAGGCTACTAGGGGGAATATAAGATCTGTGGATAAGCTTTTTAGTAGTATAGGAATAGAAAACATTAGTATCCCTAATTACCTAGTGTTATATTTGCTTAAGGTAGTTAAAATTATTATATATAATATAGATGTTATTAAGAGCGGACATTAATTGGAGGTAAGTCTTTAGCAATATTAGTACTAGTATATCCACCACTAGTATTATAACCTTCCTTAGAGTATTTGGCCAATTCCATCTTCTAGTAGTTAAGTATTTTATATCCATTAATAAGCCCTAGTCCATAAAGTAGTAATAGAACTTAATGCTTTATACCTATGCCTTAGAGATAAAGACTAAGAAGCTAAGTAAAATAGTTAGTGGAGCTTTAAGCGCGGCCTAATAAAAGAATAGATATAAGAAGAACAACCTACTCTAGGTATAAATTTTGTAATTTATTACTTCTTAATTATGCTAATAATCCTTTTATTAGTTAGTAGAGTAGAGGGGCATATTAGCTAATTTGCCTATAACCCTTTAAGAGTTAAATGTCTTTAAACTTTAGATCTGATTTCTATAGGCTAAAGATAACCGTCTTCTGCTAAAGATTATAAAGCTCTTTATAAAGGATATTAATAATTATATTAACCAGTTTTAAATAAATATCCGCAGCCTCCTTAATTATATTATGAGTTTCTTTGTCCCTTAAAAGGATAGTAATAAAATTCTTTACCTTTCTCTTTTTTGCAGCTTGTCTTCTACTAGCACTAAGCTCTAGCTATGCTAAAGAGAGATCACTAAAGGACCATCGCCACTCCTATAAAAGCCTAGTAATAACTCTAACTTTCTCTTCTTTTATTACTGGGCGCGATATCCGCTTGGCAGATACTCCGGTTAGTGTTTATATAGGCGTCTACTAGTTAACTAGTGTTATATTTATAGTAGGGTTGGGCAATTTAATTATTTAATATTGTAGGGGCGGATAGGGTAGATATATTTATTAATTATAGAGCTGGTTCTGCAGATTAATTTAACGGTATTTTTAAGATAAGAGCTATTATGGGGGTGGAGATTAATTTTGTTAAAGAAGATAACTGTTTCTATATATAAATAAGTTGGTTAGCCTAGCAAAAATTGCGAAAGTCCCTTAGACCATAGAATCAACCTTTTAACAAAAAGGGTTAGTGATATCCGCTTTATGGATATATATATGTCTGCTAATTGATTCTATGGTCTGAGCTTGCTAAGGTAACTCCGGACGCCCCTTAAATGGTTGCCGGTCACGTGCCGGAGGCACGTGCCCGTAGTACACCCTCTCGTCAATTCCGGTGGTTAGCGCAGCCACGTCTACACGGCCTTTTTGGAGGGGAAGTTTTGGTATTTTTGCAGTTTAAGGGAAAGTTAATAAAACACGCTAACCACCGGAATTGATGAGAGGGTGTATATAGTCTCCACGATCCCAGAGGCCTCACCTCCTCAAGGATTTGTCTCTCTTACCAATCCATCCTATTCTACAATCGTGTCCTTATAGCCCCCTATCTATAAAGTCCCCTTATATTTAAATCTTTCCTACTCCTTTTTAGAAGGGCAGCTAGCTTTAAGGACTAGATTATTTATTTACATCTTTTATTTATATCCACTATTCCTCCCTTAAAACTTCGCGATAACTTAAATAGAAACTCTACGGATACCTTATAGAAAGCCGTCACATTAAGGTAGAAAGGTCCCTCTAACAGTAAGAGATTGCGATAATATAAACCTCTAGGTAAGATAGTTAAACAAGCCCTAATACCTAGATGCGCTAGGAGCTTAAAGACTCTTATACACCTATAGTCACCACTAAGGAAAATACAGACACCCTCTATAACGGATATAATTATACTAAAAAGTAACTAGAACCCCTTTAGTCCTATCTAGGCCAATTAGAAGACTAAGCGCTAAAAGCAACCCTAAGATCTTCCCCTAAGCTAGAAATGCTAGAGAAATATACTAATATATTTAACTAGGGACCTAATTAGAACCCTCTCGGAAGACTACCGGCCTATAATTAGTATAGTAGTGGTATATAGACTGCTTATAAGCTAAGCGGGCCTACCCCTTTAGGTAATCTAACCTAAATACTAACTTAAGACCTAAGGCTTATTAGAAAATCCGTCTTAGCTATTAGTGCTAATACTACCTCTATAAGTTGGTTTGCAGATCCTTACTAGCTTAAAAATATATACTTAACCTCTTAGTTAGTAGTAGTGTCTCTATACTTTTATATCTTAGTATAACGAGACTAGCCTAGTTATAGTAGGAATGTCTCGGTAAAACACTTAACAGATAACTATCTAAAACTATTTAAAACTGTTTAAAACTATTTACAACTGTCTGCAATTATCTACTATAATTTACTGTTTTCTACTAGCGCTATAATACTAAAGTACGTTAAAGACTGTTAAAGACTATATATATATATATGTACGCACTAACCACTAAGGCCCTAACTGTTTAATTATATAATTCTCTTATTATTCCTTTCTCTTCTTTATATAATATCTTATTCTCTATAAGAGCTATATACCCTTAGATTTAGATAGAATTTATATTATTCTTTTAAATCTTCCCTAAAGCCTCTTTACGCCCTTATACTATATTATATTAAAATAACTACTATTAAAATAGCAAATAAACCTGTTGGTCACACAGGGTGACTCACCAATAACGACTACTTAAGTAGGGTTACAGTGATGTTGGTTAATATACTTAATTGATCTAGAATAGGGGAGGGCGAGGAGCTTAAGGCTCCTCGCCACGCTAGTGCCGCGGCTACACGTGACCACACGTAATATATTCCCAACACTAGCAACTCTTCTTTTGTGGTTGCCATCTATATATAAAATACCGCTTGACTAGCGTAACAAAGATCAATCCTCCTCACTCACTATTGCCACTATAATATGTGACGGCTTGCACAAATGCTTTTAAACTAAAACTTGCGGATTGTTATCTAATAAAGATACTAAGCTAAGGAAAAGAAGAAGAAGAATAATTATTAGGGAGTAGTAGGCAGACATATCGTGAGGGCCGCTAAGGCGCTAGTGGTAAGCAAACTAATGGCAATTTTCCATCCCGGGGATAGAAAATCCTAATTAGTTATTTGGAGTTAGGGTAGATATCGTATTAAGGGCGCCAAGGCGCTAAGCGTAAGCGAGCCAATAGCGATTTTCCATGCTGGGCATGGAAAATCCTAATTGGCTGGCTTGAAGTCAGGGTCCGTAGGATATCGCAGGTAGTGCGCTCTAGCATCGTTACAAAGTCTCGCTCTTACTCCCTTTTAACCCAACCTTTGACTCGCACGCATAGAGTGTTTATATTAACAAACGTTTCTAGAGCCTTGTTTAGGTTTGCCTTTATTATTACATCTACCGGGTTATCTTGGCCATTAATCTATTAAATCTTAAAGAGTTCTTGCCATTCGTAAGATTACCAAAGTGCTATAATGTTAATTATAAGGCGCTTCTCCTTTATGGTACCAAGCTTAACTAAACACTCATAGAGGGAATATAAGTCGGTACATATAATTATAGGGATAGCGGGAAGTTCAAGTCAATCTATAGTCATTTTTAGGGTAGTTCCAATTGCAATTACTATGTTAACTCCGCCAACCATTCTATATATCTCTAACGCTAGAACGCTTCAAGTGACACGCTTACTCTTAGTTAAGCTCCAATAGATAAGATTACTATGGATTATAAAGTTATTCTCTCTAGTAGATTTATTTGTGATAATAATCTTATATCCTAACTAGGAGCTAAAATCTTTGTTATTTGCGAACAATCTATTAACAAATATAAAGAGCTTAGCGGTAGGAAGACTAATAGGCACATAGAGTAGTCCCTAATTAAGATGGTTTATTTACTAGGAGAGACGCTTATTTAGGGCAAGGATGTTATCCTTAGTTAGTTCCTAGTATTAGGCGGCAACAGAGAGATCGAATAAAGCCTTAGGTTAATAGATAGAAGCAATATAAGCTTCACAAGCACGTTGCTCTACGTATTCTTGTTTTGGAGAGTTAACGTTAATAATGTTAATCTTCTTGCCTTAACCCTTCTAGCGCAAAGCAATAGAATCCTCGTTTAGGGAGAGGATGCATCCATTAAAAAGTAATAGTGTTATTAAATTAAGCTTTTCCTTTGGCTTTGCCATAAGATTTACCTTTACTAGCTTATCTTCTTTAAGAGCTAAAAATTGGTCGTCTCCTAAGATAATTATATTATTAGTTTATATGCCAACAATTCCAAATAGAGTTCCCATGGTTATAATAAGGAAGCATAGATTAAACATAGAAGTAGTCATTAAAAGCTTCTCTTTATAGTGCTTGCTGTAGGTAGCCCACTAATAAGTTCCTGCCTCTACAATTCCATATAATGGCTTAAGCACAACCATGATCGTATCTTTAGGGTACTAGTGGCGAATTTGCTCCAGAAGGTATGCCAATATTAAGCGCTAAAGGTGCGTCTCTAATTGGGTATAGGCTTAAGTAATATCTTATAAATAAACCGCCATTCCATTCTTTATCAAGGAGGGAGCTAATGTAATAATAACTCACTAACTAGCTCGTTAAATTATAGGAAACTACATAAGGATTACCTCCTTGCCATCATTATTATAGCCTTAGATAACAAGCCTTAATTTCTTAAATAGGGCATTAGTAGCTTTACCCTTAATCTCGTTAACCATTCTTAACTTAAAGATGCAAACTCCATTAAACTTGGTAGGGTCATACTTCTCGAATTTAAAGACTCCTCTTGCGATAAGGCCATTAATCTCCTACTTATTAGATGCTTAGAAAGGAGCTTTTGGGGTTATAATACGACCTTCCTTTTAGAGCTATTTTGCGAGTTCAAAGTCAGCCTTCTCCTTAGCTGTTATAAAGGCCATTAATAGCTCAACTTTATTCTCAATAGCGGCAATAAATTGCTCTTTGAAATTAACAAGATGTTAGCAATTTCATAATCCTTTTAGGCGACCTCTACCGCGTCATAGTTGCGGCGTATCTACTACAATTATATTAGAATCGTGGTCGCCTTCTAGAGCTTATTAATTGTGGCTCTCCTCTAGGGCATCTTCTATAGCATCCTATAAAGGTTTAGAACTGTTATCTTTATAGTAAGGCTTAATAACAGTTAAACGGAATTAAGTGGGCCTATAAGGCATTTAAATAGTGCAAGTTTAACCATTAATTGCAATAAGTTAATGTAGGCCTAACCACCCTCCCTTTTTACGCCATACGCGTACCTTAGACTAGAGTGGCAGATTAAGCATAGTTAAGGTATTTAGGCCATTTCTTATTTCTAGTGCGTCGTTAACCTAACGTATAGCGTAGAGACGTCGGACCTCCTTTATTACCTTGCGAATAGCCTTAGCTCGTTGCACAACGGAGGAAGATAGTGGAGAATTATTAGTTATTTAAGGGTAGGCGCCAAAGACTAGCAGTATGGGTACGAGTCCATCTGGGCTAGCGGAATTATTAACAGCTTTAACAGCTATTTACAAGGTAAGTTCTTTACTAGCGTCCTCTAGTTCCAAAGAGATAATCTTATATACGCGGCGTAATAGCGCGTAATATCATTCTACTTTTCCGACACTATTATATGCCTTAACAGGGACTTCCTTAACCTTAATTTCTATTGCCTTCGCCTATTACTAAAACTCTGTAGATAAGAAGTTCCTTCCTACATTATAAATAACTTAATTAGGGGGTCCTAGGTAGATATTAATCCAGCATAATTAAAGAGTATCCCATGCGTTCCTAGCTAATATATCCTTTAGAAAACGTGCGGCTTAGAAGAAGGTTAAGAGGTCAACAACTTAGAGTACTGGCTTGCCGCTAAGATACATAATGTCAATAATAATACAGAAGTTAAAGTCGTAGTTATCTTTAAGGGTGAACTTAAATCGGCCAGGGGACTTCTGGTTTATTTGGCAGTAATAGTAGTACTTTATAAGATGCTTAATTGTCTTAGCCTTAACTTTATAACCTGCTCGCTAAAGAACCCTAAGCAATCTATAAACTGATAGGTAACCGAAGCGACGGTATAGTTAATATAACTCTAATTTAGTTAAATGGCTCTAAGCAACGCTCCTTTCTGGCTATTAAAGGAGCAACCAAGGGTGACCCCACTTGCGTACAACGGGCACCCAATTCTCTCCCTAAACGAGTATATTCTTAAGGTTATTAAGCTTAACGCCTAACTTATCCATATCTTAGATGCAGAATAGAAACAGGGTATTCGCGGGAATAATATAGAAAGTAATATATCCTAACAGAGTTTAGACCTTAATTATGCTAAGGGAGATTATAGTACCCTTGCCAAAGCGAATTATATATTGGCCTGCCGTTAATTAGTTAATCTAAACAGAGCTATCAAGCTGCTAAAGAGCTTGAACTTAAGGTTCTCCTGCTATAGATACTCCTGCGGCTCTAGTATCTAGCATAATACCATAGAAGACGTTCGCCGAGTATCTATCGTTAAAGGAGAACGCGGAACTTTCTTTTAGCTTGTTAAAGATATCTAACTTTGTAACAGAATGGAGCGTAGATTAGTCATTAAGGACAGCAATAGTTTATATGCCATTTACCTCACTATACTCGGTAAAGTATTAGTTAGGAGAGTAGTCCTTAATTTCTATATCTATAAGGAGCTGTTCGGCCTTATTAACCTCACCCTTAAGATCTTCTTCGCCTTTATATTAAACCAGGAAGCTTTAGAAGTAGGCTGTAGTAACCTTATAATTTCCAACGTTTCGTGCACTCTGGCGAAACTTATTATATGCCTCCTTTTATCTATTAAGAGGGTGCCTAGTTAACTAGCAATTTAGCTTCTTACAAATATAGCATTTCTTTTGTTAATTGTTTTAAGATAAACCTCCATGAGGACCTCTATAATTGCTTTATAGTCAACATTGATTATACCCTCTGCCATATCCCCTACCCCGGCCACCATATGTTCGATTAGTCCAGTTATAATTATATTAGTCGGTCGGGTCAATTAAAGTAGGTTAGGGTTAGGTATTAAATTGCTATACTTCTTAAGAGCGCAGAGCGGTGCCAATAGAGGATCTTAATTAAGTACACACTCCTTCATAAGTATTTGCAGGATTAAAGAGGGTAAGGTTACATTCTTTAACACCTTGGCATGCGCTAATAACTTAATCGCGTAAGCTAAAGTCCTCTTAATATAATTCGGATAAACTATGCTAAATTATCTAAAGTCAATTAAAGAGCTTTTAAAGATAATCAAGCCGAGAAACACCTAGGTTTATAGCAATAATCCTTAGGAAGGTAGTCTCTCTCCACTCCAATATATACTGTTGCTTATTCTCTTCTGTTTTAAAGTGGCACCTTAACTTATATATTATGCGGTTGAAATCGTATCCTTTTCCTACCAAACGATTATAATAGAAGGTGCTAGCTTAGCCCCTAAGCATAACAGAATAGGCGTTGTGGTATTAATCAGACTCTATTCCTATCTTTTAGTAACAGTTGTAGAAGATACGCAGTTTTAAATTAAGAACATTATATAATTCCCCACCGAATTTATTTTCTTAATCTAAATAGAGCTTTGCAAGTTCTGTAAGTAATTTTAAAGTACTTTTAATTTAAGATTAAGATAGAGGAGGGAGTTGCATTATAGGTTGCAATAGGGACATAGGTCTAGTTAGTGGAGTCTAAAGGCTGTTAGCTCGCAAAGCAGGGGGGTCTTGTATTTGCTTTAGTAGCGTATCATTTAGATTCCATCATAAGTTAAGCTTCCTTATAGTGCGTAATTAGTGCTCAATCTCCTATAGAGTCCATTCATGCTCTTCTTTTATGTTAATGACTTACTCTTAAATATTGTCTCTAATAGCGCTTCCATCTATAGGGACAAACACTCCATTCTCCTAAAGGAAGTTATGGAAGTCTTATATAATAAGCTTGTTCGCAAGGGCCTATATTTCCTTTATCCATCCAACGAAGTCCTCCTTCATACAATACCATAGTATAGTGTCGTTGTATTTACTGTCTGTATAGTGTACCATGTAGTATAATAAGAATCCGTTCAGGTCCTTTTACTTGGCGTTTGCAGGGTCAATGTCTTTGTTCTATATCTTCGGGTTAATATCTTCTTCGTACTTCTTTGGGTAGGTTAACACCATAATAGGTTAAAAGTAGGTAGGGTTTTTGGTTTTATAGAATCTTGTAGGTTTGCTATTAAGAGGTAGGCAATTCAAGATATTGTTTAACGCGTTTTAGACGTTAACTTAGGACCTTAGGTTTAGTAACACTTCTGACCTAAAGTACTTAACCAAATCTTTGTAAACGTAGTTATTCTGCGTAATAGACGCAACTTGGTATCTCCTAGTACTCAGTAACACTTCTATTACTAGTTTTCCGCAAGTCTAAGGTAGCACAGTATCGCCAGGATCCATTCCATATGAGCGCATATAGCACCCCTATACGAGACTGTCTCTTCTGTTAAGAACCTTGCTGTTCTATAGTTAACTGTGTATTCAACCACTAATTAGTGTTGGTCACACAGGGTGACTTACCAATAACGACTACTTAAGTAGGGTTACAGTGATGTTGGTTAATATGCTTAATTAATCTAGAATAGGGGAGGGCGAGGAGCTTAAGGCTCCTCGCCACGCTAGTGCCGCGGCTACACGTAACCACACGTAATATATTCCCAACAAAACCTAAATCCCTTTTAATAACTATAAGTATTATATCCCTAGCTAGGGAATAATTAACTATAATGCAATAATCCTTTATAGATACCTTAGCTTAGCAGTGGGCTGCATTAGAAGCCTAGTATTAATAATTAATAGAAGCACTCCCTAAAGAACTCCGTAACATTAAGGCACTTTTATTAGAGACCCTAATAGAAATACCTATAAATAAGATTAAAATAACTATATCTAAGCCTAGCCCCTTAAACGCAAACCTTAAACTAGTAACTTAACCCGTATCTATAATGAATCCTATAATGGCGCTAGGGCGCGTCACCTAGTTAGGGGTTTGCTTACGACTTGGCATATATATATAGACATGGCCTTACCACCCTCTCTTGCTCCTTACCTTAATATCTTTATAATATAGCATTTGTTTAAGCCGTGCGGCATTTGTTTAAGCCGTTATAAATCTAATACCTATTACAAAATCTGAAAAGCTCCCTAACCCTCTAATATTTAATAGAAATTAAAATAACCTACGCCCCTTTATAACCAAGCTCCGTCTTAAACTTTTAATAAACTATAACTAACACCCTACTAAAGCTAGCAAGGTTAGCTATAGAATATCTTATCTAAGCAAAGACGCTGCATAAACTATAGATCTATTCTTCCTGTTAATTTTAAAACCTTTATCTCTCTGCTAGAACAAATATATAGCTATTACTAAGCTTAAAAACCTATAATAACGGAACCGAGACTTTACCAGCTTCTTTTTGGAATTTTTAGGCCTTATTAGCGAACTAGATTGGAATAAAGCCGCTAGAGTCGCTGCCCTTTAATAAGCTATTTTGGATAAAATTAGAGCCTAGTTAATAGGCAGGGAACTACTAAAAAACTTATCTAAATTTGCTATATTATATTAATAAATTAATAAGGACCTTTAATATAATAAACAGACTTCTTCTCTAAAGTTAACTATACCTTATATTTAAAACTCTATGAAACCGGTATATACCCTAAAGCGCGATCCGTCTCTAAAATCTAAAAGCCCTATATATAACCCTATAGACCTTAATGCCGCTTAATTCTATATACCCTTAGGAACTAATAAATAAAGAACTTAAGCCACAAATGGAGAATGCTTTAGATATGGTAAAAAAGGATATATTTAAAAGCATTGCTAAACTCACCCCTTTAAAAAGGTTTACCATAGTTCCTCCTATTCCTTAAATTATACCCACTCTATAAATTATATTTAGTTGCCATAAAGTATCTTGCCTTTGGTTAACTTAGAAAATAAATTATCCTAAGGCCAAGTTACGCCTTAGGATAAAAAGTAGAAGAGTATAAGTGTCTAGGCTTTTCTAGCGCTAATATATAGCATAACTCCCTTAATATACTTAGTAAAATTTAAATACTTAGAAAATGGAAGAAGGTATAAATCCTAATAAATAGCCGAGCTACTAGTATAGGCTTTATTAATATAAACTATACAAAAACTTAATACCTAAATTTAAAGAAACTTAATAAGCCCTAAGGCCTATAAGGCCTTAATAGTAAACCCTTAATATATAGCGAAATAATGCACTACGCCCTAGTAAAAATATGGATAGGTAAACACCTTAAATATATCTCCCTATTTATAATACCCTTAAAGCAATATAAAGTTATACTTAGACATAGATGGCTAAAATAACACAACTATTTAATTAGCTGGGTTAAAGAAACACTAAAGTTCTATATAACTTACTGCTAAAGTTATTACTTAAAAAACCATTTGCCTTATAAATATACATATAACTATTTAAATTTAACATAATATAAATTGCCCTTGCTATAAACCTTAAGTTAATATAATAAATCTATAACTGCTAATTATAGTAAAGAATGTAAAGATATTTTATTAAAACCTTTTAAAATTTATATAATATAGGCCGCGACTCTTATCTTATTAGTAAAAAGATAAGATTATAAAATCTTTACTATAACTATAGAAGATATTAAGAAAGTACTAGAGCTAAAATAATATATTAATCCTTAGCCTCTTATACCCAAAGAGTACTATAATCTAATTAATAAGTTTAAAAAATAATTTATAGACCAACTAGCCCTATACTAAAATAAGCATAATTTTAAGATGGAACTTAAACCTGGTATAATACTAAAGTTCGGTCCGCTATATAGTATATTATAAGAAGAACTGCTTATAATGTAATAATACCTTAATAAGTATCTAGAAAAAGAATTTATTTACCCTAGCTAATTTCTATTCGCCTTACCTATACTATTTATTAAAAAGCTAGGAGGAGGCTTAAGATTCTATATTAACTATTAAGCTTTAAATATAATTATAATTTAAAACCAATATCTAATTCCCCTAATTTAAGAGACACTTAACTATTTAGTAAAGGTATAGTACTTTATAAAGCTTAATATAGTTACCGCTTTTAATAAAATCCGTATATATAAAGGAGATAAGAAGTATATAGCTTTTTATATACAATAAGGACTCTTTAAAGACCTAGTAATGCTATTTAGTATAAAGAACGGTCCTAGTATATTTTAGTAATATATTAACAATACACTTCGTAAATTCCTTAATATATTTATTACCGTATATATTAATAATATCTTAATTTACTTATCCTTACTTTCTAAATATTAAAAATATATTAAAATAGTCCTTAAACGCCTATAAGATACGGGCCTATAATGTAATATTAAGAAGTACAAGTTCTATACGTCTAAGGTTATATACTTAGGCTTAATAATATTCTATAATAGAATTAAAATAGACCTTAAGAAAGTTGCCATAATTATAAACTAGGAAAGCCCTAGTAATATATAAAACATTTAAGGATTTCTAGAATTTGCAAATTTTTATTAATAATTTATTAACCACTTCTTAGAAACTATTTAACTGTTAGTAAACCTAATAAGAAAGAATATAAAATTTAAATAGACCACTAAATATAAATAAGCTTTTAATAACCTAAAGCATTATTTTATAACTGCTTTAATTCTTGCCTACTTTAACCCTAACCTTAAATATATTATTAAAACAGACTTATCTAATTATATGCTAGGGGGAATGTTATTACAATATAATAAGAACAGTAAGCTATATCTAGTAGCCTTTGTCTCTTAGAAACTCGCCCCTACTAAATTAAACTATAAGATATATAATAAGGAACTACTTGCAATTATTAGATATTTTAAATAATGGCATCCCAAGCTTAAAGGATTATTATTTCTAATATATATATTAACAGACTATAAGAACCTATAATACTTTATAACTATAAAGCAATTAATATAGCGCTAAATTTATTAGGCCAAATACCTCTTATAATTTAACTTTAAGATTATATACTAACTAGGCAAACTTAACTAGAAGCCTAATATATTAATATAATAATTATAGGATCTACCTATAAACGCTATAGATAAACAAATTATAAATTAATTATAGATCTTATTGCCTCCTAAATATTTTAAAAAACTATATTCTATATTCCTAAATATAGAATTTAATAGAAATAAATTAGAAGTTAATAAATGGGAAATAGAAATTAATAAGCTAATAGAATATAAATATAAGAATAATATATAGATAATAGACATAATGTTAGGAATAAGGCAAGCGGTTATTATATAACGCCGCGGCACTAGCGTGGCGAGGAGTCTTAGGCTCCTTACCCTTCCTCATTCCAATTAGAAAATATATACAATAACAATTATTATACTACCTACAACTTGTAGATACGTGATATCACCTTATAATACCAACACTAATTAGTGGTTAACTTTACTGTTATACCATAAAACAGCTAAGTATTCTACTAAGAAGAGACAAGCTACTATACTAGTGCTACTTGTGCTAGAGGAAGCTGTCTTTTAAGGTTAGAACTAGTCCTAAACCTTAAATAGAACTCTTCTATAAATCTAAGGATCTAAAGGCCAGAACTGGTCCTAAGCCTTTCCTAGATTACAAATTCTTGCATTTATTACACAGAACAATACGCTTTATAAGTCTTTATAATTTAAGGCCAGAACTGGTCCTAAGCCCTATAATTGCAGATTCTTATCACAAACGCATACCAAACTATAAACGTGTACTAAACTATAAACGCATACCAAATTATAAACGTGTACTAAACAACAAACATACAATATAGCTACTACAACACCATTAACACTTCCCTCCCTATAACTCTACGTACAATCCCTACACCAATAACACTTCCCTTCCTCTAAAAACATGGCTATAGTTACTCTAAACAACTAAAGAGACTCCTTACTACTAGGGGTAGCTATATACGCGAAACTCATTAATGAAGATTAGGATGAATTTACCTTTAATATAATAACTTATACCACAAAACAAGTTAATAGCTTTCTCCTATACCATATTCTATTCTACTAAGATAGCTACTACACCAATTTATAGCTGTGGGAATATTTTAGGGAGGATTTTATAGGATGGACCACCGACACCTGGGCACTTAGTAATATTAATATTGTTTGGGATTTTTAAGACTTCCTCTATAGGAATGGGGTATATATTGCTAAGAATAGTAACCCAATTACTAGCAATATTTAGGCCGTTATTATTAGTATAGAAGAACCAGTATAGATAGAAGCTAAGATTATACGTTAACTACGGAAACCTAGAACCAACCTATATTCTTTAGACGGCAACTTTAATTTGGAATAAAACCCCTAGAACGCTACTCTCCTACCTAGACGTGCTTTCCCACCTAGAGGTGCTTTCCTACCTAGAGGTACCCTTCCTCTACCTCCTCCACTGCCTCCAACTCCTCCATTCCAGCTAACTAGTAAGCCTCTATTATAAGAAGTTATAAATCTAATAAAGGTATATTTGGATAAAGAGAAGAAGTTTAGAGGAGAACTATATAATATACTTAGAGCAAAACTATAGGTCTTTTATAACTGTTGTAACAAGGTTAGAATTTAATGCCACTAGTACCATTATACTTTCTCTGTTATGTTAAAGGGATAGGCGGCGACATTTTATTATAACTATATTACGGGTAGAAACTATAGTTTTAACATAATACTTTAGCTTACTAGAGCCCACTTTAAGACTAATAAAAATCGCTAACTTTATATATCTGAATAGCAGGAGACTGTATTCTAAAGAGTTATTACTTCTAACCCAACAAAGACTTATTTAGAGTGCCTTCAACTGCTCTTTAATAAACTCTAGAAAATCTAATATAGTTTTACTAAAACTTACTAAAATAAGAACAGTCTAAAGGACCAGGTTATCTTAGCTTGCCATAGCATTCCTAAGTGTAATTTAGCGCTATATAAACCTATAGATATATTTAAAGGAGTATATACTAAACTACACTCCGCCGTAGGTACTGCGATGCAAATATAAGAATCTTAACAGTTTTATACCGAAAACCCTGTCCAAACTGGTATTTAAGACTAATATAACCAGAACTGGACAGACTGTATATATAGTGGCCGTAGTAGAGGATATAGTATAGGATATAATTAACGTTAACTATAAGGCAATTATAGAGGTCCTTATGGAGGTTTATTTCAAAGTAATTACTAGAAAAAGTGCTATATTTGTAAGAAGCTAAATTGCTGGTTAACTAGGCACTCTCTTAATAAGCGAAAGGAGGCATATAATAAGTTTCGCTAGAGTAAGAAATATTAAATATTATAAGGTTATTACAGCCTACTTCTAAAGCTTCCTAGTTTAATATAAAGGTATAGAAGATCTTAAGGGTAAGGTTAATAAGGCTAAACAGCTCCTTATAGATATAGAAATTAAGGACTACTTACCTAACCAATACTTTACTAAGTATGGTAAGGTAAATGGGACATAAACTATTGCTGTTCTTAATAACCAATCTACACTCCACTCTATTATAAAGTTAGATATCTTTAACAAGCTAAGGGAGAGTTCTACATTCTCCTTTAATAATAGATACTTAGTAAATGTCTTTTATAGTATTATACTAGATACTAGAGCCGCAGGAGTATCTATAGTAGGAGAACCTTAAGTTTAAGCCCTTTAGCAGCTTAATAGCTCTGTTTAGATTAACTATTTAACGGCAGGCCAATACACAATTCGTTTTAGTAAGGGTACTATAATCTCTCTTGGCACAATTAGGGCTCAAACCCCCTTAGGGTATATCACTTTTTACGTTATTCCCACAAACACCCTATTTCTATTTTGCATTAGAGATATAGACAAATTAGGCATTAAGCTTAATAACCTTAAGAATATACTTATTTAAGGAGATAATTAGGTGCCTATTATGCGCAAGTAGGGTTACCCCTAATTGCTCCTTTATTAACTAGAAAAAAGTATTACTTAGAGCCACTTAACTAAGTTAGAGTTACGCCAACTATACTATTATTTTAGCCACCTATCTGTTTATTAATTACTTAGGGTTCTTTAGCAAGTAGGCTATAAAGTTAAGGTTAAGGCAATTAAGCATCTTATAAAATACTGCCATTACTACTAAATAAACCAGAAGTCCCCTAGCCGATTTAAGTTCACCCTTAGAGATAACTACAACTTTAACTTCTGTATTATTGTTAACGTTATATATCTTAGCGGTAAGCTAGTACTCTAAGTTGTTAACTTCTTAACCTCCTTCTAAGCCGCACGATTTTTAAAGGATATATTAGCTAGGAACGCATAGGATACCCTTTAATTATACTAGATTAATATCTACCTAGGACCCCTTAACTAAATTATCTATAATATAGGAAAGAACTTCTTATCTACAGAGTTTTAATAATAGATAAAGGCAATAGCAATTAAGGTTAAGGAAGTTCCTATTAAGGCATATAATAGCATTAAAAAAGTAGAGTAATATTACACACCATTATACCGCGTATATAAAATTATCTCTTTAGAACTAAAGGACGCTAGTAAAGAACTTACCTTGCAAATAGCTATTAAAGCTATTAATAATTCCGCTGGCCCAGATAAACTTATACCCATATTACTAGTCTTTAGCGCCTACCCTTAAATAACTAATAATTCTCTACTATCTCCCTCTATTATATAATAAGCTAAGGCTATTTGTAAGGCAATAAAGGAGGTATAACATCTCTACGCCACACGCTAGGTTAACAACGTACTAGGAATAAGAAATGGCCCAAATACCTTAACTACACTTAATCTACCACTCTAGTCTAAGGTACGCGTATAGTATAAAAAGGGAGGATAGTTAGGCCCATATTAACTTATTGTAATTAATAGTTAAACTTATACTATTTAGATGCCTTACAGACCCACTTAATTCCGTTTAACTGTTATTAAGCCTTATTATAAAGATAACAGTTTTAAGCCTTTATAAGATGCCCTAAAAGATACCCTAGAGGAGAACTATAATTAATATGCTCTAGAAGACAACTATAATCCTAATATAATTATAGTAGATATGCCGCAACCATGATATAGTAAAGGTCGTCCAAAGGGATCACGAAATTGCTAATATCTTATTAATTTTAAAAAGCAATTCATTGCCGTTATTAAGAATGGAATTAAGTTATTAATGGCCTTTATAACAACTAAGGAAAAGGCTAACTTTAAGCTTATAAAACAGCTCTAAAAGGAAGGTTGTATTATAACTCCTAGAGCTCCTTTCTAAGCATTTAATAAGTAGGAGATTAACAGTCTTATTATAAGAGGAGTTTTTAAATTTAAGAAGTATAACCCTATTAAGTTTAACAAAGTTTGTATCTTTAAGTTAAGAATAGTTAATAAAATTAAAGGTAAAGCTACTAATACCCCATTTAAGAAATTAAGGCTTGTTATTTAAGGTTATAATAATAATAGTAAGGAGGTAATTCTTATATAATCTCCTATAATTTAATAAGCTAGTTGGCGAGTTATTATTGCACTAGCTCCCTCCTTAATAAAGAATGGAATAGTGGTCTATTTATAAGATATTACTTAGGCCTATACCTAATTAGAGATATACCTTTAGCGCTTAATATTAGCATACCTTCTAGATTAAATTTATTACTAATATCCCAAAGATATAATTATGGTTGTGCTTAAGCCATTATATAGAATTATAGAGGTAGGAACCTATTGGTAGGCTACCTATAGTAAGCACTATAAAGAGAAGCTTTTAATAACTACTTCTATATTTAACCTATGCTTCCTAATTATAACTACAGGAACTCTATTTAGAATTATTGGCATATAAACTGATAATATAATTATCTTAAGAGATAACCAATTCTTAGCTCTTAAAGAAGATAAGTTAATAAAGGCAAATCTTATAGCAAAGCTAAAGGAAAAGCTTAATTTAATAACACTATTACTCTTTAATAGATGCACCCTCTCCCTAAATAAGGATTCTATTACTTTACGCCAGAAGGGTTAAGGTAAGAAGATTAATGTTATTAACACTAATTCTTTAAAGCAAGGATATATGAAGCAATACGCTTATGGAGCTTATATTGCTTCTATCTATTAACCTAAGGCTTTATTTAATCTCTCTATTACCGCCTAACACTAGAAACTAACTAAGGATAATATTCTTGCCCTAAATAAACATCTTTCCTAGCAAATAAACTATCTTAATTGGGGACTACTCTATATGCCTATTAATCTTCCTACCGCTAAGCTCTTTATATTTATTAATAGATCGTTTATAAATAATAAAGATTTTAGCTCCTAGTTAGGATATAAGATTATTATTGCAAACAAATTTACTAAAAAAAATGACTTTATAATCTATGGCAATCTTATCTATTAGAGCTTAACTAAGAGTAAGTATATTACTTAAAGCGTTCTAGCGTTAGAAATATATAGAATAGTCGGCGGAGTTAATATAGAAATTACAATTGGAACTACCCTAAAGATAATTATAAATTAACTCAGACTTCCTATTATCCCTATAATTGTATACACTAATTTATACTTCCTCTATAAGTGCTTAGTTAAGCCTAGTACTATAAAGGAGAAGCGCCTTATAATTAATATTATGGCATTTTATTAATCCTATAAATAACAAAAACTCTTTAAGATTTAATAGATTAACAGTTAAGATAACCCAGTAGATGTAATAATAAAGGTAAACCCAAATAAGGCTCTAGAAACGTTTATTAATATAAACACTCTATATATATAAGTTAAAGGTTGGGTTAAAAGGGAGTAAGAGTATAGTATTTTGTAGACCCTAATTTTAACTAGCTAATTAGGATTTTCTATACCTGGCATAGAAAATTACTATTAGCTTGCTTATAACTAGCGCCTTAGCAGCCCTAATATAATATCCACCTATAACTTTAAGTAAGAAAGCACTATGTGCTAAGAGGCAAATTTTAGGACAGTGAAACTTATATTATATGTAATGGAACCTTGTAGCAAGAACTATGGTAGGCTTGTTAATAGGCTGGGTATATAGGTATAAACAATAAGTTAATAACGTAATAACAACTGGTGGAGTGGTTGCCTAACAGATTAACTCTAATTATATTCTAAGATTTACTATAAAGAGAGAACTATCTAGGTAGGGACTGTGGTCCTTTAAATACACAACCGTACGCCTAAGAAATCCCTTTGCTCTATAAAGTACGTATACTCTATCTACTTTGTTCTATAAATCTTATAGATTACATAGATTATATAGATTATATTATGTGACCTTAGCTACCATTCCTTGTTATATAGTTCCACTAGATCTATTCTAGACTATGCCTATATTAACTAACTAGCTTCCTCTAACTCCTCTCTAAGTAGTTATAATATTATACTTAAAGTGTCTGTAATACTATCTCCCTCCTCTTTTTCTTTGTCCTTAAAGATTCTTAATATCTCTAAGTTGTCTACTAGAGGTGTAATGTCTGTTTAATTAATCTAGTTAACATCCTTACTTATTATACCGTTTAAGGTTTCTAAAGTCTCAGCCTCTTCCTCTATAACTTGTTGTTCTTGTACTGTTACCATAATACTATTACTTAGTAAGATTATGCCGTCTCTATGTTCTTGTTATGTAAAAGAGGGGTTAGTTTATATTGCGTTAGTGAGTCCTTTGTCTTAGTAACCCTCTTTTTATTTAGAATGCACTAGAGTAAACATTTAATTGTCCTATGATATTTGCTCTATTTCTAACGCTAAGTATACGCGTCCTATAACTCTTAATAGTCTTTAAGTTCCCTTATTAATTTCCCTTAGGGTTTTATGTTTAATCTGCTGCTATAAAGCTTAATAATGAGCTTTTAAGCGCCCTGGGTAAAATTTGTCGTCTTTAAAATAAGGACTATGCTTATACTAAGAGAGTAAGGGAAGAGAAGTGTTAAGCCCTTAAAGCGCGTGCTTTGTCTTATGCCTATCTTTATTATCTTAAGCAAGTTTACAAAAAGGTCTGTTTTAAGGAGTGGAAACTTGTTTAATAGGGTCTATCTAAGCTAGGTAATAAGCGAGTAGAGTTTCTAGAGAAGGAAACAACTCTAAGTAATATAGTAGTTGCTCCTCTTAGGTCCCCCTTAGTTGGTTTGTCCTTTAGTGATCCTTTTTTAATGCTTCTTAACCTACTTTCTTCTAATACTCCTATACCTTTCCTATAGCGTTCTCTAGGTTGCTTAATAGCTCCTAGGTAGTCTTACTATAGCCTATCCACTTTACTTTATACCATATTTTATTATCTACATCCCTATAACTAATGATCTTTAAAACTTACTATTTGTCTTCCTCTTATCCTCTGTATGTATCCGCCTTATAGACTAATAGTTTAATGTTTCTATATGCTGGCTCTAGCATTATAATATACTATATAGGGTAGATCTTTATCTTAACTAGTAGGTTTAATTTGTACATAACTAATAAAATTCTCTACTTAATTTTAAAAGGTCCTAGTCTAATGTGGTCCAACTTCTTACTTAGTCGTTAACTCTTGAAGTTTTTGTGTAGTAGCTATACTTTATCTCCCTCCTTAAGATCTGGTCCCTTAGATCTCTTAGCATTATAGTACCTTTTTATTTGTTCTTGTACTAGTTTTACTGTTTCTTTAAGGTCCTTATAAAAATTTATTAAAGTCTTTATTCTTTCTTTAGCTATACTACTTATTTTCTTTACTTAATGTGGCGATAATAACGTTCTTAGTTTATACCCATAATTCGCCTTAAATAGTAATATCCCTATTCCTTCTTATAGTGTTGTATTATATATAAACTATATAACTGGTAATAATAATACCCAATTGTTCTATGCATAATTAATATAGTGCCTTAGATACTGTTTTAGTGTCTAGTTTAATCTCTCTATTTGTCTGTCTATCTGTAGATAATATATAGTTAAGGTTACTGCGTAAACTCCTTATTCTGCCAGAAACACTTCCTAAAATGCTGCTATGAATTTTGGATCTCTATCTGATATGACTTTATCTAGTGCTTTATATCTTATAAATACTTCCTTAATATAGATTCTAGCGACATCTTCTGCTAATATCTCTTCTATGCATACTATAAAGTATCCCTACTTTATAAGCTTATCTACTATTACTAAGATTACGTTATAATCTTGTCCTGTAATAGGATTTTTTAACTTTAGTAACTTAATAATAAAGTCCTATAATATGACTTCCTATAGTCTTTCTAGTATTTTAATAGGTTATAGCCCTCCATATGGCCTATACCTTATTAGTTTATTTCTTTAGCAATCTAGATATTCCTTTATAACTTATCTTGCTAGTCCCTAGATTCCTTAAACAATATACTCCTCTTGAAGTCTTAACACTAAGCCTATAGCTCCGTTGTGTCCCTATATTATTCCCTTATGGAATTCACTAATAAACTCTTTTGCAACTGACCTTGGAATATAAGTAGCTTCTCTATTTTTATACTATTCCGTGTCTAGATCCTCTACCTATACTTCTTAGATCTTTTAGGTCTAATCACTCTCTAGTAATTTATAGATTTTGCTTTCCCTAGTTACTGCAATCTTTAGATAATTATACCTAATTAATCTGTCTTGATCCTTTTATAACAAAGCCCCTAATGGCTTCTTATTATTTTATAGTTTAGCCTTTCTACTTAGAGCGTCTACCTATATATTGTCTGTACCCTTAGTATACTAAATCTTAAAATGGTATTCTATAAGCATTTCCGCCTATCTAACCTGTCTTTAGTTAAGTTCCTTTATTATTAGGAAACTTGTAAAGTTCTTATAGTTTATCTTAACCATAAACAGTTTCTCTATGCCTTGTAAGAATGCTCTCCATTCCTTTAATACTGCAACTATACCTAATAACTCTTTGTTATAGATGTTATAGTTTAGTTCTAGTAGTATTATCTTCCAATTATAATACACTACTAGATGCTATATATCCTAATACTTCTATAGCAAATATGCTCCTAGTGCAAAGTCTGATGTATTTATCTTAACAACTGTTTCTAACTTTGGTTAATAGATTTTAAGGATTGGTTCCTAGGTAAACAACTCTTTTAGTTCTTGGAACAGCTTCTTCTACTTACTACCCTAAACCCATAGTTCCTCTTTTTTTATTAGTCTTATAAATAGCTTAATACTTTTTAACCACTATGCTATAAACCTTCTATAGTAGTTGCAAAACCCTAGGAATGATCTTAACTATATAATGTTCTTTAGTTCCTACTAACTAACTATAGCTTTGACTTTCTTTATGTTGGTTACACAAGGTGATATCACGTAGCTACGGTTCGTAGATAGTATGATGGTTGTTCTTCTTTATAGGAATGAGGAAAGGGGTGAGGAACTTAAGGTTCCTCACCACGCTAGGGCCACATCAACACGTGACGGCAACATGCCTCGCGTGACGGCAACTTGCCTCATTCCCGACACTTTAGGTCCATGCTAATTTTTCCTAGTTTAATAATAAATCCTATAAAATTAGTCTTCCTTATAAAGAACTCGCATTTCTTAATTACTATTAGCATCTATTCTTCTTATAGTCTCTTTAAGACCCACTTAATATATTCTCTATGTTCTTCCTCACTTTCTAAGTAGATAATAATGTTATTAAGGTATACTATAATAAACTTATTAAGGTGTTCTCCTAACATACTGTTAATTTACTTCTAGAATGTTGCTAGTACATTTGTAAGCCTAAATTGCATAACTAATGGCTTATATAGTCCTTCCTTTAACCTAAAAGCTGCTTTCCATTTATCGCCTTCCTTAATTCTAATCTAATAGTACGCCTATCTTAGATCTATCTTTGTAAAGATCTTTGCATTGCCTATCCTATCTTAGATTTCGCTAATTAAGGATAAAAGATACCTGTCCTTTCTAGTAATGCTGTTTAACTATCTATAGTCTATATACATCCTAAGTTTTCCGTTTTTCTTTAGGATAAACAATACTGGATATCCTACTAATAACTGTAATGGTCTAATATATCCCTTTTATAAGTTCTCCTAAACAAACTCATTAAGTGCTACTAACTCTGTTTTAGTAAGCTTATAAATTAGAAAGAACTTTAGACTTATTCCCTCTTTTAATTCTATCTTATAGTCCTACGCTATATACCCTAATAGCTTTTTACTTTCTAGTAACTATAATCTTTTTCTATACTTATAGTATCTTTTTAGTATATAACTTAAGCCTTGCTTAGTCTCTTTATATATTGCTCCAACTTAGTACCATACTAACTTGGTTTACTGTCGCACTTTGCGCTATTAAGTATCTCTAATATTAACCTAACCTATAACCTAATTAATCTTTAGATTGTATTTCTGTAACTAAGGCATTTCTAGTATTGCCTTGTCTTTTCCTAATGGTAAGATATTAAAAGACATTTTAACCTGTCTCCCTTTAATAGTTAACTAAATAGGTCCTGTTTTAAGATTAATAATGCCTTCTCTATAGGCTATCTAATCTCCTAAAATTATTATAAGTAGATATAGATATTCCTTTTGTCTATATAGTAACCCTATTCTTTCTACTGCTACTAGTAATATATAGTTTCTTATTACTCTACTATCTACTAATGCTTTAAACTGCTGATCTTGCCATTTAACTTGTAAATTTAGGTGTTGCCCTTAAATTCCTTTAAGGGTCTAAGGCTCTACCACTAGTTCCCTTTAGTCCTATAGGCCTCCCCTTTTCCTAACTATTAGCTACTAGATCCTATTTATACTTGGTCTACTTTTAGCCAATACTTAGTTTATTTCTTTTCCTCTATATACTATAGACAAGTATTTTCTAGGTAATCCCACCACTATTGTCTATCTAGGCATTCTTCCATAAGGAATCTTCCTAGTTAAAGTATAAGGTCCCCTTAACTCTATATTTTTACTAGGTACTATCTATACATATACCTAGTATCCCTAAACCACTTTTCTTCTAGTGCCTAATATATCCTTACTAGGTATTTCCAGTTCTTGTCTTTTGGTGCTCTATATATATTATATATATTATCTATACAAGCTATCTATAATAGTATATAATGCGCTGTATGTTTTAGGTTAACTCTTAACTTATCTTTGTCCTTAAGTTTAAACCTATACCTAGTTAACCTAACTACTAGTATCTTTGCTGCGGGTACTAAGATTTGTTATTTACTTCTCTAGTCCCTAGATCCTTCTTCTAGGTTCCTTAACATTATAATTAATGCTCCTTTAATATAACTTATGCGTTTTTCCGTAATAGGTTAGTCTTAAACTACCTTCTTGTCTAGCTACATATAAAAGTCTTCCTATTTATTATTATATTATTACCTATACCACTTTCTATATAACTGGTTTAGTGTATATAGTTTGTCCATAAGAAAGTACTTTATTATTACTATATTATAACAGCCTTTAGTATATCTTTCTTTAAATCTAATTAGAATATCTAGATCTTCTTCTTATTCCAGTTCTTCTAACTACTTTACTTTAGGTGTTCCTATACTAGGCCTATTAGTAATTCTTTATATAGGTGCTCTGTCCCTTATACGACCTACTATAGACTTTTTATCCAGCTTTTGTTCTTGCTATATGATAATTCCTTATCTAAACTTATCTATAGTTTCCTATTTTCTGTGTCTTATAGCTAGATCTTTAAAGTTATCTTGTTTCTTTATCCTAGTATTAACTATTTAATCTTTAGGCTAAACACTGTGTTTACTTAGAACTATTATAGTCCTTATTTATTTATTAAAATCTTAGCTTTCCACTAATATTCTTATTTATTTCCTAAACTCTTAGTTCTTAAACTTGCGTCCTATACTCATTTATTTATCACTAAACTAAGTTACTGCCCTTTCCCATTAGTTTTCTTCCATTATAGGTTTTTAAGCTATCCTTATCGCGTCTTATAAGTTTAGAACCTTTTTTATCTCTTCTTAAGAATCTTAAACCTATAGCCTTTTACCTTTTATAAGTAGTAAGCTAGCACTAGCAGTTATCTGCTTGCTTAATTATCTTTAGATATTACTCCTTCTATCTTATAAAGTAATAGAAATTGTATCTAATGGTATTATAATACCCATTACTAATCCGCATTCTGTAGTAGTTTTAGTCTTTGCTTTTATTGCGTTATTAAGGTATAAGTACTCCTAGTTAGCCTTTATTTCTTCCTTATTGCTATTAATTAATAAGTACTCTAACTCTATTATTATTGTTGCTAATCTTTATCTGTATATTACTTTAATATCTTAATCTAGCTTATAGAGTTAATTTTATTCTTTATCTAACTCTCTAGTTCCTTTAAGTCCTTTTAACTTTAGCTTCTATAGCTAATAGCTTGCGCTATACTTAGCGTCCTTATAAATTTAGTATGCGTTATTGTAATAAAACGCAAAGTGTCTAATTAAACACTCCTTAGTCCCACACAACATCCCTATATCTGTATTATTGTACTCTAACAACCTAGTGCCCTTTACTGCATGGTTACTCTAACTACCTCTATAGTCTCTAGCAAAATAACCTTATTTTTTATAATTTATATAAGCTCCATCTTTAAACTATTTTTCTTATTATAGAGTCCGCCTAAATATCTTCTACTACTAAGGTCCCTAGTTTAGCCTTTGCTCCTTAGTCCTATAATTACTTAATCCTTAACCTCTAGGTTTCTATAGTTTCTTTATCTATCTCTTAAATTCTTTAGTACTACTTAGGTCTATTAGCTCTGCGCCATTCCATGGTTTTTAACTCTATATCTGCTAATGCGTACTCTACGCCTTATATAACTATAAAACTCTATCTTACCCTTTCTTAGCTTATTCCCTTTAATAGATCCTATTATTAATCTTTATTAACTAATCTATTAAGTCTTATAGACTTTCCACATCTTCTATTAGGATGATTACGTCCTAGACTTTAGCCTTAAGTCCCTATTTGTACTATACTATAAGCGCCTTATTGTTCTACTTAACCTATATTACAAGTATCTAAAACTATGTTATATACTTAATTGCTAAAGAACGTTATACTAAGTTTTAAAGCTTTTATTCCGCTATAGTTACTACTTCTAGGTCTCCAAATATCTATATTAGTCTTTCTGTAAACCTATTCTAACTAGTAAACATAAACTGTACATCTTAATTAGTAGTTGTTATACCACTAACCTATATTTTAGTAAGGTAAGGTTTAAACCATTCTAGTACTCTTCCTGTTAAAAACAATCCTATATACGCTACTTAATCTATAGGTGTTGCTAACTTTACTCCTTCCTGTATAACCTTAAAGTATATTTACGTAAGGAATCCTTTAAGTTTTAACCTTTCTTCTAAGAATTGTTTAATTAACAGTAACTTAACCTTTACTACGCTGATTCTATTAATGCGTTCCTTAAGTATCCTATTATTATCTAATAAGCGATTAACTATTTCCTGTAACTAACCTCTTGTAATTAACTGTAAGTCCATATCTACTATACTAGTGTCTCTTAATCCTAAGGTAGTTGCTGCTGTTAATGGCATTACAACTAGTGCTCCCTTAGGTAGAATATTATTTAACTTCTCTTGTGTTCCAATACTATAACCTTAGTAGTAAATATATAATAGAACCTTGTAGCAAGAACTACAGTGGGCTTGTTAATGGGCTGAGTATATAGGTATAAATAATAAGTTAACAACGTAATAACAACTAGTAGAGTGGTTGCCCAATAGATTAACTCTAATTGTATTCTAAAATTCACTATAAAGAGAGAACTATCTGGGTAGGGACTGTGGTCCTTTAAATACACAACTGTATGCCTAAGAAATCCCTTTGCTCTGTAAAGTATATATGCTCTATCTACTCTGTCCTATAGATCTTATAGATTACACAGATTATATAGATCACATTACATAACCTTGGCTACTATTCCTTATCACATAGTTCCACCAGATCTATCCTAGACTATACCTATATTAACTAACTAGCTTCCTCTAACTCCTCTCTAAGTAGTTATAACATCGTACTTAAAGCGTCTGTAACATTATAATAGCAATAGTAAGTAAGGAGGATTGATATTTACCACGCTAGTTAAGCAGCATTTATATATAGATAGTAACCATAAAAGAAGAGTTGCTAGTGTTGGGAATAAGGCAAGCGGTTATTACGTAACGCCGCGGCACTAGCGTGGCGAGGAGTCTTAGGCTCCTCGCCCTTCCTTATTCCAATTAGAAAATATATACAACAACAATTATTATACTACCTACAACTTGTAGATACGTAATATCACCTTGTAATACCAACACATAATAAAAGTAATTTAAATAGGAAAATAACAGTATAAGGATATTATACTTACTAAATACGAAATTTAAAATAATTAATTGTACTATTAATAGAAGATAGTAGTTCTAAACTCCAAACCTTTATAATTTAAGATACTTAAATTTATATATAACTCCCCTATAGTAGGGCATCCTAGCTATATAAAGACTTAACGTATTTTATGGGTGAGCTGGTCAAACGGGTGAGCTAATCACTTCAAAAACACACCAAAAAATGGAAAAATCACACTTTAATATCTTAACAACCACTTAATAATAAATTTTAATAATTTAAATTTAGACTTTTATAT
>Ga0307507_10000358_pt1 | contig 93171 bp, 18 predicted proteins | sample 7_EM_MG_FD_207223 | JGI IMG/M metagenome (GOLD analysis project Ga0307507, IMG submission 207223) | Populus trichocarpa ectomycorrhiza microbial communities from riparian zone in the Pacific Northwest, United States - 7_EM | ecosystem: Host-associated > Plants > Roots > Unclassified | place...
TCCTTAGTGCGATTTCTTGGTGTAAACTGGACCATAGTAAGCAAAATATCAGGACAAAACACCAATAGGCTAGGACTCCCCTAGTATTTAAAAACGGGCCGGAGTGTCCACTTAGCTACTAGTACATATTAAGCTGCCTAGGAAGGATTCATGTATATAGAACTATAGCGCCATAGCCTAGAGGCTGCATGCGCAGTATTGTACGTAGTATAATACAATGGATATAAAAAATAAAATAAAATAAAATAGCGAAGGCGTAGATTAATTAGAAACATTACCAATTAATATATCTAAAGGCATTAAGTGGGAAACCTAATTAACTAAGGTAAACACGGTAAAGAAAGGGGCTGTAGAGGTAGGATAAAAGAGTCTTTAGTAGGGAGGCTGCACAAGGCTCGAAGGATTTTAACGCCTCTAATACCCATAGCTATCGGCTCTTTACCATCCTACCGGAGCTTTATTTCCACTAAGAGATTAGTTCCTAAGGCAACTGGCTTATAGTAAGGGCAGGAAGGCTATTCTAGCAATTTATTAAACTAATAGACAATTAATTTAGTCCAATTAGTTTATTTGATTGGTTTAATCTATATTAAATAAACCTTAATTAGACCAAATTAATCAAACCAAACAACCGTTAATAAGGGTCCGGTTTAATAAAAGCACTAAGCAGGAGCTCTAGATCTAGTCGCTAGCATTATACTGCCACCCTAACAACCTTGTTGCTGGCACTATACTGCCACCTACCAGATTCTCTTCTTTTTCTTTTTCTTCTTTCCTTCCAGCTCTGCCTTACCAGATCTGCGACCCCCTAGAGGGGGGGGACTGTTACGGAACTACCCGTTACATACACTACGCGGTGCGCGTAACTGGCGTTATGGGATTCCTTTCTTTATTTGTTTACTTCCTCCCTTATTAATATCGCTTGGCAGCTAGTTTGTCTACCCTAATTGCCCCTATATAGATTCGCCCGCAGCTGCATTCTTGTTAAGCTCTCCAGCAATCCTCTTAAGTCTCCACGACAGCCGTATGTAGCTATCAATTCTACGAATCTGATGCTTGTTCATCTAGTATTTGCATGTAATACTTCGTTATCGTAACAAGATATATATAGAGGATAAGAAAAAGATAAATAGGAAGTTTTAAGAATTATTAGTTATAAGGAGATTAATAATAAAACGTAGTATAAGGTTATAAGAAATAAGTAAATTTTTAAAGGAATTTTTTTAAAATTGCCAACTTATAGTTAGCAATTTGTAGTTTCTTAGAAAAGTTTACTTATTTCTTATACCTATAGTAGGCTTTTATTCTTTAGGGACAAAGTCCTTTTAGGAATAAAGTAGCTGCCCTATTACTGCCCTGCTACTACCCTATTACTACCCTACTACCCTACTACCTACTACCCTACTACTACCCTACTACCCTACTACCCTACTACCCTACTACCTACTACCCTACTACTACCCTACTACTGCCCTACTGTTACTACTGTTACTACTACTATTACTACTATGCCGTCCCCTTATATCTCAGCTTATAACGACTAGTAATATACTAAAACTATAGAAATACCTCTAAATATATAATATTAGTAGTTATAGCATTTCCATCCTATAGTAGTAATAGTAAAAGCCTAGCTATATCCGTTACTCTTAATAGCGTAATATATAGCCACCTATATATAAAGACTACTATATATAAGTTAACGCTAATAAAGTTAAAAGACTGCCCCTATAACTTATTTACAGTTACAGTAAAGTATAGCTAGATTGGAAACTGCCTTCTACTAATAATAAACAGTAGTTCTCCTTCTATAGAGATAAGCTTAATATAAGGGATTAGCCGTAACTAGTTGTAAAAGCTGCCGCCAAGTATCTAAGTTTTAATATAACAGCGGCCTACGCGCGTAATAACTATATAGGTGCCGTTATAGAGCCCTTTATTAGGGTAGAGGTTCTATAAAAAAAGTATAGGTACGCTTACCTTTAGGGAAAACTTTAATAGAGGTAAGCTACTAGGGTTAAATATCTGTAGAAGCTCCAATAGTAGTAGTTCTATATAATTTTCTTCTTCCCTATTTTGCTCTATAGAGTCTATAGAATAAAAGGTGCTTAGGGAGCTGTAGAGCTGTGGAAGGATGGCGTCGTTAATCTAAGCTATAGTATTGTTATAAATAGTTAGGATAGCGCGATCGCGGAAGGTATTAGGGGCAGTATATACCTAAGTAAGCAGTTGCGGAGGGTATATATAGCTATAAAAGGGTTCTTGAGACCGTAATAGGGCTATACTATATAGGATACTAATACTACTAGCTAGGGCTAGATTATAGGATAAGCTTTATACCTAAGCTATAAACCGCTAATTTATTTCGCCCTAGCGGATATATATATTTAACTATAGGGATAGTATATAGAAGGTAGGCTAGAGGAATAACTGATATAGGTAGGCGCCTATAATAGCTACGCGGTTCCCCTATGGGATAACAGGCAGTATTTAAGCAAAGTCACTATCTAAGATAGTAGGGAGTCCGCTAAAGGTAGAGTTATTAAAACAGACGTCCGTAAATATACAGTACACGGCTTTAAAGTAGTAGCGGTGCTATATTAGCACCTTATCCTAGATAAGCAGAGAAGTACAGTATAGAAGCTTAGCTAGATTTGAGCTTTTAAAAATATTATAAGTAGACTTTATATATAGATTAAGAGGTATCTAAAAACGTAAGTAGGTAGTATAGCTGCTAAGTAGTAAAAGGGCTATAATGCTAAAAGAAGCTATATAAAGAATAATCTTACTATATAAGCGGTAGTAGTGGTAGAGGTAGTAATAGAAAAACGTTTTACCAGTACTTATAGGGCCTTAGAGAAAAAAGTAGGCTATCTATAGATTTGTATTTATAGCAGCAATAATAGTATTAAAGCACGCTGCCTAATTAGTATTTAGTTACTAGTATAGCTTAATAAACTAGCGACCTTCCTCTATAGCATTATATTATAGTAGCTTAGCTATAAGAAGTAGGTTACTTCTCTTAGTAATAACGGCCTACTAGTGCTAAAACTAGGGTAGGCTATAGTTTATAAGTGTCTTTTAGTAATCCGTAAGTATCTAATAGATAAGGTATAGGCCGTAATTAAAATAGATATTATTATCCTCGCTAACTATAGGAGGAGTATTAGGTTAGCGGGCTAAAAAGTAAGGCAAATTATTATAAATAGACTATTTAAAGCGGTTCTATAAAGTAACTGGCTTTATAATAGGGCCATAAACCAAAGCGGTTATAAATAAGGAGTATAGCTAGGTGCTAATAGCAAAAACAGTGGCCTTTATAAAGCAATTAATCCACTTATAATTATCCTTTAGTAGCCCTAGAGCTATACAGGCGGCCTAGAAGGTTAGATAGACTATACTAGTAATAGTATAAAGGTCCTTAAAGGAGGTAAGGCTAGAAACAGATATTAGTAGTAGCTATAAGTAGAACCTCTTACCTATAGTAGGGCTGTGGTAATATATACGGCCTATTATAGTACCTTATTAGCGAGGACGCTACTCCTATAGCTTTAGATAAAAGATATAGCGCTTAGGGAAGTCGTAATATAGGTGGTTACGGCTATTTTTATACTCCGCGTTATACTTAAAGAAGGCTATTAACATAAAATAAAAGAGCTTAAGGCGCTACTAGATTTCCTCTATAGACTAGTCTAGCTAAAAGTATATAGGCTATTTACCTAGAAGGTGTACCACAAGCTAGACTATAGGGGGGAACTCCTTATAAATAAGAAACTTAAATAGCCGCTAAATAGCCTTAGAGGGGCCAATATAACGGCTTTATAAATACTGGCTTACTTTATTGCAGCCCATAAGTTATAAAATAGTGCGGTCGTTCCCCTTATATATATACTTATAGATATACTTAACGGACTTTATAGAGGCGCAGACCTTAACTTTTTTATAAATATAGTACTTTGCGGTTAGATATAGACTATATAGAATAATTTTGTGGTTATCTATTTTAAATATAGCTCTAAAAGGCCCTAGTAAGCAAATAAACCATACCTACTAATTATTATAATAGCGGTATTCTAGATAGCCGTCCTTATATATAATAGTAGTATTACGGAATACCTCTATAATACCTTATATACATCTACCTATTTCCACTAACGCAGCAAGAAAATACCGACCGCGAAATAGTAATCTAAGAGCAATTTATAGCAATCTAATGGTAATCTAATGGCAATCTGCTATATTCTGCCGTATTCTGCTAAGTTTACTAAAATCTTGTTAAGTTCTACTAGGACCGCTACTTAAATCTTATTCTGCTTTATATATATATTAACCAAGTAACTAAATTTATAATATATACCCTTTCTCCCTATTTTCTTACCTTTTCTCCTTACGTAACGTCTTAACTTTATTATACAGTTTATATATATAGCTTAATAATATCTACTTTGCTATATATTATTATCGCTTATACTTACTCTATAACACTATATTACGTTAAATTATATACTCCGCCCCGTCCTAACTAGTATATAAAACAACCTAGAAGCCCCCTTATATATAAACAACCTATATACCCTATTTACTAAACAAATAAAAGGTCTCTAAGAGGCTTTTATAGACGCTCTTGCCTAATAAAAAGATTAATATTATAAAACGATCTAATCCCTAAGAAAGGAAGTTAAAGATATTTATTATAACCTATTGTCTACTATACTATCGCCCCTACCTATCCCTACTAGTATTAACCTACAAATACTAGATAGGAGGAATGTATCTAAAACTAACTCCTAAACCCCGAATTTTCCAGTTAATACCCCTTAAAAAAGTTATCTAAGTACCTCCCTAATCCTTACGCCTATTCTAGTAAGAGAAGTAAACTATACTCTTTCCTTAACCAACTTTAGAACAAGCTAAGCGGCAATATTAATTGCTACCCTACCCCTAATAGTTAACTTTATTATGCTATAAGCTGCCTAAAAGAAGATACCGCGGACACTATATACCTATTCCAACTAAGTATAGTAGAGGAACTAGTTACAATATCAGAAGTATCTTATAGTGACCCTAACCAAGTTGCTATATTATAAAGGAAACTAAATAAGATAATATAGGGTTTTAAGAATTTCCTATTATACTTTACTAAATTCCACCACTATGCTAAGGAGACTAAATAGAACGAACCCGCCTTAATTAATTGCCTAGTAGAATCCCTAAACCCTAAACTAAAAGTATCTTTTTATAGAAGTTAAACTGCTAGGTACTATTACTGCCTATACTAATGTTATTAATCGCCTATATAACAACTTACTACGCCTTGCCCTAAAATACATACCTTAATACTTTACCCTCTAACTGCCTAAGACCTATAAGGACCTAGACGCTATAGATATTAACACTAAAACCCTTTTCTATACCCTAAAAGGATCTGCCAAACAAAAGCAATATATTAAATATGGCCTCTATTTTAAGTGCGGAAGCAATACTTATATCTTTAGCTACTACTCCATCCCTTTCTAAAAGAATTTACAAATAGCCAATACTAGTAGCCGTTTACCATACTAATCCTCTAGTTACTATCCCTAATCTCTACCTAGTTCCAACCCTATATTTAGTAAGTACTACTTATAAGAACAAAGTTACAACTAACGTTCTATAGGAACCCCTTCCAACTTACTACTAAAAGGTATATTTTAGAGTTAAGTCGCTTTTTAGGACGGCTATATTATAGGATCTTGTTAAATATATTAGATATTACAAACCCTAACTCTTAGGATTATAGTATAACTATTAACTGCCGTCTTTAGCAGAGAGGTTAATAGGCTAATACTTAAGTCCTAATTAATATAGGAGCTAGCGACATAGAATTTATTAATAAGATCTTTATATAAGATAATAGGTTTACCCTATACCCCTTAACCGGCATATTAATATATTTAGATTTAATGGCAAACACACTATCTTAGGCCATATTACTTATATAGCGGCTCTAAAACTCTAATACCTAAACTATAAAGAATTAATCAAGCTTTTATAACTACCCTAGGTTACCTAGTAATCCTTAAATAAACCTAGATAAAGCTATATAAGGTAACCATTAATTTAGATAACCTTAAGCTTTTATTTACCGCCTCCTATTATAAATACGTAGGGACCAGGCTTTTAAGAAGGACGTATAGCTTAATCCGTAATGGATCTATATACTACCCGCACTAAAAACTAAAATAGTTAATAAAAAGCTAGCTAAGCTCCCTAAAGGGAACTTAGGCCCTATATAGCCATAAAAAATAGTAAGGAATACTAGCAGCTATACTAAACTAATAAATTAGAAGGATTATAAACCCTAAACTATAAAATACGGTCTAGTAAATAACTATAGAGATAAATACGGACCTTCTACTAATTAATATTTACTATACTAACGTAATCTATTACTAAGTGGCGGCTATTACTATATAGCGGCCTTATTAAAATCGCGACACATTAAGGGTTTTAATTTGGCCCAGCTTATAGGCCTAGAAGGCTAAAATTAATCTACCCTCTTTGCGTAAAGCTTTTTAATATTGTTACGTGGCCATTAGAATAGCAGTTATAGTGTTACGGCGCTAATAGAAAACGGTAGATTATTATAAATAGTTATAGATAGTTACAGACAGTTGCAGACAATTATAGACAATTATAGACAGTTGTAGATAGTTGTAAATAGTCGCTGATAGTCGCAGACAGTTTTAAATAGTTATAGTTATATAACTTAAGGGTCGCATATAACTTTAAACGGCACTACTATTCTTCCCTTTCCTTTCTTTAGCTTTAGATCCTCATTTATAGACAATCTAATTATATAGGCTTGCGCGACCCTCTTGCTGTGCTTATGCCTTAATTAACTAAGTCACTAATATTATCTAAAGCTTATACTACTTTTTCTTCCTAAAAAGGAACTTAAATATACCTATAAGGCTATAAATAGGATAAGGACACAGAATAGGACCCTAAGGATATTACTAGGACTATAAGAACAGGATAGAACTTTAAAAACTAAAGGAATATAAACAGAATATAAAACCTAAGAATAGGATACGCATAGACCAGAACTCCTAAAAAAATAAACAAATACTAAAAATTACCTAATACCTCTACTACTATACTAAGAAATATAGCAGCTAGTAAAGCCGCTATAGGACCTATAAATACTTTTAATAGTAAAACAGTTGCCATTTTAACCCTCTAGGAAGAGCTTATAGCAGCTAATACCAAAATTAAATAGCTTTAAGAGCTACTTAAAACCAGAGACACCCCTATACCTAGTAATGAGTTATTAAACACCTAGAGACTTGCTAAGTCCTTAAGGCCCTAGTGTAATGCATAGTATTAGCATTATTATAATCCATAAAGGTTATGGACCCCCTATTACTTACAGATAGAACTAACCCTATATTTAATAATTAGAAGCTTTAACTATAAGACAAGCTTAAAATTAATACGGACTACTTCCCTACTACTTAAGCTAAGATGGCTTATATCTTTGGCCATACTAGCGGGGATATATAGACGTATCTACGTCTACAATACGCCTAGGATTTAGCAGACCCCTTCCTCTCTAGAGAAGAGATAATTAACTACCTGTCTTTTATTTATAAGGGCCCCTTTAAGATATAAAACGCCCGCCTTAATTATAAAGCCCTTAATATAAAAATAATAGAGACCTTTTTAGCCTTCTAGACCTGCTTTTTGCACCTAGCTAGCCAAGCCTAAATTCCCTATAAAGATTTGCTACTAGACCTGTTTAATAAGCTTACCTTAAACTTATAGTAAGCTATACTACTAGTCTTTACTACTATATAGACGCTAAAGAAACTAATAGACTAGTGCTTGGCTATTAATTAAGGCCTTTATTAAATTAAGGCATATACTAAGCGATATAAAGCTAAAAACTCTTTAAACTAGACTATAGGCGCTATACGACCGGCCTATAGTGCCCTAGCACGATTAGCAACCCCTATAGTACCAGCTATATAGCCCGCCATTAGTTTAGCAGCTAGCCCTACTGCGGGTCTGGCGTATAGTCGGCCTATATATAGTAACCCCTATAAATAGGCCCTTAGTAATTAAGGAGCTTGCTTCTTATACGGCTAAAAGAACTATTTTACTAAGGACTGCCTAATAAAGGCAAAAATGGATAAAGTTCTGCTAATATAGGAGGATAGTATAAAGTTATAAAAAGAGGAACCTTAAAGGAAGACTTCTCTTTAGGGTTAAAAGGGATTAATATATTATATATTAATCTAGATTGGCTAGTTAGTAGAGGAAGCTATACTATCCCTTATACTTTATTCTATAATAGATATTAAGTTTTAACCTCTACTTTAGCTAACTTAGAAGTAAATACCTTTACCTTAATTAATATAAAGTGCGCTATAAAACTGGCTAACTTTTTTAATGCGCCTCTAGAAGAACTACCGAAGCTAATTTCTATTTATGGGTATAACGGATAGGTAGGACTACCTATAATAACCATTTTACAAATCTATCTCCGTGTTAATAGATAAAGGTAATATAATATCCCCTTTCTTATTATAGACCTTAGAAGCTATAATATAATCTTAGGAAGAAAATAGCTAACCTATTTAGGCTTATAGCTTAATATATAGAATAGACGGCTTATTTGGCCTAAAACTATACCCTTAATACCTTCTTTTATAAAAGAAATTAGTATTATAATAGAGAACCTTATTTGGCTATAGATAAACACTATTTACTAGGCTGATACTATATATAGGGACTAGGCTTTTAAAAGGGACGTATAGCTTAACCTATAACAGATCTATATACTATACCGCCCCTAAACTACCTATATTATATTACCCGCACTAAAGATAAAAAAAAGTTAGTAAAAAGCTAGTGGAGCTCCCTATAGGGAACTTAGGCCCTATATAGCTATAAAGAATAGTAAGGAGTATTAAATGCTATACTAAATATATAAACTAGAAGGATAACTTATAGAAAATAGAATATAAGCTAAGGAAGATTATAAACTATATACTGCAAAATACGGTCTAATAAAAGTCTATAAAGAAACTTATAGACCTTCCCCTAGTTAATATCTGCTGTATTAGCCCCGTAGAATTCTACTAGAACTTAGTTTAACCTAATATTATTGCCTTTACTACTAGCTTATATAAAATTAATTAAATAATTAAGGAAAAAGAAAGCAAGCTTAGTAGATAGAAAAGTAAGCTTATAGATAAGAAGCTAATAGAATAGAAACTACTATATTAACACTAAAAATTTAAGGATATATTCTTTAAGGTAGCGTCTAATATACTCCCGCCGTACTAACCGTATAACTATAAAATTAAGATTAAACCAGATAAGGAAAACATACTTAGCTATAGCCCCCTTTGTTAGTAGTCTACTACCAAGTTATAGGCTATAAAGTAGTACCTTATTAATAACCTAAATAAGGGCTTTATTAAGCCTAGTTAAGCCCCTTTTAACTTACCTATTTTCTTTACCAAAAAGCTAAATAGAGGACTTTATTTCTGTATAGACTACTATAAACTTAATAATATAATATATAAGGACCACTACCTACCGCCCTTACTTAATAAGACTTTAACATAAATAAGTAGAGCTAAGATCTTTACTAAGCTTAATATCTATTAGGCCTTTTACTAAATTAAGATGGGCCTTAAATTAGAAGATCTTACTATATTTAAGACCTGTTATAGAATATATAAATATAAAGTACTTCCTTTTAGACTAACTAATAGACTAGCTATATACTAGCAATATATAAATAATATACTCTTTAACTACCTTAATGACTTTTATATAGACTACCTAGATAATATTATAATTTACTTTAAGAATAAGTTAAAATATAAGGAGTAAGTCTATAAAGTCCTATAATGGCTTTATAACACTAGCCTTTAGGCTAATATTAGGAAATTAGAATTTAGTATTAAGCGTATAAAGTACCTAGGGTTTATTATTAGTATAGACGGAATTAAGGTAGATCTAGAAAAAATGGCTGTAATTAACTAATAGGTACTCCTAAGGACTATAACGGGGGTATAGTTATTTCTAGGGTTCTATAACTTCTACTAACGCTTTATTAAAAACCATAGTAGGATTACCTAGCCCCTAAGCTTACTTACCTAAAAGGACCAGCCTTTTTACTTTAATACTATATATAGGCAGGCCTTTAATAAGCTTAAGAAACAACTGGTCTCTACTCCCTTACTTACCCACTTTAACCTAAAATAGCCCTTAATACTAGAGACTAATGCCTTAAATAGTATTATAGCTAATGTTTACTCCTAGGGGTAAATAGACCGAGAATAGTACCCTATTACTTACTATTTAAAGACTATAGTAAATACTAAGCTAAACTACCACGTCTATAATAAAAAAATACTGGCTATTATCTCTAGCTTTTAGCACTGGCATATATAGCTAAAAGGGACCCCTAAGCCTATTTAGGTAGTTTTTAACTATAAGGCCTTAGAATATTTTATAATAATAAAGGTCCTTATAGCCTGGCAGGAATGTTAAGCAGATATTTTATCCCAATTTAACTTCCTAATTATATACTAGCTAGGCGCTATAAATTATATAGACGCCCTTATAAGGCGTAAATAGGACTTAGATAACTAAATAGCTGTAAAGATCTTATTATAGACCTAGATGTTATTATAACTAGAGCACCTTAACCTTTAGATATAGGCAGAGCTAAATATAAACTCTTTAGACGCTAAGATATATCCTATTAACTCTATAGAACTTAATCTTATTAATATACTACTATAGGTAAACTGTATAGCCCCTTCTCTATAGGAGTACTGTAAAAAGATAAAGGACACTATAAGCCTGAAGTCCCTTAAAAACGGACTTCTTAAGTACTATAAACGGCTAGCAGTAGCAGAGGAATAGAACTTATAGACTTGGCTTATTATAGAAGCGTATACCTAGGTCTTTATAGCCTACCCTAGAAAAAATAAGACCTGTAAAATTATTAGTAACCGTTATTACTGGCCTAGAATAGTTATAGATATTAATTGCTATATATAAAACTATAACAACTATTATATATCTATAATTCTATAAAATAAAATCCTAGGACTATTAAAACCACTTCTAATACTAGAGCGCCCCTAGTAGTATATCTTTATAGATTTCTATAAGCTACCTATAGACTATAACGGATATAATATGGCTATATTTATAGTTAACCGCTTTAGCAAGCGCCCGTTCTTAATCCCTTATTATAAAAATATTAATATAAAAGAGGCAGCCTAACTATATATCTACTATATCTACTAAATTTACGGATTACTAGACACCATTATATCTAATTATAGGCTATAGTTTATATTAGCTTTCTGGAACAAGTTTACCTAAATCCTAGGTATGAAGCTAAAGCTTTCTATAAAGGCCGACGGTTTTGAAATTCGGACACGCCTAAGCGAGAGCTTAGAACACCAAAATCTCTACGTTTTCAAACTCACATTTTAATATCAGCCCATTATGTAAAAAATTTAATTAAGGGCTTATAGGATAGAGAAGAAGCAGCTCTCTTATTATATATAAATTTCGAGATAATTAAATCTAAGGTGAATTTATTATTATAATTAAAGAATGCGCTTTAAAGCAAAGCGCTACCTATATTTTTTAATCGTGATAATAAATTTACCTTAGATTTAATTATGTTAAAATTTATATATAATAAGAGAGCTGCTTCTCCTCTATCCTATAAGCCCTTAATTAAAAATTTCATATAATGGGCTGATATTAAAATGCGAGTTTGAAAACGTAGAGATTTTAGTGTTCTAAGCTCTCGCTTAGGCATGTCCGGATTTCAAAACCGTCGACCTTTATATAGTATACTACCCTTAAATAAATAGCTAAATAGAGATTATAAACTAGTATTTAGACTAGAGACTCTAACCCTTTATTAACTACTTTTAGAATAATTAGGCTAAACTACTACCTCTAATAGACTATACCCAGGCTACCATACCCTATAACTCTATAGGATTTATACCTATCCAGCTAGAAATAGGGTATTTACCCTATATAAGCTTTAACTAGGAAAGACTAAAAGGGCTATAGACTATATATAAAAAACCATTTTATAAGAAAGTATGGTATTATATTAAACGCTTAGAAGAGACTTAGAAAGTAGCCTATATAAACCTAGAAAAGGCCTAGAATTTAAGAAAATAGTAGGTAAATAAGTATAGGCATAAGCCTAACTTTGCCGTAGGTAATAAGGTCTAGGTTATAATAAAGAGCTAATAAATAGAATAGCCCAGCTATAAGCTAGACTATTAGATAGCGGGACTATATAAGGTCCTTAAGAAAAGAGGCAATTTATATAAAGTAAAGCTCCCAGATTTAATTAAGGTCTACCCTAAATTCTTATTAAATAAGCTATAAAAAGCTATAAATAATCTATTACCTGGATAAAAGAATAAACCGCCCCTACTAATTTAAGTTAATAGCAATAGCAAATAGAAAATTAAAGAAATACTAGCCTGTAAACTTATAAGGGGAATGCTAAAGCATTATGTTAGTTGGAAAGGATATAACCTAGACCCCACTTGGTACCCTATATAGAACCTTATAGGTAGCCCCTATAAGCTTTAAGAATTCTATACTTAATACTCTAATAAGCCCGGATTGCTAAGGTACCTTAATAAGTAAATAGAGTGCTAGTATAGTAAAGATAATAAGCTGCCTATTAAGTATAAAGATAAGAATACCCTATAGATGTAATATAGATATATAAAGCCTAAGGGCAGGCTTTTTTAGAGGGGGGGGGGGTAATATTATACCGCTAGTAGAAAACGGTAGATTGTTATAGATAGTTATAGATAGTTATAAATAGTTGCAGACAGTTATAGACAGTCGTAGACAGTCGTAGACAGTTTTAGATAGTTGCAGTTATATAACTTAAGGGCCGCATAAAACCTTAAATGGCACTACTATTCTTCTCCTTTTCTTTCTTTAGCTTTGGACCCTTATTTATAGACAATCCAATCAGACAGGCTTGCGCGACCCTCTTGCCGTGCTCGTGCCTCGATTGACTAAGTCGCTAACATATAGAACGCGTCGCGATTTTGGTAGAGGCCGCTATATAATAACGGCCGCTACTTAGTAATAGATTATATTAGCGCTATAGGATTTTACTAGAACCTAGCCTAATACTATTACTTTTATGACCAGCTTATACGAAATTAATTAAATAATTAAAAATGGGGAAACTTTAGCCCATAACTAGCTTAATGGAAAGGAAAGTAAGCTTTTTTTTTGATATATCCGTTGTATTATATTATATATAATACTACGCATACAGCCTCTAGGCTATAGCGCTATAGTCCTATATACATAAATCCCTTAGGGCAGCTTAACATGTACTAGTAACTATATCCTAGTAGTTTATAAACCCTTAAACTAGGGGTTTATAGTTCTTTAGTAAAATACTAAGTTATAAGTAACTACTAGGGAATAAGAAAATGGTAGAGAACTATAAGAAATAAGAAATCCTAACATCTATCCCTGTCCTTTTGTAATTTATTTCTATTGTTTTGCTTACTAATATCTCTTTACTAAGAGCTTAGTAGGAGTTACCTCCTTCTATAGATCCTGCTATTACTAGCCACTTTCTAGTAGCTATCCCTGTCCTACTTAGAAATAGAAAAAGTGCCTCTCTTCCTTTTTGTGTGCAAAATAGCTTCTTTAGAGAGAGAGAAGAGCTTAGTTTCTTTTATATTTCTCTTCTTTCTTCTCTATATAGGTTATAGTCCAGTAGCAGGTGCCCAGGGGTTTGTAGTGCTCTATATTCCCTAAAGCTTCTTTATCCTCCCCCATTACCTTAAAAAATGATTTAAAATAGCCTTTTCCTAGCTTTAGCTGGAAGAAAGCTGATTGTAGCCTTTTAGGATATTTATCCTTAGGGGCTTTAAGAGAAAAGCAATGGCTTCCTTTATAGATCCTAGTATAGTGTTTTCCTTTATTCTTATTCTGATACTAGTTATTTTTCTATTATTCTAGTATCTTTTCTCTTGCTGCTCTCCCTATATAGGCTAAGGAGGTATAAGAAGATTGTAGTTTTCTTCTAGAAAGGCCCTTTTTAGCTAGCTTATCTACTATTTTATTCCCATAGATTCCTAGATGGCTAGGAACCCAACAGAAGTTAATAGAGATCCCTTTACTAGCTAAATAGGAACAGCTTTACGTGATTTTAAAGACTAGTTCTTGTCCCCCTATTAGAGAATTAAGCTGTAATCTTTTAATAGCCGCTTGGCTATCTATAAAGATATAGACTTATTTCTCTTCTAGTCTTTATTGTTTTAGGTGTTTTAGGGCCTTATAGACTACATAAAGCTCTGCGTTTATAATTTCCATATAGGGTCCTAGATTCCAGTTTGTTGCATATTTAACCCTATTTCTCTCTCCTATTTTATATATGGCAGCTATATTTAATTTATTATCTTTAGAGCTATCTATATAGTATATATCTACTAGGTCCCACTCTAGGGATTCTTGTAGATTTTCTACTAGTCTTAAATATTCTTATGCAGCTTCTTCCTTACTACCTCTTAAGATAGAAAAGGACGCAGAAATAGGAGGAGACCACGGTTTTTGCCACTCTAGAGAGATTCTCTCTATTTTCCAGTTTTGAATTAGCTGCTGGACTCTAGAGGTTAGAGATAGTAGCTGTGTCTTTAGCTATAAGAGGTGCTTTATAGTAGAGTTTTTAGGGCTAGAACTAGAGCTAGAACTAGCTGCTAATTCATCCCTATCCTTGTTAATCTCTTCTATATAGACTTTCTTAATTGCGTGGTTTTCCTTAAATTTTAGGATTCTTAATGCGTAGCTATTGCAAAGCTTTTTAAATTTAATTCTAGGGGGAGGAATAGAGGCTTCAATCTCTATAGCTTGGCTAGGAGATCCTCTAAACGCTCCTAGAACTAGTTTTAGGGCCTCATTTTGTAGAGATTGTTACCTATTTAGTAGGTGGTCTCTAGATTTGCTTTTCCACCAGCATTGTACTCCGTAGTCTGCTATAGTGGTAACGCAAGCTATATAGAGCTGTCGTAGGGCTTGTAGAGATAGACCTCTTTGTCCATTGCCTAGTCTTCTAAGAAAGTAAGCTTATAGATAAGGAGCTAGTAAAATAGAAACTGTCCTATTAATACTAAATATTTAAAAATATATTCTTTAAGGTAGTATCTAACCTACTCCCGCCTTACTAACTGTATAGCTATAAAACTAAGATTAAGCTAGATAAGGAAAACTCCCTTAGCTATAGTCCCCTTTATTAGTAATCTACTACTAAATTATAAGCTATTAAGTAGTACCTTTTTTATATATCTATTGTATTATACTATATATAATACTGTATATGCAGCCTCTAGGCCATAGCGTTATAGCTCTATATATATAAATCCTTTCTACGCAGCTTAATATATATAAGTGGCTATATTCTAGTAGTTTATAGCTTCTTAATAAAATATTTAGTTACTAATAACTATTAAATAATAAGAACACAGTAAAAAAGCCTATAAGCAATCTTAACGCCTATCCCTATTTTTTTATAGTTTATTTCTATCCTTTTACTCTCTACTATCTATCTACTAGAAGTCTAACGTAATCGATCAGCCTACGGCCCATATTAGCCTATGGCCCACCCTAAAAACTTACCAAAAATCGTTCTTTAATATCCTAACAACAGCTTAATAATAAATTATAAAAATTTATAATTAGACTCTTATACCCATTTTAAGACCTTTATTAAAGTTTTAAAGTATTTTAATAAGTATTTTTTAAGATATAATGATTAAGCTTAAATTTAATAACTAAATCTTAATATATTAAAAAGGGCTGAACTAATTACTTTAAAACTTTAACATGGGTCTTAAAAAGAGTATAAGAGTCTAATTATGAATTTTTATAATTTATTATTAAGTTGTTAAGATATTAAAGAACGATTTTTGGGTTTTTTGATAAGTTTTTAGAGTGGGCCGTAGGCTGATATAGGCCGCAGGCTGATCGATTACGTTAGTAGGAGTTGCCTCTTTCTAAAGATCCTATTACTATTAGCCACTTTTTAATAGCTATTTCTATCCTACTCAGAAATGAAAAAAGTACTTATCTTCCTTTCTTTATATAAAAAGCTTCTCTAAAGAGAGAGAAGAGCTTAGATATCTTTATATTTCTTTTCTTTCTTGCCAATATAGTCTATATTCTAGTAGTAAGTACTTAAAAGTTTATATAGCGCTATAATATCTACCTTCTTCGTCCTTTCCTATTATCTTAGAGAAGGATTTAAAAAAGCTTTTTCCTAGTTTTAGTTAAAAGAAAGCTAATACTCTACGTAAAGAGAACTTTAATACTATGATTATAATTATAGGAGGGACAGAAATAGCCAAGTTTTATAGTACTATACTAGGAGTTACAGATATACAACCTAAGTCGTTTTTCTCTATAGATACCAATACTTAGTCTATACTAGGGCATTTAATTAATAGGAAAAAACAACTATAAAATATTTCGTAATACTATATACCTAAGTTGTAATTGCTATTTAAGGGCTCTATTACGGCTCCGAATGATAACCTTATTTATTAATTTATTGCGATATACTTATCGTTATAAGGTAATATAAATACGATATTGAATCTTATGAATAAATGAATATCTATAAGCCTATGAATATATATATACATATATATAATTTAGAGCGTTGGTGGCAGTTAGTGGTATTATAAAGGGGTAGCATAGTATTCGCAAAGGATTGTAAATACGCCTATTGTTCCAAAATACATGTATAAGTAAAATTTTATTAATTTATATTAGGATAGATAAAGGAGCTATTGATAAGCTTATCGGTTTGAGAAGTAGAAGGGGGATAACGATTTGGGAGGACTCCGCCTCTTTTAACACCTTACCAAGCCTGGTAATATTACTTATTAAGTCAATATCGCGATATTATCGCGATAATGAATATCTGGAGGCCTTAATAATATAAATACGATAAGTGGTATAAATATACATTTATTTATTACTGGGAGCCATGGGCTCTATAAAATCGGCCTTTATATCTCTACGCGGTAGAGCCTAGGAACCTAGCTGTACTATTAGCGTTCCATTAAAATTATGCTATTAGACCACTAAAGCAAACGCAGAGATATATATACAACAGCTGCGCGCGTCGGCGCTACGACATAGTAGTAGCGTAGAGAATTTTTTTGTTAAGATGGTAAGCCCTAACAGAAGCTTCAAAAACAACTATTACGTCTATACGTATTCGATAGCTTTAAATTAACAGCATCTACCTCCGGCGTCCCCCTCTTCCTTATATACGGCTACCTTATACTATACGGCATTTATATAGCACAGTAATTAAATAAACTATATACGCTCCGGAAGCCTATAATAAGCCTTTTATTCCCTATTTTACCTACCAGTTAAGACTTACCTATAGCATTTCGTCTTTCTCTATATCTTTAACTAGGGATATATATAGGGGACCTAGGTTAGGGCCCTAGAATAAAATACCTAGTTCTATTTTAGTTTAAATTTATCTTACTATTTCTTTAAGGTGGAAATTATACTATAAGTAGAAGGACTGTAGGCGTATATATATATATAAGGCATTTAAATAGGAGTAAGGACAGGCATATAATATAATCTTACGGCAATCTATAATTAAGTAGAAGTATAGTATAAACGGTAGATAGGGCAAGATAGGCAATTAGAATACTCCCTTACTAAAGTCTTAGAGCAGCAACGTAATAGTATTTTTCCTCCCGTTAATATAGTATAGGTATACTACCTAGAGGGGTACACGCTTTATCACCTCTTACTAGTGATCTTTTAGACTAGATTAATTCTAGAGCTTTATAGCGAAGCCGTCTTTTAGCTAGAGTAAATCCTATTAATTTAATTGGTTGGATAGAGTAGATTTAAAGCCGCGGAGCTCTCAGAGCTTCAATTCTCTAACCTAATTTAAGCCGGTATAACGTAAAGAGAGAGCGTATAGGTATTAGTGCGTATAAGTAAGCTAATTAGCGACTCTAATAATAAGCTCTAATTTTAGAATTAGGTTATTATTGTTATTATTATCACTTTAATTTAGTTATCCCTATTTTTTTTTCTTACTGCCACTATAGATTGATATTTATTAGCTTAATCGCCCCCTATATCCAATAACGTAATCCTTATACTTAAGAGCTTTGACCTAAAAGCTAATAAGTTACCCTAAATATAACGGCCCGGCGCCAACTAATCGCTTTAAAGAATATCTTGCTACTAACCGCGTACTCTACCGCTAAAGGGTATATTTAATAATAAGTTAGTAGATAAGTTAGTAGAAGAGTTTTGCAAAAGTATATCCCCTAAAAAAGTAGTAAAGGCCTAGCTTGCTGCTGCGGTTGCTATAAAGGCCTCTACTTATATAGAAGACGACATAATTAATAAGGAAGAAGAGCTAGAGGGGCAATATACGGCTATTAAGATCAGCTATAAGACTGAGGTTATTGGTAAGGAGTAATATAGATAGCCTTTAGTAGGTTATCCCGCATCTCCTCTTCCTTTAAATACTATGCTAACGCCAAGCCTTCCTATTTTTAGTATATAAATGTACTAAAGCTCTAAGGAGCTCCTGGAGTCAAATAATTTTCTAGCTAAATGGAGTGGGTTTAAGCTCAGATCTACTCTACTCCAGTCCAAAAAGATCACTGCCTCTCACGTCACCCTTTTTAGGGGTTTTTTATACCTAAACTTATTGGTATTCGTCTACATGGACCAAATTTGGGACTGTATTAGACATTAATTAAGATCAATATATAATTGCTATTTAATAGACTAAGGAATGCATTAATTTATTACTAACTGGATGGGGAATTCATTGCAATAGTAGTAGTAAAAATTATAATAGGGACAGACAACTTTGCGGATACAACATACCAAAAATAGTAATTATAGTAGAAAATTATCCAAATTCAAGCTATTTAAGGAATCATAATACCCCAACATGAACCCACGCATCTTTGATTGCGCTCTTTACAGACCCATCGTCAGGAAAGACTTTCTCGGCGATGTCAACGGTAATATTGGCAAATGTCTTAAAGTCGCAAGTATTTGGAACTCTACCCGAAACCATTGTCTTATACCATACCTTGCCGACTTTTTCCCATGAGAAACCTCCAATCGTAGTAGCGGCCAGATAAAATGCATGGTTTGGAATACCCGAGTTAATGTGGACTCCTCCGCTATCGTCAGTACCTGTATAGAGGTCTTTCATATGCTTCGGCTGCGGATCCGTTCCCATCACCGGATCATCGACAAAGGCTTTGCCACTCCTCAAAGAACGTAGCGCGATGCCTTTGTATGCGACTGGAAACAAAGTTTGCCCGAGGATCCAATCCGCTTGGTCGGCCGTCTGGTTAGTATGCCATTGTTCCACCATGCAAGCGAAAACGTCGGCAACAGACTCATTCAGAGCACCGGACTGAGTCCAGTACTCGAGCTCGGACGAGTACTGCACAAATCCGTGGGTGAGTTCGTGGGCAATTACGTCCAGGGAGTCCGTGAGGTAGTCAAATACAACACCGTCGCCGTCGCCGAAAACCATTTGTTTACCATTCCAAAATGCGTTGTTGTACCCCATGGGTTCATCCGGATCCGGGAAGTGACAGGTACCAATGAGAGCCATCCCCTTGCCGTCAAGCGAGTTGCGGTCGAAAACCGCCTTATAGAACCTGGCTGTAATGCCTAGCCCTTCATAGCAATTGTTGATGTTGCGGTCCTTAACGCGTGGTTGGCCTTCCGCTCGCACTAGAGTCCCAGGAAGCTTGGCGGTTTGCTTGCTGTCATAAACCTTTCGGGTAATTGCAGTAGCCGCAGGGTCTGAACCTTTTAGGGCTTCCTGCGTGTCAAGCTGGGCTTGGGTAGGGACCTTCTTAGAGTGAGTAATACCCTCAAAAGACGCAAGGCGGAATAAAGCTTATGTTTTTACCGAGCTAGAACTAACATATGTTGTGGTACTCAAATCATGGCGGTGCTCGTGGCACTTTTGGGAAGCTTCCAGTGCATGCTGCGAAGCAGCTCGACAGCTTTCATCAACCGCGTCAGAATTGGCTATGGCTTCGAGAATATATGGGGGGATAAAGTAGCAACGATGTGTCTGTATGCTAGGGCAATTGGTAGAGGCTCTACCCTGCATTTCAGACATGGTTTGCGGTAGAAGAGACATTGAAGGGTGACTCCTGTAGACAAAGACAGGTATGGGATGTAACTTAGGTTTTGCAGAACGAGTGCTCTTTCTACAGCTGAGGATATAACCAATGTCTGGGGGCCACGCCTTCTTAAATATTGATCTGGGCGGATTTCAAACTATCACTGAAAAGGTCATTCCATGCAACCCCTACCCCGCCTGCAGTTCCTCCGCCGTCGGCTTACTTCGTATAAATGTCTTGGATATGCGCGTGTTTTAAAATTTCGGTGAAGGCTTATCTGAATTAGATCGTCACGCCTACCAAGACGTCTAGTCTTACTTCGAAAGTATAAAGGTAAATGCCGGTGAATAGTATTAGCAAGTCCCAAGGCCAGCTGCAGCCACTCAAATTCTAACCAGACGCTAATGTCTCACCTGCTAAAACCCCTCACCAGCCATCACACCGCTATCTCATGCAGAGCCGGAAACCTACAGTACCGTATACATGATCAGTGCTGCGGGGGACAACGCCATCGAGCATGGTGTGGGAAGGAAACTGTATAGCAAGATTGCGGTGAGCCCTTTCCATTATTATGATTAACACTGAGATTATTCAACAGTTGGGGCGTGCGGGCAGAAGAATAGGTTCCCGTTTGATCACTCTATGAACTGAAACGAAGTCCCTAGGAATCAGCATCTAACACTAGCGAGTTGACATAATGCAGAACAGGTCCTTATTACACACTAAAGTATAATCGAGGGCGGGAACTTTACGAGGAACAGGTGAGCAGCCGCGTTGGTCGAATGAACTGGAGAAATCTAAGGCCGAATAGAGAGTGGCGTCTTTAAGCAGCAAGACGGTGGGAAATCCCATGGGAAAGGGATTCATGCGCCGCCAGGTTCTTGTCAGCTATTGCGTTTAAAGCTACTTTCTGGAGATAGGAAAGCCTCGCGATACGTATCGACGCTCTTTCACTATCTAAACCTGCTTAGGAAATTTCAATTGATATACACCAAGGAAACATTTACGCTTCGTTTTCTTTAAAAATCTAGCTTCCATCTAGAACTCTGCCCAATCGTCGCTTGGTTAGGCGCCTCTCATATGCCTCTTTTCCTGTTCCATTGTCTCGGGTGGGATCTGCATGCTGTTAACTGATACACTTTGAGCCATGCGTGGTATGGTCCATGATTCGTCCGATTCACAAGAATTATCTTGGTCTGGTGAGACAAATGTGGCTGCATAGATGGTGGTCGGAACAAGGAGATGCTAGCCCATGCCACATGGCCCTATAAGATCCGAGTTTGCCTTTATGTGATATTTCAAGAAAAAGACAGGTCGCGGTATAGGCCTTGGCAGTTGCCTTATCCGTAAGACTCTTGGATTGTCGGCCGCGTTTCCAAGAAGCCAAGACGCTGGATATCAAATCCCACATTATTTCGAGCACGAATTATCGGCCTGTGCATGCCAGAAAACTAGATCTAGACCCCACTATCTGATCACCAGTTAGCTGATAAGCGCCGGAATACACTCCGCTTTGCCTTTATACATTACGTGTGGACAATCTAGAGCACTTGAGTCAAACACAGCTAAGAACTAGAAAATGGCGTGTGCACATGACAAAACACCTTGCTCAGCTCTACTTACTAGGCGGCTTGTACACTATGGCTTGTATGAATAATTACAGCCTGAAGAAAAATTAATGTGTTCTTAGCAGGGAAAATGCAAGCTGCACTGGGAATTGTGGTTCGCGGTTGGAGCGCGATCGGTAGTGATTCCTTGTATGTAGGGTCGCCGATTGATATACAGTAAAAACTGGTTAATACGATACGGTTTGTACGGCCGAGCGCATCGTTATACCAATGGTATTGTTATATAAAGAGTCACGTGTTGGGTTAATAAGCAATAAAAGGGGGGGCTTATACTTAAAAAGGCCTAAGGCGTCCACCTTGCCGACTAAATTAGGCTCCTTCCCATACAAAATCTCTACTGGTTATACCGATTTTGGTGGGGGAGACTTAACGATATCATCAAAAGTCAGAATATCGTAATTTTACACCAAAAACAATTTGGTTAAGGGATGTAGATCGTAATATAGAGTATATCGTTGTAATCAGATATCGTACTAACCAGTTTTTACTGTAGTTATCAGCTGCGGCTGATGAAGTCTGGGCACTAGGCTGCGGAGGCCGGCATATTAAATCCTAATTTTTATGTATCCCTCCTAGCCTATAAACATTAGAATTAACGAAACAGAATTCCCATAAGAACCCTGAAAAGAATTCAGCACTGAGTACGCTCCCTCTGAGCTAGGTCAAAGTTATTTGGGGTGCCAAGACCTCGCATATGCTAGGCTGTTTCGGGCTTGACGCCCCGACCGTCCGCGCCTAGACGGTTACCCTATAAGAAGGTAGCAGAATTCGTATTTAATTTGTAATTTGTTCGCTTAAAGCATTTATAAGCAAGTTCTATAATTATTATATTAATATGTTAGGCTTCTAATTAGGTTTAGGTACCCGGTTAGTATATAATCTTAAAGTTAAATTATAAGAGATATTCGGCCTAACGAATTTAGCGCTATATTAATTGCTTTATAGTTATAAAGTACTATAGGTTTTTATAGTCCGTTAATACGTGCATTAGGAATAATAATCCTTTAAGTTCTAGACGCTATTATTTAAAGCGTCTAATAATTATAAGTAGTTCTTTATTATATATCTTATAGTTTAATTTTATAAGGGCGAGTTTCTAAAAGAGAAGGGCTACTGGGTGTAGTTCCCCGTTCTTATTATATAGTCGAAACTCTTTGGTGCGATGTCTGGTTATAATAATATACTTTTTATTACGATCTGCGAGCTTTGATCAAATATTTTTTGGTATATTTTGCGATAATCTAACTTTTTACGATATTGTTAAGTTCTCTACACTAAAATCGATATAGCTAGTAGTTTATTAAGTAGATTTGGGCTTTTTTTACCGTCAGATTAGCCATCAAAATCCATTCTATAATGCCTTTAATATAAAGTACTAAGGACTACTATACCCTCTACTAGTATCTATATAATAATAAGCAGATATCGCTATAGATTTCGTTATTAACCTACCACCCTATAAACGACACGGCCGTATCTATAAGAACATCCTTATAATAATATGCCAACTTATAAAAAAGCGCCACTACATTTTAACTAAAGGCGTAGCCATTAGCAATATTACTAACGCCGTTCTTTGCGAAGTTTACTAATTATATAGGTTACCTAACTTAATTACGTCTAACTAAGGTATATAGTTTAACTCTAATATATAAAGACGGATCTGCTAACGCCTTAGCATCTCTATTAAGATATTTATATTTTTTTACTATAAAACTGCTAGACAACTAGAAAACACTAATACTAGTATAAAAGCGTACCTATAATGGGTAGTTGCCTATAGTTAAGATAACTAGGTAAATTCGCAGTAAATAACTATATCTTAACCACTATAGGACTTACCCCGTTCTTCGCGAACAAGAGTTATTATCTTTAATCTAGTATAGAGCTACTAGAACCTATTAATAAGAAACTGCTATATAGAAAACCCCTTAAGATACTACTTGCTAACTAGTATATAGACTGTATAAAAAATCCACTTAACTACTATAAGGGAGAAATAGCTTATACTTAAATAAAGTAGGCCTACTTTGCCAACTATTATAAAACGCCACCACTGGAGATGCGGTTTAGCGACTAGGTATAGCTAGATGCACGTAATATCTCTATATAGAGACTAATAAAGTTACTTAATTATAAGAACTTTTGCCCTTATTTAATTAAACGAGTTATTAATAAGGAAGCCGTATATAAGCTAGAGCTTTTACCTACCCTAGCTACCCGTGGGATATAGCCTATATTTTACCTATAGCTACTATATATTTATAAGCCTAACCCCTTACTAGGATAGATATAGCCTAAACCCTTACTAGTATTAATCTAAGATAATAACAAAGATAAGAACTATAAGGAGTGGACTATTAAATAAATCATTAACTCTAAATACTTTAGTAAAGGTAGAGGACGGCGGCTCTACTACAAAGCTATCTATACAGTAAAACCTCGTTATACCGTTCAGCTCGGTAGTAGGGGGCTTGAACGTTATGCCGTATGGAAACGTTATATTGCGAGCTCACTTATTAATCGCTGCAAGAGGCTAAATCAACTCTTTTCTCTATCCATAACTACTTAAAGAAGCTCGTGATAGTCGTCTGCTTTACTCGCGCAACTTAACGGCCTCAAATTACTCTCTCCGCCTTTATAAGAGCCGTAATTAGAGTCTCATTACCCTCCTCTCGCTACCCCTTATAAAGCTTAAGGCGCTCTAGTGTATCTAAAGCCTCATCAAGCTTAATAACTTATGGCTTAACCTTATTATCGCTTTCCTTGTTATCTGGCGCATTATATAAGGGCGTCAAAATTAATCAGTAAAAAAGCGAGCAGCGTCTCTCTGAGGTTTTCCAAGGCTCTTACGGCAGTATACCCGGATCTGCTGCCTCTTATGCTCTGAAATACTATGGCGGCAAAGGCACTTAAGGTCCTTAGACTTCGCCATTATATAGGGCAAGAGGGGTGTTAAATTAATAAATATTAATGGCAGCGGTGCTGATTTATAGGCTTGAGAGTAAGGGGTTAATGCATAGCGCCAAATTGCGCCTAGTAGACATGGAATTTACACTACCCCTATAATAATCTATAGATATACATTTACTAGTTGGTTAAACTATAGATTAATAAAGTAGATATATACAGTTAACCTCCATTAAGAATTAAGCAATTCCGTTAAAGAATGGTTGTTCCTAATCCTCTGGGGCAATTAACCTCCCATTAGGCGCCTAAATTAGCTCTAAAAATAGGGTTTCCAACACCATAATTGCTCGCGCTATACCGTTCTTATATGAGAGAGCTTTAAACGTAAAGCCTTACACGCCTTATAGTAAAATCAACTATTCCTGGCTATTGACCGGTAGACCGTAGATGAACGGTGTACTAAGATAACGTTAAAACGCGGCTTTACTGTATAAGATTTAATATAGATTAGCTAAAATGGTAACTATAGGAAGACTTTAAAAATGTAAAGGATCTAATTAGCAACTTTTACTACGCGAATCCATAGAAACTAGACCTAAGTAGAGATTTTATACCTAATTCTCTATGGGAGCCCTTATAGAGTTAAACCGTTATATATTGCCACATAAGGGCAAATTACCGTTAGATTGCTGTAGATTGCCATTACGTAATAATAAAGTGCGATTATATAACCGGAATATTGTTAAAATGTCTAGGAACTTTAACTAGCAGTTAAAGTTATCTAATTAGTCGGATTTTTAGGTGCCAAGCCTTATTATATAACGTTGATGCAAGCCTTTAGTAATACCTCCTTTTTTCCTTCTCTATACCTTAAGTGTCCCTTTTATATATATATAGTAACTACAGCGTTGCCAGAGCTCCGCCTCTATAAAAGGAGGGGTAGTATTATAGAACCCTACTATAGGGGCCTCTATAGGAGGGCTCTGTGCTCTCGCGTACACCTTGTATATAGCTTACGTCAGCTACGCGTAGGTATATTACCTCCTTACGCCCTTAATCCTTATAATTAATCACGTAACGTCTTATAGACTCCTTAAATATATACGCTGTGTAGCCACTGCCTATGTTCTATAATATTGCCCTAGGATAAGACACCTAGTTCTATATTAGTTTAAATTTATCCCACTATTTCTTTAGAGTAGAAATTATACTATAAGTAGGAGGACTATAGGTATATATATATATATATAAGGTATTTAAATGGGAGTAAGGGCGGGCATATAAAACCTTTATAGCAATCTATAATTAAGTAGAAGTATAGTATAAATGGTAGATAGAGTAAGATAGGTAATTAGAATACTTCCTTATAGGAGTCTTAAAGCAGCGACCTAATAGTATTTTTCCACCCGTTAATATAGTACGGTACTACTTAGGGAAGTATATACTATATTATCCTTTATATCTCCCTTAGAGGTTTTTTATACCTAACTAAGCGAAATTTATCTATATAGACCATAATTTAGAACCGTATTAAATATTAATTAAAAATAAATAATAAGAATTAATATAGCATCTTAAGTCTCTTCCTAACTTTTTAATAAATAGTATAGATAAGGCAAATAAAGACTAACTAGGGCGAATAAATCCATTTTCTAAATATTTATTAAGGTATTATCGCATTATAAATAGTTCTTCTTTTTATTATAGAGTAAGTATAAGTAACAATAAATAGCAAAGTAGATATAATTAAGCTATGTATATAAACTATATAATAAAGTTAAGGTATTATTTAAGGAAAGGAGGTAAGGAAACGGGAAAGAAGGATATATATCGCTGACTTAGTTACTAAGTTAATACGTATATAAAGCAGAATAGGATTTAGGTAGTGGTCCTAGCAGAACTTAATAGGATTTAGTAGACTTAGTAAAATATAGCAGAATGCTGTAGATTGCCATTAGATTACCATCTTGTGGTTAGTCTTTAATTGCTAAGTTAGTGGACATAAGTAAATGTATATAAGGCATTACGAGGGTGTCCTATAGTAGTACACCTTATTTAAACTTATGCTTCTATAAAATAGGGCTATAGTAGTTCTAAGTAGAGTTTATAAAAGTTCTCTACGACTTATATAAGTCCTATAAAATCAATAGGTTCCTATAAAAGCTAAATAAAACCTCTCCGTTTTATAATGTATATATATTAGCGTTTCTATTTATTATATTTATGTTATGGATTAAGTATAAGCGGTAAATAATATATAGCGAAGTAGATATTATTAAGCTATATATATAAACTACGTAATAAAGTTAAGATATTATATAATTGTACAATTACAGCACCTATCGTACCAACCGCGTGCCTACGCGCTCGGTACGCCAGGTACGCGTTTACGCGTTCGGTGCACCAACCACTCGCTTACGCGTCTGGTGCACTTATGAAGCACTGACTAATTAGGGGGAGGACGCATCAGTATATAGACCACGTAGTCTGCTTTATATAATTGACAGTTACCATCTAAACAAGCATACGATACTACATGTATTTCGTGCCCGTGGATACGACTTACTTGTGCTATTAAGTTAGTACGAACACTGATTAGTGAGCGCGCATAGATTAGCAATTACTTGACACCTCCTACTGAGCGATATATACGACAGCGACCACCCGTTTAGACTCCTAGTATAACCTGCTAGAAGGTCGGAAGTTAGGGATTACGGACCTATTACCAACTCTGTATACTTATTTAAGTCTTAGTACGGTTTACCGGAAGTTTATAGACGCGAATATAGACCTGTACGGAAACCCCTACCCTTGACCTACCTTTGAATCGTAAACCCCTACTTTTACTACACCCTCCTTCGATACCTCCGACGTCTTTTTAGACCCCTTATGGAACCCCCTATCCTTAACCTCCTCCGAACCTCGAACCCCTATTCTTACTACATCTCTTTTGGACCCCTTATGGAGACCCCCTACCCTTCTGCGAACTATTACGGACCTGTTAAGACCCCTTATGGAGACCTCTTACCCTCCTACGAACCCTTACGGCCCGTAAACCGATTTTACGGACCCTTATAAGAACTCTTCCGCCCGCTACGCACTACACTATATAGTATAGCAGATATCAGCAAGCAAGTCAGCGAAGGTCAAAAGAAGTGGAGACAAGGAGTTGACGTTACGTCTATAAACGACGTTAACGACTATATTAGTTTCAAAATCCTTGAATACAGATACTTTAAGCTTATAAACGACGACCTATAGGAGCAATACTAGGAAGACTTTATGGACTTTACGGAAGCTATTTTTAAAGCCTGCAACCCTACTACTATCCGCAAACTATGAACCCATTTACGTAACTAAGGTGTATGGGTTGAAAGGAATAAACGAGTTACTGTTGTATAGTCCTTATACAACACAATATATGAAAAGGACCAAATGGAATGGACTAAGGAGAAAATCCTAGACCAGTTCTAAGAAACTAAGGAACTCTTTACTTCTTCCAAACTTAATGTAATCGCTGGCCTTATACCTAACCCTTTTAACCAAATTCGTCCTATAAACCCAAGCAGTTTTGGAATTAATCTTACGGGCCAAAGCATACCTAGTACTTAAGTTACGGACCGCAATACCCCTGTAACCCAAATTATGGAACGTAATACCCCTGTAAACCAAAACACGGACCAAACCCCTTCCGTTATTTAAGTTATAGATCCGCAAACTATTTAAGTAAAGACCTACGGCAAGGAACTAGCTAACCTAGCTAAGCTCTACACCGACGAATCCAAGTATAGCGGTGAAAATGACAACTTTGACTTTAAACTAACTATCTTTATGGACCTCTGTTAGAAGGCCGATATTCCTAAATAGGAGTTTAGCCAAGCCTACTCTACCATGCTGCGCGGCCTAGCACTTAACCACTACTATACTAACCTTAAGAGTAACCCCCTTGGTGTTCCTTTTAATAAGCTATGCGAAGCTACACGTAACTACTTTAAAGGACTAGAATATAAGCGTGATATCCTTACCTAATGGAATGCGACTAAGCTATGGACCGTAATGGATAAGAACACTGAAAAATTGACTATAGAGTGCCTGTAAATCCTTATTAAAGACCTCCGCTACCTATAGCATGGTCTTGATATTAAGCTTTGAACGGACAACTTCCTGCATAATAAACTTATTACGGCCTGCTAGGAAGTAGAGCCCTGCAAGTACGCCTACTACAAGCCTGCAGATACCTTAGCTGGTCTTATTAATAACCTACGCTCCTCTATTATAACGTACGAAGTCTTAAACCCACTAGGCAGCACGCAAGCCTTTGTTATGGATATTTAATATCCATAAATAGACTTAGACGTCTACTTTACGGACCGCCGCTACTGCTAGCAGCACCTATACCGACTAAGTCCTACCCGTAACCCCCGCAGTAACCCCTGTACAAAAACATACCCCCATAGACGAACTAGCTAGAAGTGCTTTGTGTGCGGTAAGGAAGGATGTTGGTCTATAAGGCATACCCAGGAAGAACGTAATAAGTCCAGGAAGAGACTTAATAGCTATATTAGCCAGTTTATTTTAGAATATAAAGGAGAGGAAGCAGAAGAGCCCCCTAATAAGTTAATAGAAGCCCTTATAATTAACTTTAACTCAGATACTTAGGAATAAGAGACCTTAAAGATATTCCTAACTACTTTTAGACCTTTTATGGACAGCCAAGCCTTTAATATCACGACTGTATTAGCTAACTGTTCCTTTATACACTTAGTTGCGCCCGAAAACCATTCCGCAAGCACCCCTATTATGGATGTTATAGATTACGAGCAGGACCTATTCGCATATATTACTATAGAACGCTATACCCCTAAGGAATTCTATGGTGTTATAATTGATATAGGTGCCTCTAAGAAGTCTACTATAGGCTACGGACAATACCTCGCATATAGGACCACCACAAATGATAATACGGACATTGATATTATGTAAACTGGGGCCGTAACCATCCAATTCGGCATTGGCTTAACTGCATTAATTGGATTAGTAGTAGTTAAGACTCTAATTAGCCTAGTTAACTTCCATGTAGTAAAGGCGGACACCCCTTTCCTACTCTGCCTTGCGGATATAGATAGGTTATAGGTATACTATAATAACGTTATGGACACCCTAATTGGCCCCGCAACTGCCCTAGGAAGTAAGTATGTTACCCTACCAATTATACGACGATTTGGACACCCGTTCCTTATATAGGGAAAGACTTTACGGACCTATATTTAGAAATCTTTCGACTATAACCTGTGCTACTTTACTAGTACGGAGATCCACTGTCTGTATTGTTGTTTTGGCCACCCGTCAGCCGAAAAGCTGTATAGAGTCCTTAAATGTTCTGGACATAACGACGTTAATAGGAAGGCAATTGACCACCTAACTAAATACTGCTCTTACTGCTAGAAATACGGACGTTCCCTAGGCCGATTTAAGTTTACCCTTTATAAGGATCTTAACTTTAACCATTTAGTATACGTAGACATTATGTATATTAACGGCAGCCCAGTATTATATATAATTGACAAGGCAACCCGCTATTAAGCCGCCCGTTAGTTATAAAATATATCCGCAAAGTATACTTAGGATATTTTACGGACCTGCTGGATTGACACGTATGTTAGACCTCCTAAGTATATTACCTATGACGCTGGTAGGAACTTTATCAGCAAGGAATTCTAGCAGTATGCTATGGCCATGGCTATATTAACAAAAGCCGTTCTAGTTGAGGCGTATTGGTCTGTTAGGCTTGTTAAGTGAGCTTACCCAGCCCTATGGAGAGCTTACTAGATTATTATGGACAAGTGTAAGGACATCTAAAAGGAACTGGCTCTATAGATGGCCGTAAAAGCCGTTAACGACACTGCTAGCCTGGATGGACTAGTACTTACCCTTTTGGTCTACGGAGCCTACCTAAGGATGAGTAACCTAAATCCTCCTACCCCGTCTATTACGGAACGAGTAGCTGTAATACAGAAGGTAATAGCTGAGATAGTTAAGCTACGGGCTAAATAAGCTGTTAATAACGCCCTATACCACCGCAACGGACCTAACATAACCCTAGTATACGACCTCCCGCTTAACTCTGAAGTTCTTGTATGGTGTGAAAGCGGCAAGTGGACCGGACCCTACTATTTACTGGCTGTAGAAAACGAGACGTGTTGTGTATAACTTCCTAGTGGCCTAACTAGCTTTAGGAGCATGTCTATAAAACCCTACTTTTGGCCTAAAGACACCTATGACGTTAAGCTAGATGAACTAGAAGCAACTGCCGAGCTAGATAAACTGGAGGTAACCACCGAACTAGATAAACTAGAAGCGACCGCCGAACCAGACGAGCTAGAAGCACCCTTGCCTACCTTAGAAGTCCTCCGGAAACCCACTGAACCTACTATACCTACTATAAAGCGCGGTTAAGGACGCCCCTGAAAGCACCCTGTAACTAAGAACACTATAACGGAGACTTACCTAACCTCCGCAGGAATATCCGCAAGGCAATCTCTGCCTGTGGATATATTAGTTCTAGTATAGGAAACCCCCTTTACGGACTTATAACGTAAAGAGATTAACGGACTACTTGAAAAGGGCGTCTTTGCGGTTATAATAAAGAAAGACGTTCTGCAAGGCGTCTGTATATTTAACTTACGCTTTGTTAATAAAATTAAGCACCTAGGTACTGACAAAGCTTTTAAAAAATTAAGGCTTGTTGTACAAGCCTATAACAACTAAGGGAAGGGCTTAGTTCTTATATAATTGCCTATAATTTAACGAGTTAGCTAATGGATTATACTTATACTTACGCCTGGACTACAGCAAAGTAAACCCGTAGCTCTTTACCTATGGGATATCTTGTAAGCCTATATGCAGTCTAATACCTACCTAAGTAGGGATATCTTTATACGGCTACCCCCTGAGCTTAACCTACAACTAGGAACAATCCTATGGGTTGTAAAACCTCTATACGGAGTACCAGAAGCCGGAAACCATTAGTTTAAGATATACTACTAGCACCACGTTAGTAAACTTAAAATGGAACAGTTGACCTATAACCCCTACCTCCTATATAGCCTATTAAACGGCCTTGGTATTGTTGGACTCTAAATAAACAATACCCTATTCCTAGTAGACCAGACCTTTGCGGACGCTAAAGAAACTGAACTATAAAAGGCCAAGTTCTTAGTAAAGCTATAAGAGTAGTTAACTAAGCAGAATCCGATTAAGTTTAATAGAGGCCTAATTATATAAAAGGGCAACCTAATTAAGCTAACTTAGGAACGCTAAGCCTAAAACCTAAAACCTGTTATAGCAAAGCCTATAGACCTTACCAGTTCCCGCGGAGAGACCCGTAAGACCGTAAATATAAAGGACTAATATGCTGTATAGCGTGTAAGAGGCGCCTATATAGCTATAGTCTGCTAACCTGAATCTGCCTATAACTTATCCTTTACGGCCCAGGCAGTAGATCCGTAAGAAAAAAATATTAAGCAGCTTAATAAGCGCATTTAATGGCAAATTAATAATGTAATAAGAGGACTTACTTTTATACCACTAGACCTAAATTCCCTTAGTGTAATGGTATTTACGGACGCCTCCTTTGCTAATAATAAAGACCTATTATTATAAATCGGCTTTGTAATTGTACTTATAGACCGCAATTAGGACGCAAATATACTGCACTGGTCTTTAATTAAGTGTAAATAAGTAACCTGCAGTGTACTAGCTTCTAAGCTATATGCACTAGCCTATAGCTTTAATATAGCAGCCGCAATCAAATTAACGGTCTAGAAGATTCTATAACTGGAGCAGTTACCCCTGGTTCTATACACTAATTTAAAGTCCCTCTACAACTGCCTAGTCAAACTAGGTATAATATAAGAGAAGAGGCTTATAGTCAACCTTATGTGCTTATATCAGGCCTACAAACGGCGCGAGATTACGGAGGTTAAATGGATTAGCAGCGGAGACAACCTAGTAGACGCTATAACTAAGGCAAAGCTGTGTTAAGCTCTTAAAACCCTAATTAATACAAATAGGCTTAACCTAGAAGTTATAGAATGGGTAGAATGGGACTAACGGAGCACCTACGGTACGTCTACGGCCTGTTGGAAGGCCGTACGGCTCATTATACGGTATAGGTGGAAAACGGTGGAAAGCTACGGTGGAACTTAGTAGACTTACGTAACCCGCTAAATTTTATAGGGTAGTTAAATTGACCAATCACGATTTTCTATCCCCGGGATGGAAAATTACTATTAGCTCGCTTAGCACTAGCGCCTTAGCGGCCCTTATGATCTAACTTGTGGCTTATCTACTGCCCGTTAAAAGGCCGTACGGTTTATTCTATGGACCGTAAGCAGAACTTACGGCCAGCTTAGGGTACCGTTTGGAAGGCAGCCTAGACGGCACCTTAGGGGAGATTTCCTATGTATTTTCTTTTGTATTTTATGGTTCTATTAAAGCAATTACGGAGGCTGTATATAAGTGGTTTCATTTTTTAAGTACCGCTAGTGTATAATTACAGCACCTATTGTACTAACCGCGTGCCTACGCGCTCGGTACGCCAGGTACGCGTTTACGCGTTTGGTGTACTAACCACTCGCTTACGTGTCTGGTGCACTTATAAAGCACTGACTAATTAGGGGGAGGACGCATTAGTATATAGACCACGTAGTCTGCTTTATATAATCGACAGTCACCATCCAAATAAGCATATGATACTACATGTATTTCGTGCCCGTGGATACGACTCACTCGTGCTATTAAGTTAGTACGAACAATAATAAAAGAAAGTAAGGAAACGGAAAGAAAGAGTATATATTGTTAGTTTGGTTGCTTAGTTAATATATATATAGAGCAGAATATGATTTAAGTAGCGATTCTAGCAGAACTTGGCAGGATTTAGTAGACTTAATAAAGTATAGTAGAATGCAGCAGATTCCCGCTAGATTGCTATAGATTACTATTAGATTGCTATTAAATTGCCGTTTTATGGTTAGTCTCTTCTTACTATATTAGTAAAAATAGGTAAATGTGTATAAGGTATTACAGAGGTGTTCTATAATAGTACCCCCCCTTTAAACTTAAGCTTTTGTAAGATAGGGCTGTAGTAGTTCTAGGTAGAGTTTATAAAAGTCTTCTATAGTTTATATAAGTCTGATAAAGTTAACGGGTTCCTATATAGGCTTAATAAAGCCTCTCTATTTTATAAGGTACATATATTTGCGTTATTGTTTATTATACTTAATATTATTAATTCTTTTAATAAGGTACTTATTTTTACTATCTACTTTATCTAGTAGGGGAGGGTCCTAAATCTATTTAGGCAAGGCATTTAATATCGAGGCAATAGGGTAGAGGACTAATATATAGAATACGAGGTGGATTTTAACCATATTACGGAGCTTTAGTTAGTAGGTATAAGGAAAAATAACATTTTTAATCTTATAAGGGCCGGTGTTCTTTTAATTAAGTTTCTTAATAAGTTGTTTTATATTTAGATTTCTTATATCTAGTCAGATAAAGTTACTAATTTAGTAGGTTAGTAAGCTAGTACTCAGGTTTAGTTCTTATTTGCTACGGCTTTATAGATAAATTGGGCCTATATTATTTTATTAGTAAGGAATTCTTATAGTTCTTCTATTTTTTTATAAATTTATTTGCTTTTATAACTTATAAGGCGTAATAAGTTAGGCGAGGAATATTACTAAAGGGTTTAAACTCTATTTATAGATACTAGCTATAGTTGGCTAGAAACAGGGAGACCTTTCTAGAGATAAACTAGCTGCCTCTATTAGAGATAATTGTTTTTGTAACAGGACTAGCCTAGTTACAGTAGGAATATCTTGGTGATGTGACGGCTCGCATAAATGCCCCTAAACTAAAGCTTGTGGATTGCTATCTAATGAAGATACTAAGCTAAGGAGAAGAAAAGAAGGGGGTCGCAAGGACCATAGTAAACATATATGAAGGGGCAGCCGCTAAGGCGCTAGTGGTAAGCGAGCCAATCGTAGGTTGGCAGAATATGGCAGTAGCATGGCAGAACTTGGCAGGTAACGCGCTCTAGCACCGTCACAGGTGAAACACTTAATAGATAACTATATAAAACTGTTTATAACTATCTGCAACTGTTTATAATTGTCTGCAACTGTCTATAACTATCTATAACTATCTATAACTATCCGCCATAATCCACCGTTTTCCACTAAATTCTACTAATATAATGGAATTTGGTTAAAACTTATTAAAATCCGCGTAGGCTTATACCCACGCGTCTACTGCCAAGACCCTAAATATTTAGTTATAAGTTTCCTATATTCCTTTCTCTTCTTTATATAATATCTTATACTCTATAAGAGCTATACATCCATAGATTTAAATAGAATTTATATTATTCCTTTAAATCTTCCCTAAAGCCTCTTCGCGCCCTCACATTATATTATATTAAAACAACTATTATTAAAATGGCAAATGAACCTAAATCCCTTTTAATAACTATAAGTATTATAACCCTAGTTAGGGAATAGTTAACTATAATACAATAAGCCTTTATGGACGCCTTAGCTTAGCAGCGGGCTGCACTAAAAGCCCTGTACTAGCGATTAATAGAAGCACTCCGCAAAGAACTCTGTAATATTAAGACACTTATATTATAGACCTTAACAACAATACCTATAAATGAGATTAATATAATAGTATCTAAACCTAGCCCGTTAAATAAGAACACAGAACTAGTAATAGTAGCTTAACCTGTATATATAACAAACTAAGTACCTATTATAAAATCTAAAAGGCTCCCTAATCCTCTAATGTTTAATAAAAACCAAAATAACCTATATCCCTTTATAACCAAGCTCTATCTTAAACTCTTAACAAACTATAATTAATACCCTACTAAAGCTAGTAAGGTTAGCTATAGAATATCCTAATTAAGTAAAGATGCTGCATAAACCATAAATCCATTCTTCCATAATAGCACTTTTGTTAATTTTAAAACCTTTATCTCTCTACTAGAACGAATATATAATAACGCCAGCCGTAAATATACAGCTGTTACTAAACTTAAAACCTATAATAATGGAACTGAGACTTTACTAGCTTCTTTTTGGAATTTTTAGGTCTTATTAGCGAGCTAAATTGGAATAAAGCTGCTAGAGTTACTGCCCTTTAATAAGCTATTTTAGATAAAATTAGAGCCTAGTTAGTAGGTAGGGAACTACTAAAAAACCTATCTAAATTTGCCATAATATATTAACGAATTAATAAGGACCTTTAATATAATAAATAGACTTATTCTCTAAAGCCAACTATACCTTATGTTTAAAATACTATAAAACTAACATATACCCCAAAGCGCGATCCATCTCTAAAACCTAAAAGCCTTATATACAACCCTATAGACCTTAATGCCGCTCAATTATATATACCCTTAGGAACTAATAAATAAGAACATAAGCCACAAATAGAGAATATTTTGGATGTGGTAAAAAAGGATATATTTAAAAGCACTGCCAAACTTACCCTTTTAAAAAAGTCCGCCGTAGTTCCTCCCAATCTTTAAGTTATACTTACTCCTCAAATTATACCTAATCTATAAATTATACTTAGACGCCACAAAGCACCTTGCCCTTAGTTAACTTAAAAAACAAATTGTCCTAAGGCCAAGTCGCGCCTTAGGATAAAAGGTAGAAGAGTATAAGTGTCTAGGCTCTTCCAGCGCTAATATATAATATAATTCCCTTAATATACTTGGCGAAATTCAAATACTTAGAAAATAGAAGAAAGTATAAATCCTTATAGACAGCGGAGCTACTAGTATAGGCTTTATTAATATAAACTATGTAAAAACTTAACGCCTAAATTTAAAGAAACTTAACAAGCCCTAAGGCCTATAAGGCTTTAACGGCAAACCCTTAATATATAGCAAACTAACATACTATGCTCTTGTAAAATTATAGATAGGTAAACACCTTAAATATATTTCCCTATTTATAATACCCTTAAAGCACTATAAAATAATACTTGGATATAGATAGCTAAAATAACATAACCCTTTAATTAGCTGGGTAAAAGAAACACTAAAGTTCCATATAACTTACTACTAAAGTTATTATTTAAAAAACTATTTGTCCTATAAACATATACACAACTATTTAAATTTAATATAATATAAATTACCCTTGCCATAAACCTTAAGCTAATACAATAAATCTATAACTACTAATTATAGTAAAGAATGCAAAGATGTTATATTAAAACCTCTTAAAATTTATATAATATAGGCCGTGCCTTTTATATTATTAGCAAAAAGATAAGATTATAAAATCTTTACTATAACCATAAAAGATATTAAGAAAGCACTAGAACTAAAATAGTATCCTAATCCTTAACCTTTTATACCTAAAGAGTACTATAACCTAATTAATAAGTTTAAAAAATAATTTATAGACTAACTAGCCCTATACTAAGAGAAGTATAATTTTAAGATAGAACTTAAGCCTAGTATAACACTAAAGTTTGGTCTACTATACGGTATGTTATAAGAAGAACTGCTTATAATATAATAATACCTTAACAAGCATCTAGAAAAAGGATTTATTTGTCCTAGTTAATCTCTATTTGCCTTATCTATACTATTTATTAAAAAGCTAGGAGAAGGCTTAAGATTCTATATTAATTATTAAGCCTTAAACGCAATTATAATTTAAAACTAATATCTAATTCCCCTAATTTAAGAGACGCTTAACTATTTAGTAAAGGCACGGTACTTTATAAAGCTTAATATAATTACTACCTTTAATAAAATCTATATATGTGAAGGAGATAAGAAGTATATAGCTTTTTATATACAATAGGGACTCTTTAAATACCTGGTGTCGGGAATGAGGCAAGTGGTCATCACGTGTTATCACGTGCCGCCGCGGCACTAGCGCAGGGAGGAGCCTTACGCTCCTCGCCCTCCCTCATTCCAATGAATAAGCTTTATCAACCAACATCACTGTAACCTACTCAAGTAGTCGTTATTGGTAAGTCACCCTATATAACCAACACTGATCAGTGGTTAAATACACAGTCAACCACAGACCAGCTAGGTTTTCGAACAGAAGAGATAGTCTCGTGTAGGGGTGCCATATACGCTCATATAGAATGGATCCCGGCGATACTATGCTACCTTAGACTTGCGGAAAACTAGTAATAGAAGTGTCACTAAGTACTAGGAGATACCAAGTTGCGTCCATTATATAGAACAACCATATTTACGAAGATTTGGTCAAGTACTTTAGGTTAGAAGTGTTATTAAACCTAGGGTCCTAAGTTAACGTCCGAAACGCGTTAAAACAACCATCTTAATACCTTTGGTGTACCTTTGCAGACCATAGGATCACGATTACTACCTAACTACACATTAAACAACCTTTATTTCCCTTAATTTTTATTAAAACGCGTTAAACAATCTTTAATAATAGCTATTATAGCGTTAACCTACCCAAAGAAGTATGAGGACGACATTAACCCAGAGATATAGAAAACCGCTATAATTAATCCTAAAGATGTTAATCAATAAGACTTAAACGGATTCTTATTACACTATATAGCATATTACAAAGACAGCGAATACAACGACACCATGCTATAGTACTGTATAAAGGAGGACTTTGTTAGATAGACAAAGGAAACATAGGCTCCTGCGAATAAGGATATTATATAGGACTTCCATAAATTCCTACAGAAGAATGGAGTGTTTGTACCTATAGATAGGGGTGCCATTAAAGATAATATTTAGGAGCAAGTTATTAACGTAAAAGAAGAGCACAAATAGACTCTATAAGAGATTAAGCACCAACTACGCACTATAAGGAAGCTCAATTCATAATAGAACCCAAGCAATACACTATTAGAGATACTTTTACCTCCGTCTTTAACTCCCCTATATCAACCAATTCAACCCGCAACTTTAACTACTGCCCTTTAGTAAGCACAAGATCCCCCTACTTCGCGATCTAACAGCCTTCGGACCCCACTAACTAGACCTACGTCCCCACTGCAGCCTATAATGCAACTCCCACCTCCTCTATCTTAATCTTAAATCGGAGGCAGTTTAAAATTGCTTATAGAGCTTACAAAGCTCTATTTAGATTAGGAGAAGAAGTTTAGTAGGGAATTATATAATGTTCTTAATTCGAAACTACACATCTTCTATAACTATTGCTAGAAGGTAGGAATAGAGTCTAATAAATACCACAACGCCTATTCCGTTATGCTTAAGGGCCGAGCTAGTACCTTCTATTATAATCGTTTGGTAGGAAAAGGATATGATTTCGACCGCATAATATATAAGTCAAGATGCTACTTTAAAACAGAAGAAAACAAGCAGCAGTATATATTAGAATAGAGAGAGACTACCTTCCTAAGGATCATTACTACAAACCCAGGTGTCCCTTGGCTTAATTATCTTCAAAAGCTCTTTAATTAACTTTAGATAATTTAGCGTGGTTTATCCAAATTATATTAAGAGGATTTCAGCCTACGTGATTAAGTTATTAGCGCATACTAAGGTATTAAAGAATGTAACCTTACTCTCTTTAATCCTACAAATACTTACAAAGGAGTGTGTGCTTAATTAAGATCTTCTATTAGCACCGCTCTATACTCTTAAGAAGTATAGCAATTTAACGCCTAACTCTAACCTACTTCAATCAACCCACCTGACCAATATAATTACAACTAGACTAATTAAACATATAGTGGCCGTAGTAGGCAATACGGCAGAGGGTACAATTAATAACTATAAGGTAAAGGTAGAGGTCCTTATAGAGGTTTATTCTAAAGTAATCGCTAGAAAAAGTGCTATGTTTATAAGAAACCAAATTGCTAGTTAACTAGGTATTCTCTTAATAAACAAAAGGAGGCATATAACAAGTTTCGCCAGAGTATAAGAAACATCGGAAATTATAAGGTTACTATAGCTTACTTCTAAAGCTTCCTAGTTTAATATAAAGGCGTAGAAGATCTTAAGGGTAAGGTTAATAAGGCCAAACAGCTCCTTATAGATATAGAAATTAAGGACTACTTTCCTGACCAATACTTTACTAAGTATGGTAAGGTAAATGGTATATAAACTATTGCTATTCTAAATAACTAATCTACGCTCCACTTTATTACGAAGTTGGATATCTTTAATAAGCTAAAGGAGAGTTTTACGTTCTCCTTTAATAACAGATACTCAGCGAACGTCTTCTATAGTATTATGCCAGACACTAGAGCCGCAGGAGTATCTACAGCAGGAGAACCTTAAGTTTAAGCCCTTTAGCAGCTTAATAGCTCTGTCTAGATTAACCATTTAATGGCAGGCCAACACACAATTTGTTTTAGTAAGGGTACTATAATCTCTCTTAGTATAATTAGGGTCTAAACCCCTTTAGGGTATATTACTTTCTATATTATCCCCACAAACACCCCGTTCCTATTTTGCATTAGAGATATAGACAAATTAAGCGTTAAGCTTAATAACCTTAAGAATGTACTCATTTAGGGAGATAATTAGGTGCCTATTATACGCAAATAGGGTCACCCCTAGTTGCTCCTTTATTAACTAGAAAAGAGTGTTACTTAAAGCCATTTAACTAAGTCAGAGTTACGTCAACTATACTGTTATTTTGGCCACCTATCCGTTTACTAATTGCTTAGGGTTCTTTAGTAAGCAGGCTATAAAGTTAAGGTTAAGGCAATTAAGCATCTTATAAAGTACTGCTATTACTGCTAAATAAACCAGAAGTCCCCTAGCTGATTTAAGTTCACCCTTAAAGATAACTATAACTTTAACTTCTATATTATCGTTAACATTATATATCTTAGCGGCAAGCTAGTACTCTAAGTTATTAACTTCTTAACCTTCTTCCAAGCCGTACGCTTCTTAAAGGATATATCAGCTAGAAACGTATGGGATACCCTTTAATTATACTAGATTAATATCTACCTAGGACCCCCTAATTAAATCGTCTATAATATAGGAAAGAACTTTTTATCTATAGAGTTTCGATAATAGATAAAGGCAATGGCAATTAAGGTTAAGGAAGTCCCTATTAAGGCATATAATAGCGTTAGAAAAGTGGAATAATATTACGTGCTATTATGCCGTGTATATAAGATTATCTCTTTAGAACTAGAGGATGCTAGCAAAGAACTTACCTTATAAATAGCTATTAAAGCTATTAACGATTCCGCTGGCCCGGATAGACTCGTACCTACGCTGCTAGTCTTTGGCGCCTACCCTTAAATAACTAATAATTCTCCACTATCTCCCTCCGTTGTGCAACGAGCTAAGGCTATTTGTAAGGTAATAAAGGAGGTCCAATATCTCTACGCCATACGTTAGGTTAACGACGCACTAGGAATAAGAAATAGCCTAAATACCTTAACTACGCTCAATCTGCCACTCTAGTCTAAAGTACGCATATAGCGTAAAAAGGGAGGGTGGTCAGGCCCATATTAACTTATTGCAATTAATAGTTAAATTTGCACTATTTAAATGCCTTACAGACCCACTTAATTCCGTTTAACTATTATTAAGCCTTACTATAAAGATAACAGTTCTGAACCTTTACAGGATGCCATAGAAGATGCCCTAGAGAAAAGCTATAATTAATAAGCTCTAGAAGGCGACCATAATTCTAATATAATTATAGTAGATACGCTGCAACTATAACGCGGTAGAGGTCGCCTGAAAGAATTATAAAATTACTAACATCTTATTAATTTTAAAGAGCAATTTATTGCCGCTATTAAGAATAGAGTTAAGCTATTAATGGCCTTTATAATAGCTAAGGAGAAGGCTAACTTTAAACTCGCAAAACAGCTCTAAAAGGAAGGTTATATTATAACCCTAAGAGTTCCTTTCTAAGTATCTAATAAGTAGGAGATTAATGGCCTTATCATAAAAGGAGTTTTTAAGTTTAAGAAGTATAACCCTACTAAGTTTAATAAAGTTCGCATCTTTAAGTTAAGAATAGTTAATGAGATTAAAGGTAAAGCTACTAATACCCTATTTAAGAAATTAAGGCTTATTATCCAAGGTTACAACAATAATAGTAAGGAGGTAATTCTTATATAATCTCCTATAATTCAACGAGCTAGTTAGCAAGTTATTATTACGCTAGCTCCCTCCTTAATAAAGAATAGAATAGCGGTCTATCTATAAGATATTACTTAGGCCTACACCCAATTAGAGATATACCTTTAGCGCTTAATATTAGCATACCTTCTAGAGTAAATTCGCCACTAATATCCCAAAGATACGATCATGGTTGTGCTTAAGCCATTATATAGAATTACAGAGGTAGAAACTTATTAGTGGGCTACCTATAGCAAGCACTATAAAGAGAAACTTTTAATAACTACTTCTATATTCGATCTATGCTTCCTTATTATAACCATAGGAACCCTATTTGGAATCATTAATATATAAACAAATAATATAATTATCTTAGGAGACGACCAATTTTCAGCTCTTAAAGAAGATAAGCTAGTAAAGGCAAATCTTATAGCAAAGCTAAAGGAAAAGCTTAATTTAACAACACTATTACTTTTTAATAGATGTATCCTCTCCCTAAACAAGGATTCTATTGCTTTACGCTAGAAGGGTTAAGGCAAGAAGATTAATGTTATTAATATTAACTCTCCGAAATAAGAATACGTGGAGTAATGCGCTTGCGGAGCTTATATTGCTTCTATCTATTAACCCAAGGCTTTATTTAATCTCTCTATTACCGCCTAACACCAGGAACTAACCAAGGATAACATCCTTGCCCTAAATAAGCGTCTCTTCTAGCAAATAAACTATCTTAATTAGGGACTACTTTACGTGCCTATTAATCTTCCCACCGCTAAGCTCTTTATATTTGTTAATAGATCGTTTGTAAATAATAAAGATTTTAGCTCCTAGCTAGGATATAAGATTATTATCGCGAATAAATCTACTAGAGAGAATAACTTTATAATCCATAGCAATCTTATCTATTAGAGCTTAACTAAGAGTAAGCGCGTCACTTAAAGCGTTCTAGCGTTAAAGATATATGGAATGGTTGGCAGAGTTAATATAGCAATTGCAATTGGAACTACCCTAAAGATAATTATAGATTGACTCAGACTTCCTATTATCCCTATAGTCGTGTATACCGACTTATACTCCCTTTATAAGTGTTTAGTTAAGCTTGGTACTACAAAGGAGAAGCGCCTTATAATTAATATTATAGCACTTTAGCAATCCTATAAACGGCAAGAACTCTTTAAGATTTAATAGATTAATGGCTAAGACAACCTAGTAGATGTAATAATAAAGGCAAACCCAAACAAGGCTCTAGAAACATTCGTTAATACAAATACTCTATATATATAGGTTAAAGGTTAGGTTAAAAGGAAGTAAGAATATAATGCTCTATAGACCCTAATTTTAACCAGCCAATTAGGATTTTCTATACCCGGCATAGAAAATCGCCATTGGCTCGCTTACTACTAGCGCCTTGGCGGCCCTAACATGACGCTTACCTAAGCAAGAAGCACCACGTGCTAAAAGGCAAACTTTAAGACAGCGAGACTTATATTATAACGGCAATAGTAAGTAAGGAGGATTAGTATTTGTTCCGCTAGCCAAGTGATATATATATATAGACGACAACCATAAAAGAAGAGTTGCCAGTGTCGGGAATAAGGCAAGTAGTTGTTACGTGTTGTTACGTACCGCCGCGGCACTAGCGCGGGGAGGAGCCTTACGCTCCTCGCCCTCCCTTATTTCAATAAATAAGCTTTATTAACCAATATCACTGTAACCTACTCAAGTAGTTGTTATTGGTGAGTCACCCTGTGTAACCAACACCTGGTAATGCCATTTAGCATAAAGAACGGTTTTAGTACGTTTTAGCAATATGTTAATAATACGCTTTATAAATTCCTTAATGTATTTATTACTGCGTACATTAATAATATCTTAATCTACTTATCCTTACTTTCTAAATATTAAAAATATATTAGAATGGTCCTTAAACGCTTATAAGATATAGGCTTATAATATAATATTAAGAAATATAAGTTCTACGCGTCTAAGGTTATATACTTGGGCTTAATTATATCCTATAATAGAATTAAAATAGACCCTAAGAAAGTCGCTGTAATTATAAACTAGGAAAGCCCTAGCAATATATAAAATATTTAAGGATTTTTAGGATTTGCAAATTTCTATTAATAATTTATTAAACACTTCTTAGATACTGCTTAGCTATTAGTAAACCTAATAAGGAAGAATATAAAATTTAAATGGACCGCTAGATGCGAATAAGCCTTTAATAACTTAAAATATCGCTTTATAACTACTCTAATTCTTACCTACTTTAACCCTAACCTTAAATATATTATTAAAACAGACTTATTAGATTATGCGCTAAGGGGAGTGTTATTATAATATAATAAGAATGGCAAGCTATGTCTAGTAGCCTTTCTCTCTTAGAAACTCGCCCCTACTAAATTAAACTACAAGATATATAATAAGGAACTGCTTATAATTGTTAAATGCTTTAAACAATAGCGTCCCAAGCTTAAAGGATTGTTATTTCTAATATGCGTGTTAACAGACTATAAGAACCTATAGTACTTTATAACTATAAAATAATTGATATAGCGCTAAATTCGTTGGGCCAAATACCTCTTATAATTTAACTTTAAGATTATATACTAACCAGGCAAACTTAATTAGAAGCCTAATATATTATTATAATAATTATAGAACCTACCTATAAACGCTTTAGATGAATAAATTAGAATTTTTTTATAAATCTTATTGCTCCCTAAACATTTTAAAAAACTATATCCTATGTTTCTAGATACGGAACTTAATAGAAATAAATTAGAAGTTAATAAATAGGAAATAGAAATTAATAAGCTAATAGAATATAATAATAATTCATTGCTTAACGTCTGATTTGGATCCCTACTGGGCCTACGCGGACTACTCCTTATATATATGTGGGGAGAAAACTCTATATAAGAAAACCCCGTGATCCATCTCCCCGCCTTTTAGGACTCGCCTACACAGCGCCTATAAGGCGCCTATGAGTCACCTATGGTGCTCTACTACCTTACTTTTTAATCTCCTTGGGAACCACTGCTGCCGTAACAAGCCTACGGACGCGCTAGTATCGCGAACTTAACTCTACTACTATAGAGTTATTAGGGGGTACCTGGTGCTTACCCCTTTGCCTTCTATTACTATTTCCTTTACAACCTAAAACTAGTCTAGTACATTTTAGCTAATAAGCCACTGGGTAACCGCCTTAAGACCTTTTTATGTTAAGAGTAGTATATTATAGTTCTCTATGCCAGCTACTAAGAGTATTACTTCTTAGTTGGTGCGTAAGGGGCATAATAGTATTATATATTTTGGTGTCTGTCTTGGCCAGCTATATTTATATCTTAGGCTACCTACCAGAACACCTACCTAGTAGAGCCAGTTTTTTAGTCCTATTATTCCTATTCTTAGGAGTGTTACTATTATATTTTCTGCCTTTGTTAGGCCTTCTTAGAGCCTTTAGGTATTTACCCCCTATAGCATTAACTATGCTACAGCCTGGGTTCCTCTTGCTTAAGACAGCCTCTATACCTTTAACTCCCATACGCCTCTCCAGTGTTAGTCCAACTAGTATTATATTATAGTAAATAGTTTCCCAGTACTCTTTTATACTCTACTTTAGCTCCTTTCTCTCTCTTACTATTATCTTTACTAGTCTCTTATACGTCTCCCTTCCTCCTCTATATAGGCCTGGGCCCTAATATAGCACTATTCTTCTTCTACTTTTTCCACCTATTTCTCTAATATATCTTCCCTACTTTGGGGTTGTTAGTTAGCTCTCCTATAGGGCACCCTAGGGTCCCTCTATAGTTTGTTTAGGCGTAACTTAATGTACTTTATAACACTAGAGTTGCGCTTTTTTTATACCCTTTATATTATAGCGGCTTTAATATATAATTATAGGGGGGGATATTAGCTTCCTTCTTAAGCAGTGCTGTGGCCGTTTACTTATACCCGCCTGTTATGCTCTAGAGGTAAGCTATTTAGACCTTTTAGAGTAGTTTAAGGAGTGCTTTAAAGGGGCCTTTCTTAGTTTCTCCTATAGCCTAAACACTAGAACTATATGTTATAGTTAGCCGGACAACTGCTATATATAGTAGGCGTAACCTCTAAAAGCATGGGCCCTACGTAAAATTAACGATTCTGGACATTATAATATACTGCGCTTGGCCCTTATGGGCCGCTTATAATATATATACGCTCCACCAGAGCTTACTATCTACCCATACTCCTAGTACCCTTAGGCCTTAAACTGGTTAGCTCCTAAAGCCTTAGATATAGATTATATGCTAGAGATCTATAGATTAGTTGCATTTTTTTATAAAATAGATTAGCTGGTATTTTTCTAGTAAGAATTAGACTCCGTGTTATCTTGCCCATTCTATATAGGTATTATAGGCTTTCTCTAGTGTTCTATAGTTCTCTGCGGCTATTGGCCCATATATAATTAGGTTTATATTGTTGATAAAGCCTATCCCCTGGGTCGCCCCTTCCTTAAAGGACTTAAGTAGGTTGATTATAAAGAAAAGGAAGAGTATAGGCAAGAAGGGTGATTCTTATAGTATTTCTGTTGCAACTATAATAGGGGGGCTCTGGTATCCACTAAAGACTAGTAATATTTCTTTCTGGCCTATAAACCCTTAAATAAATTATATAATCTATTCTGGGAAGCCCTTTACCTTAAGGATATATAGGAGGCGCTTATAGGGTATGTTATTATAGGCACCACTAATATCTAGGCTAAGTATTAATACTACAAAGTCCCTTTATATCGCCTATGCAGATTTAATGGTGGCGGTAAGTAACGTAAGTGCTAATAGTGTTGAGCGGTTCTTTCTTGCCCCTATTTAACTTTGTGATAGTAGGGCGTGTTCCTTAGCTGTGTCTACTATGTGGTCTGCTATTACCCTTTCTAGGATCTTGCTAAGGGTGTTTTTTAAGGCAATAGGGCGGTAGCTTCCTGGGATTAAGTAGTCTACTTTGCCTTCTTTTTATAGAATAACCGTCATTATAGACCTTCTAAGTTATGGGTAGTAGCCTATAGCAAAGCATGCTCTAGCTACATCTATAAGCTAAGGTGCTATAAGTGGTCTATAGGTCTTTAAGGCCTCGTTTAGTATCCCATCTAGTCCTAGTGCTATATTATTTAAAAGGCAGCTAATAGTTCTAGCCATTTCCTCTGTTGTCATATTGCTGTTGACCTATAGGCGAGTTACTAGTGTTTTACCTATAATGTTACTAAGGTCTGCTAGAGCTGGTTAGAGAAAGAATCTTTTTATAAGGATCTTTGCCTTCTTATTGTTATTATTAGTAGCCTATAACTCCCCTGCTCTTTATAGGGGTAGTAGATATAGGTCTTCTACTAGGCGCCCTACCTTTTTCTTTACCCATTTTGCTATGGCCTAAAGGCCCTTATTATGGGGGAGGCTTAGGTTAAAAGTGTACTTATTTATAAACCGTCTCCAGTTATTCCTTACTTCTTTTTTTAGGGTGTTCTTTAACTAGTTTTTTGTGTCTTTGTATTATCTCTTATCTTTAGGGTTATAGCTACTTATATATTTCCTTCTTACTTATTATTAGCTGGTAATAAGAACCGCGTATTATACGGACTATATATATTACGCATAGGGGCCTAGTTATAAGACCGGGCAGTACTTTTCTAGCCTATTTTTAATTACTGCCTAGATCCTTTTTAGTCTTTAGTTAATTTCCTTAGGGGTAGCTAATAAGCCTTGCTTATTTAGTATTAGGTGAATTTCTTCTAGGTCTTAAAGTTATTATTTAACTGTACTAAGGAAGCTGTCTGTCTTAAGTTTTCTTATTGTGTATCTTTTACTATTTAGTTGCGCCTTAATATCCAGGTCTAGCTATATTTGGATAGGGATATAGTCTAAGGCGAGTGCCTATTCTTCTTTGGGGTTACACCTTTTAAGTCTCTAGTATAGGCCTTTATCTAAAAATATAAGGTTAATTGTACTTCTGGTAGTGCCTTATTGCCATATAATTGCTCCTAAGGGGGTAGCCAGTTTAAGGCCCCAGATGTCTATAGCTCTTAGTAGGCACTCTACCTGTCGTTTAGCAGCAATATAGATACCCCCCCACCGCGGGTGGTAGAGGTTTATATCTCCTAATAGGATAAACTCCGTGCCTTTGGTTTCTAGTAAGCTTATTACTAATATAATATTCTCTATTTATGGGACCCCTTTAACCCTAGGGTTATATATATTAATAATTTATACTAGACCCCTATATGTCTGGATTATTATAACTGTAATGTTTAGGTTGGCTGCCTGCTATAGCCATAAGGATAGGCTAATAGCCTTGCTGATTATAAAGCATACGCGTGTAGCTGCTTTTGGTTTGTGTAAGAGCTAGAATCCTTAGGGGCAGTATGTTAATTATATATAGGTATTGTAATATGGTTCTTATATGGCAAGGATATAATATTTCTCTAGATCTAGACTGTCTAGTAGGGGCCTTACAAGACGGTAGTTTGTATTGCCGCAGTTATACTATATAATGGATAGGTGGCAGACCCCCAGCGAGGGTTCTTTACTTCTTCTATTTCCACTTTCTCTAGGATTTTTAGAACTTCTATTTCTTGTATTTATACCCTAGTTGCTACTTATTTTATATAGAGCTTTCTATTCCCATATCTTGTGTTCCTACTAGCGCTTCTATATCTGAATCTGTTATTATCTCCGGTTCTTCCCCTAATCTCACTGGTTGGCTATATGCCCTTTATAGGTTGGCTACAAATGTTATATTTACTGCGTTAAGTCTAATTCTTAATTGTCCTGGTCTTAAGCTTGCTATAGCTGTCTATGGGGGCCTTCCTACGGGGCGTCCTCTTCCTTGTGTCCCCTGTGGCCCTTATATCCCTGTTTGGTTTAGTAATATTGCGCGGTATTGCTTCTGGCCTGTTAAGGCTTGGGATAGCTAGCCTAGCCCCCTAGTGTTAAAGGTAGGGAATGCTAGGAAGGCACCTGCGTCCCCCTAGCTTATCGCCTGTTATTTCTACTTATATAACCTAGCGTGCAGTTACTCCCGCAGTTGTTAAGCCCTTACCTTCTATCTCCTGTATTTAATGCAGTCTTCTCTCTCCTACACCTTATGTGTGCTTTAGTGGTAGTTTACGCATTTTATTTAGTCTTAATTTAAGCAGTGTTTTATATTATAGGGGCCTGCACAGTAGCCGCAGCACACCTGTACTGCGTATATGGATTAGGTATGCCCCCATTATACGCAGCAATAGTACTATTCTAGGTATAGTCTATAGTTATAGAGCCTTGTGTTGTATATAAGGCCATTTATAATTATTCCTTTTTAGATAAGGAGTTTTTGCATTCCTAGTGTAAGTGTACTAATAATAAGGGAGCTATGCGTTTAACCAGCGTCTCCCTGGTAAGTCTTTAGCAACCCTTATATCCTCTTATTGTTTTTATTATTTGCTTAGTTTACATTTTTCTATTAAAGCTATTGGATTTAGGTAATTTTAAGTCCTAGTATAAGGCGTTCTGTTTATCTTACTATCTTCTATATAATTGCTGTGTTATCTACCTAGTGTCCCTTTTCTACCCTAAGGCTTAAGGGAACCGCTAGGACTTTAACTAGGTAATCCTTACGGAGTACTTTTATGCCAATACGTTCTCCTAGCCTGTCCCCTGCCCTTATAGCTTATTCCTTTAACTATTAGTCCTTTAGGGTAACTCTAATATCTCCGCCTCTAAGGTGTTAGACTATAATAGCGTTATGGACCTCTTTATGGATTTCTATAAGGACTTTTGTTTCTAACTGTCCCCTAAGCCCCTCTACTTTTTTTGTGTTTAGTTATATTATAATTATATACCTAGTTATTGTCTTAAGGGGGGTGGGTTCCCTATACTATAGAAGTGCAGCTATAGCGGCCTAGGTATGGTTTGCCGGTAAAGGGGGGTTTTATTTATTTTTAATTTTGTTTAGCCGTTGGAGGATTTAATTAAGGGTTTGCTAAAGGGGCACCTAAGGTTTGCTGGACTGGCGGAGCTATTCTGCTAGCTGCGTTAGTTTATTATAGCTAATGGTTACTCCCCCATAATTCTGGATACTAGACGCGTCTAATAGGCTTTATATTTTATTAGATGCCTTCTTAATGGAGGTATTTCCGCTTTATGGTGTAGTATTTGCCTGTCTTTATTATGGAGGGCTATTGCTAGGCGTGGTTCTGGCGGACGCACGCGAGTGCAAACCACCGTCGTTCGACGTGTGCCTCCCCTACAATGCATGCGTCTCAGGGGGATTCTCTAGGTGTTTTTAGGGATCTTTTGGTTGGCTTTAGTCTTTTGGGCTGAGTGCAGCAAGAGCTCCTTTTGGTCTGCAACTATTAATTAATAGCTAATAGAATATAAATGTAAGAATAATATATGGATAATTAATATAGTAAAAGCAATTTAAATAGGAAAACGACAGTATATGGATATTATACTTACTAAATGCAAAATTTAAAATAATTAATTATACTATTAACAGAAGATGGTAGTCCTAAATTCCAAACCTTTACAATTTAATATACTCAAATTTATATACAACTCCCCTATAGTAGGACATCCTGGCCATATAAAGACTTATAAAATCGTTTAATAAGCATACTACTAGCCTATAATGCACGACTATATATAAAAATACGTTTAAGTATACAGGATATGCGTATGTGAAAAGACCTCCCATATAAAGAAGTAAGAAGTATTTTAACCGCTACTAATCCTAATGTAAAGATAGCGCAACATCTTAATTAACTTTATATGTAGAAATAAAATCTCTAAAGCAAAAGCAGCCTTCTATTTAATTAGAAGACTAGGCAATACACAAAGAGGTCTATCCCTACAAGCCCTTCGACAGCTCTATATAGCCTGCGTTACTACTATAGCAGACTACGGAGTACAATGCTGGTGGAAAAGCAAATCTAGAGACTACCTACTAGCTAGGTACCAATCTCTACAAAATGAGGCCCTAAAACTGGTTTTAGGAGCGTTTAGAGGATCTCTAAGCCAAGCTCTTAAGATTGAGGCCTCTACTCCTCCTCCTAGAATTAGATTTGAAAAGCTTTGCAATAATTACGTATTAAGAATCCTAAAATTCAAGGAAAATCACGCAATTAAGAAGGTCTATATAGAAGAGGTTAATAAAGATAGGGACGAACTAGCAGCTAGTTCTAGCTCTAATTCTAGCCCTAAAAACTCTACTATAAGGCACCTCTTACAGCCAAAAACACAGCTACTATCTCTAACCTCTAGAGTTCAGAAGCTAATCCAAAATTAGAACATTAAGAGAGTCTCTCTAGACTGGCAAAAACCGTGGTCTCCTCCTATTCCCGCTTCCTTTTCTATCTCTAAGGGTAGTAAAGAAGAAGCTGCACAAGAACATCTAAGACTAGTAGAAAATCTATAAGAATCTCTAGAGTGGGACCTAGTTGATATATACTATACAGATGGCTCTAAAGATAGTAAATCAAATGCAGCAGCCGTATGTAAAATAGGAGAGAGAAATAGGATTAAATATGCAACAAACTGGAATCTAGAGCCCTATATGGAAATTATGGACGCAGAGCTTTACGCAGTCTATAGGGCCCTAGAACACTTAAAAAAACTAAAGACTAGAAGAGAAACAGGTTTATATCTTTATAGATAGCTAAGCGGCTATTAAGAGATTACAACTTAATTCTCTTACAGGAGGGCAAGAACTAGTCTTTAAAATTACGCAAAGCTGCTCCTATCTAGCTAGTAAGAATATCTCTATTAACTTCTATTGGGTCCCTAGCCACCTAGGAATTTATGGAAATAAAATAGCAGATAAACTAGCTAAAAAGGGCCTCTCCAGAAGAAAAATACAATCTTCTTATACTTCTCTAGCCTACCTAGGGAAACGAGCAAGAGAAAGGATACTAGAACAGTGGAAAAACAATTGGCAACAGAATAAAAGCAAAGGAAAACACTATACTAGAATCTGCAAAGGAAACTACCCTTTCTCTTTTAAAGCCCCTAAGGATAAATATCCTAAATGGCTACAATCAGCTTTCTTTCAACTAAAACTAGGAAAAGGCTTCTTTAAATCCTTCTCTAAAACAATAGGAAAGGATAAAGAAGGTAGATGCTTTAGGGACTGTACCGCAGTACAAACCCCTACGCACCTCTTACTAGAATGCAGACTATATTGGGAAGATAGAAAGGAAATGCAAAGACAAATAGGCTCTTCTCCCTCCTTAGAGAAGCTTTTTTGCACAAAGAAAGGAAGAAGGGCGTTTTTTCTATTTTTAAGTAGGACAAAAATAGCTACTGGAAAGTGGCTAAGAGCAGAAGGATCCCTAGAAGGAGGTAACTCCTACTAAAGTCCTAGTAGATAGACCATAGAAAGCAAAAGGACAGAAATAAACTATAAAAAGGACAGGGACAGGCGTTAGGACTATTGATTTTATTCTATTTCTACTATTTTCTTATCGTTTTCTCACTACCTAATAGTTGTTAGCAACCTAGTATCTTACTAGGAAGCTGTAAATCCCTAGTTTAGAGATTTATAAACTATTAGGACATAGCTACTAGTACATGTTAAGCTGCCTAGAAAGGATTCATGTATATAGAACTATAGCGCCATAGCCTAGAGGCTGCATGCGCAGTATTGTACGTAGTATAATACAATGGATATTAAAAAAAAAATAATGGCAACGGCTCATACTTTATTAACTTAATTAATAATATGCGATGGAAAACACAATCTAAACAATTTAAACTTCTTGTTAAGTGGAAAGGATATAAAATATAAACCTAAGAAACCTATAAACAGATTAAGGCCAACGCGCCTTCCTTAGTAAAAGAGTTCTATAAGGACCATCCTTTACGGCCTACTCTAGCTAGATAGACATAATATAAAGGCAAATAACTGCTACCTAATATAAAGACACAAAACATAATAGCAGGAAACTTAAAATTAAAAAGAACTTAAAATATATTATAACGCTTATAACGTAATAAGTTATAAATTCTTAACTAAATTGAATTATTTTGGACCTTTGGCTAAAAGGGGGGGTACTATAACAGGACTAGCCCAGTTATAGTAGGAATATCTTGGTAAAACACTTAACAGATAACTGTATAAAACTGTTTATAATTATCTGCAACTATTTACAACTGTCTATAACTGTCTGCAATTATCCACCGTAATCTACTATTTTCCACTAAATTCCGCTAACTTAATTAAATTCCACTAAATTCCACTAATATAATGGAATTTAATTAAAACTTATTAAAATCCACATGGGCTTATGCCCACGCATCTACTGCCAAGATCCTAAATATTTAGTTATAAGTTTCCTATGTTCCTTTCTCTTCTTTACGCAACGTCTTATACTCTATAAGAGCTATATACCCATAGATTTAGATAGAATTTATATTGTTCCTTTAAATCTTCCCCAAAGCCTCTTCGCGCCCTTACAGTTTTAGGGAGTCTATAGAGTTTCTATATATAATTTAGGAACAGTTAGATAATGGTAGACGTTAATATATTAGGGTAGGCAGTTAAGTGTTTTATCTTAGATAGTTAGTCTATAACTACTATAATGTTTATATAGCCTTTATTTATAATGGGCTTAATAATAAAGTTAATTAAGATATTTTTCTATTTTTAGTTTAGAATAGGCAGTAGCTTTAAAAGGCTATTATATATCTTATATAAAGCTTTAGCTTATTAGCAGATACAGTAGCTAAAGACATACCTTTATATTATATTATATTATATATATTCGGCTAATAATATTCTTATTAGAGCAGTTCTAGGGTTTTTTCTTAGCCTAGGTAGCCGACTACTAGTAGGTTATATACATGTTTAAGAAGCTTAGGCTTAAGTTCGTTATAGTTAAGTATAACTAGGCGGTTCCTATAGTATAAGCAGTCTTTATAAGTTTTATATTTACTTAAAGAAATCCTTTTAAAGCGTCTAATGCTACCTTAAATTAGCTTAATCATCTCTTAAATAAACTTATTATTTAGATATTTATTAACTATTAACTATTTAATTAATTAATTAGTTATTTTAAGGACGTGTATTATAACGTCTTTAATAAGAGGGTTAAATAGCTTAGGGCGAAGTAGGGTTTAATTACAGTAGGTGTACGCTTCTTTTTATACTGGCATATCTTATAAACATTAGGTTAGGGTATTAGGTTTTTAACCTTAAACACCTAGGTAGTATATAATTAAGAATTAGAAATAAGACAGATATTTTAACCAGTAAGCTTAATAATAACTTAGCTATTTTATGGTTATAAAGTACTATAAATTCTTATAGTTGCTAAGGACCTTAATTAGAAATCTGACACCTTCTAGTTTAGGTCGTCATTATTTAAAATATCTAATAATGGCTAATAATTCCTTATTATAGATCTTGTAGTTATATTTAGCTAAACTTAATTATTTTAAAAAGTATACTATAGGGTATAGTACTCCTTTCTTATTATACTAGGATAAAATGCCTCTAGTAATATAGTTAGATAAGTTAGCTTCTATAATGCTTATTTAGTTTAGGTTAAAGTATTAAAGTATAGGTACAGTAGTAAATATAACTTTTAGATAGGCAAAGGCCTTTTTATACCCCCTATTAAAGATAAAGGCTTAATTTTTTTAGGTTAGAGCTATAAGGAGTAAAACTAGGGTGGAGAAGTTATTAATAAATTATTAGTAGAAGTTAGCAAATTCTATAAAGGCTCTTACGTCCTTAACGTTCTTAGGTTCTCACTAGTTTATAATTACTTTAATTCTCTTTAGATCCATTTATATGCTATTTATAGAAATAATAAGTCTAAAGTATAGAACTTCTGTTTTATAGAACTTGTATTTATTTATATCTGTTCGTACTAACTTAATAGCACGAGTGAGTCGTATCCACGGGCACGAAATACATGTAGTATTGTATACTTGTTTGGATGGTAACTGTCGATTATATAAAGCAGACTACGTGGTCTATATACTAATGCGTCCTCCCCCTAATTAGTTAGTGCTTTATAAGTGCACCAGACGCGTAAGCGAGTGGTTAGTGCACCGAACGCGTAAACGCGTACCTAGCGTACCGAACGCGTAGGCACGCGGTTGGTACGATAGGTGCTGTAATTATACACTAGCGGTACTTAAAAAATGAAACCACTTATATACAGCCTCCGTAATTGCTTTAATAGAACCATAAAATATAAAAGAAAATATATAGGAAATCTCCCCTAAGGTGCCGTCTAGGCTGCCTTCTAAACGGTGCCCTAAGCTGGCCGTAAGTTCTGCTTATGGTCCGTAGAATAAACCGTACGGCCTTTTAACGGGTAGTAGACGAGCTATAAGTTAGATTATAAGGGCCGCTAAGGCGCTAGTGCTAAGCGAGCTAATGGCGATTTTCTATCCCGGGGATAGAAAATCGTGATTGGTCAATTTAACTACCCTATAAAATTTGGTGGGTTACGTAAGTCCACTAAGTTCCACTATAGCTTTCCACCGTTTTCCACCTGTACCGTATAATAAGCCGTACGGCCTTCCAACGGGCCGTAGATGTACTGTAGGTGCTCCGTTAGTCCTATTCTACCCATTCTGTAACTTCTAGGTTAAGCTTATATGTGTTAATTAGGGTTTTAAGAGCTTAATATAGCTTTGCCTTAGTTATAGCGTCTACTAGGTTGTCTCCGCTGCTAATCTATTTAACCTCTGTAATCTCGCGCCGTTCGTAGGCCTGACGTAAGCACATAAGGTTAACCATAAGCCTCTTCTCTTATATTGTACCTAGTTTGACTAGGCAGTTATAGAGGGACTTTAAATTGGTGTATAGAACTAGGGGTAACTGCTCTAGTTATAGAATCTTCTAGACCGTTAATTTGATTGCGGCTGCTATATTAAAGCTATAGGCTAGTGCATATAGCTTAAAAGCTAGTATACTATAGGTTACTCATTTGCACTTAATTAAAGACCAGTATAGTATATTTGCGTCCTAATTACGGTCCGTAAGTACAATTATAAAGCCGATTTATAATAATAGGTCTTTATTATTAGCAAAGGAGGCATTTATAAATGCTATTATACTAAGGGAATTTAGGTCTAGTGGTATAAAAGTAAGTCCTCTTATTATGTTATTAATTTGCCATTAAATGCGCTTATTAAGCTGCTTAATATTTTCTTCTTGTGGATCTACTGCCTGGGCCGTAAAGGACAAGTTATAGGCAGATTCGGGTTGGCAGATTGTGGCTATATAGGCGCCTCTTACACGCTATGCAGCGTATTGGTCCTTTATATTTACGGTCTTATAGGTCTCTCCGCGGGAACTAGTAAGGTCCGTAGGCTTTGCTATAATAGGCTTTAGGTTTTAGGCTTGGCGTTCTTAAGTTAGCTTAATTAGGTTGCCCTTTTGTGTAATTAGGCCTCTATTAAACTTAATTGGATTCTGCTTAGTTAACTACTCTTACAGCTTTGCTAAGAACTTGGCCTTTTATAGTTTAGTTTCTTTAGCGTCTGCAAAGGTCTGGTCTGCTAGGAATAGGGTATTATCTATTTAGAGTCCAACAATACCGAGGCCGTTTAATAGGCTGTATAGGAGGCAGGGGTTATAGGTTGACTATTCTATTTTAAGTTTACTAACGTGGTGCTAGTGGTATGTCTTAAACTAATGGTTTCCGGCTTCTGGTACTCCGTATAGAGGTTTTATAACCCGTAGAATTGTTCCTGGTTGTAGGTTAAGCTTAGGGGGTGGCCGTATAAAGATGTCCCTACTTAGGTAGGTATTAGACTGTATATAGGCTTATAAGATGTCCCGTAGGTAAAGAGCTATGGGTTTGCTTTGCTGTAGTCCAGGCGTAAGTGCAAGTATAATCCGTTAGCTGACTTGTTAAATTATAGGCGATTGTATAAGGACTAAGTCCTTCCCTTAGTTATTATAAGCTTGTATAATAAGCCTTAATTTTTTAAAAGCTTTGTTAGTACCCAGGTGCTTAATTTCGTTAATAAAGCGTAAGTTAAATATATGGACGCCTTATAGAACATCTTTCTCCGTTATAACCGCAAAGACGCCCTTTTTAAGTAGTCCGTTAATCTCTTTACGTTGTAAGTCCGTAAAGGGGGTTTCCTGTACTAGAACTAATATATCCATAGGCGAAGATTACCTTGCGGATATTCCTGCGGAGGTTAGGTAAGTCTCTATTATAGTATTCTTAGTTATAGGGTGCTTTTGGGGGCGTCCTTAACCGCGCTTTATGGTAGGTATAGTGGGTTTAGTAGGTTTCTAGAGGACTTCTAGGGTAGGCAAGGGTGCTTCTAGCTTGTTTAATTTGGCGGTCGCTTCTAGTTTGTCTAGTTTGGTGGTTACCTCTAGTTCGTCTAGCTCGACGTCATAGGTGTCTTCGGGCCGAAAGTAGGGTTTTACGGATATGCTCCTAAAGTTGGTTGGGCTGCTAGGAAGTTATATATAGCACGTCTCATTTTCTACAGCCAGTAAGTGGTAGGGTCTAGTCCACTTGCCGCTTTCACGCTATATAAGGACTTTAGAGTTAAGCGGGAGGTCGTATACTAGGGTCGTATTGGGTCCGTTATAGTAGTGTAGGGCGTTATTAACAGCTTATTTGGCCTATAGTTTGACTATCTCGGCCATCGCCTTCTGTATTGCAGCTGCTTATTCTGTAATAGACAGGGCAGGAGGATCTAGGTTACTTATCCTTAGGTAGGCTCCGTAAACTAAGAGGGTAGGTACTAGTCCACCTAGGCCAGTAGTGTTATTAACGGCTTTTATGGCCATCTATAGAGCCAGTTCCTTTTAAATGTCCTTGCACTCGTCTATAATAATCTAGTAAGCTCTCTATAGGGCTAGGTAAGCTCGCTTAATAAGCCTAATAGACCAATGCGCCTTAACTAGAACGGCTTTTGTTAATATAGCCATGGCCGTAGTATACTACTGGAATTCCTTGCTAATAAAGTTCCTACTGGTGTTGTGGGTGATATACTTAGGAGGTCTAATGTATGTGTTAATCCAGCAGGTCCGTAAAATATCCCAAGTATGCTTTATGGATATATTTTGCAACTAACAGGCAGCTTAATAGCGGGTTGCCTCGTTAATTATATATAATACTAGGCTGCTATTAATGTATATAATATCTATGTATACTAAATGGTTAAAGTCAAGATCCTTATAAAGGGTGAACTTAAATCGGCCTAGGGAACGTCCGTATTTCTAGCAGTAGGAGTAGTATTTAGTTAGGTAATTAACTGCCTTTCTATTAACATCGTTGTGTCCAGAGCGTTCAAGGACTCTATATAGCTTTTCGGCTAACGGGTGGCCAAAACGATAATGTAAACAGTGGATCTCCGTACTGGTAAGGTAGCATAGGTTATAGTCGAAAGATTCCTAAATATAGGTCCATAAAGTCTCTCCCTATATAAGGAACAGGTGTCTAAATCGTCGTGTAATTAGTAGGGTAATATACTTACTTCCTAAGGCAGTTGCGGGGCCAATTAAGTTATCTGTAATATTATTGTAGTAAACCTATAACCTATCTATGTCCGCAAGGCAAAGTAAGAAAGGGGTGTCTGCTTTTACTATATAGAAGTTGACTAGGCTAATTAGGGTCTTAACTGCAACTAATCTAATTAATGTAGTTAAGCCAATGCCGAATTGGACGTTTACGGCCCCAGTTTACATAGTGTTAATATCCGTATTATTATTTGCGGTGGTCCTATATGCAAGGTATTATCCGTAACCTATAGTAGACTTCTTAGAGGCGCCTATATTAATCATAACACCGTAGAATTCCTTAGGGGTATAGCGTTCTGTGGTAATATATACAAATAGGTCCTGCTCGTAATCTATAACGTCCGTAATGGGGGTACTTACGGAATGGTTTTCGGGCGCAACTAAGTGTATAAAGGAACAGTCAGCTAATACGGTCGTGATATTAAAGGCTTAGCTATCCGTAAAAGGTCCGAAAGTAGTTAGGAATATTTCTAAGGTCTCTTATTCCTAAGCATCTAAGTTAAAGTTAATTATAAGGGCTTCTATTAACTTATTAGGGGGCTCTTCTACTTCCTCTCCTTTGTATTCCAAAATAAACTAGCTAATATGGCTATTAAGTCTCTTCCTAGACTTATTATATTCTTCCTAGGTATGCCTTATAGACTAACATCCTTCCTTACTACACACGAAGCACTTCTAGCTGGTTTGTCTGCGGGGGTATATTTTCGTACGGGGGTTGCTGTGGGGGTTACGGGTAGGACTTAGTCGGTACGGGTGCTACTAGCAGTAGCGGCGGTCTGTAAAGTAGACGTCTAAGTCTGTTTACGGATATTAAATATCCGTAATAAAGGCTTACGTGCTGCCTGGTGGGTTTAAGACTTCGTACGTTACAATAGAGAAGTGTAGATTATTAATAAGGCCAGCTAAGGTATCTGTAGGCTTATAGTAGGCATATTTGCAGGGCTCTACTTCCTAGCAGGCCGTAATAAGTTTATTATGCAGAAAGTCGTCTATTCGAAGCTTAGCGTCAAGGCCGTGCTATAGGTGCCGGAGGTCTTTAATAAGAATTTGCAGGCACTCTATAGTCAATTTTTTAGTGTTCTTGTCGATTACGGTCCGTAGCTTGGTTGTATTCCATTAGGTAAGGATATCACGCTTATATTCCGGTCCTTTAAAGTAGTTACGGGTAGCTTTGCATAGCTTGTTAAAGGGAACACCAAGGGGGTTACTCTTAAGGTTGGTATAATAGTGGTTAAGTGCTAGGCCGCGCAGTATAGTAGAGTAGGCTTGGCTAAACTTCTATTTAGGAATATCAGCCTTCTAATAGAGGTCCGTAAAGATAGTTAGTTTAAAGTTAAAGTTATCATTTTCACCGCTATACTTAGATTTGTCGGTGTAGAGCTTAGCTAGGTTGGCTAGCTCCTTGCCGTAGGTCTTTACTTAGGTGCGTTGTGGATCTGTAACTTACGGATCTATGGCTTGCGGATATATAGCTTGCGGATATGTGGTTTATAGATATATAGCTTGCGGATCTATAACTTGGGTAGGTTACGGATCTATAGCTTTATTAACGGAAGGGTTTTGGTCCGTATTTTAGTTTACGGGGGTATTACGGTCCGTAACTTGGGTACTAGGTGTGCTTTGGCCCGTAAAATTAATTCCAAAATCGCTTAGGTTTATAGGACGAATTTGGTTAAGTAGGTTAGGTATAAGGCCAGCGATGCTATTAAGTTTAGGAGAAGTAGAGAGATTATTTATAGCTTTAACCTAGTCTAGGATTTTCTCTTTAGTCCATTCCGTTTGGTCCTCCTCCTGTATTGTGTTGTATAAGGACCGTGCAACAGTAACTCGTTTATCCTTTTTAACCCATACACCTTAGTAACGTAAAAGGGTTCGTAGGTTACGGATAGCAGTAGGGTTATAAGCCTTAAGAATAGCTTCCGTAAAGTCCATAAAGTCTTCCTTATATTGCTCCTATAGGTCGTCGTTTAGAAGCTTATAGTGTCCATATTCAAGAATTTTAAAATTAATGTAGTCGTTAACGTCATCCGTAGACATAAGGTTGACTCCTTAGCTCCACTTCTTTTAACCTTCGCTGATTTGCTTGCTTGTATCTGCCATATTGTATAGCGTTGTATGTCTATATAAGCTGTGGCGGGTCGTAGTAGCTTATAGCGGGTGAGGGAGGTCTTATAACGGTCCGTAAAATCGATTAGCGGGTCCGTAACAGTTTAAGGGGTCTTATAGTGGTCCATAAAGGTGATTAACGGGTCCGTAACGGTTCGTAGAAGGGTAGGGGTCTCCGTAAGGGGTCCGAAAAGAGGTTGGGGGTATTAAGGGAGGGTATAGTAGGAATAGGGGTTTAAGGTTCAAAGAGGGTTAAGGATAGGGGGTTCCGTAAAGGTCTATATTCGCGTCTATAACTTCTGGTAAACTGTACTAAGACTTAAATAAGTATACAGAGTTGGTAATAGTCCGTAATCCCCGACTTCCGACCTTCCAGCAGGTCGTACTAGGAGTCTAAACGGGTGGTCGCTGTCGTATATATCGCTCAGTAGGAGGTGTCGAGTAATTGCTAATCTATGCGCGCTCACTAATTAGTGTTCGTACTAACTTAATAGCACGAGTAAGTCGTATCCACGGGCACGAAATACATGTAGTATTATATGCTTGTTTGGATGGTGACTGTCGATTATATAAAGCAGACTACGTGGTCTATATACTGATGCGTCCTCCCCCTAATTAGTCAGTGCTTCATAAGTGCACCAGACGCGTAAGCGAGTGGTTGGTGCACTGAACGCGTAAACGCGTACCTGGCGTACCGAACGCGTAGGCACGCGGTTAGTACGATAGGTGCTGTAATTATACAATATCTAATTATAGGCTAGCTCTATGTAGGGCTTTTAGAATAAAGTTAATGTGTTTCTTATATTTAGCTAGGTTATTACTATATACTAAAATATTATTAATATAAGCAGTATAGAAAACATCTAGGTAAGGCTATAGAGTATTATTTATAAAGTATTAAAATAAACTTGGAGCATTTACGAGGCCAAACAGCGTTACTAAGTATTTAAATAGTCTATATTTAGTACAGAATATAGTAAGCTATTTATCTCGTTTTGTAATATAGAGACAGTTAAATATATAGATAAGGTTGAGTTTTGTATAGTAGTAAGCCCTACTTAAATTAGTTTAATGTCTCTTAAATTAATAGGAGTGGGTACTAATTTTTAATAGTAATAGCTTTAAGGGCTTAGTAGTTTATATAAAAGCGCAGACCGCCCTAGGTTTCTTAACGGGGATTATGGATATAGCTATAGGCGAAGAGCTTGCTCTAATAAATCCTTTACTAAGGTATTTGTCTAAGTACTTCCGCAGTATTTAAAGTTTATTTTAGAATATTCTATATATGGGTCTAAATCCTAGCTATTTTCCTTCTTTAAGTATAATCTTATAGTTATATAGTTGGTACTCTACTAATTTATTAGCTTCCTTTTATAAAAATACTTTTAGATACTTATAGTGGCATACTAGTACTTTTATAGCATGGTTAGTATACTTTTTTAGTACTAGCGCCTTTTTAATATTGGCTATTAAAATAGCAAAGATTATATATTTAGGTTTTCTAACAAGTTATACTAATAGGGTAGCTCCAATTATATAGATATCTAAGATATTAAGCGAGCTTAGGTTATCCTTAGTTTCTTATATAGTTTCTTATTTGGTTTTAGGTTTAATATTAAGTATAGAGTTAGTATTAGATTTGGGTTCTTTAAGTATCTTTTTTATAGCAGAATACTAGTTCTTCTGGTACTTTTATATATTAAGCTTAAGCTTCTACTTAGTTTAGGGTATAGTAGTTAAAATCGGTTTATATAGTCTGGTATAATTTTTAGGTTCTTAGTAGACGTTAGTAGAAATCTTATATTAGTGAAATTTAGTAGAATTCTTAGGTTAGTAAAATTAGGTAGACTTTTTAGGTATAGGATAAATATTAGTGGAAATTTTAGACTAGTGAATCCTGGTAGATTTTTTAAATTTTAATTTAGGGTCTAAGTAGCGAGTTATAAGGCACTTCTACTTATAATAGGAGGCGGTAAATAGAAGGCTAAGGTTATTTTAATTAATAGTTACCTTATATAGCTTTATCTAGGATTATTTAAAAATTACTAGGTAACCTAGGGTAGTTAGTATAAAGAGCTGAATTAGTTCTTTATGGTTTAGGTATTAGAGTCTTAGGGCCGCTATATAAGTAATATAGCCTAAGAGAGCATATTTACTATTAAATCTAAATACGTTAATATGTCGGTTAAGGGGTATTAGGGTAAACCTATTATCTTACGCAAAGATCTTATTAATAAATACTATACCGCTAGCTCCTATATTAATTAGGACTTAAGTATTAGCCTATTAACCTTTTTACTAAAGATAGTAATTAACGGTTATACTATAATCCTAAGAGTTAGGGTTTATAATATCTAATGTATTTAATAAGATCCTATAATATAGCTGTCCTAAAGAGTAACTTAACTCTAAAATATACCTTTTAGTAGTAAGCGGAAAGGGATTCCTATATAATATTAGTTATAACTTTATCCTTATAAGTAGTACTTACTAAATATAGGGCTGGAACTAGGTAAAGATTAGGGATAGTAACTAGAGGATTAATGCAGTAAACGGTTATTAGTATTAGCCGTTTATAAGTTATGTTAGGGCATAGAGACAGAGTAGTATCTTAAGATATAAGCCTTGCTTCTATATTTAAAGTAAAGGCCTAGCTTAATGCGTTATTCTTATTTAGGGAACCCTAGTAGAGCGTATTCTAGGGCCCCTATATTAATATCTATAGCATTAAGGTGCTTAGGCTAAGATAATAACTTAGTAGATACTTATAGGGTTGTTATGTTATATTAAGGAGCGGACTTCGATGTTAGGCGTAGTATATTATTATACTATTTATTAATAATATTTATATAGGTATTAAGCGCTCCTAGCAGGTCTACGCCTATTAGGGAGGTTTTTAGTTTAAGGATTAGGGACTTAATAAGGCTATTAATTAGTGCGGAGTTATTTCAGCCTGTTTCTTTTACGTAATGGTGAAATTTTGAAAAGTATACTAGAAAGCTTTTTGTTTCTTAAGCCATATAGTTTATCTTCCTTTAAATAGTAGCTTAGTGGTTTAGGTTACTATATATAGCTTTAAAAAATATAATCAGACTTTATATTAAGTTTAGTTAAAGAGGTGTAATAAGGTTAGCTGCGTCTTTTTTTAGTCAACTTAGGGCGTAATAGAGTTAGTTAGCTTTAGTTAAGTAGCAGTTAATATTACTAGTTAGTCTATTTTTAAGCTAGCTTAGAAATAATTAGAGTTTTTATTACTTACTAGTAAATATTAGAGGGTTTAGTAGTTGTTTAGATTATTACAGTATAGTAGTTAGTTTAGGGTAAATAGCTACCATAGGTTTAGGACTCTTGTCCCACGTATTTGTCTTTAAAGAAAGCGTTTAGTCTTAGGGCCCTAGTATAGGCATCTTAAGGGTGCGTACTTCTTATTTAGCTTATTATTAAGTTAAAGTGGCTTAGTTTTATATAAGGGCGTTTATAAAGGACTTCTATATCTTTACTAATTATTTTTAAAGTGTGGATATAATGCTGGCGGCTATTATAGGGGGCTTTAAAGTCGTTTTATATTTTAGAAGGTGGTATATAAGGTTAATATAATATAGTATTACGGAGTAAGTATAAGTGTTAATAATATATAGCGAAATAGATATTATTAAGCTATATATATAAACTATATAATAAAGTTAAGACGTTATATAAGGAAAAAAAGCAAGGAAACGGGAAGAAAGGGTATATATTATTAGTTTAGTTGCTTAGTTAATATATATATAAAGTAGAATAGGATTTAAGTAGTGGTCCTAGCAGAACTTAGTAGGATTTAGTAGACATAGCAAAGTATAGCAAAATGCGGCAGATTACCGCTAGATCGCTATAGATTGCCAACAGATTGCTATTAAATTGCCATTTCGCAGTCGGTCTCTTTTTACTGCGTTAGCAGAAACAGGTAGACGTATATAAGGTATTATAGTGGTGTTTTATAACAACTTAATATTATTAATTCTTTTAATAAAGTACTTATCTTTACTATCTACTTTAACTAGTAGGGGAGGGTCCTAGATCTATTTAGGTTAGGCGTTTAATATAGAGGTAGTAGAGTAAAGGACTAATATATAGAATATAGGGTAGATTTTAACTATATTAGGGAGCTTTAATTAGTAGGTATAAGGAGAAATAACCTTTTTAAACTTGTAAGGGCCAGCATTCTTCTAATTAAATTTTTTAGTAGGTTGTTTTATATTTAGATTTCTTATATCTAGCTAGATAAAATCACTAATTTAATAGGCTAGTACTAGGGTTTGTTTCTTATTCGCTATAGCTTTATAAATAGATTAGGCCTATATTATTTCATTAATAGAAAACTATTATAGCTCCTCTATCTTCTTTATAAATTAATTTATTTCTATAACTTATAAGGTATAATAAGTAGGGTAAGAAACATTACTAAAGGGTTTAAAACCTATTTATAGATGCTAGCTATAGTTAGCTAGGAATAGGAAGACCTTTATAGTTTCTAAAACGGAATTATTTTATAGGAAACTTGGTAAATATAAGCTAGTCTATTTAGTTGTTCTTTAAATATACCATTTTATTATAGCATTTATATGTTCTATTTAACTATCCGTTTCTAAGTAATATACCATAAATAATAGCGCTTTAATATAAAGTTAGGTAGTTAGTTCTTTCTAAAATATAGAGATAAACTAGCTATCTTTATTAGAGATAATTATTTTAGGGAGTCCGTAAAGTTTCTATACATAATTTAGGAATAGTTAAGTAACGATAGGTATTAATATATTTGGGTAGACAATTAAGTGTCTTAAATAGTTAGTCTATAACTATTATAATATTTATATAGCCTTTACTTATAGGGAGGTTAACAATAAAGTTAATTAAGATATCCTTTTATCTTTAGTCTAAAATAGGTAGTAGCTTTAAAAGGCCAGTATACGTCTTATATAAAGCTTTAGCTTATTAGTAGGTATAGTAACTAAAGATGTACCTTTATGTCGTATTATATATATTTAGCTAATAGTATTCTTATTAAAGTAGTTTTACAGTTTTTCCTTAGAAATACGGCTGATTAATGTCTTAAAGCCTCTATAAGAGCCTCTTTCCTTAACTGCTCCCCTTTGTTAATTAATTGCCGCCCGTTTTAATACCTGCGGATTAGTTAAATAGAACAATCTTTCTATAAATATAGATATGGAGCTTTACACGGAGTTTATAGATATAGAGCATGCGGATAGAGAGCTTTAATTAGATAGTAGTACGACAGCTTAACCGGACGCCTATATATATAAAGACTTAATTAAATAGCAGATGCGGAGCCTTAACTAATTATACGCCTACATAAAACTTGTAATTAACTATCTATAGATATAAAGCCTTAGGTATATATGCAGTAGAAAATACTTTAAGTTAAGCTAGGGCCTTATTAAATCTTAATTAGTTAAACGTCGTCTCCATATTTAAGTTAAGATAATTAAACTCTTTAACTAGGCTGACTTTCTACCTTAATTAAACAACTGAACAATTAGTTGCAGCATATTATTGCCGACTAATTAGATAGTCTTTGTCTGGCAGTTAAAGCAGGTATATAAATATATACGTAGATACGTACGTAGATACTAGGCCTATATAGCAAATTAGTATATAGCTAGTAGATTGTTAGGAGCATTGCTAGTTAACGTTTTAGAGCTGCCCCTGTTTAATTAGTCAATTACTTAATACTTATAAATGCAACCTTATATAATATAGAGCTATAGATATAGAACCTAATATAAAGCCACGGATAGAGCCAGATATAAAGTCTTAATTAATTAAACAACTAACTAAACAATTTAATTAATCTTGAACTTCTGCTACTTTAATTAACTGCCCTACTGCTGCCGCTACTACTGCCACTATTCTATCCAGTTATTTTGTCCCTACTATTTTAATTAACTACTTCATCTCTACTATTCTATCTTACTGCGCTAGATCTATGCCATTACTAAATCTGCCAGATTTATTATATTGTCTAACTATTCTACTACTTCTCTCTTAACCGCTATACCCTACTGTTTTAATCGCCCCGCCGCCGCCGTTCTGACTAGCCGCCTCTAACTAAGTGCCATTAACTATTCTATCGCTACTACTACTGTTACTACTACTATTCTAACTATTCTAACTACTATTCTTACCGACCGTTCTATTTCACTATTCTAATTATTTTACTACTACTATTTTAACCAACTACTACTAACTAACTGCTACTGATTAACTGTTGTTACTAAAATTTCTGCTACCAAAAGTTCTGTTACTAGATATCCTACTACTTACTAAATATTACTAAGTTTTTCTACCAAATGTTTTACCGCCAACTATTCCATTTTATTTTACCGCGCTAACTATCTACTTTTTTACTATTTCTACTACTGTTACTATTACTACTATTACTGCTATTACTACTATTACTACTAGTAGGTAATAGAAGGACGCTATAGAATGGTTCTATAGGAGGGCTAAGGATAAAATTATCTATATTCTTTTAGGGATATGCTTTCCTTTTTCTATTCTACTTTTACTATACTTTTATTTAGTTATTCTTCTATAGTATAGAATGTTAGAGGACAATATTCTTAGTAGGGGAGGTATATAGTGAGGTAGAATATCCTATGCCTAGTGTTTTAGCATTTTCCTGTATTTATAGAGCCTTTAGCTTCCCCTTTTAGATATTACAACCCTACCAGAATATATTCTTTTCTTTCCTTCTTACTAACTACTTTTTCTAACTAATTATAATTAACTAACCAACTAACTAATAGACTGATGGTACCGTAACTTCCTATCTAAGAGATACCGTACCTTCCCAAATACTAAAGTAGTAAGAAAGATTAACTTTAATTTTTTTAGCTGGTATAACTTTTATTTTACTATTATTACTAATTCTAGGTCCTGGCGTATAAATATAAGTCTATTCGCAAATCCTTCCTATATTAAGAATATGCATTATTATTATTATTATTTATTCATTGCCTAACGTCTAATTTATATCCCTATTAGGCCCACGCGGACTATACCTTATATATATATATGGAGAAAACTCTATAAGAAAACCCCATATTCTATTTCTCTACAATTAGGCCCCGCCTACTTAGCGCCTATAGGTCGCCTATGGGTCGCCTATAGTCCTCTACATTCTTGCTTTCGACCTTACTAGTAACTACTACTGCCGTAGTAAGCCTACGGACGCGCTAGTATTCTAAACTTTGCTCTCCTACCACAGAGCCCCTAAGGGGTACCTATCTACCCCCTTACCTTCCGCTATTTCCTTTATAATCTAGAACTAGTTTAGGACGCTCCAGCTAATAAGCCACTAGGTAATCGCCTTAAGGCCTTTTTATATTAAGAGAATTGTATTATAGTCCTTCGTACTAGCTACTAGGAGTATTACCTCTTAACTAGTACATAGGGTATATACTAGTATTATATACTTTAGTGTTTATCTTAGCTATATTCGTACCTAGGGTTGCCTACTAGGACTCCTATTCTATAGAGCCAGTCTTTTAATCCTATTACCCCTATCTTTAGCAACGTTGCTATTATATTTTCTGCCTTTATTAGCCCTTAGCGGAGTCCTTAGGCATTTACCCTCTATAGTATTAACCATACTATAGCTTGCTTTCTTCTTGCCTATACCTCCTATATAACTCTCTAGCGTTAGTCTATCCAATATTATATTATAGTAGTTAGCTTTCTAGTCTTTTTTTACGCTCTACTTTAGTTTCTTTCTTTTTCTTATCCTTATTCTTGTCCTTACTGGCCTTTTATATATTTTCTTTACTTCTATATATAGGCCTAGGCTTTAGTATGGTGCTATTTTTCCTCTACTTTATTTGCCTGCTTTACTAGTACTTCTTCCCTACTCTAGGGTTGCTAGGGTATCCTTCGGCCCCTAGGGGCCTTTTATAGCCTACTTAGGTATATTTTAGTGTACTTTATAATATTATAGTTGGGCTCTTTTAGTGCTTTCTATATTGTAGTAGCTTAAATATATAGCTATAGGGGGAGAATATTCGTTTCTTTCTCGAGTAGTACTATATCCATTTACTTATGTCCATCTATTACTCTCTAGAGGCAGGCTACTTTAAATTTCTATAGTAGCTTAAAAAGCAATTTAGGGGGGCCCTTTTTGGTTTCTCTGATAGCCTAGATATTAAAGCCATATATTATAGTTAGACGGATAACCGCCGTATATAGTAGTTGTAACCTCTAAAAGTATAGGCCTTATATAAAGTTAACAATCCTAAACATTACGTTAAATTATATTTAGCCCTTATATGCCGCCTACTTTATATATACGCTCTACCGGAGTTTACTATCTACCTATATACTAAGTACCCTTAGCCCTTAAACTAGCTATCTCCTAAGGCCTTAGATATGAATTATATATCAAAGGTCTGCGGATTAGTTGCGTTTCCTTATAAAGTGGATTAGTTAGTATTTCTCTGGTATAAAGCAAGCTCCGTATTGCCTTACCTGTTCTATATAGGTATTATAGGCTTTTTCTAGTGTCCTATGGTTTTTTACGGCAGTTAGTCTATATATAATTAGGTTTGTGTTATTAATAAAGCCTACTCCCTAGGTTATTCCCTCCTTAAAGGGTTTAAGAAGGCTGCCTATAAAAAAAGAAAGAGAATAGGCAAAAGGGGCGATCTTTATAATATTCCTATTACTACCGTAATAGGGGGGCTCTATTACTTACTAAGGACTAGTAAGGGTTTTCTTTAGCTTAGGAAACTCTGTATAAATTATATAGTCTACTTTAAAAGACCCTTTACCTTAAAGGTATAGAGAAGGCGCTTATAGGGTATATTATTATAGGCGCCGCTAATATTAAGGCTAAGCATTAATACTATAAAGTCCTTTTATCGGGTCTATGCAGTTTTTATAGTAGTAGTAAGTGAAGCAGGTGCTAATAGCGTAGGGAGTTTCCTTTGTACTCCTATTTGGTTTTATAGGAGTAGGGCATATTTTTCGGCTATATCTGTTATATGGTCCGCTATTACCTTTTCTAAAATCTTGCTAAGAGTATTTTCTAGCATAATAGGCCAGTAGCTTCCTGGGGTTAAGTAGTCTGCCTTACCTTCCTTACGTAGTATAACCGTTATTATAGTTCTTTTAAGGCGCAAATAGTGTCCAATTATAAAATATACTCTTACTATATCTACTAGCTAGGGGGCTATTAGCTCTTTACGGGTCTTTAGGGCCTTATTTAAAATCCTATTTAGTTTTAGAATATTACTATTAGGGAGGCGTCTAATGGTTTTAGCCATTTCTTCTGTTATTATATTACTTTCGACTTAGAGGCGTATTACTAGCGTTATTTTTATAATGCTACTGAGGTCTGCTAGAGCTAGCTAGGGGGAAAACCTCTGTATAAGGATCTTCGCTTTCTTATCGTTATTATTTATAGTCTATAACTTGCCTATTCTTTATAGGGGTAGTAAGCATAAATATTTTACTATGCGTCCTATCTTTTTTCTTATCTATTTTATTATAGCCTAGAGGCCTTTATTGTAATAAAGTCTCATATAAAATACTACGGTAGACTTATTAATAGGCTAGGTATATAGGCAAACAAGAAGTTAACAACGTAACAATTAGTAGAGTAGTTGCCTAATAGATTAACTCTAATTATATTCTAAGATTTACTACAAAGAGAAGAACTATCTAGGTAGGGACTGTGGTCCTTTAAACACCCAATACTACGCCGAAAAAATATACTAAGTATATTGGTATATTAGTACGTTGGTACGTCCTACGTTCCCATATTCTTATATCCTACGTTTTAAACCTAGTTTCGTAACTAGCTATATAACTTAGTTACCCCTTATCCTATAGCTTAATTAGTTCTAGCCCCTCCTATACTACCTTAACTGTCACGGAGTGAGTACAAGTGATGATAATATGTAGCAAAGTAGATATTATTAAGCTACGTACATGAACTGTGTGATGAAGTCAAGACGTTGCGTAAGGAAAGAAAGTAAGGAAACGGGAAGAAAGGGTATATATCGTTAGTTTGGTTGCTTGGTCGACATGTGCACGGAGCAGAGTAGGATTTGAGTAGCGGTCCTGGCAGAACTTGGCAGGATTCGTTGGACTTGGTAGAATATGGCAGAATGCGGCAGATTGCCGTTAGATTGCCGCATATTGCTATTAGATTGCCGTTTCGCGGTCGGTCTCTTCTTGCTGTATTAGTGGAAACAGGTGGAAACAGGTGGACGTGTATAAGGTGTCACGGAGGTGTCCCATAACAGTACCCCCCCCTTTAAACTCGAGCTTCTGCGAGATGGGACTGTGGTAGTTCTGGGTAGAGTTCGTAAAAGTCTTCTGCGGCTTATGTAAGTCCTATAGAGTTAACGGGTTCCCATAAGGGCTTAGTAAAGCCTCTCCATTTTGTAAGGTACATATATTTGTGTTTCCGTTTGTCGTACTTAATGTCGTTAACTCTTTTAACGAGGTACTTATCCTCACCATCTACTTCAACTGGTGGGGGAGGGTCTTGGATCTGTCCAGGCAGGGCGTCTAATATGGGGGCGGCAGGGTGGAGGACTGACGTATGGAATATAGGGTGGATTTTAACCATATTAGGGAGCTTTAGTTGGTAGGTATAAGGAGAGACAACTTTTTTAACCTTATAAGGGCCGGCGTTCTTCTAATTAAGTTTCTTAGTAGGTCGTTTTATATTCAGATTTCTTATGTCTAGCCAGATAAAGTTACTAATTTAGTAGGCTAGTGCTGGGGTTTGGTTCTTATTTGCTACGGCTTTATAGATAGATTGGGCCCATGTTATTTCGTTAGTAAGGAACTCTTATAGTTCTTCTATCTTCTTTACAAATTTATTTGCTTCTGCAACTTGTAAGGCTTAATAAGCTAGGTAAGGAATATTACTAAAGGGTTTAAAACCCATTCGCGGGTGCTGGCCGTAATTGGCCAGGAATAGGGAGACCTTTGTAGTTTCTGAGATAGAGTTATTTGCGGTAAACTTGGCAAATATAAGCCAGTCTATCTAGTCGTCCTGCAAATACGATGTGTATATCCAAATATATTGTTCTATTATAGCATTTGCACGTTCCGTTTGACCATCCGTTTCTGGGTAGTATGCCGTAGACAACAGTGCTTTAATGCGGAGTTGGGTAGTTAGTTTTTTCTAGAATATAGAGACGAACTGTCTGCCTCTATTAGAGATAATTATTTTGGGAAGTCTGTGGAGTTTCTATACGTAATCCAGAAACAGTTAGGCAACGGTAGGTGTTAATATATTAGGGTAGGCAATTAAGTGTCTTATCTTAGATAGTCGATCTATAACTACCATAATATTTGCGCAGCCTTTACTTACGGGGAGATTAATAATAAAGTTAATTAAGATGTCCTTCCATCTTCAGTCCAGAATAGGCAGTGGCTTTAGAAAGCCGTTATACGTCTTATGCAAAGCTTTGGCTCGTCGGCAGGTATAGTAGCTAAAGACGTACCTTTGTATCGTATTATGTATGTTCGGCTAGTAGTACTTCTATTGGAGTAGTTTTAGGGTTTTTCTATAGCCTGGGTAGCCGGCTACTAGTAGGTTGTATACGTGTTCGAGAAGCTTAAGCTTAAGTTCGTCGTGGTTAGGTATAACTAGGCGGTTCTAGTAGTACAAGCGGTCTCCACGAGCTTCACATTCACTTAGAGAGATCTTTTTAGAGCGTCTAACGCCATCTTAAATTAGCTTAAGTGTCTCTTAGATAAACTCGTCATTTGGGTATTTGTTAATTATAATTTATTTAATTGATTGATTAGTTATTTTAAGGACGTGTACTGTAAGGTCTTTAGCTAGGGGATCAAATAATTTGGGGCGAAGTAGGGTTTAATTGCGGTAGGCGCGCGCTTCTTCCTATACTGGTATGTCTTATAAACGTTGGGTTAAGGCATTAGGTTTTTAACCTTAAACGCCTAGGCGGTACGTGATTAAGAATTAAAAACGAGACAGATATTCTAACTAGCGGGCTTAACAATAACTTAGCTATTTTATGGTTGTAAAGTACTGTAGATTCTTATAGTTGCTAAGGACCTTAATTGGAAATCCAGCGCCTTCCAGTTCAGGTTGCCATTATTCAAAATATCTAATAATGGCCAACAATTCCTTATTGTAGATCTCGTAGTTACATTTGGCTGGACTTAGTCGTTTTAAGAAGTATACTATAGGGTGCAGTACTCCTTCCTTATTATACTAAGACAGAATGCCTCTAGTGACGTAGTTAGATGAGTCAGCTTCTATAACACTCTTTTAGTTCGGGTCAAAGTGTTGGAGTACAGGTGTAGTGGTAAATATGACTTTTAGATAGGCAAAGGCCTTCTTACATTCCTTATTAAAGATAAAGGCTTTATCCTTTCAGGTTAGAGCTATAAGGGGTAAGACTAGGGCAAAGAAGTTATTAATAAACTGTTGGTAGAAATTAGTAAATCCTATAAAGGCTTTTATGTCCTTAACGTTCTTGGGTTCTTACCAGTTTACAATTACTTTAATCTTCTTTAGGTCCATTTATATGCCGTCTATAGAAATAATAAGTCCGAGGTATAGAACTTCCGTTTTATAGAACTCGCATTTGTCTACATTTAATTATAGGCTAGCTCTACGTAGGGCTTCTAAAACAAGGTTAACGTGTTTCTTATATTTAGCTAGGTTATTACTATATACCAGGATATTGTTAATATAAGTAGTGCAGAAAATGTCTAGGTAAGGTCGTAGGGTATTATTTATAAAGTGTTAGAATAAACTTAGGGCATTTACAAGGCTAAATAGCGTTACTAAATATTCAAATAGTCCGTATCTGGTACGGAATGCGGTAAGCCATTTATCTCCTTTTATAATACGGAGGCGGTTAAATGCGTAGATAAGGTTAAGTTTTGTATAATAGCGAGCCTTACTTAATTGGTTTAATGTCTCTTAAATTAACAGGAGCGGGTACCGATTCTTAATAGTAATAGCGTTAAGAGCTTAGTAGTCTACATAAAAGCGTAAACCGCCGCCAGGTTTTTTAACAAAGATTATAGGTGCAGCTATAGGCAAAGAGCTTGCTCTAATAAATCCTTTACTAAGGTGTTTGTCCAAGTACTTCCGTAGTACTTAGAGTTCGTTTTGGGACATTCTATATAGTGGTCCAAATCCTAGCTGTTTTCCTTCTTTAAGTATGATCTTGTGGTTGTATAGTTGGTGCTCTACTAACTTATCTACTTCCTTTTGTAAGAATACCTCTAGGTGCTTATAGTGGCATACTAGTACTTTTGTGGCAGGGTTAGTGTACTTCTTTGGTACTAGGGCCTTTTTAATATCGGCCATTGTAATAGCGAAAATTGTATATTTAGGTTTCCTAGCGAGTCGTACTAACGGGGTAGCTCCAATTATATAGATATCTAAGGTATTAAGCGAGCTTAGATTGTCCTTAGTTTCTTATATAGTTTCTTATTTAGGTTTGGGTTTAGTGTTAGGTATAAAGTTGGTGTCAAATTTGGGTTTAGGTTTGGTATTAGGTATGGAGTTAGTATTGGATTTAGGTTTAGGTTCTTTAAGTATTCTTTTTATAGTAGAATACTAGTTCTTCAGGTACTTTTATATATTAAGCTTAAGCTTAGGCTTCTGCTTGGTTCGGGGCGGTATAGTAGTTAGGGTCGGTTTGTATAGTTTGGTATGATTTTCGGGTTCTTAGTGGATGTCGGTAGAAATCTTGTGTCGGTGGAATTTGGTGGAATTTTCAGGTAGGTGGAATTGGGTGGATTTCTTAGGTATAGGGTGGACGTTGGTGGAAATTTCAGACTGGTGGATTCTGGTGGATTTTTTTAATTATAGTTCTAAGTCTAAGCAGCGAGTCGTAAGGCACTTCTGCTTGCAACGGGAGGCGGTAAATAGAAGCTTAAGGTTGTCCCAATTAATAGTTACCTTATATAGCTTCATCTAGGGTTGTTTAAGGATTACTAGGTAACCTAGGGTGGTAACAAAAAGCCTAATTAGTTCTTTATGGTTTAGGTATTAGAGTCTTAGGAATACTATATAGGTAATACGGCCTAAGATAGTGCGTTTGCTATTAAATCCAAATACGTTAATATGCCAGTCGAGGGGGGTTAGAGTAAAACCATTATCTTATATAAAGATCTTGTTAATAAATCCTATGCCACTGGCTCCTATATCGATTAGGGCTCGAGCATTAACCTATTAATCATTCTGCCGAAGACGATAGTTAATGGTTATGCTGCGATCCTAAGAGTTAGAGTTCGTAACATCTAAAGCATTTAACAAGATCCTAAGGCAGCGTTGTCCCGGAGAGCGACTTAGCTCTAGGACCTTCCTTTTAGAGGCGATTGGGACGGGGTTCTTAAGGGTAATTATATACTGGAGCTTCGTCCTCGTGAGTGTTTACTAGATGCGGGGCTGGAACCGGATAAAGATTAAGAACGGTAACTAGAGGATCGATGCGGTAAACGGCTACTAGTATTGGCCGTTCGTAATTCGCGTTGGGGCATAAAAACGGAGCAGTGGTTAGAGAGGTAGGAGCTACTTCTATACTTGAAATAGAGGCCTAGCTTAGTGCGTCGTTCTCGTTTAAAGGACCCTAGTAGGACGTATTCTAGGGTTCCAGTATTAATATCTATGGCGTTAGGGTGTTTAAGCTAAGACAATAACTTAGTAGACGTTTGCAGAGCTGTTGTACTATATCGGGGAGTGGGTTTCGGTGTTAGGCGTAGTATATTATTATATTGTTTATTAATAACGTTTGCGTAGGCGTTAAGGGCTCCTGGTAGGTCTACGCCAATTAGGGAGGTTTTTAGTTTAGGGCTTAGGGATTTAATAAGGCTGTTAATTAATATGGAGTCGTTCCAGCCTGTTTCTTTTACGTAACGGTTAAATTTGGAGAAGTATACTAGGAAGCTTTTTATTCCTTAAGCTATGTAGTTTATCTTTCTCTAAGTAGTAGCTTAACGGTTTAGGTCACTATACGTAGCTTTAAGAAGTATAACTAGGCTTAGTACTAAGTTCAGTTAAAGAGGTTTAATAAGGTCGGCTACATCTCCTCCTAGTTAACTTAGGGCGTAGTAGAGTCGGTTAGCTTTAGTTAGGTAGCGGTTAGCGTTACCAGTTAGCTTATTTTTAAGCCGGCTTAGGAATAATCGGAGTTCTTATTATTTACTAGTAAATATCGGAGGGTCTAGTAGTCGTTCAGATCATTGCGGTGCAGTAGTTGGTTCGGGGTAAATAACTACTATAGGTTTAGGACTCTTGTTCCACATATTTATTTCCAGAGATAGTGTTCGGTCTTGGGGCCCTAGTATAGGCATCTTAAGGGTACAGACTTCTTCTTAGAGGTCCTTAATTATTTGCCAGTATTATGCTTCTTATTCGGCTTATTATTAAGTTAAAGTGGCTTGGTTCTATGCGAGGGCGTCTATAAAGGACTTCTGTATTTTTGCCAATTGTTCTTAAAGTGCGGATATAATGCCGGCGGCTGTTATGGGGGCTTTAGGGTCGTTCTGCATTTTAGAGGGTGGTATATAGGGTTAACGCAACGTAGTATTACAGAGTGAGTATAAGTGATGATAATATGTAGCAAAGTAGATATTATTAAGCTACGTATATAAACTGTGTGATAAAGTTAAGACGTTGCGTAAGGAAAGAAAGTAAGGAAACGGGAAGAAAGGGTATATATCGTTAGTTTAGTTGCTTGGTCGACACGTGCACGGAGCAGAGTAGGATTTGAGTAGCGGTCCTGGCAGAACTTGGCAGGATTCGTTGGACTTGGCAGAATATAGCAGAATGCGGCAGATTGCCGTCAGATTGCCGCATATTGCCATTAGATTGCCGTTTCGCGGTCGGTCTCTTCTTGCTGCATTAGTAGAAACAGGTGGAAACAGGTAGACGTGTATAAGGTGTTATAGAGGTGTCCCATGACATTAACTAACCTATTTATATCTTTTTTTAATTGTACTACTGCCAATATAAGGTCCGTAACACTATCCCCCTCCTCTTTATCTTCGTCCTTAAAGATATCTCGCATCTCTAAGTCGTCTATTAGAGGTATGACATTCTTATTTTTAATTTAATAACCTTTATTATTCTTAATACCTCCTATTAAATCCTTATTATCTAACTATTATAATTAGCTAGTAACTATTATCTTCTTATTAGGTAAAGTTATATCTTTTTATTTTTATTATACGGAGAAAAAGCTAGTATATATTGCGATCGAGGCTTTATCCGGTCGCTAACTTTTCTCTTATACTAAGTGTACAAAATTAAATATGCAATTGTCTTGTAATATTTAATCTGTCTCTAACGCTAAGTATATATTTTATTAGTCTTTATAGACATTTAGTATCTAATTTAATTTGCTATAGGGTCTTATATTTAATCTAAGGCTAAACGTCTTAATAGTAAGCTAACTTAGGCTTTAGCTAAGGTGCGAAAGCTCCGTTAATGGGGAGCATATTTATACTAAAGAGTAGTAAGTGTTTAAAGCTTAACAGGCTACTTGTGCTTGGTTAACCCGTCTTAAAAAGGATTATAAAAAAGTTCGCTTAAAGGAGTAGCGTTTTACTAAATAAGGCTTTTATAAACTTAAGTAGGAGGAGGCTAAAAAGGATTCGTCTCTAATAAAGAGAAAAATAACTCTAAATACTTTAGTAGTTAATCCTCTTAGGTCACCCTTAGGTAACTTATTCTTTAATAATCCTTTTTTATTAATATTACCTAACCTAATTTCCTCTAATACTGCTATACCTTTTTTATAACGTTTTTTAGATTATTAAGTAGTTCTTAGGTAGTCTTATTATAGCCTATTTATTTAACCTTATACTATATTTTATTATTAATATCCTTGTAACTAATAATTCTTAAAACTTCCTATTCGATTTTTTTAACCTCTATATATATCTACTTTATAAACTAGTAGTTTAACATTCCTATATACTGGCTTTAGTATTATAATATACTATATAGGGTAGATCTTTATCTTCTTTAGTAAGTCCAATTTATATATAACTTCTAAGATCTTTGCTATAATTATAAACGGTCCTAGTCTAACATAGTCTAACTTTTTACTTAGTTATTAACTCTTAAAGTTTTTATATAGTAGCCATACTTTATCTACCTCCTTAAGATCTAGTCCCCTAGATCTCTTAGCATTATAGTTTTTTTTTATGTTTATCTATACTAATTCGGCTATTTCTTTAAGGTTCTTATATAGATTTATTAAATTCTCCATTCTTTTTTTAGCTCTACTATTAGTTTTCTTTATTTAATATAGTGATAATAATATTCTTAGCTTATATCCATAATTCGCCTTAAATAGTAATATTCCTATTCTTTCTTATAGTGTTATATTATATATAAACTATACTACTAGTAATAATAATATCCAATTATTCTGTGTATAATTAGTATAATACCTTAGATATTGTTCTAACGTTTAATATAGTCTCTCCGTTTAACCGTCTATCTATAAGTAATATACCGTTAATATTCCTACGCGAACCCCTTATTCTGCTAAGAATACCTCCTAAAATATTACTATAAATCTTAAATCTCTATCCAATATAATTTTTATTAGTGCTCTAGGTTTTATAAACACTTTTTTAATATAGATTTTAGCTATAAAGTAGCCCTACTTAGTTAACTTACCTACTATTATAAGGATTACATTATATTTTTATCCGGTAATAAGATTCTTTAATTTTAATAACTTTATAATAAAGTTCTATAATATAACCTCCTATAGTCTTTCTAGTATTTTGATATATTATAACCCTCTATATAGCTTATGCTTTATTGGTTTATTTCTCTAAAAATATAGATACTCCTTAGTAACTTTTCTTGCTAAGCCTTAGATTCTATTAATAATATACTTCTCTTTAAGTCTTAATACTAGGCCTATAGCTCCGTTATATTCTTAGTTATTACCTTATAGAATTTTTTCATAAATTACTCTATAATACTTTCTAGGGTATATATCGCTTTTAGTTAATATAGTCTTTATAATTTGGATCTTCTAGTTATGTCTCTAGAATCCTTTATACCTAAAAGCTCTTTAGTATTTTATAAACCTGCTCTAGTTCTTCTTTAATAGTGGTCGCTAGTTTTAGGTAATTATATCTAATTAATCCGTCCTTGTCTTTTTGTAATATAGCGCCTAACAGTTTCTTATTATTTTACAGTTCTGCCTTTCTACTAAGTGTATCTACTCTTACGTTTTTAGCACCTTTAGTATACTAATTTTTAAAATAGTATTCTATAAGTATCTCTGCCTATCTAACTTATCTATAGTTAAGCTCTTTTGTTATTAAGAACCCTATTAGGTTCTTATAATCCATTTTAACTAATGGTTTTTCTATACCTTATAAAAATGCTCTCTATTTCTTAAATACTATAATTATACCTAGTAACTCCTTATTATAGATATTATATTTTAGTTCCGGTAGTATTATCTTTTAACTATAATATGGCACTAAATGCTATATATTTTAGTGCTTTTATAGTATATATACTCCTAGTATAAAACCTAATACGTCCATCTTGACTACTATGTCTAGTACTGGTTAATATATTTTAGGGATTAGATCTTAGGTAAATAGTTCCTTAGGTTTTTTTTAAATAACTTTATTTATTTATTACTCTATATCTATAGTTTCTTCTTCTTCGTTAATTATATAAATAGCTTAATGTTCTTTAACTACTATACTATAAACCTCCTATAGTAGTTATAAACCCCTAAAAACAATCTTAACTATATAATATTCTCTAGTTTCTACCAACTTACTATAGCTTCTACTTTCTTTAGGTCCATACTATTCTTACCTAGTTTAATAATAAATCTAATAAAATCGGTCTTCCTAGTAAAGAACTCGTATTTCTTAATTGCAACTAGCATCTTTTCTTTCTATAGTCTCTTTAAGACCTATTTAACGTATTCTCCGTATTTTTTCTTACTTATTAAGTAGATAATAATATTGTTAAGGTATACTATAACAAACTTATTAAGGTATTCTCCTAATACACTATTAATTTATTTTTAGAACGTTGCTAATACGTTTATAAGACTAAATTATATAACTAATAGCTTATATAGTCCTTCTTTTGACCTAAAGGCTACCTTCTATTTATCGCCTTCCTTAATCCTAATCTAATAGTACGCCTATCTTAGATCTATTTTTATAAAGATTTATATATTACCAATTCTATCCTAGATTTCGCTAATTAAGGATAAAGGATATATATTCTTTCTAGTAATGTTATTTAACTATCTATAGTTAATATATAATTTAAGTTTTCTATTCTTCTTTGGTATAAATAGTACTAGGTATTCTAGTAATAACTATAATAGTTAGATATATCCCTTTTATAGATTTTCTTAGACGAACTCTTTAAGTGCTCTTAACTCTCCTTTAGTTAACTTATAGGTTAAAAAAAACTTAAACTCGTTCTTAGCTCCAACTCTATCTTATAGTTCTATACTATATAATCTACTAACTTTTTACTTTCTAGGCTTTATGGTTTCTTACTATACTTATAGTATCTCTTTAGTATATAACTTAGGCTTTACTTAGTTTCTTTATATATTGCCCTAACTTAATACTATACTATTTTAGTTACTTATCGCATCTTATATTATTAAGTATTCCTAATATTAACTTAACCTATAACTTAATTAATTTTTAGATTATATTTCTATAACCAAGGCATTCCTAGTACTGCTTTATCTTGTCTTAATAGTAGGATATTAAAAAACATTATAATTAGTCTCCCTTTAATAGTTAGCTAAATAGGTCCTATTTTAAAATTAATAATGCCTTCTCTATAGGCTATTAGATCTCCTAAAATTATTATTAATAGGTATAGATGTATTTTTTTTTACCTATAGTGACCCCATTCTTTTAACTGCCAATAATAATATATAATTCCTTATTACTCTACTGCCTATTAATGCTTTAAACTTTTAATCTTACTATTTATTACAGGACTGCCCGTTATATGCACTACACTATACGCGTGGCTGGCGTCATGGGATTCCTTTCTTTGTTTATTTATTTCCTTCCTTATTTAGTATTGTTTGGCAGCTAGTTTGTCCGCCCTAATTACCTCTATATAGATTCGCCTGTAGCTATATTCTTATTAAGCTCTCTAATAGTCCTCTTAAGTCTCTATAACTGCTGTATAGCTATTAATTCTTTAAATCTAATGCTTGTTCATCTAGCGTTTGTATATAATACTTCGTTATTACAACACTATTTAATTTATAAATTTAGGTATTGTCCTTAAATTCCTTTAAGGGTGTAAGGCTCTACTACTAGCTCCCTCTAGTCTTATAGGCCTCCCCTTTTCCTAACTATTAGCTACTAGATCCTAATTATACTTAGTCTACTTTTAGCTAATACTTAATTCACTTCTTTTCCTTAATATACTATAGGTATATATTCTCTAGGCATTCTCATCACTATTATCCATTTAAGTATTCTTCCGTAAGGAATCTTCTTAGCTAAAATATTAAGTTATCTAACTTCTAAACTTCTACTAGGTACTATTTATATATATACTTAGTATCTCTATATTTTCTTTTATCTGGTGCCTAATATATCCTAATTAGGTACTTATATTTCTTTTCTTTTAGTAACCTATATATGTAATCCACGCCAATATATAATACGCTAGGTATCTTAGATCAACTTATAGCTTATCTTTATCCTTAAGTTTAAACCTTTATTATATTAATCTAAATATTGCCGCTTTATTTACTAGTATTAATACTCGCATTATTTCTCTCTAGTCTTTAGCCTAATTCTCTAGATCCATTAATATAACTTATTTATCTCTTTAAGACCACTTAGTTTAGGATAACCTTTTTATCTAGCTATATATAGAAATCTTTCTACTTGTTGTTTCTTCGCTGCCTATACCATTATTAGTATAGTTTTATAAGCGTATACGATCTATTTATAAAGAAGTATCTTTTTATTACTGCATTATTATAGCCTTTTATATGCGAACCTAATAGGGATCCCTAAATCCTCTTCTTATTCTAGTTCTTCTAACTATTTAGCTCTTAGCGTTTCTACCCTTAGCCTATTAATAACTTTCTATATAGGTACTCTATCCCTTAAACCACCTAGTATACTAGATCTTTAGTCTAGCTTCTATTCTTACTATATAAGAATATATTATCTAAACCCCTCTATATTTTCTTTTAGTCTTTATGTTATAAGTATATACTTAAAGTTTTCTTACTTTTTAATTATGGTGTTAACTTTTTAACCTTTAGGCCAAATACCATATTTACCTAGGATTGCTATAGACCTTATTTATTTATTAAAATCTTAGTTCTCTAGAAATCTTCGTCCTATACTTATTTATATATCTTTAAACTAAGCTATTGCCATTTCCTATTAGTTGTCGTCCATTATAAGTTCTTAGGTTTCTCTTATCTCTTCCTAAGAATCTTAAGCCTTTAGTCTCTTACCTTTATTAAGTAGTAAATTAGCACTAGCGGTTATCTGCTTGCTTAATCCCTTTTAGATACTTCTTCTTCCATCTTATAAAGTAATAGATACCATATCCAACGAAGTTATAATGTGGTGGTGTGGATTAGACGTCGCCTACTGTCTTAGCAATTTCCTATATTTATAAAGCCTTCAGCTTCCCTCCTTAGATATAATAACCCTACCAGTTTACGGAATATATTCTTTTCTTTCTTTCTTACTGACTGCTTTCTACTGATTAATTATGACCGACCGACTAACTAATAGATAGATTAACTGACAGACCGACTGCACCGTGACTTCCTATCAAAGAGACGCCGTACCCTCCCACAATGATTCCCATTACTAAACCTTACTCTATAGCAGTTTCAATCTCTACCTTTAATATAACTTCTTTAAAATCTACGTGCTCTTAATAAGCCGCCTTTATTACCTTATTATCGGTAAATACTTTACTTAGCTTAAGTTTATCGTCATTAATATCCGACTAGTACGCTAGTTCGTTAGTTCCTTTAAGTCTTTGTAATTCTAGCTCTTATAGCTAATAGCTTACACCATACTTAGTGTTTTTATAAATTTGGTATATATTGTTAAAATAAAACGCAAAGTACTTAATTAAATACTCCTTAGTCCTATACAATATACTTTTATCTATATTATCGTTCTCTAATAACCTGGTACCTTTTACTACGTAGTTACTCTAACTACCTCTATAGTCTTTAGCGAAATAACCTTATTTTCCACAATTTATATAAGCTCCTTCTTTAAACTATTTATCTTACTATAGAGTTTGCCTAAACATCTTCTGCTGCTAAAATCCCTAGTTTAGCCTTTACTACTTAGTCCTATAATCGCTTAATCCCTAACCTCTAGGTTTCTGTAATTTCCTATTCCATTTCTTAGATTTTTTAGTACCGTTTAGGTCTATTGGCTCTAATCCGCTACACCATAGTTTCTAACTTAATTATTGCGTGCTTTACCCCTTATATAATTATAGAACTCTATATTAGCCCTTTTTAGCTTATTCCCTTTAGTAGATCCTATTATTAATCTTAATTGCTTAATCAATTAGTTCTCCTAAGCTGTTTGCGTCTTCCATTAGGATAATTATATCTTAGACTTTTACCTTAAGTCTTAGCTTATACTATGCTATAAGCGCCTTATTATTCTACTTAACCTAAGTTATAAGTAATTAAAACTATATTATATACTTAATTGCTAAAGTCCGCTATGTTAGATTCTAGAGTTTTCTTTCTGCTATAGTTGTCGCCTTAAGGTCTCCAAATATCTATATTAATTAATTTGCGAACCCGTTCTAGTTAAAAATATATATATACCATACTTCCTAATTAGTGGTTATTATACCATTCTTTTATACCTTAGTAAGGTAAGTGTCGGAATGTTAGTCATGTGACGTGGTCACGAGACCGCGAAGCGAGGCTAGTTAACCTAACCTTGGAGTAACCCCTTACTTCTAAAACAATCAATCATCCAATAATCAACAACGCATACGTATCATACAGTGATATTCGTGCCTGTTGATTAAAGTATGTATACCGACACTGATTAGTAGACGTACAGATTAGGAAATACGCAATAGCTAGCGCTTAAGGAGTAGTACTGGAAATAGTTTACCAATCGCCTAGTTCTTGTCTGTTTTATCAAAGGAGAAGACTACAACTTCTACTCAAGCTTAAGAGCGTGTATTGGCCTTACAGCTAATACAGCAGATCGCTAAGAGAATAGCAGCCTTGCTAAGAACACTTTACAGGTCCAACAGCTGTAGAGAACGTATATACAAACCTCAACCTTAACTACACCCTTACCCTCAACCTCACCCTTAACCTCAACCTCAACCCTTAACCTTAACCTTAACCTCAACCTCTATTTAAGCCTTAACCCTTGAACTCCCAGACCAAGGACACTCTATAGGCCCTAAGGCTGTAGAGAATACCCTAAACCTTAAATCTTGAACCTTAAACCTCCTTACCTTTAAACCTCTACTTAAACCTTACGGATACTCAACCCACAACTACAATGGAGTGGTATGAGAAGATATTAAAGCATGGTAATAGAATTACTGCTGCTACAGCTTCTAAAGATGAGCTAGGAGACTATATAGCAACAAAGGTCTACGTACACATACAGGAGAACTTCACAGACTACACATTATAGACAGTATTTAAGGAGGAATTTAAAGGCTTTACTACCAAAAATTTCAGACGCATACAAATTAATATAAGAGCAAAGTTACGCACTCATCTACTTAAGAGAGGAGTGTATATGGGAAAGCACAATAGCAGATATTTAATCTTAGAAGCACTATTTAACCTCCTCTAAGAGGAAGAACCTCACAAATGGACAGATAAGGAAATCACAGAAGCTCTTAAGGCAGTCAGCCCTATAATTACAGTGGCGCTACAAGAACGGCTTAACTTAACACAAACAGTTTTAATATCGAATTAAGCTATACCCCCATCAGTTATAGCCTCTTTAGCTCCTACAACCCCCCCCCACAGCCCACTACCTTCCTATACGGTGCCGACGCCTGTAAGCCATTAACTACCTCCACTACCTCCAACGCCTGCAATCCAGCCTATAGCTATAGCCACAACACCTAGAACGTAAATACCTACCCCTATAACACCCCAACCAGCTATTGCATCTATACCCTAGCAAACTGCACCAACCGCTACCTAATAGCAAGCTGCACCTACCTCTACCTAAGATTAACTACTTACTCTCCTTACTTAACTCCTACAGACGCAGAATCAGCAATTATTACCTACAGTAACTGCCTCTACCCTCCCTCTAGCAACCGCTCCTACCCTACCTAGTCCCCCTCCTACCCAGTATCTTCACCCTAGTACTGCTAATACCGACCCTGCTATGCACCTGCCTATATATAGCAAAGAGGCAGCCACTATCACCAAGATCTACACAGACAACCAGAAGTACGATAGAGTAAGTAATAGCTTTAACTTTAAGTTAACTATCTTCTATAATATCTACAAGAGAGCTGGTCTACCTCCTAAAGGCTATATAACCGCACTCCCAACCATGCTAAAGGGACTTGCTTAGGATCACTACTATAATAGCAGCCTTTTAACTAGATTATTTACTGAGGCATATAACCACATGTATCACTTCTTTAAAGGACTAGAGTACTATCAGAGAAACCTTACTAAATAGAACGCCACCAACTTCCAAGGAATTATTAATGAGAACCCTAATAAGCAAATCTATTAGAGTTTCCAACTACTCCTTAATAAGCTCTTAAAACATTACCACAGATTACACCTAAAGTTTCGTATAGACCTCTTCCTTATGAATAAGCTAGTCACCGCTTGCCAAGGAGTACCAGCATACCATATCACCATTTCCAACCCTTCTAAAGACCTCTCCTAGTTAATTAGCAAGTTGTAATCTTCTATAGTTATATAGGAGAAGGAACACCCTTCCTAGGCCTTAATAAGACCGTCTTAAGAAACCTACTTTATAGATCGCACATACCGCCGTGACATCCGTAACAACCGTAACCGAACCCGCTCCTATAGACAAAACACCGTCAGATCCCTAAAGGCCAAGTGCTACATTTGCTAAAAGGAGAGCTGCCGCTTATAGAAACACATAAAGGAGGAGCGGAACCGTTCTAGAGATAAGTACAAAAAACGTTTTAATAATAACAAGGGCCGCAACGGTAACTTTAAAGAACGCTTTAGACAATACACTATCTACTATAAAGAAGACGACAATAATGAGTATAATAAGACTTTTAAAGCTCTTATGCTAAACACAAACACTAATAAAAACACTAATAACGACAACAGCGAGGAAGAATTAGAAGACCCTAATAGCTACTACCTTACATTATTTGGGACTCTCACTACAGATAAAGCAACCTCTATAAGCATAGAACTAGCCAACAAGGCTTACGCTTACTTACTTACTACAATCTCCACGGAACCTACTACGGAAACCAACCCGTTTAACTATAACACAACAACTACCGCTTTACGCTATACTTCCATAGTATTTATGGGAATTATAATTAATACCAGTGCGTTAAAGAAGTCTATAGCCAGTTACGGATAATTCTAGGCACTATAGAACGCGGACTAATTTATAAGACTTAATACCTCAACCAAAGGACAAGTTAACGTGTAGTTTAGCATTAGAATTGCTACCTCTATTAGAACTACGGATGTCGTTACCCCTATAGGCAAGATATAGTTTTATATTGTCTATACGGATACCCCCTTCTTGCTCTACTTAGCGGATATAGATAGACTCTAAATCTACTACAACAACCTTAGAAACGTTGTCATCACTCACACTAAAAAAGTACTAGTAGTGCGACAGTTTGGCCACCCGTTTCTCTTATAGAGCACATTACTATAGTTATATCTGTCTAAATCCTTTAACGCGAACCCCTGCTACTTAACAAATATAGAGCTACGGCGCCTATATCGTCGATTTAGACATCCCTTAGTTAAGAAATTATAAAAACTACTCTACTATACTGGCCATAAAACGGATAGAATAGCCATTAAGCAACTAACCAAGTTCTATTACTACTGTTAGAAGTTTAGCAAATTACTAGGCAGATTCCGCTTCACCCTATAAAACAACGTCAATTTTAACTACAATATCATCATTAATATTATATACATTAGCGGATCACCCCTCCTACACGTTGTTAATAAAGGAACGCGATTCCAAGCCAGCAGATAGTTACAAGACATCAGCGCCAAACATATATAAGACGTTCTACGGATATGCTAGATTAACACCTATTTAGGGCCACCAGACCTAATTACCTATAACGCCAGAAAGAACTTCGTCAGTAAGGAATTCAAGCAATACGCCACTATTATAGGAATTAGTATAAAGGGAGTACCAGTTAAAGCACATAACTCTATTAGAATGGTAGAGCGCTACCATAGTCTATTACACCAAGCCTATTAGATTATTATAACTGAAATCCTTAAAATTAATAAGGAGATGGGACTCTAAATAGCGTTTAAAGCAATTAACAATTTAGCTAGCCCTAGAGGACTAGTTCCCATACTTCTAGTCTTTAGAGCCTACCCCCAAATAGTCAAATCCAATACACTATCCCCCACAGTTATATAACGCGCTGCCGCAATTAAAAAGGCTATAGCAGAGATACAGAAGCTATAAGCTAAACAACAGATCGCCAACGTACTAAATATGCGAAACAGACCTAATACTAATGCGATTCATGATCTCCCACCAAATTCGCCCATTTTAGTCTAAAGAGAAGGAAACACTGGCTAAAGCGGCCATTAGAACGGGCCATTTACCTTACTTACCATTAAGGGTAAAACATATACTATTAAACTGTCTAGCGGACCTATAGCCTTCCAATCTACGGTTATAAAACCCTACCTTTAAGCAACTGAATCGCAGGAGCAAATTGTTAGACCAAAATCGCCACCTAAACCTCTATTTGGGTCAGCCCTTCCTAAGACTGTCTTAGAGAGACCTGCTAAAGCTTAGCAACAACCCCTAAAATAAGGTAGAGGACGCCCTCGCAAATACCCTCTACTTATGGCTATAGCTGACATCACCATCTACCTACAGGATGACAGTCAATTTAGTACTCAATTTAGTGCCTCCCAATAGAAGGAGCTTACTGGTCTACTTAACAAGGGAGTTTTTGAGATTATAAGACTCACAGACATACCATAAGGCGTATAACTCTTTAATTTATGATTTGTTAATAAGATTAAGAATAAGGGAACTAATAAGGCTTTTAAGAAATCCTAACTAGTTATACAAGCTTATAACAACTTAGAAAAGGAACTGGTTCTTACCTAATTACCAACCATTTAACAAGTTAGCCAATAACTAATTCTCTATATCGCCGCTATAAAGCTTCTATAGGCACGACTTTACCTCCAAGACATTTCACAGGCCTACGTACAATTAACCACCACACTAAATCGAGAATTCTACATACGACCTCCGCATAAGCTAATTAAGCAACTTGGGATTAACAAGGCCTCCGTTTTAAAGGTTATAAAACCACTCTATAGAGTACCAAAAGCTGGTAACCACTAGTTTAAGATATATTACTTACATCACATCTAATAGTTGCACATGGACCAGTCTATATATAACCCCTGTCTCCTACAGAGCAACAAACCCTTCGGCATTGTAGGCCTATAAACCAACAATACTCTATTCCTGGTAGATAAGACCTTTATAAACGCAGAGCAAAACGAGCTACATAAGGCCAAGTTTATGGCTAAAGAACGGGAACAACTTACCGTTGATACGCCTATCAAGTTTAACGGTGGAGTCATTCAGCTACTAACTAACGGGAGCATTACGCTCACTTAGGAATAACAATGCACAAACCTTAGTACAATTAGCACTAAGCTTGCCATAAGTATAGGATTAAAAGGAGCTATAAGAACCTTAACTCTAAAGAACCAGTACATCGCTTAACGCGCTAGAGGTGCATATATTGCTTTAGTTTGCCAGCCAGAAGCCTTATTTAATTTATCCTTTACCGCCTAGGTAATTAACCCCAATAAGGAAGACATAAAACAGTTAAATAAGCGTCTAAACTGGTAAATTAAGAACGCCAATAGAGGCCTTAAGTTCGTTAAGTTAGATATTAAAACCCTATAGCTCCTAGTGTTCACGGACGCGTTATTTGCTAATAATAAGGACCTTTCTTCGCAGATTAGCTACGTTATCGTACTAGCTAATACTACAAAGAAGGCCAACATCGTCCATTGGAGCTTAGTTAAGTGCAAAAGAGTTACTTAGAGCGTACTAGCTTCTAAACTCTACGGTACGGCCCATGGCTTTAATATTGGCGTTGCGATCAAATCTATAGTAGACAAGATCCTATAAATTAACCTCCCACTTATGCTTTGCACTAATTCCAAGTCCTTATATAACTGTTTAGTACGACTTGGAACCACCCAAGAAAAGCGCCTGATAATTAACGTAATATGCCTCCAGTAAGCCTACGAATGGAGACAGATTACAGAGGTGAAATGGATTAACGGAGAGGCCAACCCTACTGACGCCATAATAAAGGGAAAGCCCTGCGCGGCTCTTTAACGGCTTATTAATACGAACCAAATCGACCTATAAGTTATAGGATGGGTTAAACAAACGAACTTAGATTTAGCTTAGCGTTAGGTAACTAATTATAACAATATAGACCCTAAATTCAACCAGCCAATCAGGATTTTCCATCCCCGGGATAGAAAATCGCTATTGGCTCACTTACCACTAGCGCCTTGGCGGCCCTCGCAACATATTAACCTACTACCCCTAACAATTCTTCTTGCAATTACGGACCTGTAAAAGGAGCGTGGAAGCTATTGCGTATTAATTAGATCTCTAGCTATTGCGTATACGCTGCAAATAAGTCTAGAAGTAAACTTAGCTTTAGAGTGTAGATTAGCCTTCTTTTTAGAGTTGCTCTAGTGTCGGAATGTTAGTCATGTGACGTGGTCACGAGACCGCGAAGCGAGGCTAGTTAACCTGACCTTGGAGCAACCCCTTACTTCTAAAACAATCAATCATCCAACAATCAACAACGCATACGTATTATACAGTGATATTCGTGCCCGTTGATTAAAGCATGTATACCGACAGTAAGGTGTAAACTATTTAAGTACTCTTCCCGCTAGGAATAGTCCTATATACGCCACTTAATCCATAAGTATTGCTAGTTTCGCTCCTTTTTATATAACCTTAAAATACATCTATATAAGGAATCCCTTAAGTTTTAACTTTTCTCCTAAGAATCGTTTAATAGAGAGTAGCTTAATTTTAGCTGTCCAATCCCATTAATTCTGTCCTTAAGTATCCTATTATTATCCGTTAATTAGTTAACTATTTCCTGTAATTGTCTAACCGTAATTAGTTATAAGTTAGTGTCCCTTATACTAATGTTATTACCTAAACCTAAGGTAGTTGCTGCCGTTAATAGCGTTATAACTAGGGCTTTAGTAGCATATTATTTAACTTTATTAATACCGTAACTAGGTAGTAAATATATAACGAAGCCTTATAGGAAATACTACGGTAGACTTAATAACGGGCTAGGTGTGTAGGTAAACAAGAAGTTAATAACGTAATAATTAGTGGAGTGGTTGTCTAATAGATTAACTCTAATTATATTCTAAGATTCGCTATAAAAAGAAGAACTATCTAGGTAGGGACTGTGGTTCTTTAAATACACAATATTATGCCTAAGAAATGTACTAAGTACGTCGGTACGTTAATACATTAGTATATCCTACATTCTTACGCTCCCACGTTCCTATATTCTAAACCTAGTCCTATAACTAGCTATATAACTTAGTTACCCCTTATTCTATAGCTCGATTAGTTTTAGCACCTCTTATACTATTTTAACCAACCCGTCTATATCTTCTCTTAGTAGTTTTATTACTACTAATATAAGGTCCGTAACATCTATTATAGGGGAGGTTTAGGTTAGTAGTATATTTATTAATAAATTATCTTTAGTTATTCCTTAATTTATATTTTAAGGTATTTTTTTAGCTAGCTCCTTATATTATCTTTCGTCTTTAGGTTTCTAGCTCCTTATATATTTTCTCTTTACTCTTTACTAGTTAGCTATAAGGACTGCGCACTATATGGACTATGTATATCACGTATAGGGTCCTAGCTTTAATTCTAGGCAGTGTTCCTTAAACCTATTTTTAATTACCACCTAGATCTTTTCTAACTCCTAGTTGATTTCTTCTAGGGTAGCTAGTATATCTCGCTTATTTAGTACTAGGTAGATATCTTAGAGGTCTTAAAGTTATTATTTTATCGTATTAAGGAAGCTGTATATATTAAGCTTTTTTATTACATATCTCTTGCTACTTAGTTATGCCTTAGCGTTTAGTTTCAATTATATCTAAATAGGTATATGGTTTAGGGCGAGTGTCCATTTGTCGATTAGTAGTCTATACGCTAATTATAGGTAAAACTTGTATATAGATTGATCTATAAAATAAAAGAGACTAAATATATATAAAATAGGTAGCGAAGGCTGACATTGGCAATGACGACTATTACGTCATTGCCACCTTAATTGACACCATTCTTCTTTAGGGGTATATCTTTTATGCCTTTAGTATAGGCCTTTGTCTATAAATATAAGGTTAATCATGCTCTTGGTGGTACGTCTTTATTAAATAGTTACCCCTAAAGGGGTGGCTAGCTTTAGGCCTTAACTATCTATAGCTTCTAGTAGGCTCTCCACATATAGTTTAGTAGTAATGTAAATACCACCCTACTACGGGTAGTAGAGGTTTATATCTCTTAGTAAAATAGCTTTTATATCTTCGGTTTTGAATAGGCTTAATACTATTATAATATTTTCTATCTATAGCACTCCTGCGGTCCTAGGGTTATATATATTAATAATCTATACTTATCCTCTGCGCGTTTAAATTATTATTGCTATAATATCTAGCTTAACTACCTGCTATAACTATATAACTAGGCCAATAGCCTTACTAACTATAAAGCATATATATATAGCTGCTTTTAGTTTATATAGGAGGTAGAATCCTTAGGGATAGTACGCATAGGTATTATAGAACGGTTCTTATATTGCAAGGATATAATATTTTTCTAAGTCTAGGCTATTAAGTAGGGGTTTTACAAGTTGGTAGTTAGTGTTGCCGTAGTTATATTATATAATCGTTAAGTTACGGATCCCCTATAGGGACCCTTTGCCTCTCCTTTAGACCTCCTATAATAATCCTTTATTTCTTTATCTCTCCTTATTTTTTCTAATTTCTTTTTCTCTAAGTTATTTAATTTCTGTCTCTTATATCTACTTTTTAGCTACTACTTAATATACGCAGAGCTTTCTATTTCTATATCTTGTATTTCTTCCTTATCTTCTATATCTATATCTATTACTACCTTAGTCCCGTCTTTTACCCCCACTAGTTAGCTATATATTCCTTATAAGCTAGTTATATATACTTTACTTATCGCGTTAAATTAGTTTTTGCCTAGCCTAACTTTATACCTATAACTATTTTTATAGGCCTTTCTACAGGATACGTTATTCCTTATAACCCTATGTAGTCTAGGGATATTATGCGACGTCTCCTCTAACCTATTAGAGTTTTAATTAGTTAGCTTAACCCTCTAGCGTTAAAAGTGGAAAACGCTAGAAAGGCACCTGTGGCTTCCTATTTTATCGCCTATTCCTTCTATTTGTATAATATAGTATATAGTTATTCTTATAGCTATTATACTTTTGCTTTTTATCTCCTGTATTTAATATATTCGTCTCTATGCCATGCCTTATATATACTTTCTTATATTATAGGGCCTACGCAGTGTTTATAGCACGTTTACGCTCTATATATAGATTAGGCGTGTCGCTGTTATAAGTACCAGTAGTATTTTTCTAGGCGTAGGCTATAGTTATAAAACCTTATACTATATATAAAGCCGTTTATAATAATTCCCTTTTAGATAAGAAGTTTTTATATTTTTAGTATAAGTACGTTAATAATAAGGGAGCTATATATTCGTTTGGCGTCTCTATAGCAAGTTTTCTACAACCTTTATACTCTTTTTCTACTTTAGTTATTTTCTTGGTTTACATTTTCTTATTAAAGCCACTAAATTTAAGTAATCTCTAGTCCTAGTATAAGGCGTTTAGTCTACCTTAATATCTCCTATATAGTTATTGTGTTATCTAACTAGTGTCCATTTTTTACCCTAAGGATTAAGGGGACTGCTAAGACTTTAACTAGGTAATCTTCTTAAAGCACCTTCGCGCTAATGCGTTCTCCTAGTTTATCCTCTGCTCTTACGGCTTATTCTTTTACTTATTAGTCCCTAAGGGTAATCCTAATATCTCCGCTTCTAAGATATCGCACTACAACGGCGTCTTAAATCCCCTTACATTGGCAAAATATGGTACCCTTTCAATGGCCTCAATGGTTGGTGGTTGACGCAATTGGCGCGCAGTTGAGGTCATTTAGCAACTCGACCGACTAGCCTATGTCGTGTTTTTTTGACACGCAGCCTGCGCGCA
>Ga0307507_10000359_pt1 | contig 93120 bp, 74 predicted proteins | sample 7_EM_MG_FD_207223 | JGI IMG/M metagenome (GOLD analysis project Ga0307507, IMG submission 207223) | Populus trichocarpa ectomycorrhiza microbial communities from riparian zone in the Pacific Northwest, United States - 7_EM | ecosystem: Host-associated > Plants > Roots > Unclassified | place...
TCTGTACGCAGAGCTTCGTGTAGAGCTTCGTGCAGAGCCTCCGTACGCAGAGCCTCGCGCAGAGCCTCGTGCAGAGCTTCGTGCAGAGCTTCGTGCAGAGCTTCGTGCAGAGCTTCGTGCAGAGCCTCGTGCAGAGCCTCTATGCGCAGAGCTTCGTGCAGAGCCTCTGTACGCAGAGCTTCGTGCAGAGCCTCTGTACGCAGAGCTTCGTGTAGAGCTTCGTGTAGAGCTTTGTATAGAGCCTTGTGCAGAGCCTTGTGCAGAGCCTCCAAGTAATAAAACTATATAAGATTGTATAAGATTATATTAGATAATATATAATAGTTAAATATATAGTATATAACTTTACCTTAATTGCATGTCAAGAAATATATAGTTACCTTTTAAAGTTGCTAAGTAGGTTAACTGCGTGTTAAGGAATATATAGTTAGCTTTTAAAGTTATTAAGTAGGTCAACTGCGTATTATTTAACTTTTAAAGTTGCTAAGTAGGTTAATTGCGTGTTAAGAAATATATAGTTAGCTTTTAAAGTTGTTAAGTTAGTTAATTACATGTTAAGTTAGTTAAATTGCGTGTTAAGTTAGTTAATTGCATGTTAAGTTGGTCAAATTGTGTGTTAAGTTAGTTAATTGCATGTTAAGTTGGTCAAATTGCGTGTTAAGTTAGTTAATTGCATATTAAGTTAGTCGAATTGCGTATTAAGTTGGTTAATTGCGTGTTAAGTTGGTTAATTGCGTGTTAAGTTGGTTAATTGCGTGTCAAGTTAGTTAAATTGCATGTTAATTACGCGAAACGCGAAAATTAAAGTCTACTTAAATCTTATCCTGCGAATATTTTCCTGATATAGGGTAGAGGAGCTAGAGGAAGTAGAGGTAGAGGAAAAGAACCTCTAGGTAGGAGAGTACCTTTAGGTGGAAGAGTACCTCTAGGTAGGATAGTAGTGTTCTAGGGGTTTCGTTCTAAATTAAAGTTGCCTTTTAAAGAATATGGGTTGGTTCTAGGTTTCTATAGTTAACGTATAATCTTAGCTTCCGTCTATACTGGTTCTTCTATACTAATAATAACGGCCTAGATATCACTGGTAATTAGGTTACTATTTTTAGTAATATATACCCCATTCCTACAAAGGAAGTCTTGAAAATTCTAAACAATATTAACATTGCTAAGTGCCTAGGTGTTGGCGGTCCATCCTATAAAATATTCCCTAAAATATTCCCACAACTGTAGATTAGCGTAGTGTCTACTTTAGTAAAATATAATACGGTATAGGAGAAAGCCGTTAACTTATTTTGCGGTATAAGTTATTATATTAATAGTAAATTCGTCCCAATCTTTATTAATAAGTTTTGCGTATAAAGCTACCCCTAGTAGTAAGGAGTCTTCCCAGTTGTTTAAGGTAGGCGTAGCCATGTTTTTAGGGGGAGGGAAGTGTTATTAGGGTAGGGATTATTGTTTAGTACGCGTTCGTTATTAGTACGCGTTTATAACATATATTTGCAATTATAGGGCTTAGGACCAGTTCTAGCCTTAAATTATAGAGACTTATAAAGCGTGCTATTCTGTATAATAGACGCAAGAATCTATAATCTAGGAAAGGCTTAGGACCAGTTCTGGCCTTTAAATCCTTAGATTTATAGAAGAGTTCTATTTAAGATTTAGGACCAGTTCTGACCTTAAAAGACAGCTTCCTCTAGCACAAGTAGCACTGGTATTGTTACAGAACACCTCCGTGACACCTTATACACGTCTACCTGTTTCTACCTGTTTCCACCGACGCAGCAAGAAGAGACCGACCGCGAGACGACAATCTGACGGCATTCTGCCATATTCTGCCAAGTCCACCAAATCCTGCCAAGTTCTGCTAGGACCGCTACTCAAATCCTATTCTACTCCGTGTATGTGTTAACTAAGCAACTAAACTAATAATATATACCCTTTCTTCCCGTTTCCTTACCTTCTCTCCTTACGTAATGTCTTAACTTTATTACATAGTTTATATACGTAGCTTAATAATATCTACTTTGCTATATATTATTGTCGCTTGTACTTACTCCGTAACACTACATTGCGTTAAACTATATACTCTATTCTACCTTAACTAATATGCAAAACAACTTAGAAACCCTCTTATCTATAAACAACCTACGCACCCTATTTACTAAACAAATAAGAAGTCTCTAAGAGGCTTTTATAGACGCTCTTACCTAATAAGAAACTTAATATTATAAAACGATCCAATCCCTAAGAAAGGAAGTTGAAGAGATTTGTTATAACCTACTACCTGCTATACCGTCGCCCCTACCTGTCCCTACTACTATTAACCTATAAACACTAGATAAGAAGAACGCATCTAAAACTAACTTCTTAACCCCAAATTCGCCAGTTAATGCCCCTAAAAAAAAGTTATCCGAACATCTCCTTAATCCTCCCGCCTATTCTAGTAAGAGGAGTAAGCTACGCTCTTTTCTTAACCAACTTCAGAATAAGCTAAGCGGCAATATTAACCGCTACCCTACCCCTGATAGTTAGCTTTGTTACGCTATAAGCCGCCTAAAAGGAGATGCCGTGGACACTGTATACCCGTTCTAACTAAGTATAGTAGAGGAACTAGTTACTATACTAAAAGCATCTTATAGCGACCCTAACTAAGTTGCTATATTATAAAGGAAACTAAACAAGATAACACAGAGCTCTAAGAACTTCCCATTATACTTTACTAAATTCTACCGCTATACCAAAGAGACTAAATGGAACGAACCCACCTTAATTAATCGCCTAGTAGAGTCTCTAAACCCTAAATTAAAAGCATCTCTTATAGGAGTTAAACTGCTAGGTACTGTTACCGCCTACGCCAACGTTATTAATAGCCTGTATAACGACTTACTACGCCTTGCCCCAAAATATATACCTTAATACTCTACCCCCTAGCCGCCTAAGACCCGCAAGGACTTAGCCGCTATGGATATTAACACTAGAACCCTTTCCTATGCCCTAAAAGGATCCGCTAAATAAGAGCGACGCATTAAATATAGCCTCTATTTTAAGTACGGAAGCGACGCTTATATCTCTAGCTACTACTCCATCCCTTTCTAAAAGAATTTACAAATAGTTAATACTAGCAGCCGCTCACCACACCAATCCTCTAGTTACTATCCCTAATCTTTACCTGGTTCCAGCCCCGCATCTAGTAAGCACTACTTATAAGGATAAAGTTACAACTAATATTCTATAGGAACCCCTTCCCACTTACCACTAAAAGGTATGTCTTAGAGTTAAGTCGCTCTCCAGGACAGCTATATTATAGGATCTTGTTAAACGCATTAAATATTACAAACCCTAACTCTTAGGATCGTAGTATAACTGTTAACTGCCGTCTTTAGCAGAAAAGTTAATAGGCTAACGCTTAAGTCCTAATTAACACAGGAGCTAGTAGCATAGGATTTATTAATAAGATCTTTGTGTAAAATAATAGGTTTACCCTAATACCCCTTAACCGACATATTAACGTATTTAGATTTAATGGCAAACGCACTATCTTAGGCTGTATTACTTACGTAGCGGCCCTAAGACTCCAATACCTAAACTATAAAGAATTAATTAAGCTCTTCATGACTACCCTAGGTTACTTAGTAATCCTTAAACAACCCTAGATAAAGCTATATAAGGTAACTATTAATTAGAATAACCTTAAGCTTCTATTTACCGCCTCTTATTATAAGCAGAAGTGCCTTATAACTTGCTACTTAGACCCTAAACCAAAATCTAAAAAATCCACCAGGATCCACTAGTCTAAAATTTCTACTAACGTCCACCCTATACCTAAAAAGTCCACCTAATTCCACTAACCCAAGAATTCCACCAAATTCTACTAATATAAGAATTCCACCAATGTCCACTAAGAACCCGGAAATTATACCAAACTACACGAACTGACTTTAACCGCTGCACCCCAAACCAAGTAGAAGCTTAAGCTTAATATACAAAGGTACCAAAAGAACTGGTATTTTACTATAAAAAGGATACTTAAAGAACCTAAACCCGAATTTAATACTAATTCTATACCTAATACCAAACCTAAAACCATATAAGAAACTAAGGATGATCTAAGCCCACTTAATACCTTAGATATCTACATAATTGGAGCTACCCTATTAGCACGACTTACCAAGAAACCTAAATATACGATCTTTACCGTTACAATGGCTGATATTAAGAAGGCCTTAGCACCAAAGAAGCATACTAACCTGGCTACGAAAGTACCAGTAGAATACTATAATTATTTAAATGTATTCTTATAAAAGGAAGCCAATAAGCTACCAGAACGCCGTCTATATAATTATAAGATTGTAGTTAAAGAAGGAAAACATCCCGGATTTAGACCCTTATATAGAATGTCCTAAAACAAACTCTAGGTACTACAGAAGTACTTAAACAAATATCTAGATAAAGAATTTATTAGAGCAAGTTCTTTACCTATAGCCATACTAGTAATCTTTATTAAGAAACCTAGCGGCGGTCTGCGCTTCTATATAGACTACCAAGCTTTTAACGCTGTCACTATTAAGAACTGATACCCAATCCCATTAATCTAAGAGATACTAAACCGATTAAGTAAGGCTTGCTTTTATATAAAGCTTGATATTATCTACGCATTTAACCACCTCCGTATTATAAAAGGAGACAAATAGCTCACTATATTCCGTACTTAATACGGATTATTTAAATACTTAGTAATACCATTTGGCCTCGCAAACGCCCCAAGTTTATTCCAATACTTTATAAATAACACCCTGCGCCCATACCTGGACGTCTTTTATACTGCTTATATTAACAACATCTTGATATATAGCAATAATCTAGCTAAACACCAAAAATATATTAAACTGGTCCTATAAGCCTTATGTGGAGCCGGCCTATAATTAAATATAGATAAATGCGAGTTCTACAAAACAAAAGTCCTATACCTTAGACTTATTATTTCTATAGACGGCGTACAAATAGACCCTAAAAAAGTTAAAGCAATTATAAACTAGCAAGAACCTAAGAATGTTAAGAATGTAAGGGCCTTTATAGGCTTCGCCAACTTCTATTAACGGTTTATTGATAACTTCTCCGCCTTGGTTTTACTCCTTATAGCCTTAACCCAAAAGGATAAAGCCTTTATCTTTAATAAGGAATATAAGAAGGCCTTTACTTATCTAAAGGTTATGTTTACTACTGCACCTATACTCTAACACTTTAACTTAGACCAAATAAGTGTTATAGAAGCTAACTTATCTAATTATATTACTGGAGGCATTCTGTCTCAATATAATAAGGAAGGAGTATTATACCCTATAGTATACTTTTTAAAACAACTAAGCCCAGCCGAATATAATTACAAGATCTATGATAAGGAATTGCTGGCTATTATTAGATGCTTTAAGCAATAGCAACTAGAACTAGAAGAAGCTGGATTCCTAATTAAAGTTCTTAATAACCATAAAAACCTACAGTACTTCACAACCACAAAACAGCTAAGCCACCGTTAAGCCTACTGGTTAGAATATCTATCCTAATTCCAATTCTTAATTACGTACCGCCTAGGCGTTTAAGGCTAGAAGCCTAATGCCCTAACCCAACGTTTATAGGACACACTAGCTTAAGAAGAAGCGCGCTCCTACCATAATTAAACCCTACTCCGCCCTAAGCTATTTAAACCTCCTACTAAAGATCTTATAGTATACGTCCTTAAAATAACCAATCGAACTATTAAACAGATTATAGTTAACAAATATTTAAACAATAAGTTCATCTAAGAGACGCTTAAGCTAGTTTAAGATAGCGTTAGACGCTCTAAAAAGATTTCTTTAAGTAAATGCGAAGCCTACGGAAACCGCTTATACTACCGGAACCGCCTAGTTGTCCCTAATCATAATAAACTTAAGCTTAAGCTTCTTGAATATATATACGATCTACCAGTAGCCAGCCACCCAGGCTAAGGAAAAACCCTAGAACTACTCTAATAGGAGTACTACTAGCTAAACATATATAATATAATACGGAAGTACGTCTCTAGCTGCCATACCTACTGATAAGCTAAAGCTTTATATAAGACGTATAATGGCTTCCTAAAACCACTACTTGTTCCAGACTGAAGATAGAAGGATATCTTAATTAACTTTGTTGTTGACCTCCCCATAAGTAAAGGCTGCATAAATATTATGGTAATTATAGACCGACTATCTAAGATAAGACACTTAATCGCCTACCCTAATATATTAACACCTGCTGTTACCCAACTGTTCCTAGATCATATATAGAAACTTTATAGACTCCCTAAAACAATTGTCTTTAATAGAGGCCGCTAGTTTATCTTAGCGTTTTAAAAAGAACTAACTACCTAACTCCGCATTAAAGTACTATTGTCTATAGTATATCACCCAGAAACGGATGGTTAAATAGAACGTGTAAATGCTATAATGGAACAGTATATTCGGATATACACGTTGTATTTATAGGATAACTGGATAAACTAGCTTGCATTTACCAAGTTTACTATAAATAACTCCGTTTTAGAAACTATAAAGGTCTCCCCGTTCCTGGCTAATTATGGCCAGCACCCGCGAATGGGTTTTAAACCCTTTAGTAATATTCCTCACCTAGCTTATTAGGCCTTATAAGTTGCAGAAGTAAACAAATTTATAAAAAAGATAGAAGAACTATAAGAGTTCCTTACTAATAAAATAACATAGGCCCAGTCTATCTATAAAGCCGCAGTAAATAAGAACTAAACCCTAGCACTAGCTTACCAAATTAGTAACTTTGTCTAGCTAGACACAAGAAATCTAAACACAAAACAACCTACTAAGAAACTTAATTAGAAGAACGCCGGCCTTTATAAGGTTAAAAAAGTTGTCTCTCCTTATACCTACCAACTGAAGCTCCCTAATACGGTTAAAATTCACCCTGTATTCCATACGTCAGTCCTCCACCCTATCGCCCCTACATTAGACGCCCTACCTGGACAGATCTAAAACCCTCCCCCACCAGTCAAAGTAGATGGTAAGGATAAGTACCTTATTAAAAGAGTTAACAATATTAAATATAACAAATGGAAACGTAAATATATGTACCTTATAAAATGGAGAGGCTTTACTAAGCCCTTATAGGAACCCGTTGACTCTGTAGGACTTACACAAGCCGCAGAAGACTTTCACGAACTCCACCCAGAACTACCACAGCCCTATCTCGCAGAAGCTCGAGTTTAAAGGGGGGGTACTGTCACAGGATACCTCCGTGACACCTTATACACGTCCACCTGTTTCCACCTGTTTCTACCAACGCAGCAAGAAGAGACCGACCGCGAGACGACAATCTAACGGCATTCTGCCATATTCTGCCAAGTCCACCGAATCCTGCCAAGTTCTGCCAGGACCGCTACTTGAATCCTATTCTGCTCCGTGCACGTGTCGACCAAGTAACCAAACTAACGATATATACCCTTTCTTCCCGTTTCCTTACCTTCTCTCCTCACGCAACGTCTTGACTTCATCACACAGTTTATGTACGTAGCTTAATAATATCTACTTTGCTATATATTATCGTCGCTTGTACTCACTCCGTGACAGGTATAGTGGCTCGTCTCTTCTTAGTGGAATACCTAGCTATTTTGTGGTATAACAGTGAAGTTAACCACTGATTAGTGTTAGTATTATAAGGTAATATCACGTATCTACAAGTTGTAGGTAGTATGATAATTGTTGTTGTATATATTTCTTCTATTGGAATAAGGAAGGGCGAGGAGCCTAAGACTCCTCGCCACGCTAGTGCCGCGGCGTCACGTGACGACCGCTTGCCTCATTCCCGATAGTATTAAATCTTATTAAGATTTTCAAGGCTTTAGTAAAGGTTTAAAAGGCTAGTAATATTATATTTTTTATAAAACTCTTTTATTAAAGGGCTATATATAAAAGAGCCTAATAGAATAAGGATAGGGTATTAATATAACTTAAATATAACATACTTAAAGTAAGCCCTAGCCCCAACTATCGCTAGATTTATTATTAAAGTTCTTTAATAAGTTATATTAGAACCTTTAACAGAGGCGCTAAAGGATATATATATTTACTATAAGAAGTTAAAACAATATATAGGTAATCCTTAATATTATCTAGCCATATATAGTTAAACTCCACATTATAAGGGGCCAGTACCCATTTTCTAGGTCCTTAGGCGTGGTTACAGCCTAAATATATTAAGGTTATATTATAGTTATATGCGTATTATAATAACTTACCGCAATTATCTAATCTTTTCTTTCTGTGCTTTACCACTATATAGGTTTCTAGGGTGCCCTAATAGCCTTAGTTAAGTAAATCTCTTAAATATTTTAATAAGTATCTTAAAATTAAAGATAAAGACTTTCAGTAGTGCTTTTTATAGTTTTATATCTAACTTCCCTTAGTATAGTATATATTTGCCATAGGTCTATCTATAAGTGACTAGTTATAGCTTAGTTATAGTTATAATATATTTAGGATATATTAGACACTAACTATGTACTTTATAATATAAAAATATAGCTTATAGCTAGTACTCTACTCTATACAGGCAATTTAGTACTAAAATATATAATAAATACTATTATAAAGCCTATATATATTAATAAGAATAGATAATATAAATAAGTATCTTATATATTTGTGTCTCTTCGTTTAAGATTATCTTAATTTAATTCTATTAAATTGCTAAGAAAATGTATAAGAGTATATAATGTCTATATTATAACTTAGATATAGTAACATAATATTATAGATATATTATACCTTTTCTTATAATTTATATATTCTTTCCCAGTCTTCCTCTATAATTTACTTATAGTAAAAGTTTTATAGCTAAGGGTCTAAGTATTTATAGCAAAACACGCCTATATAGGGTATCTGTCTCTTAAAGCACTTTTAGAGGCCAAGAAGAGGGCATATTATACTTATCTTATTCTTTAATATACACGAGTATTATATCTATCTGTATTAGAACCTAGTTATATATAAGATCTATCTAGAATATAGTCTCTTATATTTTTATACATCTTAGTAATATTCTTATTATTTAGCTATAGGCTAGATAAATCTATTATATATCTAATCCCATGCTTAGAGGATATAGGATATTCTAGTATATCTTAACTAAATATAAGTCTTTCTACCATAAGCAATCTAGTCTATGTAATTAATATTAAGCCTAGCTATATTATAGAAATAATTAGTTTATATATTATATATAGCTTATATTATAGAATTCTACTTACTACTAGTGTTAAAAAAGAGGCATTAGCAGATTGTTATAGCATAGGCATTTAGAATTATATATTTTTATAATACTCCTAATATAAGCCGGATATATCCTAATTACTATCTTTAATGTTTATATATATGCGTTCCTCCTGCACCTATTGCCCTTTATAGAAGAAGTCCTTCTATAATTATTCTAAGTCTTTAATTAAGAACTAAGTTACTTCTATTAGCAGTAGTATAGAAGAACTACCTAAGATAGGTAAGTACGTAAGGGTGTTTAGATTATATCTTGGATACATTATTAATCTATCCTAGATATATCTCTGCGCACTTTAGGATGGTTATATATTATTAGCCATTTCTAATACTAAAATTGCACAATCTTAGATATACCAAAGATAGGGTATAGTTGCAATTTTATACAATTAAGTATAGCTTTAATGGCGATAATTTTAAAGAATTTTGTGTTAAAAGCTTATTAAGTGTGTGCGCACGGTGCTAAAGTTCATCTAGTGTAAGATTTTGCAACGTGGCGTATTTCAACACTCCCGGAGCTTTCGGCAACACTGGCCGAGCTTCAGACTCCCTATCCTCCGCAGGTCTGCGGACTCCTGCACAAGGTGGGGCCGTGCACAAGGTGCTCGATTACGTTATGTCCGCTAATTAATTCTACGGTCTGAGGTAAAGAGAAACATACAAATCGGCGCGCGACCGAGATAACATCACATATTGAACTTCAATATCCCAATTGGTACAGCAATGGGCTCTTCGGCTTCCAAAGGTGCTCGAGCAGCTGGCTCTGCCGCGCGAAAATATCCAACCCACGTCTCCAGGCCCACTAACGCACCACCGTTTGCCCCGCCACCAGGTCAAGCTATCAGACCCAGCCCAATCGTCCATCCCAAAGCCCAGGCGAGCGAATCGAGGAACGGAGGTATGCTTAACCGTCCTTCCAACCCAACAGCTCTTCTTCATCATTTTCCCCCTATAGACGAAAGCCAGCATTCAGCGCTAATTCCTAATCTCCCAGCCATAAACCTCGACGCCGAAGATCCCGCCTTCGCCGCCCAACTCCGCTCTCTCGGCGCCGTCCAGCCAAACCCACACTTTTCGCCCACCTCCACCTCACCGCTAGACCCACAGCGGAATACTTCCACGACCAGGCCCTCAAATCCCTCGCCGCCGTATCCGTCCTCCACGTCTCCGTTTCCGCCGTCTGCTTTCCCGGACCCGCGCACTAATCCAGCGTTGATGGTGCTGCAGGCAAGGCAGAGGCTGCAGGAGGAGGCGGAGGAGGAGGTTTTGAATGTAGGCCGGAAGGGCTTTCCCGGGAGACGGTTTGTAGATGTTTCGACTGTTCGGCAGGCGTTGCTGTTAAGGCAGAAAGGAGAAGGGGAAGAGGACGTGGAGAGGAAGTTGGGATTCAGGAAAGGGAGGTTGAGCGTGCTAGGCAAGGGGATTGTAGAGGGAGTGTGATGGGAGAGGGAAAATCTTTAGTGGTTTGATGCTGCTAGGTCGAAGTAAACACAAACCAGGAGGCACGAGAGCATCCGTGAGGGTTTTGAGTCTTGCATGGTGACTAGCTGGATTGTAAAGGTGCAGCTTTCTCTCGCATGTCTTTACGACTTCTTATGCGCGAAGTTAGGCGAGCAGTACAGACTGGTTTGTAGAATTAGTTAGCGGGGGTTTGTTGATTTCTGCTGACCTTGAGGACAGGAAGTGGCTGAAAGCCTTATATGGAGAGCCAGGGTGCTTACCAGTTAGCAACGGGCGTGTGGCTCAGCAAAGCCCTGGTCACTCGCTCCAAGATGTATAACGTGTATTTGTATATTTGCTATGCCAAGCGTGCCAGGCCAAAAAATGTATATAAGACAATAATATACAGCTATCTACTCTGCCTTATAGGATTGCCAGTACTGCTTCATCTCGCACTTACCTCAGGAGGTAAATGCATCGCAAGTATAGCAGATGTTATCGAAACGTCGTACTAAAGGGCCTACTGCTAATTAACTAAAGCCCTACAAGGCACTGAGTCTGATGTCGCCAAAGGCTCTGCAATATTCATACAAAGTTAGCCTGCCGCTCTCTCCCTTGATTATCATCGAATGTGTTAAAGAGCTTCTGGAATCCTTACGTCCTGGCCAGGGGAACCAATCCAACGTAAACCACGATGTTCTATTTGACATCAAACTTCCCTTACATCCAGCACAACCGCCTCTACCTACGTAGCAGAAGCAAACCCAGATATCTTTATACACTCTATCATTTGTGATGATACCGCCGTACAGAGCATGCGCTGCACAGCATAGGCGGCAGCCAGGTTGCTGCCGCGCGGGCTTCCAATCATCAAGTAATGCAACCAGATACCCTTACTCGTCCACATCATTACCTTTACTGGCCATATTGGTGCCTCGCTATGACATACACAAAATTCCTAGTTCGGGCGTCCGCTAGTTCCCGCCCCCGGAAGGATGTATACACATAAAGACCTTTAGAGGATGTCGGCAGGGAGTATTTTGCTGCGCTAAGGAGGGATAATATTTTCGTCTTACAGTGAAATTATTGGAGTTGAGAGAAATTTAGCCTCTCTTGCCCTACAACGACAAAAGTAGGTATCGCGCCGTGCGGCATCCTCGCGAAGCTCAATAACATTTCTAATAACCACCACTCCCAACCTAAAGTCCCAACAACCATAACGGGACTAATTGCAGGCTGTTGCAACGTTCGGAAGAAACAGAAGAAGCAAAAAGCTGTTCCGTGCAAGCAACTGTAGCAGAACTGAACTCGTAGACGGCAAAATAAAGCTAATTATGCATTCAAGAGAATCTTCTCATCTTTGACAGGCTCTGTCTCCCCTTTGAGATTCTTTGACGTTTTATGGCGGCCGAGCTCTGAGCGACTGCTGCTAGAAAAGAATCTTTTAGCCCATCCTGGTCCGCTTCGGACATGCAGCGCCGGTGGGTTGAATAATTGCTTAGCGACTCGACAAATACTGTTCCAAGGTCATCCATAACTGTGCTATTTGTTGGAGCATCTAGCGCGAAGCTACCAACTAGGTTGTCAACAAAGTTGCCCATCTGCTCATCAGTAGTAGCATAACCCAGTCCAAATAAATTAGTAATCGCGCCCATACCAGCTGCAATTTCGCGGTTTAAACGTATTGCTTCCTGTAGGAATTGTGAGTGAATATTGGATCCCTTTGATTTTGGCTTGAATACGTCAAGTCGCAGGATCTCTTGTACTGAGGGGTTATCAGAGGCCAGCATTCCAAGTTCGGAGAAGTCAAAGTCGGATATCAGACAGCGCGATGGGATTTCTCCCCATATTAGCCATTCGTACTGGCCCCGGTATCTGCAAAATATAAGCTTTTATATCAATAAATAGAGTCTTGAGATCACCTCATTCCTATGAACTCCCCCTTGCGTTTTAAGGTGGATATAATATTCGAAGCTGGCCATGAATTCCCTTCCAGTCCACTAGTATCAATGACGGCGATGCGTGGATGCCTTCCTGCGTGTATTGATCTAGCTGCTACAATGCATAGGAATAGAATTGAGGTTGTCACAGATAGAAAGGGTGAGCAACCTTTCTTGTGGTGCCAGAAGTGCTATAAAGTGGTTAGCTGTTGTAACGATAAGGCGAATTTAGGACCGCACATTTTCAGCGAACACCTCAAATAGTTCGTCATCCATTGACAGAGCGCTTGTAACTCCTCTTGGTCGGGAACCATATAATGAGGCGCGGAAACCTAACTTTGAGTCCAAAAGACTTTGAGATTCCTCATCGTAGCATCGATATACAAGAGTGGGAATAGTTTGGCTCCTGGCTTGAACCTTTCGAGTGGGCTCTGTAGAAGTAAGCTTTTTGGTCAGATAATTAACAGGACTTAGAGCACCTTCAATAAAATCATCGGCCCTGTCACGAAAACTTATTAAGCTTTTAGGAGATATGGGATTGCCTAAGACTGGAGTTTCCATTACAGAGAATTGTTTTGGAAAGCTAGCACTATTAGATAGCTTTGGCGGAGGTTTTGGTAGTGTGCGTGAGGCAAGAAGATGAAACTTGCGCTGCACGCGAGGCGATTTAGAAATAACGGCGTTCCCTACCCGAACTTGTTCTTCCTCCTCTCGATATTGGATTTCTATATCGAGCACTGTCGCACAGACCTCGATATTCTTGCGAGGTTCTTGAAAGTGACCACGTGGATCTTCAAATGGCGTGAGATAATAGACGCTGCTCCAAGCGGGGTCTTGTCCATAGCGCAGAAGATCATACCATTGGCTCACCACTACACTCTTATTTAGAGTGTTGCCTGTAAGATAGTTAAATATCTTAGTTATGCTATCCCATCCACCTTCAGTATTATACCAGCCTTACGTTATATTAGCAATGGAATTTGGTGGATTAGAGATGAGATAACTTACGGCGCACCGTGCAGAGCAGCTCCTTCTCATTATGAGTCCATTTGTGGTTAGGGGCGCACTCAATGCGGCGCAGATTTTCCGTTAAATTAGACGTGAACTCACTGCGGGTTACTTGAGATCTTCTGACTGATGGTTCCGCGATGACGATCTTTCTGTTGGGGATATACGGGATATCGTCCTTTCCTATACGTGTAAAGTAGGAGCTTGACCGCCTGGTCTTCTTCCCCGGTCTAATGGCAGAGGCTCGTCGAGGGCATGGCGAATCTAGCTCGGAAGAAACTGAGGTGTCACTGCTCGTGTCCGACTGTAAGTCATCGTATGTGATGTCTAAGTGGTGAAGAGAAGTTGTTGCAAGAGTAGGTTGGTTACGTTCGTTATTGGTCGCGATGATTTCGCAAAAATTACCTGAGGTTGGTGCACTGCTTTTTGGCTGATGATTGTAGAAAGGACTACTAATTGGGATCTCACCATGTTCATCTTCGTTGTCGGCTTTCAATCGCGGAGGGACTTGATTTGAATTTTGAGCACTAGTTGGTTCACCCCATGGCAGCGATCTCATAAAGACATTTAGATAATCGCTGGTATCGTCCCGAGCACCGTCGCAATTATCGTGAATGGTTTGCTCATTAGGTAATGAGGACTTGATACTCGCGGCGCTGGAAGAGGGCTTTTTATCGCAGAAAGATCCTTCAAGTCCGTGACACTGAGTATATTCTTCTTTGATGCCCGGTGTTGTTTCCTCCCACTGCGCTTCATGCCCTCTAGGCGGCGGGGCGTCTGAGTCTTGAGACACAGGCGTCTGACCCGTGGGGCTGTGTCCTGGAGGCGCGTAAAGGAAGATTTGAAGGTTTTGTATACTTCCATTAAAAGTCCAATGCTGAGCCATTGCAGGTTAGAGCTGCTGGTATCACAGCCAAATAACAGGTTGGATGAGGTTGTGATGTTGTCAGAAGAAATGGAAGACAGGAATCTGCCCTAGACGTGAGGTATTAGGGTGCATGCAGCCATGGCCTTATGATTACATCACAAGTAAATAAAATTAGTGAAGTAAAGAATACAAATGGAATGAGTGAGGCTAAAATATTTAAGTGAAATTGTTGACCGCCAATTAGGACAATAATAGCCTCAAATTCCGGTCGACAGAAATTGAAGAGTAGAAACCTTTATTCTAAGCGTGTAAGTTTTATCTATAATAGATATATCAACATTAATTGCAACAATAAGAGACTAGCGAAAGAAAGACCTATATGTCGTTAGTTTGTCGGTCAGATGTAAGAGAGGAAGTTAAATGATATGGCATTCGCGAGATGACAGAGATTGAGATCCGATTGATCTCCGAGAACCTCCCGACATTTTTCCGAACGCTTTTGGCATCATCTTTACAACCATCTATACCACAGCAAGGAATAATTCTTTTAAGAACCTTTTTATTATAGTCACAGGCTTCTTGCCGGAAAATTTCTATACACTTTAGTTTTACGCTTAGCAGCTGCTTAAGAACCAAATCCACCGTTGCTTTTCTAATCCACTCCGTTTTAACTCCACGAATATATTTCTAGCTTTGAGCACCGGCAGGATTTTTAGGCAGCTGCCTCTTATTAACTCAGCTACTATGGATAACCAAGAAGCCACCTCCTACCTGACCCAATTCATCGGTAAAACTCTCCGGATCTATACCACTGACAGCCGCATCTTCGCAGGGCAGATGAAATGCACAGACAGAGTCAGCCTTTAATCCGCGCAAGCTATAAGTATACATAGCTGACATCCTCATAGGATCGGAACATCATTCTCGCTCTGACTCACGAATACCGCCATCCATCTGAAGCAGCCGTTAAAAAAGCAATACAAGACTCTGGCAATCCAGCCACCCAGGTAGCGTTGACGAGCAGATATGTCGGCTTGGTGGTTGTACCAGGACAATATATCACTCGGATCGAGTACGAAGAGGGTCAGTTTAACAAAGATGGCGTTGTCCCATAAGAATACTAGGGCCAGAGCAATCATAAAGGGCTGGAGCAAGCCAGGATGCATGTGAATTACGGGAATATATTATAAAAGCTATTGGGGAGCCTTGCAGAAGAGAGATTGCTCGCTGCATTTTAGTGTTACCTTGCGTTTGGTCGAAGCAGAGCATACTTTTGAAGCGTTGACGCTTCTAGAGCGTTTCAAGAGGAAGGCCTCCAATAGTACCCCCAACAATACGCATAAGCCGCATCGCTTCAGATTCCAGTTCAAGCAAGGTTGATAGCTTATATCAAGGAAGCAAGGAAGACGAAATCCGATTGTCAGCTTTGGAAGGTGCGCCTCAACCTCGGCTAGACTTCCCCGCTGTCGATCTCCCGCCTCTCGAAACTCAAATCGACATCTACAAAATATTCAGACTCTCGTGGTGTTACAATGCCGGCTACTTCTAAGCTTTCAATTAGCCCGCCACATTCCTAACATGAAAGCCGTAGTAATTAAAAAGTTCGTCACGGTACATTTCGCCACTCACCACCCAATATTCCAGCTAACCTCTCCCAGAACCTTCAAGACCTTAAGCCCACAGATGCCCCCTTCCCGAAACCGTACGCGCCGCGCTCCGTGTAAATCCACATCACCCATGCCGCCCTAACCCACGCCAACCTTCTCTACGCCCAAGGCCTGCACCAAAAAAACCGACGGCGCGTCATCCCGCCCTTCATCCCCGGCACCGAATTCGCAGGCATCGTAACCTCCTCACCGGCTTTCTCCTCTCTAAAACCAGGCACACAGGTATTTGGGTCCGGCCTAGGATCCTTCGCGGAGAATATCCGCGTGGATGAAGGAAGCGTGAGGAAGGTTCCTGATAGATGGAGCAACGCAGAAGCGTGTGCGATTGGGGCAAGTGGAGCTATTAGCTGGGCGAGTCTCGTCCCTGATGCGAAGCTGCAGAAGGCGGAGATGGTGCTAGTGCTTGGTGCTGGAGGTGGGCTGGGTGTGATCGCGGTGCAGATTGCGAAGGCGGTCGGAGCGAAGGTTATAGGGGTGGTGGGGGATAAGGAGAAAGCTAAGATTGTGAAGGATTTGGGTGCGGATGAGGTGGTGGGGTGTAACCTGCCTAGATAGGAAGGGAGGGTTAAGGAGCTGACGGAAAGCGGGGAGGGCGCGGATGTGGTTTATGATGCGGTGGGCGCAATGGAGAGTTGCTTGAAGTGTCTCAAATATAAGGGACGCGTGATTATTGTAGGATTTGCTAGACGAGGTGGCAGATTGAGGAAGTCAACGCTAATAGGATTCTTTTGAAGGCAGAAACCGTTGTGGGCTATGTGAGTGACTATAGATAATCTTTTAAGCGTTAGATGTTGATTGGCGCGCTGGTAGTGAATTAGTGAACAGGGTTGTCGTTTCCCGCATGAGATCGAAGGCATTTGGGATGGTTTTATGAGGCTTTTTAACAATGGTATAATCAAACCTGTCATATATAAGGAGAAATATGTTGGTTTGGAGAGTATGCCCCGCGCTATGGAGGATCGGAAGGCGCGGAAGACATGGGGAAGAGTTACTGTAACAATTGATGGGCAGGGAGATATAGAGGGCAAGGCGAAGCTGTATAAGGCATTAACCTGGCTCGCTAAATGCAATACTAGAGAATATTTCGTTTGATGTTGTTCCTTTGTCAAGGCTAGGCGCGATGTTGATATTGGAGACTCGATATAGGGGAACGATTAAACTGGGGTGAATTAGTAGGTTTTTTTTTTTTTGAAAAAAAAGAAATTTGATGGCATTTTACCCTTTTTGTCTACGACTGTGATGTTAGGTTGGCGAGGTAAGTGGTGAGGCGCAAAGTGGTGATCTGACAGCCAAGACATGTGGCTGACGGAAAGAGCCGCAGCGTCGTGAATGTCCTTGTCGAAAGTTCGCTGGAGAATAGACAAAGCTCTCGTAATTCATATCACTCCAACCACAACGCACACACTCTCTAGTCAACTCAGATCACACATGAAGTCACATTACTTGGCTTCCGCCTAAATAACACCTCCGAGTCAATCTCAATCTCTCTTTCCTCCACACCTTCATTCCCAAACGCCTCCTCTAGCTGATCCGCCATCATGTCGGGTCTCCACGATCACAGCGGCTCCGAGTCTGAGGACGATGATTTCAATCCACAACCTGAGATTGATGAGGAAGAGAAGGGTGACGGATCATCTGGCTTCCCAGATGCGGCGCGCCGGAGAGTGCAGGAGGACAACTACGATGATGAAGACGATGAGCAGGCTGCAGCACCTGCTAAGAAACGTAGGAATGAGGACGATGATGACGATGCTGAGGCTGAAGACGAGCCGGATGTCGATGGCGCAGCCGACGATGATGACGAAGAAGAGGAAGACGACGACGAGGATGAAGTTGTGGTGAGCTTTCCGCTTGCCTGGAATTTACAGTCTTCCTGACTCTTTTAGGGACGGTCGCGTAAGCGCAGAAAGCGAGATGCTCGTATGCAGTTCATCGATGTCGAAGCCGAAGTCGACGACGAGGACGAAGAGGAAATCGAAGAAGACGATGAACTCCCGGATGAGACTCACCCCGATGATCTCCTCGAGCCAGGTGGCGCTGATCTGGATGACCGACGCCATCGAGAACTCGACAGGAAGCGCGAAGCCCAGGCGAATATGGATGCGGAGCAACAAGCAGCCCTGTTCAACCAAAAATACGGCCACAGAAATGCTGTACGCATGGAGTCTTCTCGCGCTCCACAGACATTAACGCTTCCCACTGTTAATGATCCGGCAATCTGGGGAGTTAGGGTAAGGCCGACGAAAGAGAGGGAGGTCATATTTGCGATCACCAAGCGAATTGAAGAACGAGCAAATTCTCGGGATCCGCTCAGGATATACTCAGCCTTTGAGCGTGGAGGCACGATGACTGGCTACATCTATGTGGAAGCGGATAGTAAGCAGGATCTGATGGAGGCACTTGAGGATCTATCAAACGTCTATGTTCGGGCGAATGCCCCTATCAATGTCGACGTCAAGGAGAGACCGGATCTCTTACGAAAGCAGAAATCTGAGCCATTGAAACCGGGCCAGTGGGTGCGAATGAAAAGACCACCCCTATATGCTGGTGATCTTGCAAAAGTCTACGAAGTGGAAGGGAACGGTCTAGATGTCTCAGTACAATTGGTTCCTCGTCTCGACTATGGCCTCAACGAGGACGCCAACGCAGTTCCAGACGCCAACAAGCGGAAAAGAGGAGGTTTTGCTGCAGCTGGACCACGCCCCCCACGGAAGCTTTTCAACGAGGCTGATGCTAAGAAGAAACATATGAAATACCTGCAACAGGTTTCATCTTCTCTGGCCACCACGAAGCATTATATTTACAGGAACGACACCTATATCAATGGGTTGCTTATCAAAGACGTCAAGATAAGTCACCTTATGACGAAGAACGTTGATCCCAAAATGGATGAAACGGCGGACTTCGGGTCAGTGGCCGCGGACGGCACGACGACGCTGGATCTCAACAGTCTGGCTGCTACACTCAGAGCGGCTACTTCAGGCTCTTCTTACGTGCCTGGCGATAATGTTGAGGTCTACGAAGGCGAACAAAAGGGCGTTGTTGGTACGACTGTGTCCGTATCAGGAGACATTGTCACTTTGAGGGTCACAGAAGGCGAACTAAGAGGTCGGACAATTGATGCTCCCGTAAAGACTCTTCGTAAGTTGTTTCGGGATGGTGACCACGTCAAGGTCATTGGGGGCAGCAAGTACGTCGATGAAGTGGGCCTGGTGGTTAAGATTAAAGATGATCGGGTTACGCTGCTCACCGATTCGAATCAGCAGGAGATCACAGTTTTCAGCAAAGATTTAAAGCGGGCAGCTGACTCCGGAACCGTTGGCGACGACTCGAATTTTGACCTTTATGATCTCGTACAGCTTGAGTATGTACCCCTGGCTGCTGTTTCAAGAATATTCATCACTAACCTGATCTTCTAGTGCTGCGACTGTTGCATGTGTCATTAAAGTCGACCGTGAGACCCTTCGCGTACTTGACCAAGCGGGCTCGGTCCGCACTGTTTTGCCATCACAAATCGCCAACAAGCTCGAGAAGCGCAAAAATGCTGTGGCTACAGATCGGGACGGTTCCGAAATCCACCACGACGATACTATCAAAGAGCACGGAGGAGAGTCGCGCCAAGGCCGTGTTCTCTACATCCACCGGAACTTCCTTTTTGTCCAGAACAGAGAACAGGCAGAGAACTATGGCATTTTCGTTGTCCGTAGCACCAACGTCACAACGATGGCTGCCAAGGGTGGTCGTGTTCAGGCTGCGGGACCAGACTTGTCGAAGATGAACCCGTCCATGATACAACCTGGTGCAAATGGAAGTTCCATGCCACCGCCCCGATCCATGGGCCGCGACAAGCTCATCGGCAAAACTGTCACCGTCCGCAAGGGCCCGCATAAAGGTCTGCTCGGCATCGTAAAAGACACCAACGGCGACGACGCCCGCATCGAGCTGCACACCAAGAACAAGACCATCACGGTGAAGAAGGACATCCTCGCGGTCAAAGACCCCATCACAGGCACAAGCATAGACTTCGGCGGCAAATTCGCCAACCGCTCGCGGCCCAGCGGCGGCATGCCGAACTACAGCGGCGGGCGCACACCCGCCTGGGGCGGCGCCGGCGGCGGAGCGCAGCCGCGCGCACCATCCTGGGCCACGCCCGCACCCTCGGGCAGCCGCACGCCCGCATGGGGGATGTCAGGATCAGGCGGGCGCACACCGGGCTGGGGCGCGGCGAACGACGGGTCGCGGACCGCGTACGGCGGCAACGACGGGTCCCGCACGGCCTACGGCGGCACCGACGGGTCCCGTACGGCCTACGGCAGCAACGACGGCTCGCGCACCGCGTACGGCGGCTTCAGCAGCGGCGGGCGCACACCCGGCGGACCCGCGTGGGGCGCCGCGCCGTCCGGGTCCAAAACCCCCTCGCACAACGGCGGCGCGGCGCACGCCTCCTCCACCACCACCTCCTCCTCCAGCTCCAACTCGAACACATACCACCCCCCGACGCCCTCCTACCAGGCCCCCACCCCCGCAGCTTACCAGGCGCCTACCCCCGCCCCTTACGCTTCCTATGCCGGCGGGGCCCCGACGCCTGCGGGCCCGCTCGATGCGCCGACCCCGGGCTTCTCGGCGCCCACGCCGGGGGATTCCGCGCAGCATCCGACGCCTAGGGGGTATGGCGGATATGGGTATGGCGCTACGCCGGCTGCGGCGCCGACGCCTGGAGCTCCGACGCCGGGAGCGTGGCCGGACACGCCGTGGGGGGCGCCTGAGACGCCGGCGGCGGCGGGGGGGATGGGGGAGGAGGATCCGAGGTATGAGTAGGGTGGGTTGGGTGGAAGAGGGTGTGGAAGAAGGATGGGAAGGGAGAGGGGAAAAGGGGGTGGGGGTGTGGAGACCGGGGTGGAGGAAGGGGAGGAAAGGGGAAGGGAGATGGACAAAAGGGGGAGGAGAAAAGGGAAAAGGGTGCGAGTGCGAGTGCATTTCTGGCGTTTTTCTACCTTTGTTTACCGGGGCGAGGGTGGGGTTTAAACCAGGAACCAATTTTTTTCCCCCTTATGAAACCATTTTTATACACCTGCTTTAGCGGCCGGGCTGTGTTAGTAGTGTTTGAGACTTCGAGAGCTGGAGCGTTTGACAGGGTGACAGGACGCCAACGGGACCGGACCGGACGGGGTGGGAGCGGGCGGGAGGAAAGATATTTTAGGGAGCCGGCTGGCTTGGTTGTTCGGTCGAGGCCTAGAGTAAAAGCGCTATCCCATTGTACCATCATTCTGCTCTATTCGTGAAGTGTTCGGCGAGGTAGCTAGCTAGCCGTGGGCGTTTCCGTATGCGGAAGCAAGGGGGAACGGGCGATGGCGTAATCGCATTGTGTAGGTGGTCGTGTGTGTTGGGGGGAAGGATGCTAAAGGCCAGCATTGACTGCAGTCACTGGACCGGGCAAGATTACAGGTTCGGGATAGCGCGCCATTTGGCTGGATGGAGAATGGGTTTCTGGGAGCGAATGGGCAAGGAGAGGCGGCATGCGTCGGGAGGGCATTTCCGGTCAGCTGTGCCAGATGGGTAAGCCGGTGATGGGATGCGCAGAATAGAAATAGCTAAGATGGACACTCGCAGGACGGGAAGCTCACAGGACTGGACTTGCAGGACCGGAAGGACGAGGGCCGGGACGAGTGGGACGCAGAGGAAGGCGACGGTGCATTAGTAGCCAGCATGTTTTCTCGGTTGACACAGGGCAATTTAGCGTATGGTATGTGGACACCCGGTTCCATCACGGCAGCTAACCTGCAACAGCCGCTTGGCAGCGGAAGCGAGAGACGGGGCGCGACGGAGGATTTGAGAAGCAGAACATGCGTTGTAACGCGGCATCTGAGCGATGTGGATGCAAGGCCCGCGCCGCAGATCTTAGGACCGGGCGGTATACGCAGGGCGGAACATCGAATCTTGTCCAACAGTGCAGAATAGGCACCAGCACTAGCACTAGCATCAGCATCAGCATCAGGGGAACTGCAATCGCGGGGAGAGAGCGGATGGAACCAAGATGAACGTGCGTTGGCAAAACGAACTGGCACGTTCATGCAGGTTGGCGGGTCTGGCTTTAGGGAGAATGTTGGTGCATACAGGGCAGGCATCTGGAGCCACGGCGAGTTGCTGGGTACTCTGCTATCGGGATGGAAGCGTTTGCGTATATCCATGCTGAGAAATATAGTTCACTATATTATTCCGCATATGTCGTCTGAAACGGGACCGACAGGAGAACGTTATAGGAAGGTAGTAGTTTTCGATTACGGAATATTTCCTTCGCTACCCTCACAGTTATTTAGTCCATTGTCATGTGGCCAGAGAGAGAGGGGGGAGAGGGAGAGGGAGAGAAAGAGAGCATATGGGTGATTTCTTATATTTTCAGGCCTTTTTTGGGGGGTTCAATGTCAATATCGGGATTGGAGATATTTGATGCTCGAACGAGAATTACCAAGACTGTCCACTAACGAGAAAAGGTATCCTCCAAACGGCACCCTCCAAATATTGCAAGAAATTAAAAAAAAAAATTGAAGAAAAAATAAAGTTCCAGCCAGTGCCGGTAAATTTGTTGGGGAGAATCGCAATCACAAAAATAATGCTAGTTTGAAACAGCCACGCCGGGGGTTAAAAATGCCGCAGGGAAAAAACCGACGAAGAACTAAGAAAAAAGCTGCGCCGAGACATGCAGATCATAAAACACCTTGTAATGGCAGTCCAGAAGAAGGTTAGTGCGAGGGAAACAGGACCCGCGTACGTGGTAAGACCAGGGGCTTTATTGTTATTCATTGGGAACGATGAGTTGTTTGTGGGGGAAAATGCGGGTTGGGTGTTGGTACATATGAATTCATGCCCGACGTGGTCGTATTCTGTAAAGCGCCATGCTGCACTGAGAAGGCCACACATATACCGAGGCGAAAGGGAAAGCACGCCACAGGGAAAGCGGTGAGGCCGATCTGTGTGAAGATGGCAGACATTCGGACATAGCCTAAAATCTGCCCGCATGCTTGGACGTGTACGTGACTCGGAAGAATGGCTGGATCTGCGGGGTGCTGGAGCTGTGGCGGTTGTCCTCTTGCCGTGGAAGCGGGCAAAATATCCTACTTGTGGCCGTGCTCGGTGCACCTTCTGACAACCCACTTCTCCCAGAGTTTGCGTTGCGAGTAACTAACGGCTACACCGTCATCGCCCAGGTCTTCTGCGCTGTCTGGATAACCAGTCCGGCCGTTGCAATTGCACCACGGTGCGGAAGCAGGCGTGTCTGGCGAGAGTGGAAAATTCATCTCTCCTCCTTGCTCTGGTCCGTCGTCTGTACCTGCATCCGAGCCTGTATCTGGAGAATCCGTGCTGTCGAAATCAGAGTGATCGGGGGAGTCGTCGATAGGCGCGTCCGCATGCGGATCCCAATCGCTCTCCTCGTCGCTATCGCTAGCACCACCAGGCGGGTCGTCCGGAACTTCTGCTCCGATGGTCCATTGTTCGTCAAAGTGTTGGGCGTAATCTATTCGCCGTAAACTCACCCAATCCAGCCTCGTCATGTCGTCTCTCAGAAAAGCCAGGACATCCTTCCATCTACTTCCGTCTTTCAGGAGAACGTCTCTTAACCGTAACCCCCGCAGTTTTTCACGGTGTCGCCGTGCGAGGGCGATGATTTCATCCGCGTCTAACCTCCAGGCTTGGATGCCAAACGCGAGAAGTTTTTCCCATTTGACGTTGTGAAAAATCTCTTCTAATTTAAGACCTAATGGCCTGTGCGAAGGAAAGCCAATGTGCACGGCCTGCATGTTCTTTGCCGCATTGAAAACAACCTTGGACAGCGAAGATAGCTCTTTCATCCGGTTATCCAGGTCTATTCCATCGTCAAAATGGAGCTCTAGACACGTGAGGCGCTCCGCAAGAATTGCAAAGGTATTCGGTGGGTCACGTGCCCAAACGACCACGCTTTGTGGACTTAACATGGGTGAGGAGAAGCGCGTACACGGCGATCGTGAGGCGAGCAGCGCTGCGCCAATCGTCTTTGTGCTATGAGAACACGCTGGAGGCCATTTTAATTCCACGAGCCGGTTGAGTTCGTCATGCTGACGAATGTAGGCCAGCAAAAGTCCATCTTCTTGGTCCTGCACACGCAGAATCTGGACGTGTTGGAGAGAGGTGAATGCCGAGATGGCCTTGTTCAGCACTCGGGCATCTTCTTCCGACTGCACAATCTCCCGTTGCTCGTTGACTTTGCGCACAAAGTGCCTGACGTCCAAAAAGCCGAGACTGTCTGGCAGATTCGGCAGCAGCTCTCGCACCCGCTCTCTTCCTGAGACTCGGTTAGTAAAGATTCTTAGTCAAAGGATGGGGGGGGGGGTTGGAGAGAGAAACCCTCGACGTAGAAATAGGGCACCATGTAGCTGAACTTTTTGACATGTTTAGCAAGATGGTCCTGGCCAGCAATGTTCTCCAATCGCTTCAAACCATTTCGTGAAAATCTGGTGGTGACACGGGCGAACTGATGGACAGCCCCTAACTCGGAGAATCTTTTGCAGGTGAGTCTGAAGTTGCTGATGTTCTGAGCCTGGTCTGGCGCAGGCGGCGGAGGCGGTTTGAAGCTCTCCTGGGACAGGTAGGCACGGCGGTCGAGACTGACCAGCTTCTCAGGGTCTGCTTCGATATGGTCAAGGATCTCGCGCAACAACTCGTTGGATAACTTGAGAATGCCGGGAACGGAGTCCATGGCGACAGACGCGGGGTAAGGAAATCATCTACCGGATAAATGACTGAGGGCAGAGGTTGGAACACGACAGGGCACGTGTGCGGGCGTCGGGTTCGCCAGCATCAGTTGGTGGAGCGGGTGATGCTAATGGGCGATATGGGAGATAGGGCAGAGCTGGACTGACCGTGGTGTTGAGAATCAGCAGGAGAGTCGTGCGTGGAATTGAGGTCACGGCAATCGCGGCGGTACATAATAAAAGCAAGGCGCTGGCTGCAACATGACAGCAGCAGAGTAGCAAGGTGCAGCGGTGTCAGCCGAGCGCTATCGTGGATGAAGTTCGAGTGGGCAGGCCGGAGAGAAATCGCATGCACGCCAGCTGTTGGGTGGAGTCGTGGCTGGCCAATGGCGGGCCAATGGCAGCAGGAAGAGCAAGAAAAGCTGATCACATGACTTAAAGTATCTGCGGAGTTTCGCGCGGAACGGCCAGTGATGCACGTCGTGGTGCATGGAATCGATTTCGATGGAGTGTTGTGCCATGCATGAGGAGGCCAAGGGGGATTCGACCGTAGTCGCGGACGCCCGCTCTCAGCGACTGAGGGATCGCCTGCCACCGCCTGCCACTGCCTGCCACTGCCTGCCACCCTGAGCCCTTGCCCGCCGCTGATGCAGCGCTTCGCTGGCAACGCAGCCATAGCCTCCGCGGTCTTGGAGAATACCCTCTCAATTGGTGCTGACAAGCGCTTGAAGAACGCCGCACGATGGCCGTATCGAGCGCGATGAGTGTGACGTGCGTCGCCAGCCGAGGGCGTGACCGGCTAGGGACTCTTTTGGCTGTGCCTTCCGGCGCACCGCCGTGAGGCTAGGGCTTGGAGCGAGGGAACCAGCTATATGGAGCTATATGGACACACAAGAAGCCCCGGCCGAGCCCTGGCGGCCCTGGCGGCGTCTGGAGGGCCTGGCAGGCTGGCGACACACCTCCCAACCTCCCCGGAGGCACCACCAGGAGGCAAAAACCTTACAGTAGAGGCACATCCTAGAGGCACACTCAAGAGGGCTGAAGAAACGCCCTGAAACGTGTAAATGCGATGTGGGAATTGGGCAATGGCTCACGTCAAAGGCCCCATCAAAAAGGGCCCATCATCGATTCGCTCTCGCCAGCGCCGAATCAGTCCGCGTCCAATTGCCTCCACGGGCTACTCTATACCCCAAGCTGCATACAAAAATGTCCGCTTGCTGCTCAGCCCGGATGCTTTGCCTCCCTGTTCGACCTCGCCTCTTTTCTGCACTCTTGCACAGAGAAGGATTACAATCTGCAGTCATCCCTTCCTTCGGTCGACGTGCGCGACAACCTGCAGTCCGTCTTTGCCTTTTCTCTGACGCAATCCCCATCTCCACGCACATTGCCTCCGTTCGAACTGAGCCAACGCCTGCTCCCTTACCGTCCTTACCGTTGTTGCACCTTGAATCCCCTACCCGTCTGCGACCGCCATGTGTTCCTGTGTGGCTTGAACTATTGCTGTCGCCCAGGATTCGGCCTTTTCTCCGAGCGCAGTCGGCCCACCACTGTTACACCAGCTCTCGGGAAGATACCCGCTCGATGCACTTACCACCGTCGGCCTCTTTCATTTCGCATCACGATCGCTGCCTCCAATGCTTCGAATGCATCCAATGCAATGACTCGATGCCTAGCCGCTCAAATCGTGCTGATCATACAGGCATTGGACGCATAAGACGCCCAATTGCGGCATATTAAACGTGGCTTCTGCTTCTAAATCTCTCACTTTGCATCCGCCGGATTTCTGTGCTGCTCAGCTTGCTCTGGAACGTCTCGTCCACCTTGCCTTGCGTCACCGTGCCATCCTCTTCAGCATCCAGAACGTCCACCTCGAATATATCCAGAGGCGCCCACTCTTTTTCCACTCTCCTCGCATTGACTGCTTTGCCGCCAGACCGGGTCTCAGCAGAAATCACCAATGCGGTAATTGTCTCATCCGTAATAGTGGGGCCGAACGGGTCCCAGATCTCGACATACTTGAGAATGAGGCTGGACGGCAGTGTGACATGGACGGCATGACCATTCGGGCCAGGTTCTGTCTTCTCTTCCACTGCGATGCGGTTGTCATTGGTAGGCCCAAAGTCGAGAATTGACCTCAGAAAGCCGTCGACGGCTTGTTGCCGTTCATGCCAGCTCTCCAAGAATTCAGCAAACTTTTTATTCTTGAGCAGCTCGTCCCCGGTGATGCCTATGGTTAGACTTCTCTGAGCCCCTTCATCCGCCGTGGATGCTGGTTCGAGAACAAAAGCAAACATTGTGAGTAGTAATTTGTGACCAATATGTAGATGATCGAATGTGCCACCAAGCACAACCGAGAGATGTCGTTTGAAGTGGGCTGGAACATTTGTCGGTGGTGTTTGCTCGTCCTTGGCGGAAACCTGAACAATGCCCCCTCGGACTCTGTGTACATCTCTGTCAGCCTTCCCTGCCAAGAGAAAATTATTCAGTATCTGCTCGCCCTCCCCAGACTCGATGGCGTAGACCGTCTTCCATGACCTCTGACTGCAAGCTAAAGTCTGAATGTCGATAATAGGGCCTTGGGACTCGCTTTCAGGACGTGATTCGAGAGACTGATCCAGTTGTCCGTTCCGAGGATAGGCTACTAGAAGAACGCGTGGATCGATCCCTTCCGAGTCTTCCACGTCAATTGACTCCTTTGCAGAGATGACACAGATTAACTTGTAGAGACCCGCCAACAAGCTCTGAGTGGTTGAGTAGAGAGCTTTCCGCGGAACACTTTGTCGCCCATAGAGATGTTCGCACGGAAGAGCAATATCTAGAATGGTAGTCCCCTGTGATCTGGTAGGAGAGCGAGCCAGTTCTCTGAGCACTGAGAACAGGGGTGAACCGTACGCCGCTTTCAGTGCGGCAAAGGTGGGCGGCGAGGGCGCGGGTGACAGCAGGAGAAGAGAGCGGCGGTAGTCCTTGCGCAACGATGGCATTATTGTGAGTGCGGTGAATGCCCTTGTGGAAAATGGCGAGTAGAGGCGTGTCAAACGGCGGAGAGAGTGTGGTCTGTTGGCTTTCATCTGCTGGCATTCGTCTACTGCCCGGCTTAGAGTTTTGGCGGACCTCCAGCAGGCCCCGCCTAAAAGGCTCAGGATCAAGGACTGCGGGGGGCAGGGCGGCCGTGGGAAATGTTTGGCTTTGTCATCCACCATTCGAATTGCTCGTCAGCCCGGGGTCAAACAAAACACCACAAGAACCTCTTGTTTGCCGTATCTGTGCCTTGGTAGTCCTAGGCTGGACTGCGATCGACGGCATCATGCCGTTCCACTCTCACCACCACCAGAACGCGCAGCCAAACTCCCCTGCTGCCGGCATCTTCCAAGCTGCGCAGGCGCTGGGCTCCATTGGCGCGCCCACAGGCAACTTGCGAGTAGCAACTTCTGGAACAACGACAGCCGGCACCGACGCTCTCTTGCCTGGCAGCGGGAATGCTCCTGGCCTTCATGGTGGAGGACAAACGGCCCCCCCCTCGATACCCGGACTGCCTGGCCCAGGAGCTTCTTCAGCCGTAAACAATTCACGAAATTCTCAGACCTTTGAAACACCGAGACGCTCGCAGACGCTGGGGAGGACGCCCGAGGAGCTGCATATATCGGCTTCTGCTAACACAATGGGCCAACATGGCTCCTCGCAAGCGCCCCAGCAGCATCAGCAACCGCCGCCGTCGCAGCAGCAGCAGCAGCAGCAGCAGCAACCGCAGCAACAGCAACAGCAACAGCAGTTGTACAACTCACCCGATCAGTACTCAGCAGGCGCTGCGCCCAATATAAACCTCCAGCAGGCCACTCCTCAGGGCTCGCATTACACAAACGCTCCTTCCAGCAATGTTCCTGGCAGCTTGCAGCCGGGCAGCAATTCTCAGAGACCAGGTCCTGCCTCCGCATATACCGCTCCCACCACCGTCCCCACCATGCCGCATATCTCCACCAACGCACAACAGTATACCTTACCCACCCGTTCCAACACCATGAATGCCTCGCATTCCTCACATCCCTCGCATACCTATTCGAGATCGAGCCCGGCTGGCCTGGAACAGAAATATATTCCCTTCTCTAACACACCCGAGAACCCGAAGTACGCGGCCACGCCTGGCCAGAAATACTACACCGCAACCACACCGTCAGGAGCAGCTTCAAACTCTCCTTTAGGTCTGGCAGATATACGGCCGCGAGCGAACTCAAACATGGAGAACGAAACGTTGGGAGGAGGCGCTTTCTTTAACGACAGCGATCGGGTACCTTCAAACAGCAATTATTTGGCGCCGTGGGGTGTGTACGCGTATGATTGGTGCAAATGGCCGGTACATGGAGGAAGTAGTGCCGGCAAGATGGCTGTAGGGAGCTATCTGGAGGACACTCACAACTTTGTAAACTATCCTGTCCGAACCAAATGGGGAATTTTTTTGCCCGTTGGCGTGATGTTGGTTTCTAACTTTCTACCCAGATACAAATTCTCGATACCCAAATATCCCCACAAGAAGTCACCTCACCAGGCGCGCCACCCTTCGGCTTAGAATATACTCGCATCGCCGAAGCTACCTGCTCATATCCCGTCACACGAATACTTTGGGAACCTCCTTCCTCACAGAAACAGTCCACCGATCTCCTCGCTACCTCCGGCGACCATCTCCGGCTATGGTCTCTCCCTCAATCCTCTACTTCCAGCGTAAGCAACACGATAACGCGAAGTTCTTCAGTGAACACCCGAGACCCTCCAGCTCAGAAGCTCACCCCGCTCGCTCTCCTCTCCAACTCGAAGACGCCCGAACACACCGCACCTCTCACGTCCCTTGACTGGAATACCCTCTCCCCGAAACTCATCATTACTTCCAGCATCGACACTACCTGCACGATATGGGACATTCCGACTCTGACTGCGAAAACGCAATTGATCGCGCACGACAAGGAAGTCTTCGACGTCCGTTTCTGCGCCGGCAGCGTTGACGTATTCGTCAGCTGCGGCGCAGACGGCAGCGTGCGGATGTTCGACCTGCGCAGTCTGGAGCACAGCACCATCATCTACGAGCCGTCCGAGAAGCAGCCCGGCGACAAAGACGGGAAAGGTACCCTTCGCAACCCCTCCCGCTCCACAAACACATGAACTAACCGCGCACCAGGTTCCCCAGGCCGTATGTCTCCCACAAAAGCCCAGCAGACAATGTCCTACGCACCCCCCCTGCTCCGCCTAGCCGGTACGTCACCCCACCATCCCCTGATCCTCCCCAAACTAACCCCCCTCCCCCCAGCCTCCCCCCACGACTCGCACCTCCTGGCCACCTTCGCCGCCGACAGCCCCCTGATCCGCATCCTCGACGTGCGGCAGCCCGGCCAAGCGCTCCTCGAACTCCGCGGCCACTCCGCCCCCGTCAACAGCATCGAGTGGTCCCCCTCGCGGCGCGGCATGCTCGCCTCCGGCGCCGACGACTCCCTCGTCCTCGTCTGGGACCTCATCCACGCGCACAACGGCGCCGCGCTGAACGGCGACGCCCCCGCCCCCCCTTCCATCAATAACCCGCCGTCTGCTGCGGCGGCCGGCGGCAGCGGCGCGGGCGCGGCGGGCGCAGTGAGCGCTGTGGGGCAGAAGGGGCCGTATGCCAGTTGGCGGTGCGAGTACGAGGTTGGGAATCTGAGTTGGGCGCCGCAGAGCGGGTTGACGGCGCAGGGGGGTGAGTGGGTCGGTGTGTGTGGCGGGAGGGGCATCTGGGGGGTTAAGCTGTAGGGTTTTGGCCCGTTGGTTCCTTTGTTTTGGGGTGAGCGGGTTCTCGTTGGGTATAGATTGGAGAGAGGTTGTGTGATGATAGTGGCCCTTTGATTATTATTATTTTTCCTTCTTAGCTGGGTGAGGTTTTGATGTTGGGCGTTTGCTTTGGTGGGGAGGTGCGATGATGGGATGGGATGGGATGGGATGACGCGGGTTTTTGGAGGATGGGGCAATGTGATGGGGAGAGGGGGAGAAGGGAAGGAAAATGAAACGATGTCGGGGAAATGATACCATTTTATCCTGTTCACGGTCCCGGTTCTTTATGTGTGCGATACGGTGTTACGGAAGGGCAAATCAGAAACGGTGACGCGGTTGTGTGAGTACATCTATTTACGGTGGGATTCGGCTTGGATCAACGGTTAAGAGGTTGGCGCGGTGTCGGGCGTTATTGTATGTAGTGATGGGAGGTTTGGGATGGGCCCGGTGGGGCTTGGCGAGGCTTGGGGCGGGTTGGTTGGAGTGGAGGATTGCTTGAATTGACTTTATTCACACGCACAACTATAAACGGCACAACATGACAGATTCAAACTCCACGAGCAGGTCAAAACCCTAAGATATGCACGCTGTTTCTATTTGCGTCGATTTATCAATGCTCCGTCCAAACCCCAACAATGCTACTCATACATCCACACCAAAACGGCCTAAGCCAAAAAAAAAACAAAAAACACACAAAACGTCTAGCCCCAAAACGCAGAACACAAGAGTACATGTTTCTAGGAGAAATACAGAGATCTGCATCACTTAGCGCCCGAGATCCCGCGATCTTCACCACCTGCATGCTGCCCGTCGGAACAAATCCTCGCCCCCCACCACACCCACCCGGAGCATCACCTGCCGAGCGTCGGCACTATCCGCCAAACGCACGGAATGCACCCCTCTAGCTGGCAGTTCTGTTGCTCGAGGCCGTCATGTTCTTGAGCTTGTTGGCCGCCACGACCAGCAGGTTCGGCTGGCCCAGCTTGTTCTGCGTGTAGCGCGAGTTGAACCTGATGACGGACTTGAGCGCGTTGTAGGTCGCGACGTTGAGCGGCAGCGGCTTCTGCGTGATCAGGAACAGGACGCCCTCGGCGCACGGCGGCGTCGTCAGCGAGCCCGTGTACTGGAGGAGCGGCGCGGTCGTCAGCCGCGCCGTCAGCGAGGTGAAGTCCAGCGGGCCGGTTTCGGTGACGGTGCCCGGGGTGGCGATCTCGGCTAGGTTCTTGGTTACGTTGGTGATGAGGTCGGTCGTGCTGCCATCGGTGGTGAGTTGGAAGAGGGCGCTGAGGACGGCGACGCGGCTCGAGTTGTCTGGTGCTTTGGTTAGCCGCGAGTTTTTTTTATTTTATTTTTTATTTTTTGACATTTGGTTTTGGGGATGGGGGGACGGACCGGTTGCTTCGTGTACCATGTGCATTTCTAGTGGGAAGTACTCCTCGTCGATCCGATGTTCGGATGGCGTGTGGAAATGGAATTGCTTCAAAGCGTAGTTGGTTCCATCGAAAGTAGCCGTGCCATTAACAATCACTTCAACGGTTGACCCCAGGTTCTCGAACTCGGCTGACTCCACGCTGGGTATAGAAATCTTAGGGGCCTCAGCTGCAGTATGGATAGAAGAATCTTGCTATCGTTAGTATTGCAGCCACAGAACGGCATTGACATGAGGAGTTTTTAGACATACCCATATTTATCGGGGACTGTCTGGTACCAATAGCGCAGGCGCTGTTGTCCATAGATAGGCCAGCCCAGTGGAGAGGACCTTTGAGTTCGGTATAGCCAAATTTACTAACCTCTACACCCCCATCGGAAGTAGTGCGCCGTAAAAGATGTGAGGTGCCATGAAGGCAGCTAGCAGAGGCATAGCCGGTGAGTAGCAGAAATCCGGAAAACTCTTTGAAAAACATAGTGTTGAATGAACAGCGTAATGATTGATATTCGAAAAATGTAGTCGATATGAGTCGGACTATTGTCACTGTCTTTCTTGCCGGTGCTTCTTGCGACGGATTATATTTGTTGTAATATAAGCAGGAGAATTTTTTCCGATGGGTCGAGTGAGCGACGATCAACGTGCACTTATAGTTGACGATCACAAATGTGGAGAAGAGCTGAAAGCCAATTTTAAAGGACTGACTCTGAGGAGAGCCGGCGCAGCAGAGGTTCAGCGAACGTAATAAGGAAAGGTGAATACTACTAAGAATGACCTGGAGGTCAATGAAGATTTAGACGCTGCGCCATGTAGTATGCGTCGACGTTACAGCCAAGTACAAGGTAAGCCAAGTCATACTGAAAAGAGAGTTGGAAAAGAAGGTAAGTGCTCAATAGAAGACACAGCCCATGGGACTGACGAATGCTGCTTGCCAAGGTGTGAGGCTCATACGCCAAGTTCTCCCGCCAAGTTCTCCCGCCGAGCGGAAAGAGCTGAATCTGTTAAGAACTTGACTATATTTAACTGGAAGCAACGCTTTCTGACATTACCAAGTCATGTTTGTTTGAGGGCTAAATGAGAACTAGCAGGTTAAAATTGTGGTACTGTGGAGACAACAATTTTATTGCAATCTCCCAAAGCGCAGATCACAGAGCTTGACAGGGAGAAAAATTAATTCCGTGCACGCACAGGTTGTGCACATAATTATGATATTTTTTATATGTATTTATAATAGAATGTAGACGCGTATACATAAAAGTAAAATTAAAGTATTTTTACATATGCTTACCAAAACACTTGAGAGGGATTCCGCTGCTGAAACTTCTTGGAGGCCTCTTGGCGCTTACCTAAGTGTGTGGAGAGACGTCCATCAGCGAGCTCTCACCGTGTGCATTAACCAATTCCACGCGTCGCCAAGGCAGCTGGAAAGTATTCTCCCATCTCTTACACTTGGCATGTCGAGCTAGAGGCTGTCGTAGACATGTGGCTAAGGGGCAAGTAACGGCTAGGGCAGGAAAAGAGGCAATATTTCGGTACCGGTTAATCTATTTCCAATACGAGATTTTCGTCCCGGATCCTATTCCAAAGCGATGCTGGGCCCTCTAAGATGCTTCGGATGCAAGTGTCGTAAGTTGTGCATCTGTATTGCCGGGAGGCTTATTGGGTGTGATTCCGCCCAGACTCAGAGTCAGGCGCAGAACCGAGGTTGTGAAGCGCCACCGGAATGAAATAGGTAAGATCAGGGGCATCTCGCAGACTCTCTGGACAGTTGTAGATTAATGTTGCCCTGGGATGAGGTGGCCAAATGTCGAAATTTGACATCCGAGAATCTTGATCCTTGGATGTAATCACGTGCAGGATTACTGCGCCTAAAGTCACCTGCGGCCATCACGGATCGAGACTAGCAACCATAACGATGCTTAAGCCACCACTTCACCAAGGTACCTGGAGCTCACGAAAAGCTCCAGGAGCCCGTGCGGAATTCATACGAATCCTCAAGTAATTTTCCAGCATGTCTTTAATCAACTCCATACTCGGTCCACTTTCACCGAGGCTTCGGAACCCTTCTGAAGATCACCACGAGCTCCCACTCTACGACACCTTCCCGCGCTCTCCACAAGCTTCACCCGCGTTTCCACCTCGGTCTGTCGCGTCAAGCATGTACGCTTCCCCAGTAAGATTCGACCAGAAGGCAAGAGTACCGGATGATTTGCTGGCTGTACAACGGAAAGCAAGACATCTGGAGGAAGAGTTGCAAGATCTTCTGGACGCTCAAGCAGAGGGTCTCATGGCTGGATTAGGCAACGGCCAACTAGATGATCACACTTCCACTGGCAGCAGTACTCCAACGGTTTCCAGTATGCGAAGGAATGCCACAAACCCTCCTCGACAGCCGAGTCGCCGCAAATACAATCTCCGAGCTGCCCGACGGGGAATATATAGAAGGATTCAACAGCTCGCTGCTGTTAAAGAAGAAGAATCTTACTTATTGGAATCGGATCTGTCAAAGAATAAAGTTGTCTTGGAGAGGATAACTAAATGGGAAACTAAGCGAAACGGTCTCGAGCAAAGAATTCAGGCCATCGAGAAAAACGGAACTAGATCAAAGGCACATACACTCAAAGAGGAAGCCGGCAAACTTGAAACCGAGATTAGGCAACTGGAGGAAAAGTTGTGGGGGATGAAAGCCAAACATCGAAGAATTTTAGAAGAGCTATCTGAGACCGAGAATGCTGTGGAAGCGAAGCTGTCCTCTTACAAAGCCTCCCTGTCTCTCCTCGAATCAGAAGTTACGAAATTTCTCGCGCGACCACCTCCTGAGTCTCACCGCAACCCATCAGAAACTTCGACTTTCTTCTCCCTCCCACCTAAGCGCCGCACGCTGGCTATGGCCAAGGATTACTGGCAAGATGAGCAAACGAGACTCGAGGAGAGCTACCAGGAAGTAGATATTGATAGGGATGCTCTAGAGGAAGGCGCTGTTCTGTGGAATGATGTTATTAATAACGTCACCGATTTTGAGTCGGGTCTTCAAGAAGAGATGCAGAAAATGGGGAGAAGTCGTGACCCAAATGACATGAGTCCAGCCTCACCAGACAATAGCATCAAAGGCCTCATTTCGCGTATGGATAAAACAATGCTCTATATCGAAAGCAAACTGAAACTAGCGGAATCAAAGAACTGGAAATTGCTGGTCTGTTGCATCGGCGCTGAGCTTGAAGCTTTTAAGCAAGGTCGAGAAATATTAGAGAATGCTTTGTCGGTCATGCCAGACTCAAGATCAGATGCTGAGCAACATTCAGACACTTCGGAAAATGAGCCAGCAACGCACAGCAGCCTGGACCATGAACCAAACTCCTCGCCTGAGCCCAGTCGCCAGTCATATTCGAATCAGAAATTCTTTGATACGGATGACGACGATCCTGACCCTGAGCTCCTTATCTCACATCAAGATACTGACACCGAATGAAGCGGATTGATTCTTATGGATTTACCACCACGGCCTGGAAGGTCCCTAGAGTACTACATGGCGAGTAATACTGCAACCCATCACCTGCGCAATAGATTTTCTCCGAGATCACCTTATTCTTATCCATTCTCCATGAGATGCCGTATTATTTATTCCCTCACTCACTCTTCGTACTCCTAAAGAGCGAGCTCACCTCTTCTACCGCGACCATAACCCTGGTATGTTCCAAGCATGCGTTGGAAATGAAGATCAGATGCTGGGCTCAGAAGACCTTAGTTGCAGACGAGAACCTCGGATGGACTTGACATTCATCAACCCTGATGCACGCTAACTTCGAGCCATGTCAGCATTCTGTACTGATCAGTTGAAGTCTCGAGATTCAAATTGCAATGCAACTTAGTGGTAAGAGTACGATCAGGGTAAATAGTGCATTGCAAGCGAGGAGGCAGGACGTTTAAAGTTTGACTGGAGATGTGAGCATGACTAAGACTAAATGCTGGAGCAAAACATCGACCACCTATTTACTGCTTTCGATGCTCGAGTGAGTGCGATCTAGTTTGTAAAAAACCACAGCTTACCTACCAACTTTTTAAAACATGGCCCTCAACATAGCTTAGCTTAAACGCCTCAGTCCATAGTGGGGTCTCTTAGTAAGTTATTGAAGGCATTTTAGGGATTGATATGGCCGGACCACCCCATGTGTATCTCGAAGCACATTTAGAGGAAGACGAGTAAAAGTACACATACATAAAAGAGCTTGTCAGCTTAAGAATTTTTTCTACCGGTATACCTATGATGGTAGTAGCACGGGGTTTCTACAAGAGCAGTTATCTCCATTGCTTGATTAGGGTGTTAGTCCAGCTTCATGATGTATATAAGGGTACACATGGACCAGGCCACACTCTACTACGAACACAAAGTAGGATTAGGGTAAACAGTAAAGCATGGATGACAGGCGCGTGTCGATCAATAAGCACTGACCAGGAGGCTTGTTGTTCATCCGCACTTGCGACCAGAAATCTTGGCGGCCTCGATTACACTACCCTTCTCTCTTGCCGTCTTTTCGCGTCCTTATTTAAATTTATGCATGCGGCCGCTTCCTACGGCCATACACTCCCAAAACGACCGGGGCCACGGATACTCCACTACTTTTGGCGTCGTACTCCTCCAGGATCCAGCTATAGCGGAACTAGTCAAGTATCTCGACCTTATTTCCACGTACCTAGGTCCTGCAAATATCCAGAAGCCAACAAGGCCAGAGATATTAGTCCTGACGAAACCATATTCACAATTCGTATCGTTGTACCGTGGTGCTCTCATTTACCGCGTTATAAACCCCTTGCGTTCGGCCTAGCTTGATCATCAGCTGGGGAGCAATCCTCCAACGCATTTAGAGGGGCCCGTTAAGACTTCAAATACTCCTATTGATGCTAAAATGGCTCAGGTCGGTGTGTGGTGCTGATATACGTCGTTGCCGGTTCTTCAAATGTCTCCCCGTAGTGTTGATTCGGACCGCTGCTCGACAACAGAAACTGCCGAAAATCGAAATGACGGCCCATTGAGAGAAAGCTATCAACCGAACTACAGTCTTCAGAGGTGGTCTGAAGAGGCTCCAAGAGACAGCATTTGGTCGTCTTTCAACCTTCGCACTAGAGTCGTGCGAGTCAAAGTTGCGGAGGAGTCGTTGGAAGAATGGAGGGAGAGGTGTCCTGCACCAGGCTCGACTGTGATATCTCTCGAAAGGTAACATTGATATTATAGTTGGATTCAACGATTAGCCATGAAATGTGCTAATTAATCGTCCATTCAGTGCTCTTTTCAGCCGACTAGGGCAATGGCATGATGTCTCCATGCAGCTATGCCCCAGCTTTACCTCCCGGCCCAAGAAAGATACTTGGTTTTCAACCGCATCTTTTGTAGCTTCCGCTCAAAAATCTTCTGTGATGTCAGAGGGTCGCTCAGCAGTTGCTGTTTTCGAGGATAATCTGCTGCATCAAAACAAACAAACTCGTGGGCCTTCTCTTTGGCGGCCGAAGAGCCCTTCAATTTCAAAAGGGTCTGTCCCTTCCTGGACTGTCGGTTCTACTGAGTCTTCAGAGAACTGTACCACAGCCTCGGAGCCTGAAGTAAACATGTTCCCTCAAATCGTTGAAGACGCTTCGACCTGGGCCTACCCCAAACTCAACAAAAAGCCTTGGGAGAGCTTTGAAGAAGGCTTCAAAGCTAACAAAATTGAGTCGCACTTAAAGCTTGACTCGATAATTTCCTGGACTGGGCAGCAGCTACATCTTTGTGTCTTCACTACCACCATCGACCCTATTGTGGAAAGACCCCTGGTAGAAAAGCCACAAATGCCTTCCGATAGCTTACCTAATACTTTACCTCAAATGCCAACCAAGTCTTCTAATTTTCTGGATGAATTGCATGCCTTAGTAAAGCGGAAGCCTTCTCCCGTAACTGAATTAGGAGAGAAAAACAACAGTGTCAAACGTCTAAAAATGTGCCCGGATCCTCAAGGGGAGAACACCAGTCGTGTTGGGTTTGGTTGTCCATTCTGCAAAGCCAATCCAGGGAGATATCGCTACGTCTACGGCGCTTGTACCTTTCCTCCGGGGTTTGACATAAAACGTATAACGTAAGCACCTTCTATGAACTTAGTTTACTAAATCCATGCTCACTATTGCTACACAACAGGGAGCATCTCAAAAGAAACCACTCGTCAAAGCACTGTTGTAAGAACTGCCGGAAAAAATTCACCGGAGCCGCTGAAAAGGCGCAGAGAGAACTTTTTGAGCACATAAAGAGAGGAGGTTGTGATACGAAGCTGGAGTCGGTTGCTGATCCGGAGTGGATGTCTGAAAGACAAGAAGAGGTGTTTAATTTCAATATTCTCAAGCGTTCTAGGACCACTGAAGAGGAGAGGTGGAAAGCTATTTACCGCTTTCTATTCCCTAAACACAGCTGTATCCCCAGTCCTTGTGAGTACTGCACTTTACATCCATAAGTGGCAATATCGTTACTAACACTCATACCTAAGATTACGACTGCTATGTTTTCAATCAAGAAAATCTCGATGCGCACAATGCTCGCAATCAAGCCTTCCCATCGCAAAGCTACCATCCTGAAAATAGGATTATTCCGAATACTTTCCCGCATTCACCGCTAGAGCCAAATACTCCGAGCGCGTCTTCTTGTGGAGGTGCTACTGTATGGTATGTGCCTCGGAGTGCGGGCGGCTCCCAAGGACCCCTGAAAGCCGGTTATATCCATCCACAAAACTCATTATCCACACCTATAAATCAAGCCGGGGTCTCTGGGATAATTTTACCAGCTAGGCCAAGTCCTGAATGGCAGTCTTCAAACATGGCACAAAAAGACTATCCTTTAAACAATTCTGGGGAGGATCGTATGTCACCATCGCATCCCGCACCTCCTTCCATCGAAAATCTTCAGTATTCACATCATCCCTTATCTTCTGCAGGCCTTGGCAAAGAGTCGCCATCAACGACCTCTGGCCATATCCCAGATTCCGGGTATGGTTCACGAGAAGCACCAAAGGCTGATAACAGAGAGAAAAGTAACCCTGAGCCGTCTCATGAAGGGAGTATATATCAAGACGAACTCGAAGGGGATTTAGACGCTCTTTTTGTAGATGCGGACCACCTTTGGGGCATGCCATCCTTCGCTCTTCTACCTTCGTCAATGGACTTTACCGACGAGTCCCCCTCTAGACTTCAGAGAAACAACGTCTTTGATAGGGTCTCCTCTCCCATTCGCCTATCTGAATAGAAATAAGTCGGAACGCATACGTAATATTGGCGAATCTTTTTCCTGTGTCATGGCGGTTATCTAAACCTTTAGCTAAAATGTCTCGTGCGTGCCATCCTCAGGATGGCACAAAAGTACCCAAGCAAGTCCTGGAGATGAATTTTTGGGGGCGGTCTTGCATCTCATTCATTACAACCCTTTTTGGACCTCGCTTTTGGGCTCAATGTGTATTAGAACTTTTCGGCTTTCATGTCTCGTGATTTGGGTTTCTTTCCAGTCCTAAGCGTAATGGTGGATATTAATGTTTATAGGAGGTGCGGGTTTGTTAAAGCGGCAAATTGAAAGCTTATGTAGCCTCATTTGATGGCCTTTTAAGGCTTGTAATTCTTCTCTTACAAATATAGATCCTGGATGCTTTAAAGCTAGCCTAATCACTAACAGGCTATATACATTTCAAAATTTATATTCCATCCTAGAATAATCAACAAACAAAAAATACTAAAATGTGTTGCAACATTGTATAACCGTTTGGACATAGTATATATACGCGAGGGCTGAAAAAGTAATCATGCTGAGACACAAGACGTGAGTGGTGGTCAATGGGGTTTGCCAAGCTTCGTGTTGATCCAAGTCCGTAACCTCAAACCAACTTGTTGCGAGAGTTACCTACCGAGTGCTTGGTCGTATGCTTCTTTTCTTCTCAGAAATGAGATAAAATGTTCTCATGGGGTCATTGGGCGACCTGAAAATGGTCCTCCTTGAGCCTCCCTTCAGCTTCACTATCCCCTCCATCCACGACGACACGACTTTGGACTGCCGCATATATCACCCTGCACCTCTCAGAGACTCTATCTTAGACCCGTGCGAATGGCAAAAGAAGGGCGCAGTTGTTGCGCATCCATATGCTCCTCTTGGTGGAAGCTATGATGATCATGTTGTGGGCATTATCGCTGAGGAATTGTTGAAAGAAGGATTCGTGGTCGGCACGTTTAACTTCAGGTACGAAGTAGGGAGCCTCTGTTAATTGAGATCATCTAACACACTCCTCATAGAGGGGCCTACACATCAAAGGGCAGAACGAGCTGGACTGGAAAACCTGAGCTTGATGACTATGTATCCTTCGCCGGCTTCTTCATACACTACATCCACTTACTCAACCCTACGGTTTCCCGAAATACATCGCCATCTACACCTTCTGTACATTCTGTACCTTCTGTACCTTCTACCCCTTTCGACGCGCCCACCGACAATCCTATTGGCTTCCATAGCGAAGGTACACGCATTATACTCGGTGGTTACTCGTACGGCTCTCTGATCGTGAAGCATGTCCCACCCACAAACAAGATACTGGAGTTATTCTCTAAAGCTGAAGACGGTACAGCGGCAGCAGAGATACTTCTCCGGGCATCCAACCTCTCGGCGCAGAGTAATCGCGAATGGGAGAATGCGCTAGCGGCCCGAGGACGGCAACAGAGCACGAGGGAGCGGCGATATACCAATGAGCATTCCCTATGCGTAACGATGGGTGGGGAAGAGACATCACCTGAGAAACGACGCTCTAGCCGTGAAACCAGACGAAGTTCAGAGAGGACGCACAGCTTCGAACTTCCGAGAGGATTCGGATCAATGTCATTGCGCCGAAAGAAGAGAGAGCACGGTCTGTCCGTTATCGAGTCCCATATACCAACGAATTCTGGTCCATCTCAGTCCACAGCATACCTACTCGTCTCGCCGCTACTTCCGCCTCTCTCGACTTTCGCGGCTACATCCATGGGCCATAAGTTTTGGAGCAAGCCTAAGGACCATCACGAGAATATTGTACTACGGCCAACCCTGGCTATATTCGGTGACCTCGACTTTTTCGCCTCAATCAAAAAATTGCGACCCTGGGCCGAGAAGCTTAGTAAAGAACCAGATTCTGCTTTCGCGTATGAGGAAATCGGTGGTGCCGGTCATTTTTGGCACGAACATGGCGTCGAGCCAAAGCTTCGAGAGGCGCTGAGGAAATGGGTGCACGGCCTCGATGATGTACAAAGATATCCAGAAATGAAATGAGAACTATGCAATTCTGAGAAACAGCTGGGAACGTGACACGTGACAAGGGCTTTCATCACAATTTTCTAACTTTTCTCTAAAATGAAGTATCAGTCTTCTACACTCCTACGTACCTTCCCTAAAACACGCTGACAACATTCCCAAGTTTCTTCATTCACGTCCTATGCAAGCCACATAGTCTGCTGCGCCCTCATGCGTCCATACTTAAAATTACTGCTTAGCTCCCAAGGCAAAAACCCAGCAAACCGGCTATGGTGATTTAAGTTTATCATAAAGAACTCTGGGTCATATTCTTTGCCAAGCGCCCTAAAATTGTCCGCATTAGTCTGGATGTGATGTTCTTCTCTCGATGTGGATTTATAAAATGCGGAGTCTTGCAGGCTTTCATCATAGTGTGATTTCGTGTTATATTACAGGAGCTGTGCTAAGTCTTTGATGACCTAGCAACCAAAATCACACATTCTTTCCCAATCTTATCCCTTCGTCTGGCAAGTGTGACTTTTCGTATTGGGCGCTTTAGGCGCTCCTGCCTGGGTTAGCATGCTGCAGGCACCCTAGCTAGCGTGATTTTATTAGCAAGCCTCACCAAAACGCGTCAATATTGCGATGCCGATGAAATGCTAGAAGGCCACCACTAAAACACCTATATGTATATATATTTTAAGGAAGTCAGGCGAAAAGCCGTAATATATAACGTTATAACTGTAGGTTCCTGCCCTTCCTCTATCAACTAGCTGCTGATTATATAGGAAAATCCTCTATTAAAGTCCTCCCCTGAATTACTACTGCCTATCCGCCTTATACGCGTTCTTAACATCGATAAGGATAAGCCGGTAAAGGACCAGCTTAAGGTTATAAGAGAGGACGTGCTATATACGTTAAATGAGGTGTATTAAGTACTATAAGTGGTTAAACGATTCAACTAGCGGTTATTCGATATCCAAGCGTAATGAGGCGCCAGCACCCTTGCTGCCGAGCAACCGCACTGACCAGAGGCTTCAATACCAAGCTCTATACGGTATAGAGCCTCTAGATTGGCTTATGAGGCGTGCATATACGAAAAGTCCTTGAATTCTTGCCAGACGAAGGGATGTTCATTTACACAGAAGTATTTCTCCAAGAGCGGAATTAGCGCTTCCTTTATCTGGGTAAAGCTCTCGTAATCACCGTAGTTAACGCCAGCAACTAAACGTGCAGCTTAGCACATCTGTCAGCCAAGTCTTTTTCCGGGAAAGAGAGTGTCATGGGTACTTGTCGCAGGCCGATGTCAGTAAAACCAGCGGCATGGCAAATCTCGGCGGCCTTGTAAAAGAGGTAACCGGCATGACTGATAATCCTAGACCGTGTGCTGAGAGGAGCACGGACCCTATTCATTAATCCGAAGACTTTGTTTGGTACAGCTTGTACAAGAATGATACAGCTATGCGAAGATGAAGAGTCTTGTCGAACGGACAAGTCAAGAATGAGAACTCCGTTGTTTCAGGATAGGCTCTTGAGCCTTAATATATACAGTCAAACGGCCAAGACACCCTTGATCTATACCCAATATAGACGCACTAAATTAGTGAGGTTGTCACGATCGGCCGACATAACCCCCTTAACCATCCACTGACAACCTTGATCTGCAGAATAACCTGTGCCCGAGTTAGATAAAGCCCCCACCCTCGAGAATTCATATCAATTCAACTAACGCTTCGGATAGAATGCGCAAAGTTCTTGTAGTGCCTCAGCTCCTCGTACCTCGCTCCCAAATTGACCTAGGCTGGCTTGTACTAAACAAGACCAACCCTACGCAAGATTACCACACCCTTCCAGTTCCAGCCAACTCTACTGTAGCCGTGCCTTCACAGGGGCTCCTTACTCGCCTTATTCGCAATAAGTCAACCACCTTGCTCGCTCAGCTGACTAAACACCTTACCGCCAATTTGGGGTCTCGCTCCGACACTGCTATCAAACTCTCTGCTTCTCAGGCAACAAGCTACTTTTTCAAGAATTCGCAAGAATGGTATGAGGCACAGCGTCACAACGCGACAACAAAGCAGTGGCTAGAGCGTGCTATCGAGCGGGGAGAAAATGTTTACGTTATTATCGGACTATACACTCTCCATGATGTGCAAGTATCGGGCCATAGTGATAAGAATACCAACATAGCAGGGTCTTCAAGGGTCGGTCTTACAGATGTAGTGGCCATGACTTCAGCGGCGATGGCGACCGGGGTACCTCATGCCGCGCGTAATGTTGCCGATGCTATGATCGGAGCGAGTGGAAATGCGACGAGTAAAAGAGAACAGAGCTGGTCTACTACGGGAGAGTTGGTATTTGCGGTCCAGTACAGGAAGATACAGTTCAATTGGTATTTCAGTAGGCAGGTGGAGAGTAGCTTCCTTGAAAAAGGAAATAGATGGCAGGTATTGTGGGATACAAGAGGTGATAATGTGGAAGAGGACGAAGCAGAAGAAGATGTTTTAGAAGCGATGATGGCCGACGACGAAGAGTTGACCGAAGAAATGATACTCTTAGAGGATGATGAGGCTTCTATATCCTCATAATCCGTCTACAATATATCAAATATCTAGAAACTCTTATACGCGCTGAATGCTGCATTCATGTGTGAATTCGATACTTCTATATACAGAAGACTCCAAAAGATTTGGTTAAAATAGACTTCAGATACGGTAGACAACCTTTCCCAGTAATAACGCAATCAAAAGGGGTAGACGGAAAAAAGTTCTACCTACGATTATCATCGACCACTTTAAGATTACATACCAAAGTGAACAAATGGAGCCCATTGCAGAACATTCCCCGGTGAATCCCGTCTTATCTCGGCCATTACGTTCTGCAAAACTTCCGCATAACAACCTTTAGGTACCCTATTACCACCGCTGTCACCATATCTCTTCGCTAAGGCTTCATAAAACCTGACTGCTACCTCTTTCGATACATCGTCATTCACTGACCATAACGTAGCTATCACATTACAAAACCCCAGCATTTGAAATTCGCTCGCAAGATGCATGCCTTCCTCAATAAGTTCTTCCGCTGCAACATTCGCGGATGAGCATACAGATAAGAAGACACTTTCCCATCTACCCGCTTCAGCATCTATCTCAGAGATGTCTTTAACAGTAAGCCGATCTGACTCCTCAAGCTCTGTGCCATGCTGCAATATAATACCGCTATTTGATGGACTCTCGGGATCAGAGACACCATGACATGCAAAATGGACATGACTACACACTGGCAGAACATCGATAATAGTGTCTTTCGTGGGACAGTCAACCCGTACAGACTCGGCAACGTTTGCGATGCTTCTTTCGATGCTATCAAGCTCAGCATCTACTTGAGGAAGGTCGGAAAGGCCTGGAGTTTTCATCATTCCAGCGAGGAGATAAAAGTCTCTCTCAACCTCTTGTCGGTTTATTTCTTTTGCATGATTTCGCTTCTGAGAGAGGGATAGAGCTTTCAGAGTTGTCCCGTACGATGATACAACATATGTGAATACTCCATGGTCTGATCGCTCACACGCAACGTGGATAGGGAAGTTGGCCATGATGCCACCAGGAATCCACCAGATACGAGGTAGAGATTTGCCTCGATTTGCTTCCTTGAGAAACCCTAGCTCTTCGAGGACTGGCCGTACTGTTGTTTTCCATAGCCAACAAAGTATTTCTTGCAGCTTCTTTGATCGACTAAATAGGGTGCGGAGTGAACCCTTTAGAACTTTATTCTTTAAAAGCTCCACGCGTTCTACAGCTTCTTGGAGAGCTAACGCTGGCAGATCAAAAGCCCGAATCCCGCCACCCGTAATGATAATAGCATGTGCACTTCGTTCTGATGCGCTTAAGAAAACCAACGGACCTCCACAGTCTTTACTAAGTTGCGAATACTCTGCGGCAGACTCCGGAGGGAGAAGGAATCTTTTGTAGCCGTCAAGAGCACGTATACTCTGGAGTATTTCATCAAGATCACGAACCGCGTTGTTCTTCGCTACTCTAGCCAAAACGCCCGAATCATCGAACTCCGTACCCGATGGAGTAGCATCTGCTGCAGCTTTTCTACGTTTAACGAATTCCTCAAATAGTTCTGGGCAATCGCTGTGAAGGTCTCCAGATACCAGTGCCTCCTGGTAAGGCAGAATATTGGTGGCAATTATTCCCCTTCCGCACTCAACCAAAGAAAGAAGGCCATCGACTGGCTTGCCTAATTCCAAGCCTAGCGAGAGAGCAAGTTCGCAGATACCCAGAGCTGGGCTAAGCCAAACCTCTAGAGACTCATCTGAATTGCCGTCAGAAGTATATCTCGCAAGCGTCATTCCTTCTCCCTTTGCTGCAATGAGCCTGTTCTCATGATCATCCCTGGTACCCGATGATCGTACAAGGAATGGCATAAGACCTATGGCAGACTCAAGGCATTGAAAACCTTCTTCGAGTCGATCGTGTGTTATAAGCAATTGGCTCATCTCAACATAAACCCCGTACTTTCTGTGGAGGTTGGTCTCATAGGTTATTGCTTTCTGACCACTAGAAATAAACATATTCAGATCACTTTCTTGTTCCCAGGCGGCATATCGATCTCCATATATTGCTCTAAAATTTTGATGAACCAGAGCTACACATTGGTCATCATTTGGGACGCATAACTCTGCTCTTTGTAGCTCGACTATGGTCTCGTCGAGATACGTTTCTTCTGAGAAGTGTTCCATTATCCGGTAGAGCTGGACTAGGATTAGATGATTATTGAATTTCCATATTGAATGTGTTTCTGGTGTATCGGCGATGACTTCTTTCATAATCTCAATTGCTCCCATCATTTCCGAATGACTGTTATCATCTTCAAACAAAGAGCCGCTGTCCAACAGGAAGGCACACTTTACGGATATGCTGTGCGCCAGCTGTCGTCGATATTGTATGTTCCTTATTTTTTCCAGAGGGTCTCGTGCAGTCTTATCGATAAGGCCATGAAGAATTTCAACGGACTCATTATAATCTATGAGTTGCTGCAACCTGTAGAATCGATACTTAAGCAACAAGCTCAAGGAGTACAAGATGCGGTCCCGCCGTGTATAGGAGATTGGAAGGTCTGCAATTGTCTGTCGGGCAATCTTTAAAGCTGCTTCAAGGTCTGCCAAGGTTTTTGTAAACGAGTATCTTTCGGACAAAATGTTCAATAGGAGAAGCTTGGCCTCAGAAAATATGGCTTCCTGTAAACCTTGGTCCTCCGATATTGCATTTTGCAAAAGTGATGTCGCTTCATCAAGGACGGATAGGTCACCGGAATTTTGGAAGATTTTTAATTTGACATTTGCATAAACCAGGACATATCCAAGTGGGTGTGGATGCTTTGGACTCTTCGAACTATGTATCTCTTCCAGTATTGCGTCAGCTTCAAAGAGGTCCTCCTTGTTATCAAGAAACTGGTATCGACGCTGATAACAATCGGCAAGTCCATGGAGCGCAATCGGTCTTCGAGGATCATCCATCGGGATAAGCTGTATCCCTTGCATGTGGCTTTCTAAGGAAGGGTTGAGGACGCTTGAGTCACCATCGCAATCTAGCTTTTGCATGTACGCACCCCCAAGGCGCAAATATACAGCAGCAATATCCGTGTTTGAGCCACAGGGGTTTTCCAGTGCCATGTGAAGGTAGTTCAGAGCCTGCGTCAGAGCGGCCGTAGATCCAGTGAGTTGATAACGGTTTTGATGTGCAATTGCTAACATCCCTCGTGCCTTAAACAATTGCTCGTCATCCTCGCCATTGTTGATAAAAATACTCCGTTCGATGAATTCGATACCCTCATCGCAGTCTTTCATGTCTCCTCCGCGCTCATAGCGTGTTCCCATGGCATGAGCTAGTGCTATAAGCCAAGTTCGAAGTTCCGGGTGGTAAATAACTTTTTCTGTCAAAGCGATTGACTGTTGCATGTGTCTTATCCCTGTGTCGAGATCTTCCGCTGAAGACGTCTGGAGGGACCGACGATAGAAGTATGACCCGAGGCGGTAGACGTACCAGCCTTCTGTTAATCGATCTACGGAACGTTCATCAGCTGTGTGAGGTACTGCAAGGAGCGCATCCTGAATGATGTCGATCGCTGCTGAAAAGCTCTCGACAGTAGGCGTCTGTTTGATCTGGAGTCGAAGACTTGCTACAAGGTCGTCTTCACCGTAAAGCTCCTGGCCCTGCAGGCTCAATCGGCCGAGAGCATTATGCGGCTGAGTATAGCTCATTGTGGATGTATCTTTTGAGAGATTTTGGGAAGTGGGGAAGGTATTCCGCGTTTACCGCATCTCCGTCCAGAGTCTTCGAGTTAACAAGGCTGGGCAACCAAAAGAACTGGCGGTGGGCCCAGCCACAGTCCGTGGGCCAACCTTCCTACATGCAGGACCAAAATATCGTATCCAGTAAGGCTGATTTTGTCGGCTTTCTCCATGCACAAGATGAGCTGTGGAAGTTCAGATTCAGCCTTGCGCAAGCTCCACAGTTAGCTTCTTAGCTTCCCTCGACAAGTTTTCTCCAACAGCGAGTTCAGTACCAAAGAGAGCTTCAGCAGGTCTTCGCTAAAGAGCCCTCGATTCTTGGAGTATTCTTGCTATGTCAGACCCCATATCTGTTACAGGGTCTGTGGTCGGGATTGTTTCCTTGGGTTTATCTCTGTGTCAAGGCTTGGTGGACTATCTTGGAGCTTTGAAGTGCAGACGTGAAGAGATCGAATCGGCATACTAGCAAATCAATGGCCTTCAGAACTCCTTTAGCGTCATCAAAGCTGTTCTTCCGAAGTTACGGACGGACTATCAGGCTTCTGGACAGGTGGTCCGGAATCATCTTCGCCTATGTGAGGATGAAATAAACGCCTTACCTAGTTACTAGATGAGTTCAAACACCATGACTCTCCTTCCGGTAGTCTCAACACGAGAGTTCAATTCCAAGCAAAGAAACTCTTGTATCCATTTCGACAGGGAAATATACATCACCTAGAAAGTGGTATACAGAAACTCAATGGTATCCTATTGGTGGCACTACAATCACTACCATTGTGAGTATCGACTCTTCACTCTCGTTTCCAGGTATATTTCTATCTCGGTAAGTGAACTTAATAGTAACCCGCAAATGCAGGAATCTTTGTGATACTTAGGTAGAGAAACTCTCCCTCCTTACAACGGCATCGGAATCCACATCTACTATTGTCGCATCGACCTTAGAAAACGCTCTAGCCATCAGTTCCGATCTCAAGTCTCTTGAATCCAGCCTAAGAGAGGATCGAGGCCACATTTTAAGTCTGAGTTCAGTGGTCGAACAATGCCTGCCCATAATTCAACACAAGGTTTCGATGATAGCACCACAAGTTCAATATGCCCTGCCTAAAATTGAGCTGTATACTGCCAAAACCGCAATAGAAACTTCAAATATACGCCGTACCCTAAATGTTATAAACGAAAATGTGGGAAGCATGAGGAAAGAACTCGACTCTTCATTAAAGGCACAAGATCAGCAAATAGAAATCATGGAAGCACTCCTCAGCGGTCTGAACCAATTACGGTCGCATCAAAAGTCACGCACTAAGAATCTAGTAAGTCAAAAAGCAGAAGAGCAATTCAATTTGACTCACAAAAAGGCAGGAAAATGAGATCAGAAATCTGCAACTGCGCCTCATTTCAAAGCCCAGTGCTCTTAAATCCTTCTGCGATGAACTGAAGGACCTTGGCTCTGCTGAGGGACTAAAGCCATATAAGAGGAGGCGCAACCGTGCGCAGCTGTGTTATTCTCGAGGAGATAAGGAGCCCCAAGAGTCATTTTGCTTCTGTCTAAGACGTTCGTCACTCATAAGTCGCCATTGTCATTCTCGGGTAGTCTCACTTTTCCTCAACAAAAGCACCTATGAAAATCACGTCCCAGAATGCGAATTCTACGTACCGCCACAACAAACTCATACCTTAGGAGCAAGCTTCCGACAGATTGGTTATTTTATAAACGTCGCCATCATGACCACAATGTCGATTAAAACTGGAGCCGGCGGCATGTCAATCAGTCCTTCCATTTCGTTTAGAATGGTGGTGCCATCTAGTTCTCCTGCATTTGCCCTTTTTAATCCCGAGAATTTTTCCAAAGCCTTGGAATCGGAGATGATATCGACAAAAAGGAGATACTACGAGACCTTAGAACACACTATGCAGAAGCTGCTCGAGGTTTTTGCTGACCGGCAAGCCTTTCCCACAGATTTGAACGAGTGTGGCGAGTCTCTTCTCCAGGTAAAGAACACAGATGCTCATGACCGTTTTGTCTCGATACTAACACCGTGATGAGGTCGCTTTGCGTAGCATTGGCTTAGAGTGTTTCGTTGATTTAAACACACAACCAGGCTTCCGTAAATTTTTGCTTGGACTCTGTGTTGCTGGTGTTCCCCTGGACACAGTCAATTCATTTGGCAGGTGAGAAATTGTCACATTGCTAACTTCCAACTAGCTCACTAGATATCCTGTACAGATCACCCCTCGATTTCTGGGTATCCTCGCTATTCTATACTCGTGGGTGCGCTGATAAGATATCAACGATGGTAGATATTGCTTCGGAGCTTATAGATTACGGGGCAGATTCATGTACTAAAATACATCATCACTGGCGCCACCGGCGGATACCGGACATTATTCCATGCTTTCTGAAGCTAAGTGAGCTTGCAGAACGTAAGGTATTGCTATAAAAGACTCGTGATAGCTCGCTAATATTGGCAGTGTGCCAATGTGGCCAGTTAAGTATGGCAGTTCTTCAACGTTCTGACACAGATGTCAACCGGATATTAACAAAATTTCCCTCTTCACTGAACGAACAAAATATATTTGGCCAAACACCTCTCCACCTTTCATGTGGCTGGCCTCTTGGAATGGAATTGCTGCTGGACTATGGGGCTTATAGTATTATCGACCATATGGACGACTTTGGATTCACGGCCTTTGTTTATGCGAGTTACCACGGTTGTCTTGAAAGTCTTGAAATACTACTTGAAGCTGGCAGCTGTCTCTTTCCACTTAATTCATCTGAGCCGTACCGGAGAATCACATTTTGCTTCATAGAAGCCTTTTCTGGAAGCTCCGAGGCCATCGGAGGACGGCTCGTTGAAGCCTTAGTTGCTAGACGTGTGTGCTTGCGAGAGTTAGCTTTAAGCAACTTACCGCCTGATGAAGCTCGAGATTTTGGTCTGTTTAGCGATACAATTCTGGATGAAAAATCGCATGACGTATGTCTTGCCTTGAAAGCAAGGAAAACCAGCATTCCTGAAGCCTTGGCCGTCCCAATTCGATCATCTGTGTATCACTTTAAATCTCTGAGCTTAGGATGTGCTCAGCGGCTCTACGACATGGGATTCAAAGATGTTGAAATATTCGATGAGGATGGACTAACTCCGCTCATGTCTAATCTGAGACCCGAGTATAGTATTCCAACCGACTACAACAAGGCGATCAATTCATTAAAGTTAAAAGCCTGGCTAATATCGAAAGGAGCAAATCTTTATGTCACAGCTAAGTCACCCCAAGGCAGTGGTGTGAACCCAAATGCTACCGCTGCACATTTTCTTGGTAGCAAAATCGGAGAATTTGATGCTAAAGGGGTTTCTGGGAAGGTTATCCCCCATATGATCCTGTAGTTTCCTCACTTTGCACTACTCTGTGCTCTATTTCTGCACTCGATGTTTGCTGTTGCGGCTGTTCTAGCATAGGTTGTAGCCCGATCACCATGGCGTTTAAAGGATATATTAAATTTCGATTTGACAAGAAAGGTATAATTACCTTGGTCTGCTGGCTAGTCGAAAATCATATAACGGCTCAAGCTAGCCAGCGGGTATTTGCTGAGATGATACGTTTCATGACCTTCGACAGGCTGGGCATAAAGCATACCTGTTGTCAGACGGATTGGGGATTCATAATCCGATTGCAAGACGAGGAAGAGATGAAAGAGATACGTGAAGGGGAAGGTTTTCGCCTTCAGCTGCTGGAAGATCTTGTCGACGAATTTGAGACAAGATATAGCGAATCAAGGGAACCGCTCATGGATTTCTTTAAGGGCTATTGGGAAGAGCGTATGGAGCAGGTGCAGAGCGAATTGGAGCCTGTAAATGAAGAAGAGATTAGAAAGATAGAAGCGACTGGTGTGGTGCTGGATAGGGCTGGAATTGCACTGTAAAAAAAAAAGAAAAGAAAAATAGGAACAACAGTGCCAAAAAAGGGATATGTTCATCGAAATTTCTCATTTTATTCTGCGTGCTAAATAAAGAGAAAGTATGCTGAAATTTGTGTTCATCAAGATTTCATTTGTTTCAAACTGTTTTAGCTCATAATAATCCATGCAAACTATACAGTTATAATGCCTGAAACGCTCGTCCCTCATTTTGGTATCTTCAACCTCTCCTCCTTCCTAGCTTTTCGTTTATCCTTGTCCTCACCCGCCTGAGCCTCCCAAAACTCTCTCTCTTCATTCTTGCATTTTCTCTCCTCCATCTCTCCTCTTCTGTGTTCTGCTTCGGCTCTTGGTTTCTCAACTTGCTCTGTATCTTCCTCTCCTGTGACACCCACCGCTCAAACTCCGACCCACCCAACACCCCACCTTCCCGAGTCCTCCACTTCATTCTTCTCTGCCCATTTCTACTCGGGCAGTTCTCTACTTTCTTGCCTTGCTCGCCAAACTCAATAGTAGATACACAATATCTAGCTCTTGGGTCTGTACACGTCATTTCCGCCTCCTCAATTGCCGGTATATCGTGCCACGTAAGCCCAGGGGTAGATGGGTGCAAGGTTGCAATATCTTGTGCAATCTTTCTAGATAAATAGCTAGCATTGGGTCTAGCAGTGCGATCTCTGAGCCTCTTCTCAGCCATGATTTGCTCGTTTTCGGCTACGGAAACGTGAGCGAGAGGGTAGATGTCTGGAATCAGGAGGTAGGAGAAGCGACGGCTGCATTTAGTTGGCGGCGTTACAGTTAGGCTTGATAATGTATTGGAGATAGCGTCCGGGATATAAAGTAATGGCGAGCGGAGTCCCTTTGAGGGACTGAAGACCTCCTGTGACATTTGCCTTGGGCGTGCGGGAGACAAGTTATCCGTTGACAGGTAGGTAGATGTTTCCGTTGAACAACAGGTCATCAAGTTTCCCACCATATCCTGCAGGCTGGTTCTGGAGTGCTTCAGAGAGGTTTCCAGAGCCGTTTGGACTTTGGTGAGGTATCGGAATGGATGTAGGTGAAGGTGTTCGCTCCAGTCTGAAAAGAGGTCGAATGGGAGAATGCCTTTTCTAAATCGAGTCACTCTCCAGATGGTCTGTCAAATAACAAAAAGAAATATACAGGCCAGTTTTATAGTTTCAATGGTTGATTTTGCATCTACTGTCCATACTAATAGCCTGTTTGGTGCGAAGTATGTTGCGGATTCACCTTGCGATTGAGTCAGAATCGGGTAAACTAAGGTCAGAGAGGAATAGGATGCGACAATAGGCCCACACAATGGATATTGTGTCAATAGCATCGGCTGAGAAGGGAAATGTCCACCAGTATCCTATATACATCTTAGAAGCATGCAGCCTCTCACTCAGTCTCCTAAGACATACCCACCGTTGTCCACAAATCAACGTTGAGCACGACCTAAAATGCCATATCCTTTCCAATTTGGGTACATTCGTGTTCCTCAAGGTAACAGCTATCCAGACCGTCTTGTCTTGGGCCGCATGACGTTTCCCCAGCCAGAATCTTTTCCGCCAGTACCGCCCCAGCAGCAGCGTTTTCCTCCAAGAGCATATCCTCAAGATCACAACGGCATCGATCTAAGGATTTCTGTATCATATACGCGCTTCCAGAATCAGCGAGGAATTGTTCAGAACCAACCTGTGTCAGCAATTCCGCAACGCCATCGATTTGCAGCACCTCATCAATATCAGGTATCAAGAAGCCGCAACAGTATGACCAACCTGTGTTAGGGAGAAATCCAACATACCAGCGATATCCCCGCATCCCGATGCTATCTACCACCAGCGGCGGCAAACCCGTTCAGAAACCTCCCAGCCCAGGTCCCGCCAGGCCACCCAGTCCGCAAGCGCAGTTTCCAGCGCACATATCTCCATGTCGCACCGGCAACTCCCCAAACCGTTACTGACATCAAGGCTACCGGTTCGTCCTCAGCTCCTCATCACACATCATTGATGCTCGCACCTCCATCGACACCCACGCCGCAATTTCCGCGCTGGTCGAACAAGCAGAGTCGCCCAAGCACGACTACTACCAAACGTCCCACCGCGACGCAGCAGAAGCGCTTAGCAGCAACAGCGACACCACAGCGCCCCAGCCCTCCCCCTCCGCCCGGCTACGCGCCAGCACCCTCCGTACCTCGAGGCTACGACGCAGCGCCAACCCCACCAATCCCTGCCGCACCCTCAGCCGCCTACCCGGAAGTCTGCAAGTACTGCCACGGGGTGGGCGGAGCCCACAAGCGCCCCTGCGATACCGCGTTCCGCGTCTTCCAGACCCTGCCGCCGGAGATCGCGAACCTCGACCACGCCGACCGCGCCGCTCGCGCTAAAGCGGCTGCAGAGCGGGTGGCAGCGTCGCAGGCGGGAGCGCAGAGTGAGCAGTGCAAAAACTGCAAGGTGCGGAACGGGGAGCATCTGCCAGGGTGTGCGTTAGCGAATGATCAGTTTGCGCCTGGCGCGAAGGCGGACGCGGGTGTGGTTGTGGGACGCAAGCGTGGGCGGCGCGAGGACGAGCAGCTCTTGGCGCTTGATCGGGAGAGTGCGGAAATGCAGGAGTTGAGGAAGCGTAGGGTTGGCGAGTTGCTGGGGGAGCGGGCTGGGAGCTATTTGGCGCAGGAGGAGAGGGATGCGAGGGAGTTGGGGTAGCGGAGATGGGGAGGGTGTTTCAGCAGACGAGGGGATGTTGGAGAAGAGGCAGCAAGAGGCGAAATGAAAGAACGAGGTATAGTTAGAGGTCGTTGGAGTAGCTGATTGGATGGGATGTTGGTTGGTGTTTTTAGTCTGGTGTTCTCGATTAAGCGCTTGGATAGTATTCAGATATCAATTCCGTCGGTCTTGAGGTCTTTTAAAGCTGGCTTCTTGAAGATTCTCAGTGGTCCCTGGTCGTTTTAGTCATTCAGTTTCTTTATATTTCAATTGGACAGTGTTATGGGGAGTTGAAGAGGGTTCGGATCGTTTTCTGTCCATTGTTCGCACACATTGTCTTACTGAGGTAGGGTTACGTCGATTCTCTAAGTGGAAGCACGGACGTCCTATTGATAGCAGTATTTACGTTAGATATCGAATCGCGCGACTGTACAAACTTGACTGTTCCATTGATGGTACTGTGAAGCACTCCCAAGAGGTATCGCGCCCTAACGCCAACCATCGACTCATAGAGCCAACATGATCACTGATACATGCCCTTGCTCTTTTCTTGCTCATCAACCTCGTCAACCAATGCCATGACTGTATACCCAACCCACTCTTCGCCCAAATTGCCAATCCCTAGCGCTTCCTTTCGAAAAAAGATGTCGAGGCCATAATCGCGACGCTCTGGTCCATCGCCCACTCGCCGACCCAGAGGTAGTTATCGATCCATTTTTTGAGCTCAGGTGATTCAGTGACACTCTCTGATCGAATGCTGGGGCTACGGTCCCAGGATGTGGGATATGTTAGCCCTGGGTGTTCTCTTTCATATAGTCGCATTGGGAAAAAATAACTCAGTGGGTCGAGTGGGATAGGTAGGTGCGAGGGATGCCATACGTTAAGCCTGTTGACCGCTTCACGCCGGCCAGGAAGGCGGAGACTGGGAGGTAGATTAGCTGAGAGATTATGCGTAGGGGTACTGGAAGGGAGGGCGCACAGAGAACGGCGTCGAAGGCGTAATGTGTTAGCCTGCCGAGCTGGATGGGATGTTAGAAGTAGCTCGCCCAACAGCTGAACAAAATGGATTACGCACAACCATGATAGACCGACTTTTGTTGTTACAATGGGGTTTATAGAACCAAGATAGGGTGTTGAGAGTAGGAGGGAGTGAGAAATTGTAGCGTAATGTATAGGAGGTCACTTGGGCCGGGCGTAGTCCGTATCTTGTGATGGAGCTGGGTTGCTCGATAGCGCAAGTGAGCAGTCGATTAAGTTAATCACGTGATTACAACATCTGGTAGCTGACTAAGTTCGAAAATTTCCTCGGAGAAATCGGGCCGTTCTTCTTTAAGCCTTAGCCTCTTCGATGTGCGCAACAAAAAGTAACCAAAGGCTCCAATAAGTTTTTTGTTCTTTTGCATTTAAGCCTCTCTGGCACGCAGCACGCAGCACGCAGCACATAGTGAATATTTACTATGAATATCCTCGTAATTCTTGAAGTTTAGCTTGATTTAAAGACGAAGAAACAGAAATCATTGGACGTCAATTCCGTGGAGTTCAACTTGTTGCCTGGCCTTATCGCAGTGCGAGCTTTTTGGGGTGGTGGGGTGAATCTAATCGCTGCACATGGACGTCAAATCTGCTTGCATGGATTTGCTTCTTTTTTTGCTCCACCTTTGCGTATAAATGAGAAATCATTGACCTGAGACTGCCGGAGCTCCAGCTTACTCTGTATTCCGGTCTGATCTCCACTCTGACCTTGAAGCTGTGATTACAGCTGTTGCACAACGTCGCCGGCCCCATTTACCATCTGCCCCACGTAATCCCGTAAAAGGTACCAACCGCTCCTTCCTTTCGCTCCCCGAGTAACAAAAGCTAATGAAAACTACCCGTGCTTAAATGCAACTTGCTGATGTGTTCCTTGCCTCAACCACTTTTAGTTCTCCCAAATCCCTCACATCCACACCAAATTCCCACCTTCCAACTTACCTTAAGAGATACCCTCAGTCATGGCGAACGCTTTAGAACACTTGAGTGCTGGCCGGACGAGGATCGAATGGCTCTCACAGCTAAACACTGAGTACCATCCTGCGAAGGAGTACCGCCGGACTTCAATTATCGGCACCATTGGTGAGTGCAGAGCTGCGGGAGAGCTGCTTCAGAATTCAACCTTTCAGAATTGGAACTGGCTAACAATTTCCCGGCAGGTCCGAAGACAAATTCTGCTCAGAAGATCAACGCCCTGCGAAAAGGTAACTTTGAGCTTTTCGAATGCCGAAATTCACGATGCTAATAAGCTGTAGCTGGTCTCAATGTTGTTCGCATGAACTTTTCTCACGGATCATATGAGGTACGTCTGATTGTAAGGCTAGTCTACTCGATCGAACGGAAGCTAATCGCTCGATAGTACCACCAATCTGTCATTGACAACGCGCGAGAGGCTGAGCGCACTCAGCCTGGTAGACCTCTTGCAATTGCTCTGGATACCGTGCGTTTATCCTCTCTATCCACTACACGTCGATATGAACTCATAAATATACTCGAGTTTAGAAAGGCCCTGAAATCCGAACTGGAAACACTGTCGGAGATGAGGACATTCCAATCAGCGCTGGTGACATAATGAACATCACGACTGACGAGGCATATGCGACGAAGAGTGACAATAAGAATATGTGGGTGTTACTTTTACAAGCTCAAACCTTGCTTAGAAACTTCACGGAAGGCTGAAGCTAACACTTCTTGTTATTAGGTACGTCGACTACAAGAACATCACTAAAGTGATCGAAAAAGGTCGTACGATCTACGTCGATGACGGTGTCCTCTCCTTTGGAGTCCTCGAAGTCGTTGACGACAAGACCGTAAAATGCAAATGTATGAACAACGGCAAGATCTCCTCTAAAAAGGGTGTCAACCTCCCGAAAACCGATGTCGACCTTCCTGCTCTCTCAGAGAAGGATAAGGCAGATCTCCGCTTCGGCGTGAAGAACAAGGTCGACATGATCTTCGCCTCGTTCATCCGCCGCGGTGACGACATCAAAGCCATCCGTGAGGTCTTGGGTCAGGACGGTAAGCATATTCAGATTATCGCCAAGGTGGAGAATCAACAGGGTGTGAACAACTTCGATGAGATTCTCAGGGAGACAGACGGCGTCATGGTTGCGCGTGGTGATCTCGGTATCGAAATCCCGCCCAGCCAGGTCTTCATCGCCCAGAAGATGATGATCACCAAGTGCAACATTGCAGGCAAGCCAGCTATTTGCGCGACACAGATGCTGGAATCCATGACATACAACCCTCGCCCGACCCGAGCTGAAGTTAGTGATGTCGGTAATGCGGTGTTGGATGGTGCGGACTGCGTCATGTTGTCTGGTGAGACTGCCAAGGGCAATTACCCTGTGGAGGCTGTCACTATGATGCACGAGACATGTCTGCTGGCTGAGGTTGCTATCCCATATGTGAGCGCTTTTGATGAGTTGAGGAAATTGGCCCCGGTTCCAGTTCCTACTACAGAAACCTGCGCTATGGCGGCTGTGAGCGCAAGTTTGGAGCAGAACGCCGGGGCTATCTTGGTCTTGACCACCAGGTAAATTCTTTCTGATTAAGCGGAGGTTGGGGATGTAAAGCTGACGATGACCAGCGGTAACACTGCGCGCCTGGTTTCCAAATACCGACCCGTCTGCCCAATCATCATGGTTACCCGAAACGCTATGGCCTCCCGCGTAAGTACCCGAAATCATTTCCCGCTTCCTAACTTCAACTAACTTAAACAGTACTCTCATCTCTACCGTGGTGTCTACCCCTTCTACTTCCCTGAGCCTAAACCCGACTTCAGCAAAGCTTCGTGGCAAGAGGACGTCGACCGCCGTCTTACATGGGGTATTATGAATGCCATCAAGCTAGGCGTGCTGAACAAGGGCGACGCCGTTGTATGTGTGCAAGGCTGGCGAGGCGGCATGGGCCACACCAACACGCTCCGCATCGTTCCGGCCAGGGAGGACTTGGGCCTGGACCAGGATGCTTAAAGTAGTGCTTGGGCTGGGGCTAGGGATTCTCTAGCGGGATAGGTTGGCGCTTTGTGTATCTACAGTAACGAACTGCAATGGATTTCTACACAAGCTGTGGGATAAGATGTGAGGGAATTGTAAGGGGAGAGGGTTGGATTGAGACGCGGTCACGTGAGGGCACTCTCGCTATTCGCGCTAGAAACTAAGCATCTAAATATGTACGCGTATGGAGCGTACGATATATTGTGCAACGAGGATTGGTGTGCAGTTGCAGTTTATTCACAGTTCACCTCTAACAAATCTCTTCGTCTATCAGGATTTTACCACCTCTTAAATACTTAAAGCGCTGCCTTTAGAAGCTTGTTGAACTTTTTGCGAGTATAGGAGTGTCCCACGTGATCAACGGAGCTAAGTTTTCTTGACGGAACCTAAGCTCTGACTTTTCATGTAGGCTAGTTAGTATAGAAGGTAGTAAAGCCTTTAACTAATTAGCCCCCCCTAATAGTCCAGTAGATATTGCCTCTTATATTACTACTAAATAGCTCCCTATATATAATACCTATAGACTTTACCTGTACTTTATTATTTATATAAACGCCTACCCACTAAAAAAGTGGCCACTAATTAACTCTATAGCCGAACTCCTTTACTAATATATATAAAAAGGCTTTAAACCTCTTTATATATCGATATTCTCTATCCCTTGCATCGATTGTGTACTTAGAGATGTGGCCCGTGCTCGCGATCAAAGAACATCAATAGATAACTTCATCGATTAATTACACCACTACCCTCTGCAAGACGGAGTCGTGTTAGCAGGAGTACGTAGATCGACTCAACGTCAAAGAATAAAGCTCTATATATAATATATATACGAAAATTGACATATTTATAGCCTCATCTACGAGGCTTTGATTATCTGGCAGAACGATCGACCGCCTGCGTATGCAGCTTCCTAATTAGTGCGCACGGAGCACAGCTCTAAGGACGCGTTTATCAATGCAAGGGATATATAAGTAATATAGAGGCATAGTAGCGTTGTCACTGCTTTAATAAATAGAAAGATAGCTTGATTAAATTATAGTTAAGTAGGTAGGGGGGATGTATAAAAGGATATTAAATTTATTATAAGCTTTAAGAACGCCCTAAATATAATTAAATAAAGCTCTATAGAGACTAAATTAATACTTACTACGATGTAATATATATAATATAGTTCACTAGCAATATACCTATATATAAGTAAGCTAGCCACCCTAAATCTTACCTAAACTATATAAAATTACAATTTTATATCTTAACAACCTCCTAATAAAATAACTCTAGAATTTATATATAAAGTATTTAGCCCTAATTAGTAGTATAGGCTACTATATAACTAATAAATCTATTTTACTTCTTAAATACTATAATATAGGGCCTATATTAGGGTCTAATTATATTGTTATTTATTGCTTAACGTCCGATTTAGATCCCTATTAGGCCTACGCGAACTACTCCTTATATATATATAGGGAGAAAACTCTGTTTAAGAAAACCCCATAATCCATTTCCCCGCCTTTTAGGACTCGCCTACTTAGCACCTATAAGTCACCTATAGTACTCTACTACCTTACTTTTTAACCTTTTTAGGAACTACTGCTGCCGTAACAAGCCTATGGATACGCTAGTATTATAGACTTTGCTCTACCACTGTAGAGTTATTAGGGGGCACCTGTTGCTCGCCCCTTTGCCTTTTATTATTATTTCCTTTATAATCCGGAACTGGTTTAGTATATTTTAGCTAATAAGCTACCAGGTAGCTGCCTTAAGGCCTTTTTATATAAAGAGTAGTGTATTATAGTTCTCTATACCAGCTACTAAAAGCATTGCTTTTTGGCTGGTGCGTAAGGGGCATAACAGTATTACGTGTTTTGGTGTCTGTCTTAGCTAGCTATATTTGCATCTTAGGCTACCTACTAGGACTGTTAAAATATAAGCGGTGCATAGTATAATGTAATAGTTAATTGTATTGCGTATGGAGGATATAGGGGCATCCTCTATACTAGTATAATTATTGACCGAGTTTATTGACCGAGTTTACAAGGTCTATACTTACGGATCCAGATTTTAAACTTTGCCAAGCCAACTTCTAATTGGTCCAAAAAAAAGTTGCGGGCGGTATCTACTTGTAGAATACACGTGACAAATATCAAAATATTGGAACATTAAATTACCTTTTAGTTGAAATCTTTGTTAACATCTATTAATACTACTATACGCGTCTTAGCTATGGCAGAGCCTACTTTAATTAGGTGTAGTAAGTGCTGTTTAATACAACCCCGTATTAATTTTATTAAGAACGGCCCATCTACTAAGCTTTTAAAGCTATGTTAATTATATTGGTCAAAGGCGCGTTTCCCCTATATATTACCTCTACTTCTACTTACTTCTCTAGGCCTCTAAATATAGTTTAAATAAGCGGAAAGCTCTTATGGAGCTAGGTTCTATTACTGAGACTTATTCTATAAAGCACTAGCTAAATAGTCCACCTAGAAATAGTGCTGAGAACGCCTTTTTACCTTGCGGCCAGAACAGTTAAGATACCCCTAAAATTGCTTAGTGATGGAGGGTAATTGTAGCAATATAATGGGAGCACCGCTTTCTAAATTGGTAGGGTAAAGCTTACTTGCAGACTCCTCTACTATATATACTAGATAAGGCTCCAATACCTTCTCTAACGACAATACCTACCCTAGCGTTAATACCACCTGTTTTGGGGTAAGCTCTAACTATAGCTATACCACTTATTTCGGCTGTTAATTGGGAGCGAATTAAGAAGTTTAGGAGTGTGCTATAAGCTAAACATATAGAGACGTGCAGGCGTTGCAAGGAGTGGTGGTTTTAAATGGGCCTAGCTACAGAGGGTAACAATATTGGTGTATGCAAAGCCTGCATTAGGGACGCTAATAGCCTTAAGGATCTAGCCCTTTCTTCCCTATTTAGTAAAGGCAACAAGCTTAATCCGGGGCCCGTTCCTAGCTTTCTACCTATACTTACCGCGGTAGAGGAGCTTCTAATTGCGCGCGTATACGTTTATCTGCAAGTTATGCGTGTATACGACTAGCAATATCACTATACTAGCCATGTCTGCTGCTTTAGCTAGAACACACTAAAGACTTAGAGGTAGCTACTACGGCTACCTTCTAAACTTAATATACTGGTTATAAGGCCTGCGGTAGCAGAGGGTGGCAAATACCTAAGTTAACGGTTTACTAAGCGGTATACCGTAAGGCGCTCTGCTATAGTACATTGGCTTTCCTTTCTAAAGATTAATTATCTAGATTACCACGACGTTAAAATATACAGTAACTAGCTTACTAGCTTACCTAAAAATGGTTCTATATTAGATTAGCTGCCTTCTATTAATAAGCTAGATTCTAATTCTACTAACCTAAGAGCTTACCCCCCCCTAGACCGCAGGCTATATTGGCTCCTATAGGCAATTATACTCCTACTATTAATTATCCACCTATTAGGCTTGGTAATAATATACAGGATGGCGAATTTAATAATAATGTACTGGATACTTTGGTTCCTAATCTAGCGCCTAATCTTAGTAAATTGGAGCTTCTAAGTTGTAAGGTTTAATATTAGTAAGGCCTATAGGTAGGCCTAAAAGTCCCTACTATGCGGCAGATACCTCTCTCTAAGTAATTATCCAATTATATTATGCGCGGCGCCTTTCCTATATTATTCCCTTATGGTAAGGCTAATTTTAATACACTATAAAGATATATAGTTACCCTAGCTGCGTACGCCAAGCATATGCTTAAGTATTAGGACGGTTAATTTGGCCGCCACCCCTTATTTTGCTACTATCTATTTAATTGGATTATAAGAGAGCAAGCCCTCAAAGCCATCAGCTTCCTTTACAGTTAATCTGTTAAGAGTGGCTTGTCTTTAAATAAGCTTAGTAATCTTATTAGTAGTAGTAGGGGTAACCAGATTCTAAATAGGATTATACGGTATATATAGAAGCTTAAGGGCACTAGGCCTTATTAGAGATAGAAGAGAAATAAGCTTATAGCTTATGCTAAAAATATTAAAAATGGGTCTCTATTCTTTACACTTAGCGCTACTAATTTATATTAATATAATCTACAGTCTTATATGCCTTAATTTAATAAATATAAGGCTGCTAATAAGGCCCGGCGCCGTTAGATTACATCTTAAAATCTTAACAAAAATCCTTATATTGCTGCTTATTGGCTATATCGCCGCTTTAACCTGTTTAAAAAGCACATGCTTATGGATCTATTTAATAGCACTAACTTTTAGTTCTAGTTTAAGTGGTAGGTATAAGGTAGCGGTTATATACATAGTTTCTTATAGTATTTAATGGCTTTGAAGCCAGACACGTTAACTAGTAAATTAAGGAAGGCGTTTGCTGAGTACTAGGCTACTTTTATATCTATATTAAATCCTAATTAATCTAGGCCTCCTAATCTTTAATATCCTTTAGCTCTTAGCTATAAAGAATAGCTTAATAGCAGTAAGCTGCTTACTGCTTACCTTAATTAATTTTAACGCCACTGTAGTTGTACTAAATCCTACTACTTAAGGTTAAAGAAAGGCTTTGCTGGAGCAAAGGGGTACCACTTTTACTTTCTATACTCTCTCCGCAATAAGGCCGCTATATTAAAGGATTAAAATCTACATTACTAGATGTTTTGTCCGCAGCGTAATAATAAGCTTCTTAATGGTTATAATGCAGCTATAGTATTAGCGTAGATGGCTAATATTAATACTTTACCAGCTATAAGTATATTAGTAATAGTTAACTATATAGGCAAATATTACAGCAAAGAGGAGAAGAAGTCAACTTCCTACTAGGAGTTGCTCTAATTAGTACAGCCACATGCCAACAGTCTTTATGCCTTTAGCTTAGTAGTAGCCAAATTTATAAATAAGCTTATTACTAAACGCGATTGGTTAGCACAGGAAGTATACTATTTGCTTCTTAATATTTCCCTTTATAAAGGCTCTAGGAATGTAGTAACTTTAAATTATTAGCAGGAAGATGATTAAAGCGCTGCGTATAAGCTTAAGGATGGGCAACTAGAGGAGCGCGGACTATCTGCTTATAAGAAATATAAACGCCGCCTAGATAAGGTAGAGGATGTTACTTTCCTTAATTTTCTACTCTATTTTAATTACACTAATTATAAGCGTCGGCCAAGAGCAAGGCCTTAAGTTATATTATACTTTCCGCGCTATAAAGGCAATCCTTCTTATCCGTAGTATCCTAAGTTCTGTTATATAAAGCTCCTTCTTTATTACCTATAGAGGGAGTATAAAAAAGTAGCTACTTATACTAATGAATTCGGGGCCCTAGATTATGTGGCTTTCTATTAGGCTTATATTGCATCTTATTAGTACCCGCCCGACTACTTTTATAATTAGGCACTAGAGGAAGCTTATAAGGCTGCTGCTAATATTAATAAGTTTAATAACAATTTTGTAGACAATCTAGAGCTATATTAGTCCTTTAAGATGCTATATACCTATATTTAAAACACTAATATAGTTAAAGTTAAGGTCCCTAATAAGCTTAATAATAGGGAGCTTAATTATAACTATGATTGGGGTAGGTATTAGGGTACGTACCCACAGCTTAATGAGAGGACTTATTGGCAGGATATATAATTACAGCCTCTACTATAGAGCTACCTACTACAGATAGCAACTCTATCCTCCCTACAACCGGCCTAGCGTTATATTTATAATATTATAGTTAGTTACTATAGGCAGATCTAAATGGGCCTTAGTCTCCCCCTACTGCGGGTTAATATTAATAGAGAGGTAAGAATTAGCAAATTATATCTTATTGCAGTTCTGTCTGCTACGCTCCATAATATAGCAATATCTAATAGTAAGCCATTACTATTAGTTTAAGCCGCCCCTACTAGAGTAGCTGCCTTTAATATTAACGGCAGAACTATATATAAACTGTTAAGGTTGCTGGTGAACCATCCCTTTAAGGAATTGCCTATTACTAGTCTTACGCCTTTATAATAGGCTTTTAAGGATATTTACTACCTTATCCTTAATAAAAAATTAATAATTAGGCAAGTATATCTAGCTTAGATTAATTGCCGCCTCCATTAAATCTATCTTATATATAACAACAATTACTTTAGAGGCTTAAACGTCTTACTAGTGGGCGATTTCTATTAACTATCCCCTATATATTAGATGGCCTTATATAGCAGTCTATCTGCTTGCCTATTAGAGCTTATTAGCCATAAAAAGGAAGCCTATAAGGTAATTAACCGAACTGCTATCCTTAATTAAGTTATATAGCAAGGTGGTAGTAACGCTAAGAGTTCTGTATTTAGGACCGCCCTTACTAAGCTATGTATTAATTCTATAAGTAATTTAACTTAGAAGCTTCTTTTAACTAGGTGTTAGTAGGGCTTATCCGTTAATAAGGTTGTAAGCTTTAATAACGCAATCTAGCTCTATAATACACGCGCAGCTATAGGTAAGTATAATGCTATCTAGCTTTGCGACCTTTTACAGCTAGTAATAGTTATTAAGTTAGTAGACACTAGTGTAGGTGTACAAAAGGTTACTCTTAATTAGTGTAAGACTATATAGAATTTAACCCTATATATTGGCGCCAAAGTTATGCTAATATAGAATATCTAGATTGAACTAGGCTTAGTAAATAGCACTACTAGTATAGTTAAAGATGTTATATGGAAGGAGTACGCTAATATTAAAAGGGATCAGCCCTAGGCACTGCTAATTATAGTAGATGGTTATAATGGACTTGCCCTATTTACTTAGCAGGATAAAAGGAAGGTCGTCCCTATCTTTTTTATACTTTATAAGTAGAAGGGTGCAAGAGGCTCTTGCTTATAGCATTATTTCTAGTTACTTTAGCTTTTGCTTTTACTATATATAAAAGCTAGGGCCTAACACTTAACTAGGTGGTTCTAAATATTAAGGAAAAGGATAAGACAGCTGGGCTAACTTATATAGCAATCTTATAAGTTAAAAAGCTTTTAGGGCTTATGTTTAAATATAGATTTAATAAGGAATAATTTCAGTTATTTATAAGTAAGGCTAAGGAGGTATAATAGGAAGATTTTATACAGAGGCAGCAGCAACTACTTATAAATGACTTTTCCTAAATAGGAAATTATGTACTAGCTTAGAGGTAAGCGGAGAATATAGCATTTATCTTAGTTTTTTAACTTTTAAATAGCTTAACTACAAAATCTAATTTGTCTAAATTTTAACCCCCTTATCCGTCCTACCTTCTTATTGCCTCTAAAGCTGTTAGATATACATATAATGGTATATAGAGAGAATTGGCAGTATTGCTGGATTAATATTGCTGCTGTCTATAGCGTTAATCAATTTTTAGAATTTTTTAGGTTTTTTTTAGAGGGCGGAAATGTTGCTTATATAATAAGTTACGTGACCTTTAAGAACGTATATTACTTCTAAATTAACCCTACTTAATTACTGCAGTAGACCCTCTTAATAAGATAATACCACCTAATAGTGACTAAGGCGCCTTAACCTTACTACTACTCCTTTTATAGGCCTCCTCCCGTCTATAAATACTCCCTCTTCTATACCTTCTCTTCTTTTCTTCTTCCTTATAGGGAGCTAGAGGTGCTCTAATACGCCTCCTTAGTCTTTACTAAGGGATCTATTAGTTAATATAGTGATATGGACAGTATTAGATAAGGAGATAATGGGCAAGAGAGAAGATAGGAAGGACAGAGAAGCCTCTAATAGGTGTTAGTTAAGCAACGTTAATAGCTATTTATGGCCGCCTAATCTCCTATGCTTATAGGCCTCCTCCTATCTATAAATACTCCCTCTTTTATACCTTCTTCCCTTCTTTTCTTCCTCCTTATAGAGAGCTAGATGTGCTCTAATACGCCTCCTTAGTCCCTACTAAGGGATCTATTGGTTGACGTGGCGATATAGACAGTATTAGATAAGGAGATAATAGGTAAGAGAGAAGACAGGAAGGATAGAGGAGCCTCTAGTAGGTGTTAGTCAAGCAACGTTAATAGCTATATTATGGCCGCCTAATCTCCTGTACTTATAGGCCTCCTCCTGTCTATAAATACTCCCTCCTCTATACCTTCCTCTCTTTTTTTCTTCTTCCTTATAGAAGCTAGAGGTACTCTAATACTCCCCCTTAGTCCCCACTAAGGGATCTATTAGTTAATATAGTAATATGGATAGTATTGGATAAGGAGATAATGGGCAAAAGAGAAGATAGGAAGGACGGAGGAACCTCTAGTAGGTGTTAGTTAAGCAACGTTAATGGCTATATTATAGCTACCTAATCTCCTATGCTTATAGGCCTCCTTCTATCTATAAATACTCCTTCCTCTATACCTTCCTTTTTTCTTTTCTTCTTCCTTATAGGAGCTAGAGGTGCTTTAATACTCCTCCTTAGTCTCCACTAAGAGATCTATTAGTTAATGTGGCGATATAGACAGTATTAGACGAGGAGATAATAGGTAAGAGAGAAGACAGGAAGGATAGAGGAACCTCTGGTAGGTATTAGTTAAGTATATAAAGCTTTAAATTGGAATCACAATTAACTGCTTTATTACATCCTATGTAAAGGGCTCTGTATTAAAGCTCTGCAGTCTAAATATATACTAGATTTGTGACTAATATAAACTTAATTACTAGCTACAAAAGCTCTATTAAATGCCCCTAAGCTAAAAGCCTCCAAGCTAATAGCTTCTAGATTAAAAGCTTCTAAATTAAGGCTCTACATCGAAGCTTTAAATAAAAGGCTTAGTAAGCGTAAACTCGGTTAAAAATTTCGTTGGTTTTTACCCTAACGATTATCTTTATATAATTATTACGTAATTGTGATAATAATCCTTGATTTCTAATAAGGATACCTACCTAGTAAAGCCTACTATGTGGTCCGCTATGACCCTTTTTAAGATCTTATTAAGGGTGTTTTCTAAAGCAATAGGGTGGTAGCTGTTACGGCGCTGATAGAAAACGGTGGATTGTAGCAGATAGTTGCAGACAGTCGCAGACAGTTGCAGACAGTTTTAGATAGTTGCAGTCACGTGACTTAAGGGCCGCATAAAACCTCAAGCGGCACTGCTATTCTTTTTCTTTCCTTTCTTTAGCTTTGGATCCTCGTTTATAGACAATCCAATTATATAGGCTTGCGCGTCCCTCTTACTATACTTATGCCTTAATTAACTGAGTCGCTAATATTATCTAAAGCTTGTTACTACTCTTCTTTTCTAAAAAGGAACTTAAAAATATCTATAAACTATAAATAGGAAAGGATATAGAAAAGGACCTAAAGGATATTAATAGAATAGAATAGGACCCTAAGGATAGGACGGAACTAAAAGGATATATATAATATAACCTAAAGAACACGCACGGACTAGAAACCTTATAGAAACCTCCTAAAAATTATCTAACCACCATATTAAGAAATATAGCAGCTAGTAAAGCTGTTATAGGACCTATAAATACCTCTAATAGTAAAATAGTCGCCGTCTTAACTCCTTAGGAAGAACTTATAGCAGCTAATACTGAATTTAAGCGGCTTTAAGAGCTACTTAAAACCAGAGACACCCCTATACCTAGCAAAGAGTTATTAGACACCTAAAGACTTACTACAGTCCTTAAGACCCTAGCCTAATATATAGTATTAGTATTATTATAGTCTATAAAGGTTATAGACCCCCTATTACTTACGGACGGAACTAACTCTATATTTAATAATCAGAAGCTTTAACTATAAAATAAGCTTAAAGTTAATATAGACTACTTCCCTACTACTTAAGCTAAAATGGCCTATATCTTTAGCCAAACTAGCGGGGATATATAGATGTATCTACATCCGCGATACGCCTAGGACTTAGCAAACCCCTTCCTCTCTAGAGAAGAGATAATTAACTACCTATCTTCTATTTATAAGAACCCCTTTAAGATATAGAATGCCTGCCTTAATTATAAAGCCCTTAATATAAAAATAATAGAGACCTTTTTAGCCTTCTAGACCTACTTTTTATACCTAGCTAGCTAAGCCTAAATTCCCTATAAAGACCTAATACCAGACCTCTTTAATAAGCTTACTCTAGATCTATAGCACGCTATACTGCCAGTTTTTACTACTATATAGATGCTAAAGGTACTTATAGACTACTGCCTAGCTATTAATTAAGGCCTTTATTAAATTAAGGTATAAGCTAAGCAGTATAAAGCTAGAAACTCTTTAAACCAGACTATAAGCGCTATAAGAACGGCCTATAGTGCCCTAGTATAATTAGTAACTTCTATAATATTAGCTGTATAGCTTGCTATTAGTTTAGCAGCTAGCTATATAGCTAGCCCTACCATAGGTCCGGCGCATACTTGGCCTATATATAGTAACCCCTATAGATAGGCCCTTAGCAATTAAGGAGCTTACTTTTTATATAGCTAAAAGAACTACTTTACTAAGGACTGCCTAATAAAGGTAAAAACGGATAAGGTTCTATTAATATAAAAGGATAGCGCGGAGTTAGAAAAAAAGGAACTCTAAAGAAAGACTCCTTTTTAGGGTTAAAAGGGATTAATATGTTATATATTAATCTAGGTTGGCTAGTTAGTAAAAGAAGCTGCACTATCCCTTATACTTTATTCTATAATAAATATTAAGTTTTAACCTTTGCTTTAGCTAACTCTAGAGCAAATACCTTTGCCTTAATAGATATATAGTATACTATAAAGCTAGCTAACTTTTTAAATGCACTCCTTAAAGAACTGCCTAAACTAATTTCTATTTATGGGTATAATGGACGGATAGGACTACCTATTATAACTATCTTGCAGATTTACCTCCGTATAGACGGACAAAGGTAGTATAATATCCTCTTTTTTATTATAGACCTAGAAAGCTATAATATAATCTTAGGAAGAAAATGGCTAGCCTATCTAGGCTTATAGCTTAATGTATAGAGTAGACGGCTTATTTGGCCTAAAACCTTACCCCTAATACCTTCTTTTATAAAGGAAATTAGTATTATAATAGAAAACCTTGTACGGCTATAGATAGACACTATTTACTAGGCTAATGCTATATATAGGGACTAGGCCTTTAAGAAAGATATATAGCTTAATCTATAACGGATCTATATACTATACCGCCCCTAGACTACTAATATCGCACTACCGGCACTAGAAACCTAGGAAGTTAGTAATAAGCTAGCTAGCTTAGGCCCTATATAGCTATAAAGAACAGTAAGGAATATTAGACGCTATACTAAATATATAGACCAGAAAGATAATTTATAGAAGATAGAATAGGAGCTAAGAAGGGTTGTAAACCCTTAACCGCAAAATACGGTCTATAGAATGTTTATAAAGAAATCTATAAACCTCCTACTAGTTAATATCTGCTATATTAGCGCTATTGGGTTCTACTAAAACTTAAAATGGCCTAATACTATCGTCTTTATAACTAGCTTATATAAAATTAACCAGATAATTAAAGATAAGGAAGCCCTAGCCTATAACTAGCTTAGTAGGGGAAGTAAGCTTATAAATAAGGAGCTAGTAAAATAGAAACTACTCCGCTAATACTGGGAATTTAAGGACGTATTCTCTAAGGTAGTATTTAATATACTCCCGCCGTACTAACTGTATAACTATAAGATTAAGATTAAGTTAGATAAAGAAAACACCCTTAGCTATAGCCCCCTCCGCTAGTAATTTACTAATAAGCTATAGGCCACTAAGTAGTACCTTATTAATAATCTTAATAAGGGCTTTATTAAGCCTAGCTAAGTCCCCTTTACCTTACCCATTTTCTTTATAAAAAAGCCTAACGGTAGACTCCGTTTCTATATTAACTACTATAAACTAAATTATATAACCTATAAAGACTAATCTTTGCTACCCTTATTTAAAGAAACGCTAGCCTATATAAGTAAGGCTAAAATCTTTATAAAGCTTAATATCCGCTAGGCCTTTTACCGGATTAGGATAAACCCTAAATCCAAAAATCTTATTATATTTTAGACCCGCTACGGATTATATAAATATAAAGTATTACCTTTTAGACTAACTAACGGACCGGCTATATACTAATGGTATATAAATAACGTGCTCTTTAACTACCTTAATAACTTCTATATAGTCTACCTAGATAATATTATAATTTACTTTAAGAATAAACTAAAATATAAGGAGTATATCCGTAAAGTCCTATAACGGCTCCGTGAAGCTAGTCTCTAGGCTAATATTAAGAAGTTAGAATTTAGTATTAAGCGCACTAAGTATTTAGGGTTTATTATTAGTATAGACAGAATTAAGGTAAACCCGGAAAAAATGGCTATAATTAATTAATAGGAAATCCTAAGGACTATAAAGGGGGTATAGTTATTCCTAGGTTTCTGTAACTTCTACTAACGCTTTATTAAAGACTATAGCAGGATTACTTAGGCCCTTAACCGCCTTACTAGAAAGAACTAACCTTTTTATTTTAATAATATATATAAAAAGGCCTTTAACAAACTTAAAAAGCGGCTAATCTCTACTCCGCTACTAGCCTATTTTTACCTAAAACGGCCCTTAATATTAGAAACGGATACTTTAGATAGTATAATAGCTGCTATCTATTCCTAAAAACAGCTAAATAGAGAATAGCACCCTATTATATACTATTTAAAGACTATAATAGATGCAGAGCTAAATTACTATATCTATAATAAAGAGATACTAGCTATTATTTCTAGTCTTTAGTACTAGCGTATATAGCTAAAGGGAACCCCTAAACCTATTTAGGTAGTCTTAAATTATAAGGCCTTAGAATACTTTATAATAACTAAAGCCTTTATAGCCTAGTAGATATATTAGGCGGATATCCTATCCCAGTTTAACTTTCTAATTATATATAAGCTAAGCGTAACTAACTGTGTAGATTCCCTTATAAGGTATAAGTAAGATGTTACGGCACTGTTATAGACCCTAGTTAGGGGCTCGGCCGAGCCGAGCCTTGGCCCTATGTATATAGACGTGTCCTTTCCTCAACCTTCTTCTAGTCCTCGTCTTGGAATTCTCATTCACTGGCTACTAATAGATTCTATTCTTTTAACTAAGCCTTTATATTATTCCAAGACCAACCTTAATTTTACCTTGCAACGAGCGCGCTAAGGCTTGCTTAGGCAAGTTAATTGGCAATACGTTTATTGCAGCCTGGAAGAACCGACCCGGCTAACAGACCCTAACCGACCGACCCTGACGCTGGCACCGTACTGCTAAGGACTTGACGCTGGCACCATACTACTAAGGACCAGACAACAATAGCGTAATACGCCTGCTATCATAACCTAACAACGATCGTGCCGATACGCCTGCAATCCACTAACCTAACCCAACCAATAGACTAACTAACTAACCGGAGCTATTCCTAGACAATTAAAATAAAGATATAGAAAGATACACCTACAGCTTAAAATAGTAAGGGAGAAAGCATATTATAATCCATCGCGTAGTGTTCCAGTAAGAGCCTAAAATAGAGTTAGCCGGCCACTTAGAGGAGTGCAAGAACCAGACCCAGACCTATCCCTTACTATAGAGCAAGTAGTGCAGCACATTATATCTAATCTTGCTTAATTATCTACATACTACCCAACCTGCTAACGCGCCTACGGAAGGACCGACTTAATAATAACTATACTAATAGCCTACGGAAGAACAGACGCTGGCACTATACTATTAAAAACTAACAAGAACCAGACGCTGGCACCATACTACTAAGGACAAGAATAAGACGCTAGCACTATACTACTACAAACCGACAATAACAGCGCTGATATACCTACTGTTATAATAACCTACGGACCACCTAATAAGATAATGCCTACCCTAAAAAAAAAATTTCCTAGCCTTTGTTTGTATAACCCTACTAACCCTACCAACCCCAGGGAGCCCCCGTGGGGAGGATTTAACTAACAGCTTAGGGCGAAGCCTTTTTAAAAGGCGGGGTAGAGAGCTAGGAGATAATAAAGTTCTAAAAGGAACAATAAAGAACAAAAGGCTCCTAGCGATACATAGTACTAGCCCAGGCTGGGCTGTATAGCAGCAGAACTGCAGGACTGCACATATATATTAACCTCCTAACGTTAGGACTGGCGCCGTATGGCCTAAATTTTTTTTTACTAACTATTTACTGCTCTACCTATAGCTAACCTAATTAACACCTTGCTACTCTGCCTACAGCTATTAAATCGACTCTTACTACTCCGCCTATAGTAACAATTTAGAACGGATCTAATGCTAGAAAGGATAACGTAGCTTTCTTAACAGGGAGGACAACTACAAAGCCTAAGGGCAGGCTTTACTAAAGGGGGGGATAATGTTACGGCACTGTTACAGACCCTAGTTAGGGGCTCGGCCAAGCCGAGCCTTGGCCCTATGTATATAGACGTGTCCTTTCCTCAACCTTCTTCTAGTCCTCGTCTTGGAATTCTCATTTACTGGCTACTAATAGATTCTGTTCTTTTGACTAAGCCTTTACATAAGACCTAAATAACTAGATAGCTATAAAGATTATATTATAGACCTAAATACTACTATAACTAAAGCACTTTAACCTTAAAATATAGGTAGGACTAAATATAGACCCTATAAAGATTAAGATATGCCCTATTAATACTATAGAACTTAACCTTATTAATAAGCTGCTATAAATAAATTATACGGCCCCTTTATTATAGGAGTACCATAGAAAGGTAATAGGCGTTACTAGCCTATAGTCCCTTAAAAACGGACTATTAAAGTATAAGGAACGGCTAGTGGTAGCTAAGGAATAAAACTTACGGACTTGGCTTATTACTAAAGCGTATACTTAGATCTCTACGGCCTACCCTAGAAAAAATAAGACCTATAAAATTATTAGTAACTATTACTACTAGCCTAGAATAGTTATAAATATTAATCGTTATGTGTAAAACTATAATAACTGCTATAGGTTTGTAATTCTACAGGATAAGACCCCAGAACTATTAAAACCACTCCTAATACTAGAACGCCCCTAGTAGTATATCTTTATAGACTTCTATAAGCTACCTATAGACCGTAACGGATATAATATAGCTATAGTTATAGTTAACTGCTTTAGTAAGCGCCCGTTTTTAATCCCTTATTATAAGAATATTAATACTAAAGAGGCGGCCCAACTATATATCTACTACGTCTACTAAATTTACGGACTACTAAATACTATTATATCTAATTGCGGGCTATAGTTTATATTAGCTTTCTAGAATAAGTTTACCTAGATTTTAGGCATTAAGCTAAAGCTTTTTATGGTATACTACCCCTAAATGTGACGGCTCGCACAAATGCCCCTAAACCGAAGCTTGTAGATTGCTATCTAATAAAGATACTAAGCTAAGGAGAAGAAAAGAAGGGGGTCGCAAGGACCATAGTAAACATATATAAAGGGGCGGCCGCCAAGGCGCTAGCAGTAAGCGAGCCAATTATAGGTTAGTAGAATATAGCAGCAGCATAGCAGAATTTGGCAGGTAACGCGCTCTAGCACCATTACATCACTCCCCCCTCCTAAAAAAGCCTACCCTTAGGCGTTGTCCAAGCTCCCTATTATCATCTAAATTATTGTAATTATCTAACCCTTCTTCCCAGCATTTAATCTAGTTGTCTAATTTACGTGGTGGTCTAGGGAGGTTAGGGTGGGCTAGGTAGAAGTCCCATAACTTATAGGGGGAGTACTTAAAATTAGATGCGGGGTACCACTCTAGGTCGTCGTTATAGCCTACCCAGCTTGCATAGTATTTTAAGACATTACAGACCTTTTTTACTGCTAGGATTTCTTTAACTTCCCATTCTTCGTCCTCAGCAATCTAGATTAGTAGTAGGGGGTCGTTATACTATCTAGGTAGTAGATTATTTGCAGCCTTTTATAGCCGGTCTAAAGAGAAGATGGAGTAGATCCTTATTAACTCTAGTAGCTTAACCTCAAAAGAGTGTCCTACCTTTTAAAGAGTCTTGTATAGGCTAGCTATTTAGTGGTCTAACTTATAGCTCGGCCTCTAGGTTTTCTAGTTCTTTGTTAACACCTATACCTTATCTCCTACTTAGAAGTCTTCCTCATAACAATATCGGTTTATATTAGACTCCTTTTTTTCTTGCGCCTTTCTTATAATTGTTTAAGCAATCTCCTAGGCTCTATACATTCTCTTAGCAAATGCCCAGGCCTCTTTATAGCTAAGGCGTTCGCGGGCCATAGTAGGTTCTATAGGCCTATCCTAATTAAAGGACGTTCGTGGTGTATACCTGTAGAGCAGTTCAAATGGGGACATCCCTATACTGTTATAGGGGAGTGTAAGCTGCGCATAGTCTATTATAGGTAGTAATTCCAACCAGTTGTCCTAATAGTAGTCTATAAAGGGCCGTAGTCGCTAGTTAAGGTACTAGTTCATAATCTTGGTTTAGCCGTCAGTCTAAGGGTAGAATGTAGTAAAGAGCTTAATCTTAATCCTAAGGATACGGTAGAGTTTATTCCAGAAATCTGATATAAACTAGGGGCCACAGTTAGAGACAATTAATTCAGGGGTGCTGTAGAATCAATAGATGTTGTTAACATAGAGGCGGGCCATATCCTTCGCAGTCATGGTCTTAAAACAAGGGAGGGAGACAGATTGCTTGCATAGTTAGTCAACCACTACAAAGGCTGCATCGTGGCCATAGGCGTCCTTCGGAAATGACTTAAAGTCTATAGTAATATATTGCCAAGGGCGTTCTGGAACTAGTAGCAGTTATAGCCACCCAGAAGTTCAATCCCTAGGGGCATTTATACGTCTATAGGCATGGCAGTTTCTAACAAATCAATCCACATTAGATAGAAGTCCTCGCCAGTAGTAATAGGGCGCTAGTAGTTAGTAGGTCTTATTACAACTAGGGTATACCATAGAGACTTAATAGTAGGCTTTATAGATTAACTCTATCCGTAGGTTATCAATATCTGGAACTATAAGCCGTTCTTAGTATAGAAGCAGTTCTTCTTCTATTTCCAAATTAGGGTCCTCCTTCGCGGCTTAGTTACGGAGGGCCTTTAAGAAGTCAGCCATGCGGTTTATAGTTAGGATACGGTTAACTAGCCCTATTAGTTTATCTAAAACTGCTCCCTTTAAGGGTGCTAGCTTATTCCATTTAGAGTCTAGTTCTTTAAGAATTTACAGGTCAAGCTGTTTAGGATAAAAAAGGGCACACGTCTAGTATTAGGTCTTTAGCTTATCCTAGGGTCCTATATCTTGTTCCCTTTAGGTTAGTACATTAGCTTTAATATTTTGCTTACCAGAACAATATATAATCATAAAGAAGAATTTGGAGAGTATTTTAGCCCAGTGGGCTTATTATCTAGTAAGCTGCTTTATAGTTATAAAGTACTCTAGGGCTTTATAATCCGTATATATCTTAATCCGGGAGTTCATGCCTTTAAGCTCTGCGCGCTATTAGGACAATAATCGGATAATAGCTAGTATTTCTTTATTATATACCTTGTAGTTACACTTAGCTAGGTCCATTATTTTCAAAAAAAAGGCAATAAGATACCATTTGCCGTCTAGATATAACTATAATAGGATTCCCACTATAACTCCATTAAAAGCGTCCATCTCTAACATTAATTTAAGGTCCGGGTTATAGTAACAAAGGATTAGAGAAGAGATAAGCCAATCTTTTAACTCTCTAAAGGCTTCCATATAGTCGTTATTAAAGATAAAAGGCGTGTCTTTCCAGGTAAGTTATACAAGAGGCGTTGCTACTACTCCATAGTCATAGATAAATCGGCGGTAGAAATTACAAAAACCCAAAAAGGACTGGATACCCTTTACAGTACAAGGGGGCTACTAGTTGCGGATTACGTCAACCTTCTTAAGGTCAACTTCAATCCTATCCATACTCACTATAAATGTTACGGACGCTTTAAGTACGGTGTTACGACTACTTAGAGAGGAGTCGGCGGAAGCTAGTTGGTTAATACAGGCACGGTCCAGAATGGATCTGGTGGAACCATATAATAAGAAATAGTAAGCGAGTTACATAACATTATACGCAGTATACGAGGAGTACGTAGTGTATGCTATATATAACACGTATAACACGTACCTCACGTATAAGAGAGGATTTCTTAGGAGTATAGTTATGTATTTAAAGGACCTCAGTCCCTACCATAAATAGTTCTCTCCTTATAGTGAATTTTAGAATACAATTAGAGTTAATCTGTTAGGCAACCACTCCACCAGTTATTATTATGTTATCGTTTTTATCGTACCTACATACCCAGCCCATTAACAGAACCCACCGTAGTTCCTACTACAAGGTTCCATTATACATTCACTACTAAGGTTACGGTATTGGAACAAAATTAAGTAATATACCACCAAGAGCAGCACCAGTTACGACGGCGTTAACGGGAGCTACAACCTCAGGGCCAGGTAATACCAGTATAAACAATAGGGATTCTTAAGTGGTTACGCGAGGTCAGTTATAGGAAATGGTTAATCACTTATAAGACAACAATAGGATACTTAAAGAACGTATTAATGGAATTAAAGTAGCAAAGATTAAGTTACCTTTAATTAAACAATTCTTAGGAGAAAAGTTAAAGCTTAAAGGATTTCTTACGCAGATGCACTTTAAGGTAGTACAGGAAGGAGCAAAGTTAGCAACATTATTGGATTAAGTAGCCTATGCAGAATTATTCCTAACGGGGAGGGCACTTAAGTGGTTTGAACCATATCTTACAGAAATATAGGCTAATAGCATAACAACTACTAACTAGGATATATGGTATATATTTACCAGTTAGAATGGGTTCGCAGAGCAACTAACACAGATATTTGGAAACCCGGAGGCTATAACCACAGCAGAATAAAAGCTTTAGAACTTAGTACAACGCACTTTAATAATTAAGTATATAACACAGTTTTAAACACTAGCCATATAAGTTGAGTGGAACGATAGGGCGCTCATAGCACAGTATAAATAGGGACTTAAGGCTAAAGTCTAGGACGCAATTATCCTAATAGAAGATGCGGATACTCTAAAAGAGTTAATAGATTAGTTAATAAAAATTAATAATAGAATCTATCAAAGGGAACAAGCTAAGAGAGGGCAAGACAGAGTTCCATAGTTGTATAAGGCGCAAAGTACGCAATAATAGATATAGAGTTAAAAACCATAGAATGGCACAAAGCCAATAGACCTAAGTGGTACCAAAAAAACCCAAAAATAGGAAAAGAAACTATAGAAACCTAAAGGTTAAGAATTAAGTAATTAAAGGACTAAGGAGCAGAGGCTAAACCAGAGATCTTAGCAGCAGAAGACATTTAGGCAGACTCTATAGCAAAAAAGATAGTTTAAAGATAGAGCTTATATAAATTGTGGAAAACAGGGTCATTTCGCCAGAGACTATAGAGGTGGTTAGAGTAACCATATAGTAAAGAAAACCAGACCAGCAGACGGCGCGTACGTATAAAGGGACAACGGTGCACTATAAGGAATAAAAGAGTGTTTAATTAACAGTTTTGCGTATTATTACAACAATACATACCAAATTTATAAAGACACTAAGTACGGCGCAAGCTATTAGCCATAAGAGCTAAAGTTAAAAGGACTCTAAGGAACCAGAGAGTTAGATAAAGAATAAAATTAACTCTATAAGCTAGATTAAGATGTTACAGCAACATACGGATAAAGATTAGTAGTAATAACAATAGAGTTAAAGTACTTATTAATCAACAGCAATAAGGATAAAAAGGAGGCTAACTAGAAGCACTTAAACCTTAATAACGTAATAGAAGTAGAGACTAAGACTATCACCAAATAAGGTTCAGTAACAGGTATAGCGACACTATTAGATATAATTTCTATCGCTTTATAAGACAATAGGAGTAATATTCAGAAGAAACTAAGTAAGTAGATAACTACTAGTGCTAGCTTATTACTCGGTAAAGGCAAAAGGCCACAGGCTTAAGATTCTTAAGAAGAGATAAGAGAAGCTTAAGATTCTTAAAGTGAGATAAGACACACTTAAGAACCCACAACGGACGAAAACTAATAGGAAAGGGCAGTAACTCAGTTTAGTAACAAACGAACGAGTATAGGACGCAAGTTCAAGAACTATAAGTTTAGGGAACAAATAAGAACGTTAATAATTCTAGGCAAACATAGTACTTAGCCTAAAGATTAAAAAGTCAATACCAGGATCAAAAAGCAAGACGACTATAAGGATCTAGCTATAAGACGCAGAAAACAAAAAACTATGGATAAGTTTAGGACAAGAATTATTGCATAGTAAGAGCAAAAGCTAGATAAGAGATCAGCTATGCCAGGTTATATAAGGGATAGAGCACCCGTACGAAGAGTTACCAATAGGCCAAGTATAGGAACACTTAGGGCAAAGTGGTTAGATAAACTAGAATAAGAAGAGGATCTAGATATTCCAACTAGGTTCAAAGAAAGGCATACTAAAGGATGTTACAATACAGCGATAATAAGGTATTTTCTAACAGATAGACCATACACACTAAACCAGTTATATGGAAAGTGGTATAGGTAATAATACAACGACGAATAGGAAGACTTTTATATATAGCTAGACAAAAAAGTTGTCTAAGACCAACCTATTACGGAAAAACGCATAAGTCACATTAAAGGAGCATTAATTATAATGTTAAGGAACCTAGAAGAGGGATCTAGGGACTAGAGAAGTAAGCGGTAAGTCTTAATACCCGTAGTAGAGATACCAGTAGTTAGGTTAACTAGGTATAGGTTTAAACTTAAGGATAAAGACGAACTAAGAGTTAACCCAAAACATACAGCGCATTATACACTATTGTGGATAGCTTGTGTGGATAATATATATAACATGCATAGAGCACCTAAAGACAAGAACCGGAAGTACCTAGTAAGGATATATTAGGCACCAGAGGAAAAGCGGTTTAGAAACGCCAAGTATATACATAGTTAGCACCCAGTAGAAGTACAAGGTTAAGGAGACTTAATACTTTAACTAGGAAGATTCCTTACAGAAGAATGCCTAGACGGATAACAGTGGTAGAAGTGCCCAGAGAACACTTATCTATAGCATATAGAGGAAAAGAAACGAACTAAGTATTAGCTAAAGTTAGATTAAGTACAGGTAGGATCTAGCAGCCAACAGTTGGGAAAAGGGGAGGCGTATAGGACTAGAGGGAACCAGTATTAGAGCCTTAAACCCTTAAAGGAATTTAAAGACAATACCTAAACTTAAGAGCTAAGTGGCAAGATCAGCAGTTTAAAGCGTTAGTAGATAGTAGAGTAATAAGAAACCACATATCACTAAAGGCAGTAGAAAGGATAGGGTTACTACACAAATAGAAGAAACACCTATATCTACTTATAATAATTTCAGGAGACCAGATAGCCTATAGAGGAGGTATTATTAATCTTAAAACAGAACCTATTTAGATAACTATTAAAGGGAGACCAGTTAGAATGTCTTTTAATATCCTACTATTAGGACAGAATAAGGCGATACTAGGAATACCTTAGTTACAGGAGTATAATCTAAAAATCAATTAGGTTATAGGTTAGGTCAATATTAAGGATACATAATAACATAAAGTACGACAGTAAACCAAGTTAGTATAGTACCAAGTCAGAGTAATATATAAAGAGACTAAGCAAGGCTTAAGTTATGTACCAAAAAGATACCATAAGTATAGAAAAAAGTTATAGTTACTAAAAAGTAAGAAACTATTAGAGCATGCAGCTTAGGACTATAAAATAGAATTAGAAGAGGGAATAAGTCTAAAGTTCTTTCTAATCTATAAGCTTACTAAAACAGAGTTAGTAGCGCTTAAGGAGTTTATCTAAAAGAACTTATAAAAGGGATATATTAAACCATTGCAGTTATTAGTAGGATATCCAGTACTATTCATCCTAAAGAAAAACAGAAAACTCAGAATGTGTATAGACTATAGATAGTTAAACAGTATTACCAGAAAGGATAGGTATCCTTTACCCTTAATTAGCGAAATCTAAGACAGGATAGGTAACGTAAAGATCTTTACAAAGATAGATCTAAGATGGGTGTACCACCAGATTAGAATTAAGGAAGGCAATAAATAGAAGGCAGCCTTTAGGTCAAAGGAAGGACTATATAAGCCATTAGTTATGCAATTCGGGCTTATAAACGTACTAGTAATATTCCAGAAGCGAATTAATAGTATATTAGGAGAACACCTAGATGAATTTGTTATAGTATACCTTAACAATATTATCATCTACTTAGAAAGTAAGGAAGAACATAAAGAACACGTTAAATAGGTCTTAAAGAGACTATAAAAAGAAAAGATACTAGTAGCAATTAAGAAATACAAGTTCTTTACTAGGAAAACCAATTTTGTTAGATTTATTGTTAAACTAGGCCAACTTAGTATAGATCTAAAAAAGATTAAGGCCATAGTAAATTGGCAAGAACTAGAGAACGTAATATAGTTGAGATCGTTCCTAAGGTTTTACAATTACTGCAGAAGGTTCATAGCGCAGTAGTTATAGGACATTGAGCTATTTACGCGGTTAACAAAGAAAGAAGAACTATAGGCATAGGGGAAGGAACAATAAAAACTATTTAAGAGAGTTAAAGAGTTGTTTACCTAGGAGCCAGTTCTTAAGATCTATTAACTAGGGCTAGAGACAGTTATAGAGACAAATACATTAGACTTTACACTAGGGGCGTACTTCCTATAGAAATATTAAGATGGATAGCACCTAGTGGCATACTACAGTTAAAAGATAACACCACTAGAGTTAAACTATGACATCTACAACAAGGAGTTGTTAGGTATAGTTACAGCACTTAAGAAATAGAGAGCGTTCTTACAAGGCACAAAAAAACCATTTATAGTTAAAACAGACTATAAGAACCTTACAGGATTCCTAATAATAAAGAAACTTAACTAAAGACAGGTTAGATAGGCGGAAATGCTTATAGAATACCATTTCAAAATTCAGTATACTAAGGGTACAGATAATGCACGAGCAGATGCTCTAAGTAGGAAGGCTGAACTATAAAGCAATAAAAAGCTATTGGGAGCTTTATTGCGAAAGGATTAAGACAGATTAATTAGGTATAATTATCTAAAGATTATAGTAACCAAGGAAAGTCAGATCCATAAATTACTAGAGAGTAATTAGATATAAAAGATCTAAAAAGTATAAGCAGAGGATCCAGACTTAAAGCAATATAAAAATAGAGAAGCAACGTATATGCCTAAGTCTGTTACAGAAGAATTTGTTAAGGAATTCCACAAGGGAATAATATAAGAACACAACGGAGCTATAGGCTTAGTATTAAGACTTTAAAAGAAATACATTATTTAAGGAATCTAGGGACTAGCAAGACAAGTTATAAAGGAATATTTAGATTACCAAAGGAACAAACCAACAAGGCATAAGCTGTACGGAGGGCTATAACCTATTAAGACACCAGGAAGACCATAGGAGGTTATATTATAAGACTTTATTGTTAAGTTACTAAAGTTAAGAGATCCTATTATAGGACAAGATTATAATGCGATTTTAGTAATAGTGGATAAGCTAATAAAGTAGGGATACTTTATAGCATGCACTAAAGAGATATCAGCAGAAGATATCGCTAAAATCTATATAAAGAAAGTGTTTATAAGACATAGAGCACCAGACAAGATTATATCGGATAGAGATCTAAGATTTATAGCAGCATTTTAGGAAGTATTTTTGGCAGAACAAGAAGTTCGCGCAGCAATATCTACAGTATATTATCCACAGACGGATGGACAAATAGAAAGACTAAACTAGACACTAGAGCAGTATCTAAGGCATTATATTAATCACGCACAGAACAATTGGGTATTGTTACTACCAGTTACACAGTTTGCATATAATACAACACTATAAGAAGGAATAGGAACATCACCATTTAAGGCGAACTATGGGTATAAGCCAAGAATATCGTTATCGCCATAATAAGTAAAAAAGACGAGTAGCACAGCCAAGCAAAGAATAGAGACGTTAATAAATCTTTATACAGATTTTAAAGAAACAGCTAAACTAGTACAAGAACAAATGAAAAGATACTATAATGCTAAGAGATCTGAGGGACCAGATCTTAAGAAGGGGGATAAAGTGTAGCTACTACACAAAAACTTCAAGAGTTGATAACTAAGTAAGAAGTTGGACTATATCAGACTAGGACCTTTTAAAGTTAAGCAAAGAATTTTATTAGTCACATATAAGTTAAACCTACCAGCCAAAATAAAAATCTACCCTATACAGCATGTCGCAATGCTAGAACCAGCATATGGAAATATTAAGCCACCAGTCTATAAGGCAGACACGTATAGAGGACAAAAGAAAGACAAATAGTAAGTTTTAAAGATTATTAGTTATAAGGATATAGATAACGAAACATAGTATAAAGTAAAGTGGATAGGCTATAATAAGACTACCTAGAAACCACTAAGCAACCTAAGAAACGCTATAGAAAAGGTATAGGAGTATCGGAAGAAAGCAGGTTAGGTAATATTAACAAAGAGGAATCGCCAAAAAATAAGTCGCCTAAGGGGGACCCAAGAGGAGCAATTACTAAGCTACTTGGAGTTGTTTCCCTTATAGGAGAAAAGTTAATCCTTTTATTACCCAGCTTAGATAAACCCTATTAAACAAGTTTCCACTTCTTAGAACAGACCTTCTTACAAACACGTTTAAGATAAAGAAGACGGGCAGAAGCGGATAAACAGGCTTTAAGGGCACGCTGTTAAGTAGCTATAGCCTCCTACTCCACTTTCTGCGAACAACAAAGCTTATCTAAGGCGCTTAAGAGCTTACCGTTAAGTTTTACAGCAGTAGATTAAACACAAGACCCTATAATAAGTTACTTAGGGAACTTAAAGACTGTTAAGAGTTATTAGACGCGTATACTTAGCGTTAGAAATAGAGCGAACATTACAGAACAATTAAATGTTTGCTTTAGTACACTCTAAGCAAGACAAGGGTTATCAAGACAAAGAACTCGCTAGCGCGATATATACCAACCCTACCTTTACGCAACGAGAATATGGAGACGGCATTATCTTACTAAGCAATAGTATGGCAGCTACGGTGCGAGCACAGCGCTACGCTTATAAGGAAGAAGGAGCTTTAGCTATAATAAGTATAGATATTAACCAGACTAATTAAACGGACATCACACCTCTAGTGGACAACTTGGAGATGTTAGGAATCTTCAAGGACAAAGATAAAGAGGAGGGAGATGGTATTACGGACGCTTTAAGTACGGTATTATAACTACTTAAAGAGGAGTCGGCGGAAGCTAGTTAGTTAATACAGGCATAGTCCAGAATAGATCCGGTGGAACTATATAATAAGGAATAGTAAGCGAGTTACATAACATTATACGCAGTATACAAGGAGTACGCAGTGTACGCTATATACAACACATATAACACGTACCTTACGTATAAGAGAGGATTTCTTAGGAGTATAGTTGTGTATTTAAAGGACCTCAGTCCCTACTGTAGATAGTTCTCTCCTTGTAGTAAATCTTAGAATACAATTAGAGTTAATCTATTAGGCAACTACTCTACCAGTTGTTATTACGTTATCGTTTTTGTCGTACCTACATATCTAGCCTATTGACAGAACCCACCGTAGTTCCTGCTATAAGGTTCCATTACAATAAACCCAAGGTACTTTATACGTTTTACCCTAAATTTACATTTCTTAATATTAGCTTGTAAGCCTATATTCTATAATCTCTTTAGGACCTTCTTAATATAAACTTAGTACTTAAGTTCGTTGTCTAAGTATATAAAGATGTTATCTAGGTATGCCATGCAGAATTCGTTAAGGTAATTAAAAAGAACGTCATTTATATACCTTTGGTACGTAGCCAGTCCGTTTATTAGTCCAAAAGGAAGAACTTTGCATTTATAGGACCTGTAACGGGTATAGAACGTTATTAAATCTTTAGATACAGGGTCTATCCTAATTTAGTAAAAAGCTTGGCGGATATTAAGTTTAGTAAAGATCTTTACCCAGCTTAGACATACAAGGGTTTCGTTAATTAAAGGAATAGAATACCAATCCTTTTAAGTAATAGCATTTAGCTTCTAATAGTCAATACAAAAATAAAGGCCTCCACTAGGCTTTTTTATAAATAGAATAGGGGAAGCAAAAGGGGCTTAACTTAGCTTAATAAACCCTTTATCAAGGTTATTAATTAAATACTGCTTTATTACTTTTAGCTTATCCGTTAATTATTAGTAGAGGGGGCTATAGCCTAGCAAGTTATTAGCTTCCAATTAAATCTTATAATTATACGTCCGGTAAGGGGGTAACTTGTCTAAAGCCGCCCTTAAGAATACGTCCTTATACTTAACATAGACAGTAGAAAGAAGACGTTTAACCAGTTCCTTATTAGTTTCCTTAATTAGCTTTTCTTCCCTCTTATTAATAATCCAGTCAATCTTATATAGGCTTATTATAAAGACCTCATTGTCCTTCCAGTACATATTAAAGTAGAATGCTATAGCGCTAATTACGGCAATATCTACTATAGGGGGGTTATATAACACTAGGGGCGTGCGTAACCTTAGGGCCCTCTAGGGTATTAGCGTTGTTATTACTTCTTTTAACTCCTATTGCATCTTTTAAAGGTCATCCCTTATATCTTATTAGTATGTTCTTTTCCACACCAGTTAGATCTACGCGATTTAGACATCATCTATACCACTATCTATCCCACTTCCATAGGTAGAGTCCTCCTTAAATATAGCGCTTTGGGAGAGTATCTTTATTAGTACAAAGTTCTTTTCAGCTTCACGGCGGGCGTCTTCTTCGGCAAAGGCTAGGTTACGGGCCCGGACATCCTGCTAGTATATAGGGTTAGACTTCACAGCTAGTGTCTTACAGTTAGTTCAGATTTCTCTAACAAAGAAGGGTAATTTCAGCCTATCCTCCGGCCAGACAAACTATCTTTATTATACATTCAGCTAAATATCAAAGTAGGATATCTATTTTCGGCTAAGGATTATATCATAGAACCCTAGGTCTAAAATGCAGAAGGGGATGCTATATTAACATTATCTATTAAGGGAGATATGTAACTTCAGGACATAGGTAACCGGCTTACCGGCTTAGCCGTTATAGCCTTTTACCTAAATAGGCTTCTCTAGTAGGGTAGCTTTTATATTTAAAAACTTAGCAACGTTAATCGCATAGGCAGTATTTATAAAGGCAAAGCCATTTACTCTAGTGTTAATAAGGGCAGTTAAGTTAACTCCATATCCATTTTAAGATACTATACATGGAACCATAAAGTGTTTTCCACCCATTAACTAACTTAGATTAATCTCTTTAAGATTAATAGGATACCCTAGGGGGGAGTCTTTCCCTAGGGTTCTTCTTTTCTTAACTTATTAGACGTTTCTCCTTCCTCTATCTCCTTAATATCCTTTAGTTCTGGGTAAAATAAGGCAAAGTAACCCTCCTTATCGCAGTTATAGCAAGTGGCTATAGCAGGGTTAATTAGGGTATTGCGACAAGTACTAGTCAAGGTTATAGTACATAGCTAGTTAGGCAAGGCTCGCCGGTGCATAGTTATAACCGCTTTTAGTGTAGCAGTGGTTATAGCTGGTCTTCCTACTCCAGCTCCCATAGGGGTGGCGGGTAAGCTTTAATCGCTATAGGGTCGCTTCTACTAATCTAGGCAGGCATTAATCCGCTTTAGCTCTAAGTCCAACAATAGGCAACAAGCTGCAAGTCTTTTGTAGGTTAGTAGGTTGTCTAAAGTTACAGCAATCTTCTCTTATAGCCTAATTATTAGTTTGTTATAAAGGTCCAATTAGTAGTTTTTAAGAGGGACCTAGCCTTCTCCTATAAGGTATAAGAATTAAGTCTAAAATTCGGCAAAGGGTTGGTTCGGCTTTATTATTAGGCGGTTATAGTCGTACCAAGCATCCCGTACTTTATTTAGGTTAACATAGATAGCTACTAGGTGCTACAGCATCTTATTAACAGATACAAATCGGATAAAAGAGTTATCTTCAAACTTGGCTTAAAGGTGACGTTAGGCGTCCCCTATAGTTCGGCCAAAAAGGTAGAGCATTTTAGCCTCTTCAGAGGGGAAATGGTTATAGTTAATTTAGAGTTTTCCTTATACTTAGATCCTCTAGTTCTCAAAGGTAGGGTCTATCCCATCGGACAGTAGTTAAGGGTTAGGAAGCTTAACGGATTTTAATTACTTTATTATTATATCCATACTTCCTAGTATATCGCATTCAGTCAAGCAAATGGGTTAACTAAGGCTTTATAAAGGGGAGGCTGGGCTACTTTATAAGGCAGCAAGGCTTTCTAGGATCTCCTTTAGAGTCTCTTATATACTTTAGGCTTAAAGACAATCGACCTTCTAATTAGCCATAAGGGCGCAAATCTGTTCGCGTACATCTATAACGTTATTATTGTCTTTAATTTCTAATCCTAATTGGATCTTGTGTTCCTCTTAGGTGGAGGCAGGTCTTTTAGATAAGCTTGCTTTAGGTGCTATTATTAGCCTCCTAGGGTTTGTTAGTCCGTGCGCTTCGGTTTTAATTCCAGGGGTACAGGTCCAGTCCTGCTTAGCTTATAAAGTGGGATATTATTAAGGCCTTCCCAGGCAGTATAAAGTTGTTCTAGTGTCTGAGTATAGCGCGTTAACGCGTTGTTACAGACAAAGTTTCTTTTAAGATGTGGGGATATTATTAAGGCCTTCCCAGGCAGTGTATAGAGAGCTTAGTATAATATAACGGCTCGCACAAATGCCCCTAAACCGAAGCTTGTGAATTGCTATCTAATAAAGATACTAAGCTAAGGAGAAGAAAAGAAGGGGGTCGCAAGGACCATAGTAAACATATATAAAGGGGCGGCCGCCAAGGCGCTAGCGGTAAGCAAGCCAATCGTAGGTTGGCAGAATATGGCAGCAGCATGGCAGAATTTGGCAGGTAACGCGCTCTAGCACCGTCACACTAAATAGACGGCTAGACGGAGATTATAAACTAGTATTTAGACCAGAGACTCCGACCCTTTATTAACTACTTCTAGGATAATTAAACTAAACTGCTACCTCTAATAAACTACGCCTAGGCTACCCTACCCTATAACTTTATAGAATTTGCACCTATCCAGCTAGAAATGAGGTATTTACCCTATATAAGCTTTAACTGGAAAAAAACCAGAAGGGCTATAAACTATAAACAAAAAACTATCTTATAAGGAAGTATGGCATTACGCTAAACACTTAGAAAAAGCCTAAAAAGTAGCCTATATAAACCTAAAAAGGCCTAGAAATTAATAAAATAGTAGGTAAATAAGCATAGGCGTAAACCTAACTTTACTATAGGTAATAAGGTCTAGGTTATAATAAAGAACTAAAAGCTAAAACGGCCTAGCTATAAGCTAGACTATTAAATAGTAGGACTATATAAGGTCCTTAAAAAAAGAGGCAACTTATATAAAGTAAAGCTCCTAGATTTAATTAAGGTCCACCCTAAGTTCTTACTAAATAAGTTATAAAAAGCTATAAATAACCTATTACCTAAATAAAAGAATAAACCGCCCCTGCTAATTTAAGTTAATAGCAATAATAAATAGGAAATTAAAGAAATACTAGCCTATAAATTTATAAGGGGAACGCTAAAGTATTATATTAGTTGGAAAGGATATAACCCAGATCCCACTTAGTACTCTATATAGAACTTTATAGGTAGTCCCTATAAGCTTAAAGAGTTCTATAACTAATACCCTAATAAGCCCGGACCCCTAAAGTACCTTAATGAGTAAATAGAGTGCTAGTATAATAAAGACAATAAGCTGCCTATTAAGTATAAAGATAAGAATACCCTATGGACATAATATGGATATATAAAGCCTAAGGGCAGGCTTTTTTAGAGGGGGGGGGTAATGTTACGGCACTAATAGAAAACGGTGGATTATAGCGGATAGTTATAGACAGTCGTAGACAGTTATAGACAGTTTTAGATAGTTGCAGTTATATAACTTAAGGGCTGCATAAAACCTTAAGCGGCACTGCTATTCTTCTCCTTTTCTTTTTCCAGCTTTAGATCCTTGTTTATAGACAATCCAATTATATAGGCTTGCGCGTCCCTCTTACCGTACTTATACTTTAATTAACTAAGTCGCTAATAGTAGCTTCCTGGGATTAAGTAGTCTACTTTACCTTCTTTTTATAAAATAACCGTTATTATAGATCTTTTGAGTCGTGGGTAGTAGCCTATTGCAAAGTATGCTCTAGCTATATCTGTAATATAGGGTGCTATAAATATTCCATAGGTCTTTAAGGTCTTATTTAAAATCCTATATAGTCCTAGTACTATATTATTTAAAAGGCAGCTAATAGTTCTAGCCATTTCTTCTATTATTGTATCGCTATTAACCTATAGGTAAGTTATTAGTATTTTACCCATAATATTACTAAGGCCTATTAAAGCCAGTTAGGGGAAGAACCTTTCTATAAAGATCTTTACCTTCTTATTATTGTTATTAGTAGCCTATAATTCTCCTATTCTTTATAGGGCTAGTAGGTATAAGTCTTCTACTAGGCGTCCTGCCTTTTTCTTTATTTATTTTACTATAGCCTAGAAGCCCTTATTATAGGTAAGGCTTAGGTTAAAAGTATGCTTATTTATAAACCGTCTCTAGTTGTTTCTAGCTTCTTTTTTTAGGGTATTCTTTAACTAGTTTCTTGTGTCTTTATATTGTCTCTTATCTTTAGGGTTATAGCTACTTACTATTTTAATAAAATACAGCACTAAATCCTTATAAATTATAATATATAAATATTAGAATTAACTATTTATTATGCGATTAAGTATAGAGAGTTTACCTAAAAGATTACCTAGTAAATTATTAGCTAATGCGATAAAAGAAGGCGCATATGGTGCTATTTTAATTTAGTAGCTTTTACTAAAGACTAGCTAGTATTTATAAATAAAAGCGCTGTAATTAAAAGGACTTTATTAAGGAAATACAGTTTTATACTAAGAGGTCTATTCGTAATTAATATATAGCTACTTAGGCGTAGTATCCACTAGAGTATATTATTAGCGCTTACTATTACAGACTACTTTAATAAGACGCTTATTATTTAAGGCTTAATTACTAGTAATATATTCTAATAATAGCTTTAGGAGGTAATTCTTCCTTAGTATATACCTTTTTTAAGGCCTTGATTAGTTATAGTAATAAATAACTGTTATATATATTATATAGTAGTAAGTGTAGATTTTATCTCTATAGAGCTTTACCTAATTATACTTACTTAGGGCGTCTTTAAAGCTTGGAATGAGTTTAATATCCTTCTTCTATATCTCCCCCCCCCCTAATTACCTAATTATAATCCAATTAAGCTGTCTTTCTACTTAATAAAGTAGTAACAACGCCGCTATACCTCTATATTACCTGTATATAGAGGGGATTAATATATAAAGAAGTTTAAAGCCTTCTTATTTACATTAGCAAAGGAGTTTAGCTATAGAGTTAATTAGTAGGCACTCTTTTAGTAGGTAGGTACTTGTGTAAATAATAAAGTATAATTAAGGTCTATAGGTGTTATATACCGTAATTAAATATATAAGAATCTATACTATATAGGAAATATTAGGTAGACTGCTGGGGGGTGATCTAATTAGTTAAAGGCTTTACTACTTTACACACTAACGCTTTGCCCTTATTCTAATGCTTAGATATTTAAGCTTCAAGCTTATTTAAGCCCTACGACGTCCTACTAGAGCGTAATACAGGCATGGTGGCTTATTGTAGGTAGTAAGCTTCAAATTCGTTAAACTCGACTTTTTTTTGGGGGCGCCAGGCCCCAATTTTTCTGAACACTTTTGCAAGCGAGAATGTCAGGGGTGGCCCTAACCTCGTATTAACCCGGGTCGTAACCGCGCCAAATAACACCCCCCCCCCCGGATATGTGATAGATATTTTGCTTAAAGGCTTCCTCTAGATTAGGTAGAAGTCTATCTATAATTATTAGTATATAAACGGGACCGACTTCAACCCTTTCCTGCCCATGATAAACTAGGCGGACTTCATTCGGGACAACGTGACCTAGTTGTCTTCAGAATATTCTAGGATCTGTCGTGATCTGACCGGATATGCTGTAAAACGCAGGTTGCGCGCGCCACCTGACGAGATAGTCCCTTGGCCCTTAAGTTCTGCTGGATGGCGATGTGGATACGGAGCGTAGAAGCCGGGTGCAGAGATACCAGACAGGTTGTTCTGCTCTTCCATGTCAACGTCCAGAACGAAAACGCGCTGACCACGGATAGCCTCGACGGAGATTGTTGCGGAAATCGCAATGTCTTGGGATTCAAGCCTCGCAGTCGCGGACGTGGCCGTGGTTTGAGACTGAACAAGGAGTTCTCCAAGAAGGCTCTCATCCTCAGCTTTGGCTTGATCCTGCAGCGAGTGAAGACTGACGGTTGCAAAGTGATCCATAGGAAAAAGCTGTAGCGCTACCGCAAAAGCTAGTTCCGCGTCCTTGGCACTTGCTGGCCTAGTGCTCTTTTCGGTTTCCCTTCTATAGGTAATGATCGTTTGCTCTCTCGGCCACCCCCTGCGAATGCTCATTGTATTATGCGTCAAGTTCCATGCATCTTTCGGTAGAGCGGCGGCTGGACCCACATCTCGATTCGGTATCGAAGTTCCAGGATGCGTTCTGATCCAGCATTTCTCAATGGGCTGCTCTGCCTTCTCGACTTTGTCCCTTTTGGATAAGAATATTGTGTGAAGTTTCGCTTCAGCAGCCTGTTTGGCTGTTATGAGCCTGGTATCCCAGTGGTAACGAACATATTGCTTTTCCTCTTTTTCCAACTCACGGAGGAGGAGTCCTACAGAGCCTTTGAAATCGTTCTCTTCGTGACAACCAAGAACACCCAGGTATTCACCGGGCTTATGAGTCTGCAGCAAAGGTAGTTGAATTTGAACCCCCTTATTCGTTATTGAATAGGGACCCCATTGCGTTGGATGAGGCTCAATGTTGGCGGTGAGAAGGAAGTAGGAGGGATGCTTTGCAAGAATGCCGATCATGGACGATTCGGAGCGTTGTTTGTCCACGCGCCATGCGAATATGCTATGATCGTCCATTTCCTTCATAATCTCTTCTTGAAGCCGAATGAAGGCCTTCTCTCCCTCTCCGTACAAAAGCGGCATGTTAACGTCGAATATGCCCAGGAGACAGTAAGCGACGTCTTCAAGCCTTGTTGTCTGCCTCTTCGACGCCCACGACATTCTCCGCGCAATACTAACGGATGAAAGTTCAGGATCAAGAAGACTTCTCCTATCAATGCCAGTAATCTCCGTGATGAGAGGGTGCAGGGTTGATTTGGTCCCGATTCTGGCCCAAGTTGAATTGAAAAAGAAGAGCTGTCGTGGGGCGATCAGCTCTTGCAGACACCAACCTCGAGTAAACCATCTTGATTTCGTGAAGCTTTCCCCAAAAGACGCATCGCTTTGCGTGGTGTGAACATCAGCCAGGTATACGAAGCAGACCTCGGCGTTCTGATACCACCTGTACATCGAGTTGATGGCCTCGGATAATTCAGCGCTGCTAGCATTATTGATGCAGCAAGTATCAATCCAAGTGTATTCGATACCCATTCTCATTGATTGCTTGCAACATTGCAAGATCTTTTGGAATCCACTCTTTATGGCGAGATCGGTAGTTACCGTAGAGCACATCTCCTGAAAGGTTACCTCTTCCTGCCCCCAAGTGTGAGATAAGATCGCATATCTCGGAGCATTTGCTTTGAAAAATTCCTCAAGTTGACGGGTCGAGGACTTCAGGAGCCTCATACCGTGTGTGGAAACAAGCTATCCGTATGCGGAAGCATCGGCCATTCAAGGGTTAATTGCTAAATAAGGCTGGGAACTTCCTGAGAATATCCCATGCTTATCTCATAAATCTTATCTCATAAATTAGACCCCCGGGGAGAAATTGCGCTACGACGTGGAAGGACTAGCGCTACGCTTGTGGACCTTACCCTAGTCCCGTGGACTCCTAGACCAATTAGATCACACGGAGAGGAATTTCTCCCCGAGGGCCTGAGAGCTTATGGGCGCCCTTTGTATGCAAACTTATTGTTTCTTATTAGGCGACAACTCTTCTATTATAACGTCTAGTTATTATAAAATACTATAAGGTAGGAGCTCTTTGGTTTCTCTATCTATTACATTAAATAACGACGTTATAGCTATATTACTCGGTTGATTGTAAAACTCGTTAGTCGGTTGTAAAAATCGTCGATTGGTCGCAAAACTCGTCAGTTAGTTTTTATCGCAATCCTACCTTACTACCATACCTTATATACTTAATTATCTCTAAAATACTACGAGGTAAAGTCCTTTATCTTCTCTATCTATTACATTAAATAACGACGTCGTAGCTATATTACTTAGTCGGTCGCAAAACTCGTTGGTTGGGTATAAAACTCGTCAGCAGGGTTGCAAATCAATCAACTCAACTCAACTGAGGCTTCAAATTGATTGAATTGAAAGCTTTGTAAGCAGAGAGCTCAGTTGATTGAATTGATTGAATCAATATTGAAGTCTTGGCAACTGGTTCAACTGCGTTCAACTGGTGTAGTAGTCAGCAACTATCACGAGTTCTTGGCATAGAGCTGATGCAGGACAACCTACCTAGCGATGC
>Ga0307507_10000360_pt1 | contig 93094 bp, 40 predicted proteins | sample 7_EM_MG_FD_207223 | JGI IMG/M metagenome (GOLD analysis project Ga0307507, IMG submission 207223) | Populus trichocarpa ectomycorrhiza microbial communities from riparian zone in the Pacific Northwest, United States - 7_EM | ecosystem: Host-associated > Plants > Roots > Unclassified | place...
CACCCCCTTAGCTTTGAGCTCTTTGAGGTCAAAGCTAGCCACCTTCTCGTGTCCGTCAATGAGTCAATTGAACCGTAATCTCATCTGAATCCTTCCGTCTTGCTCTAATACTGTCCCTTAGGTCCTCCAGTTGCTTCTCCTTATCCAGCTGCTCCTTAATATCCACTATCCTGATTATATTAACGAAGCTTTAAAACCTCTGCTTAGGCAGGGCCTTTATAAGTCTATTAGCGATTATCTCCTTCGTTACTGTCTATTAAAATCGTACTCGTCTTATTGCGTATTCCTAACGTAGCCAGTATTAATAGATATTAATATGTTGGAGCTTTGTAATTAGCTTTACCGTGTCTTCCGTGATTAGTTGGAGCGTTTATATATTATCGCATTTAATAATTAAGGGCTTATTTAGGCGTAATATCATTGCTTTAAACAGCCTACTAATAAAGATAGCTTCCTTTACTGTCTGTAATAGGGCTAACAACTCGGCTTCTGTGCTCGACGTTATTACTATACCCTACTTATTTACTCTCCAGGTGATTGGCCCCCTAAATAGCTTTATAATATATCCTTACAAGCTCTTTCTGTTAACGGAGTTGTCCGCGAATAATACATCACTAGTATAGATAAATAATTGCGCTTTACCTCTACCGTCTCTTCCGTCGTCTCGTCCTTTGTTGCGTATTCCTTTATCTCTCCCTCTACCGTTTGTTCCTTCCTTATCTCCTCTATAGTAGATTGCTCTACTCCTCGTACTATATAGGTACTAGATTACTCTGTCTGCCGCTTAATAGTGCTCTTGGCTTGGGTTCTAATTAAACCTTACTAGCTATAATACTGCAAAAGCAATATCCGGACGCGTTATAGTGGCTGTATAAAGTATTGAACCCATTTTTTTCTAATATAGCATTATAGAAGCTACTTCTCTTAGTAGGGACATAGGACAGACTAGTAGGTCTATATTAAGGGATGGAAGCGTTAGACAGATCAATTAGTAATTAGTAGGGAGGAGTTTAGATTCTACTATAGGAGTGTCTGGAAGACGCCCTATAAGATCTATCTTATACTAATTAGCTATCTTCTTAATATAGGCTTTCTGGGATAGCTATAGAAGCCTCTAGCTATAATTATATAGCATATGGATTCCTAGGAACTATTTTAGCTCGCTAAGGATACTTATCTAGTATTCCTTGCATAGCTCCTTAATTACTTCTTAAGCTTTCTTCTTATCTGTCTTTTAGTAGCAGAAGACAATATTGTCAATATAGAAGAAGACGACTATTCTACCTTTTAGTATAATATATGGCTCCTAAGGTACCTCTTTAAAGCCTAATTCGTTTAATAAGCTTATAAGATTCTTCTGCCATAATAGTAGTAATTGTTGTAGTCTATATAAGGCTTTTCTTAAGCGCAGTACTTTGTCTATCTTTTCTTTGTTGAACCCTGGCGGTAGCTTTATATAGATAACCTTGTTAAGATCGTAATAGATAAATATATTAACTGCATCTATCTATATCATCTCTAGGTCGAATTTTGCGGTGATTGCTATAAGGGTTCGGAAGGTTGTACTAGCTAATATAGTAGCTCTTATAGGTAGGTCTCCTGGGGCCTGTTAATTTCCGCATACTATTAAGCGTGCCTTGCATTTCTGGAGAAATCCATACTTATCCGTCTTATAGATAAACACCTATATTAAGCTGAGGACCTGCTGTCCCTTTGTATACTTTTTGTCTGTTTCTTAAAACGACCTTATTTAATAATGGGATTAGAGGTGGGCTTATTAAGCTTCTTAGAACTAATCTTAAAGAGGATATATATTAAGGTTATGGATTAACTGAGGTGGCAGAGGTAAGTTCTTCCTATACAATCTGACATTATGTGTTCTGCCTAATTTTAGCTTGCTGTCATTAAGTTAACTATTAAGGTTGAACTTCCTTCCTGCTAAAAAGGCGCCTTAATAGGCTAACGTGATCCTTTTAGTAACAAAGTCTTTAAACCTATTATCGCAGGCTTCCTTAAACGAGTCTTTAACTAAGTTGTTAAACACCCCCTAAGTATAAAACCTGTCTCCTACTTAGCTAATGATGTCCTAATTAGTACCTTATACATCTAACTTTATAGGATACTCGACGTAAAAGGCATATGGAGATTCTTCGTCTTCTTCTGTTAGAGGTAGCGTACAATATGTATCTTTAAGAGCTCTTGCAAGGTTAAGATCTGCTAATTTATTAAAGGCTTAAACTAGCTTATTATCAACGTCTTCCTCTTAAATTAATGGTTTAAATACTTTGTTATTATCTTCTAGGAGAACCTCATTCTTGGTTAGGGTATTAGGGAGTTAAATCTTCTCAATTAGCGTATCTAATTCGGCGTGTAGATCCTTTGAGATGTCTATTTGCTTTCCGTTAAAGAACGTCTTCTTGTTAAAGATAACATCCCTAGTAGAGATAATAATACCTTTATATGGGATCCAGATCCTGTAGATATTAGTAGAGTTATAGCCAACAAGGTAGCCGATGTAAGCTCGCAGATCTAGCTTGCTTAGCCTTTTCTTCTTCAGCTGGGCATCTAACGTTATTGCATACGCCCTACAGCCGTAGGCCCTTAGGTGTGCTAGTTACGGCTTTTTTAACCTATTAGCTAGGTAGGTATGGAACCTCTTATATAGTGATTTCCATCCATTACTTTCTTGTGGCGTTTGATCTCGAAGGTAGACTATATAGTTAACGATCTCATTCCATAGATTATGCGGTAGCTTAGCAGCAATTCTTATTACTTATGTTCTCTCAATAATTATACCCCCTAAGCATTCGGCGGTACCGTTTTAAGCTTAGATATATAGCGCCAAAGGCTTAAATATAATCCCTTAAGTCCGTAGCCATTTAAGAGTTCTCTTTCTCCCTAGCTCGTTGTCTGATCTAATAGTATTAACTTTAAGGTTATACCTCAGACGAATCCATTAGATAAAATCTTTAAGCACTTATAGTGTCTCCTTTTCCTTGCCATGCGTCGTTATAAAATACGGGAAGGTTTTTCCTAAGAAGGTGTTATAGATAAACATAACTCGTATAAATCCAGTATGCGCTTCCTTAAGGTTAGTCCAGTCAATATGGAGGTCAAGATAGGGTTTATTAATTTTCTGTTTTAAAAACCTTCTTAAGACCTAATGCTTAATTTTGGCAAGACTGCAGTATTAACATTCCGTTGTCTTAGGGCCTTAAAGCTTAACTCCTAGGGTGTTAAGACCTAGATAATAAAGGCTTATAGGTCCTAAATAACCTAGACATAGATGCTATAGATGCGCATTACCTTTTAAATCTGGACAAGCGTCTCTTAACGATACTCTGCGCTTCCATTAGCGGCGTAGCAGTCGGCTTGTATTGAATGCTGATAGACTTCCTAGTTAGACGTATTTAATAGTCTGTTATCTATAACGTTCTTCCATTTAATATAGGATTGTGTTATCCTTCCAAACTAGTAGATTATTGTCTCCTTTATTATCCTAGTAGAACCCTTGTTTTTAAAGTAGACGGAACAACACTAGATTTATATTCAAGTCCGTATAAAAGGCAACGTCCTTAAGACGTAGGATTTCCTTACTTTTGTCTGGTTTTGTAACCTAGATAGTAACATCGCCGTAACCTAGTATAGGCACTTCTAAGCTGCCGGCGATGATATATTTGTGTCTTAGAGCTTTCCTAAAATTGTAAAAACAAAAGAGGTTATTAAAGATATAGAAAGTGGTTCCTAAGTCAAGAATAGTTAATAGCTTTAATAGATGGAGTTGACTAGTGTGATACAATTCTAGGAATATTGTATTGGCTTTTTCCTTAATCTTAACTATCTCCTATTATTGTTAAGCTTTATTAACCTTTAATTCCTTAAGCTTAAGTTATTCTACTTAGGCAGCTAGATCCTTGTCTTACTCTACCTTTATAAGCACCCTTTTTATATGTGTACCTATAGCTTTAAATCCCTTAGGCCTTTTGCTCTTAAATAGATACCAACAGTTAGGAAGGGTATATCCCCTTATATCGCATGCTAGGTATTTAAGGTTCTTTAACCTTTTGGAAGACATCTCTTTAGTTAAATTTATACCTACCCTTTTTCGGCTGTAAGATAAGTTGTTCCCTTTTCCTTTTTGGACTTTAGTAGCAATAGAGATACCCTCTTTGGGCTCTCCTATAAAGTCTACATTAAATGCACTCCCTCTCGCCGTTGTAGGTACAGCTTTAGAAAGGTTTTAGAATGCTTCTTATAGCTCTATTACTACTTTACAGTATTCTAATAAGGGAGCCTTTTTAGTATTATTTGCCTGCTTTATATACAGAACAAAATAGGTTTCGCTTATAGGTCGTATTGCATTTATAAGGTCCATTAGCTAGATCCTATTAGTTATCTATAGAAGATCGTGCTTCTCTGCTATCTTTATCGTATGCTCCCATTAGTTAAGCTACTGGGTAACCTTTGTCTGCTTAAGCCCCTTAAGTAACTCTATATACTGCAGCTGTACCTTCCTTATTATAAAGTTCTTTAAGGGCTTAGTATCTTCTTTCAAACAAATTAGCCATTCTTTAACTATAAGGGAAAGGTTAAGCAGTAGCTTCTTCTAAATTAATACTGTGGACGTAATCTAGGTGTGTATCTATTACAGATACTCTTCCTATTTTAGGAAGTACTTTATATCCTAGTTATAGTATCGTCTACTGTTCTTATACGCTTTCTATTAATTCGTCAAGAGCTGTGCATATAAAGTTGCATTCTCATTGAAATTAGTGACTTCTGGATAGGCTAATTCTTATAGTAGAGCTCGTTAAGGTGCTGCATTATTTAGGTCAACATGGGCCCAAATTCGTTTATCTATAAGGGCTTATAGTTGCCAGATCTATTGCTCCCAGTCTTCTAGTTTATTAAGAATGATTGTGGTTAATGAACTTAACGTCAGTGGAGTCATTTTACTAATAGGCAAAGGAGGAATTATGATGGTATTTTATCGTTAGGATTGTCCTTATCGTCAGGATTGTCCTTGTCATCAGGGTCGTCCTGTGACAATTGATGTGGGATCTCGTAGAATCTCGTGGAATCTCGTGGAAGGTTCGTGTTAGAATCGTCCTGTAACACTTAAGGTAGGATTTCTGTTAGAGTCTGCGTCCTTAACGATGAGGTGTCAGAGTCTGACGATAAGGTAGAATTTCTTCAAATAATTGAGTAATAGCTGACTAGCTTCTTAAGTCGGCGGACCGGGCTCATAACTGTCACGAAGTTCAAATAGATGAGTTCATTGATGCAATGGGTTGATTGATTGATTGATCTTGACTTGATCGTTTATTAATCTTGATCTAACGTGTCTTCAGTGACGTGTCTTCGTGCACGTGACTCGTGCACGTGACCCACGCCTTTAGAGAATACAGATTATCTGACAGCTTAATTTTGTTAATAAAGCGTAAGTTAAATATACGGACGCCTTACAGAACGTCTCTTTCTACTATAACCATAAAGACACCTTTTTTAAGTAGTCCGTTGATCTCTTTACGTCGTAAGTCCGTAAAGGGGGTTTCCTATACTAGAACTAATATATCCATAGGCAGAGATTGTCTTGCAGATATTCCTACGGAGGTTAGGTAATTCTCTATTACAGGGTTCTTAGTTATGGGGTGCTTCCAGGGGCGTCCTTAACCACGTTTTATAGCAGGTTTAGCAGGTTTAGTAGGTTCCTAGGGGGCTTCTAGAGTAGGCAGGGGTGCTTCTAGTTTATCTAGTTTAGCGGTCGCTTCTAGTTTATCTAGTTTAACGGTTGCTTCTGGTTTGTCTAGTTTAATATCATAGGTATTTTTAGGCCGAAAGTAGGGTTTTACGGACGTGCTCCTAAAGCTAGTTGGGCTGCTAGGGAGTTATACACAGCACGTTTCGTTTTCTACAGCTAGTAAACGGTAAGGTCCGGTCCAATTGCCGCTTTTATACCATATAAGGACTTTAGAGTTAAGCGGGAGGTCGTGTACTAAGGTTGTGTTGGGTCCGTTATAGTGGTGTAGGGCGTTATTAACAGTTTGTTTAGCCTATAGCTTAACTATATCGGCTATTGCCTTCCGTATTACAGCTGCTTATTCTATAATAGACAGGGCAGGAGGATCTAGGTTACTTATCCTTAGGTAGGCTCTATAGACCAAGAGGGTAGGTACTAGTCCGTCTAGGCCAGCAGTGTTATTAACGGCTTTTACGGCCATCTATAGAGCTAGTTCCTTTTAAATGTCCTTACATTTATCTATAATAATCTGGTAAGCTCTCTATAAAGCTAGGTAAGCTTATTTAACAAGCCTAACAAACCAATACACCTTAACTAAAACAGCTTTTGTTAATATAGCCATAGCCATAGCATACTGCTAGAATTCCTTACTAATAAAGTTCCTACTGGCGTTGTGGGTAATATACTACGGGGGTCCAACGTATATATTAATCCAGTAGGTCCGTAAAATATCCTAGGTATACTTTACGGATATATTTTACAACTAACAGGTGGCTTAGTAGCGGGTTGCCTTATTAATTATATATAGAACTAGGCTGCCGTTAATATATATAATGTCTATATATACTAAGTGGTTAAAGTTAAGATTCTTATAAAGGGTAAACTTAAATCGGCCTAGAGAACGTCCATATTTCTAGTAGTAGGAGCAGTATTTAGTTAGGTAATTAATTGCCTTCTTATTAACATTATATCTAGAGCGTTTAAGGACTCTATACAGCTTCTCAGCTAATAGGTAGCCAAAACAGCGGTGCAGGCGGTAGATCTTAGTACTGGTAAGGTAACACAGGTTATAGTTAAAAGACTCTTAGATATACGTCCATAAGGTCTCTCCCTATATAAGGAACAGGTGTCCAAATAGTTGTATAATTGGCTAGGTAATATACTTATTTCCTAGGGTAATTACAGGGCCAATTAGAGTATCCATAACGTTATTATAGTAGACCTGTAGCCTATCCATGTCCGCAAGGTAGAGTAGGAAAGGGGTGTCCGCTTTTACTATATAGAAGTTAATTAGACTAATTAAAGTCTTAACTATAACTAATCCAATTAATACGGTTAAGCTAATGCCGAACTAGACGTTTACGGCCCCAGTTTGCGTAATATCAATATCCGTATTATTATCTATAGTGGTCTTATATACAAGGTATTATCCGTAGCCTATAGTAGACTCCTTAGAGGTACCTATGTTAATTATAACACCATAGAATTCTTTGGGGGTATAGCGTTCTGTAGTAATATATGTAAATGGGTCCTATTTATAGTCCGTAACGTCCATAACAGGTCTAGCGGGTATACTTGCAGATTAGTTTTTAGGTGCAATTAAGTGTATAAAGGAGCGGTCGGCTAATGCGGTTATAGTATTAAAGGCTTAGCTGTCCGTAAGAGGTCCAAAAGTAGTTAGGAATATCTCTAAAGTCTCCTATTCCTAAGCGTCTAAGTTAAAGTTAATTATAAGGGCTTCTATTAACTTATTAGGAGGCTCCTTTGCTTCCTTTTCTTCGTATTCCAAAATAAACTGGTTAATACGGCTATTAAGTCTCTTCCTGGACTTATTATATTCTTCCTAGGTATACCTTATAGACCAACATCCTTTCTTGCCACACATAAAGCATTTCTAGCTTATTTATCTGCGGGGGTATGCTTTTATACAGGAGTTGCTATAGGGGTTACGAGTAGGACTTAGTTAGTATAGGTGCTGCTAGCGGTAACGGCGGTCCATAAAGTAGACGTCTAAGTCTATTTGCGGATATTAAATATCTATAGCGAAGGCTTAAGTGCTGCCTAGTAGGTTTAAGACTTTATACGTTATAATAGAGGAGCGTAGATTATTAATAAGGCCAGCTAAGGTATCTGTAGGCTTATAGTAGGTATACTTGTAGGGCTCTACTTCCTGGCAAGCCGTAATAAGTTTATTATACAGGAAGTCGTCTATTTAAAGCTTAGCGTTAAGGCCATACTATAGGTGCCGGAGGTCTTTAATAAGGATTTATAGACACTCTATAGTCGATTTTTTAGTGTTCTTATTAATTACAGTCTATAGCTTGGTCACATTCTATTAGATAAGGATATCGCGCTTATATTCTAGTCCTTTAAAGTAGTTATATATAGCTTCGCATAGCTTATTAAAAGGGACACCAAGGGGGTTACTCTTAAGGTTAGTGTAGTAGTAGTTAAGTGCTAGGCCACGCAGCATGGTAGAGTAGGCTTGGCTAAACTCCTATTTAGGAATATCGGCCTTTTAACAAAGGTCCGTAAAGATGGTTAGTTTAAAGTTAAAGTTATTATTTTCACCGCTGTATTTAGACTCGTCAGTATAGAGCTTGGCCAGGTTAGCTAGCTCCTTGCCATAGGTCTTTACTTAGGTAGGTTACGGATCTGTAACTTGCAGATCTATAGCTTGCGGATATATAGCTTATAGATCTATAACTTGAACAACGGGGGTAATTTGGTCCGTATTTTGGTTTATAGGGGTGTTATAGTCCATAGCTTAAGAGTAGGGTATATTTTAGCCAGTAAGGTTAGTTCTAAAGCCGCTTAGGTCTGTAGGATAAATTTGGTTAAGTAGGTTAAGTATAAGGCCAGTAATCCTATTAAGTTTAGAAGAAGCAAAGAGTTCTTTAGTAGCTTTAACCTAGTCTAGGATTTCCTCTTTAGTCCATTCTATTTGGTCCTTCTTATATATTGTATTATATAAAGACTATACAACAGTAACTTATTTGTCCCTTTTAACCTATACGCCTTAGTAACGTAAAAGGGTTCGTAGGTTACGGATAGTAGTGGGGTTATAGGCCTTAAAAATGGCTTCCGTAAAGTCCACAAAGTCTTTCTATATTACTCCTATAGGTCGTTATTTATAAGCTTAAAATATTTATATTTAAGAACTTTAAATTTAATATAGTTGTTAATATCGGTTATAGATATAAGGTCGACTCCCTACCTCCACTTTTCTTAGCCTTTATTAACTTGCTTCCTTAGGTCTGCCATACTATATAGTATAGTATAGTACGTAGTGGGTGGAAGAGGTCTTATAGTGGTCCGTAAAGGCGGTTAATATCCGTAACGGTTTATAGGAGGGTAAGGGGCTTCCGTAAGGGGTCTAAAAAAGGGGTTAGGGTACTAAGGGAGGGTGTAGTAGGGGTAGGGGTTCCATATAGGTCTGTATTCGCGTCTATTATACTTCTGGTAAACTATACTAAGACTTAAATAAGTATATAGAATTGGTGATAAGTCCGCAATCCTATAAGGGCGCGAAGAGGCTTTGGGGAAGATTCGAAGGAATAATATAAATTCTATCTAAATCTAAGGGTATATAGCTTTTTAAGAGAACAAGACGTTGCGTAAAGAAGAGAAGGGAATAACCAGAGAATCTTATAATTAAATAGTTAGGGGTCTTGGTCGATGCGTGCGCACATGCGCACGTGGACGGACTTTGGTAGAATTCGATTAATCTAGCAGAACTTGGCAGAAGTCAATTAAGCTGGTAGAATTCGGCAGAATTTAGTTAAAGCGTCAAGTTTATCTTATTAAGTGTTTTACTAAGACATTCCTACTATAACTAGGCTAGTCCCATTACAGTACCCCCCCTTTGGCCGAAGGTTCAAAATAATTCAATTTGGTTAAGAATTCATAATTTTATCACATGTTGTATTTTCGCGTTAGGTAGTGGTCTTAGCAAGGCAGATCTAACCAATTAGACAACTTTAACTGCCAGTTAAAGTTCCTTAATATCTTACGTGTCACGTAATCGCGTTATAAACGTTATAACTTATTTTAAGTTCTTTTTAAATTCGAGTTTTGTGTATTTATGTTAGGTGGCAGTTGTTTGCCTTTATATTATATCCATCCAGCCAGAGCAGGCCGCGAAGGATAGTCCTTATAGAATTCTTTTACTAGGGAAGGCGCGTCGGCCTTAATCTAATTATAGGTTTCTTAGGTTTGTGTTTTATATCCTTTCCACTTAATAAGAAGTTTAAATTATTTAGATTATAGTTTCCATCGCATATCATTAATTAAGTTAATAAAGTAAGAACCGTTACCATTATCAACAATTACAGGAGGTGGTAGTGGTACTTTATAGGTTATAGGATTATCTTTTAAAGGTTATAATAAGCTTATATAAAACATTAGGTGTATTTTCATCTCAGTCAGCAGTTTAAGCTTATAGGCGTATAGGCTTAGTTTCTTCTTAATTTAGTATAGGCCCGCAAACTTCCAATTAAGTTTCTTTAAGGGCCGTTAAGTCCATATGTTTTGTGTATTTAGGTAAGCCATATTACCTTCCTTAAAGTCCTATATGGGAGCTCGTCCTTTATTCGCATGCCATTCCTATACCGTTTAAGCATATGTTAATTTACTTTATAACAGTTCTATTAACTGCTTTATTTAATCAGCGAAGTTATGCGCGTTAATTAACTAGATCCGTTTAATTATAGGTCCTATTATATTGATTTTAGGTCGTGGTTCAAATCCAAGTTAAGGGTTTTATCTGTAGGTCGCGTAAAACGGCGTCACGCCTATTAATACATTTATTGTATTATTCGCAGTAAACTTAGCTAAAGGCAGCCATTTTTCCCAGTCGTCTTATAGGTAGGAGCAGTATATTTATAGGTATTGTTCCATAATTGTGTTCACAATTTTGGTTTAACTATCTATCTCCAGATAAAACGCAGTTAAGAGTTATATTTAAATACTTAATTATTTACATAGAGCTTGCTAGAAGTCTAAAAGGAACTAGCTTCCACAGTCGGATATTATTAAGTTAGGAAGTCTATATAGCTTAAAGACATGCTTAATAAAACATTCGGCTATTAATATCGTATTAATTAAGTCCATAGGAATTATATATCGCATTTTTATAAGGCGGTTAACAACTACCATAATATTTATAAACCCATTACTACTAGGCAAGTCAACTACAAAGTTAATTAAGATATCGCGCCATCTTTATATCGGAATTGGTAGCGGTTAAAGTACTCCTTACTTCTTTATATAAGAGGTCTTTCCACGCACGCACATCCTATATGCTTGAACGTATTTTCGTACATAGTCGTGCATTATAGGCTAGTAGTATGCTTGTTAAACAATCTCATAGGTCTTCGCACGGCCAGGATGCCCTACTATAGGGGAGTCGTGTATAAAATTAAGTATCTTAAATTGTAAAGGTTTGGAATTTAGAACTACCATCTTCTGTTAATAGTACAATCGATCGTTTCAAATTTCGCATTTAGTAAGTGTAATATCCTTATACTGTCGTTTTCCTGTTTAAATTGCTTTTATTATATCTATTATCCATACATCATTCTTATATTTGTATTCTATTAGCTTATTAATTTCCATTTCCCATTTATTAACTTCTAATTTATTTCTGTTGAGTTCCGCATCTAGGGACATAGGGCTTAGCTTTTTAAAACGTTTAGGGGGCAGTAAGATCCGTAATTAATTTATAATCTATTTATCCAAAGTATTCGCAGGTAGGTCCTGTAATTATTATATTAATGCGTTAGGCTTCTAATTAAGTTTGCCTGGTTAGTATATAATCTTAAAGTCAAATTATAAGAGGTATTCAGCCTAACGAATTTAGCGCTGCATTAATTGTTTTATAGTTATAAAGTACTGCAGGTTCTTATAGTCCGTTAATACGCGTATTGGGAACAACGATCCTTTAAGCTCGGGATGCCATTATTTAAAGCATCTGACGATTACAAGCAGTTCCTTATTATATATCTTATAGTTCGATTTAGTAGGGGCGAGTTTCTAAGAGAGAAAGGCTACTAGATATAGCTCGCCGTTCTTATTGTATTGTGATAACACTCCTCCTAGTGTATAATCAGACGAATCTATTTTAACAATGCATTTAAGGTTAGGGTCGAAGTGGGCGAGAATTAGAGCAGTTATAAAACAATACTTTAGGTTATTAAAAGCTTGTTCGCATTTAGTAGTCTATTTAAATTTTATGTTCTTTCTTATTAGGTTTACTAATGGCTAGGCAATTTCTAAGAAGTAGTTAATAAATTAATAATAGAAGTTTGTAAATCCTAGAAATCCTTAAACGTCTTATATATTACTAGGGCTTCCCTAGTTTATAATCACGGTGACTTTCTTAGGGTCCATTTTGATTCCGTTATGGGATATAATTAAGCCTAAGTATATAACCTTAGACGTATAGAACTTGCATTTCTTAATATCGCATTATAAGCCCGCATCTTATAGGCGTTTAAAAACTATTCTAACGTGTTTCCAATATTTAGAAAGTAAGGACGAGTAGATTAAGATATTATTAATATATATAGTAACAAATATATTAAGGAATTCACGAAGCGTATTATTAATATATTACTAAAACATACTGGGACCGTTTTTTACGCCAAACGGCATTACTAAGTATTTAAAGAGTCCCCATTATATACAAAAAGCTGTGTACTTCTTATCTCCTTCACGTATACGGATTTTATTAAAGGCAGCGACTATATTAAGCTTTATAAAGTACCATGCCTTTACTAAACAGTTGAGCGTTTCTTAAATCAGGGGAATTAGATATTGGTTTTAAATCATAATTACGTTTAGAGCTTAATAATTAACATAAAATCTTAAGCCTCCTCCTAGCTTTTTAATGAATAGTATAGGTAAGGCAAATGGAGATTAACTAGGGCAAATAAATCCTTTTTCCAGATGCTCGTTAAGGTATTATTATATTACAAGCAGTTCTTCTTGTAATATACTATATAGCGGACTAAACTTTGGTGTCATACCAGGCTTAAGTTCTATCTTAAAATTATACTTATCTTGGTGCGGGGCTAGTTGGTCTATAAATCGTTTTTTAAACTCGTTAATTAGATCGTGGTACTCTTTAGGTATAAAAGGTTAAGGATTAATATACTATTTCGGTTCTAGTGCTTTCTTAATATCTTCTATGGTTATAGCAAAGATTTCATAATCTCGTCTTTTTGCTAATAAGATAAAGGGTGCGGCCTATATTATACGAATTTTAAGAGGTTTTAATGTAATATCTTTACATTCTTTACTACAATTGGCAGTTGTAGCTTTATCGTATTAGTTTAAGGTTCGTAGCAAGGGTAATTTATATTATTTTAAATTTAAATAGTTGTGTACATGTTTATAGGGCAAATGGGTTTTTAAGCAATAACTTTAGCAGTAGGTTATACGGAACTTCAGTGTTTCTTTAACCTAGCTAATTAAAGGGTTGTGTTATTTTAGCTATCTATATCCAAGTATCATCTTATATTGCTTTAAGGGTGTTACGAATAGGGAAATATATTTAAGGTATTCGCCTATCTGCATTTTTACAAGAGCGTAGTATGTTAATTCGCTATATATTAAGGGTTTGCCGTTAAAGCCTTATAGGCCTTAGGGCTTATCACGTTTCTTTAAATTTAGGCGTTAGGTTTTTGCGTAGTTTGTATTAATAAAGCCTATACTAGTGGCTCCGCTGTCTATAAGGATTTATACCTCCTTCTATTTTCTAAGTATTTAAATTTCGCCAAGTATATTAAGGGAGTTATATTGTGTATTAGCGCTAGAAGAGCCTAGACACTTATACTCTTCCACTTCTTGTCCTAAGGCGCGACTTAGCCCTAGGATGATTTGTTTCCTAAATTAGCTAAGGGTAAAATGCTTTATAATAACTAGGTATAATTTATAAAACAAATATAAGTTAAGAAGCGAGTACGGCTTAAAGAATAAGTGCGATTTAAGGAGTAGGTGCGATTTAAAGACCGGGAGGAACTACAGCGGACTTTTCTAAAAGGGTAAGTTTGGCAATTCCTTTGGATATATCCTTTTCTATTATATCCGAAGCATTCTCTATTTGCGGCTTAAGTTCTTCGTTCGTCGGTTCCTAAGGGTGCGTAGGATTAAGTGGCGTCGAGGTCCATAGGGTTATACATAGGTTTTAGAGAAGGGTCGCGCTTTAGGGTATATATTGGTTTCATAGAGCTTTAAACATGAGGTATAGTTGGCTTTATAGAACGAGTCTATTTGTTATATTAAAGGTCCTTATTAATTTGTTAACACATTATAGCAAATTTAGGTAGGTCCTTTGGCAGTTCCCTACCTACTAACTATACTCTAATTTCATCCGAAATAGCTTATTAAAGAGCAGCAATTCTAGTGGCTTTATTCTAATCTAGTTCGCTAACAAGGCCTAAAAATTCTAAAAAGAAGCTTATAAAGTCTCGGTTCCATTGTTATAGGTTTTTAAGTTTGGTAATAGCGGTGTGTTTGCGGCTAGCGTTATTGTACGTTTATTCTAGCAGAGAGATAAAGGTTTTGAAATTAACGAAGGTGCCGTTATAGAAGAATAGGTCTATGGTTTATATAGCATCTTTACTTAAATAAGATATTCTATAGCTAACCTTACTAGCTTTGGTAGGGTATTGGTTATAGTTTGTTAAAAGTTTAAAATAGAGCTTAGTTATAAAGGGACGTAGGTTGTTTTAATTTCTATTAAATATTAGAGGGTCAGGAAGCTTTTCTAATTTTGTGGTAGGTACTAGGTTTGTTACAGGTATAAATTAAGCTACCGTTACTAGTTTAGGGTTCGTATTTAACGGGCCAGGTTCGGATATAGTTATATTAATTTTATTTGTAGGCGGTGTTGGGGTCTCTAATATAAATGCTTAGACGTTACGGAATTCTTTATAAAGTACTTCTATTAATCGCTAATGCTGGGCTTCTAGTGCAGCCCGCTACTAAGCTAAGGCATCCGTAAAGGACTATTACATTATGGTTAACTGTTCCCTAACTAGGGACATAATACTTATAGTTATTAAAAAGGATTTGGGTTCGTTTGCCATTTTAATAGTAGTTGTTTTTTAACGCAACGTAATATAAGGGCGCGAAGAGGCTTTAAGGAAGATTTAAAGGAATAATATAAATTCTATCTAAATCTAAGGGTATATAGCTTTTCAAGAGAACAAGACGTTGCGTAAAGAAGAGAAGGGAATAACCAGAGAATCTTATAATTAAATAGTCAGTGGTCTTGGTCGATGCGTATACACGTGCGCACGCGGACGGACTTTGGTAGAATTCAATTAATCTGGTAGAACTTGGCAGAAGTCGATCAAGCTGGCAGAATTCGGTCAAAGCGTTAAGTTTATCTTGTCGAGTGTTTTACCGAGACATTCCTACTGTAACTAGGCTAGTCCCGTTACAAATCCCTAACTTCCAACCTTCTAGTAGGTCGTACTAGAAGTCTAAACGGGTGGTTGCTATTATGTATCGCTTAGGGGGAGGTATTAAGTAATTACTAATCTATACGCGCTCACTAATTAGTGTTCATACTAATTTAATAGCACGAGTGAGTTATATCCAGGGGCACGAAATATGTATAGTATTATATACTTGTTTGGATGGTAACTGTCTTGTTTATTAAAGCAGACTACGTAGTCTATATACTAATGCGCCTCCCCCTAATTAGTTAGTGCTTCATAAGTGCGCCAGACGCGTAAGTGGGTGGTTGGTGCACTAAACGCGTAAACGCGTACCTGGTGTACCGAACCGCGTAAGCACGCGGTTAGTATAATAGGTGCTATAATTAGACAGTTACAATGCAGCCATAATATTAGCGTGGATAGCTAATATTAATACTTTACCAGCTATAAGTATATCAGTAATAGTTAACTATATAGGCAAATATTGCAGTAAGGAGGAGAAGAAGTTAACTTCCTACCAGAAGTTGCTCCAATTAGTACAGCTATATGCTAACAGTCTTTATGCCTTCGGCTTAGTAGTAGCCAAATTTATAAATAAGCTTATTGCTAAACGCGATTGGTTGGTGTAGGAAGTATACCATCTGCTTCTTAATATTCCCCTTTATAAGGGCTCTAGGAATATAGTAACTTTAAATTACCAGCAGGAAGACGATTAAAGCGCTATGTATAAGCTTAAGGACAGGCAACTAGAGGAGCGTAGACTGTCTACTTATAAGAAATATAAACGCCGCCTAGATAAGGTAGAGGACATTACTTTCCTTAATTTTTTACTCTATTTTAATTACACTAATTACAAGCATTAGCTAAGAGCAAGGCCTTAAGTTATATTATACTTTCTGCGCTATAAAGGCAATCCTTCCCATCCGTAGTATCCTAAGTTCTGTTATATAAAGCTCCTTCTTTATCACCCGGTGGAGGGAGTATAAAGAAGTAGCTACTTATACTAATAAATTTAGGGCCCTAGATTACGTGGCTTCCTATTAGGCTTATATTATATCTTATCAGTACCCACCTAACTACTTTTATAATTAGGCACTAGAGGAAGCTTGCGAGGCTGCTACTAATATTAATAAGTTTAATAACGATTTCATAGACAATATAGAGCTATATCAGTCCTTTAAGATACTGCATGCCTATATTTAAAACACTAACGCAGTTAAGTTAAGGATCCTAACAAGCTTGGTAATAGGGAGCTTAATTATAACTACAATTAGGGTAGGCATTAGGGTACGTACCCACAGCTTAATAAGAGGACTTATTAGTAGGATATATAATTACAGCCTTTACCACGGAGCTACCTACCACAGACAGCAACTCCGTCCTCCCTATAACCGGCCTAGCGTTATATTTATAACGTCGTAGTTAGTCACTATAGGCAGATCCAAATAGGCCTTAGTTCCCCCCCCACTATGGGTTAATATTAATAGAAAGGCAGGAACTGGTAAATTATATCTTATTGCAGTTCTGTCTACCACGCTCCGTAATATAGCAATATCTAATAGTAAGCCGTTATTATTAGTTTAAGCCGCCCTTACTAGAGTAGCTGCCTTTAATATTAACGGCAGAACTATATGCAAACTATTAAGGTTACTGGTGAACCGTCTCTTTAAGGAATTACCTATTACCAGTCTTACGCCTTTACAATAGGCTTTTAAGGATATTTACTACCTTATCCTTAACAAAAAATTAATAATTAGGCAAGTACATCTAGCTTGAATTAATTGCCGCCTCTATTAGATCTATCCTATATATAACGACAATTACTTTAGAGGCTTAAATATCTTACTAGTGGGCAATTTCTATTAACTGTCCCCTATACGTTAGACGGCCTTATACAGTAGTTTATCTGCTTGCCCGTTAGAGCTTATTAGCCGTAGAAAGGAAGCCTATAAGGTAATTAACCGAACTACTATCCTTAATTAAGTTATGCGGCAGGGCGGTAATAACGCCAAGAGTTCTATATTTAGGACCACCCTCGCCAAGCTACGTATTAATTCTATAAGTAATTCAACTTAGAAGCTTCTTTTAACTAGGTGTTAGTAGGGCTTATCTATTAATAAGGTTATAAACTTTAACAACGCAATCCGGCTCTATAACATACGCGTAGCTATAGGTAAGTATAATGCTATCCAGCTTTGCAACCTTTTACAGCCAGTAGTAGTTATTAAGTTAGTAGACACTAGTGTAGGTACATAAAAGGTTACTCCTAATTAGTGTAATACTATACAGAATTTAACCCTATATATTGGCGCTAAAGTTATACTGATATAGAACATCTGGATTAAACTAGGCTTAGTAAATGGCACTACTGATATAGTTAAAGATGTTATATAAAAGAAGCACGCTAATGTTAAAAGGGATCAGCCCTAGGCACTACTAATTACAGTAGATGGTTATAATAGACCTGCCCTATTTACTTAGTAGGACGGAAAAAAGGTCATCCCTATCTTTTCTATACTTTGTAAGTAGGAGGGTGTAAGAGGCTCTTGCTTATAGTATTAATTTCCGGTCACTCTGGCTTTTACTCTTACTATGTATAAAAGCCAGGGCCTAACGCTTAACTAGGTAGTTCTAGATATTAAGGAAAAGAATAAGACAGCTGGGCTAACTTATATAGCAATCTTATAAGTTAAAAAGCTTTTAGGGCTTATATTTAAATATAGATTTAATAAAAAACGATTTTAGTCATCTATAAGTAAGGCTAAGGAGGCATAATAGGAAGATTTTATATAGAGGCGGCAGTAACTACTTGCAAACGACTTTTCCTAAATAGGAAATCATATACTGGCTTAAAGGTAGGCAGAGAATGCGGCATTTATCTTAGTTTTCTACCTTTTAAACAGCTTAACTACAAAGTCCGATTTATCTAAATTTTAACCCCCCTATCTGTTCTACCTTTTTATTACCTCCAGAGCTATTAGATATACATACAATAGTATATAGGAAGAATTAGTAGTATTGCCAGATTAATATTACTGCTGTCTATAGCGTTAATCAATTTTTAGATTTTTTTAGATTTTTTTCTTAGGGCGGAAATATTACTTATATAATAAGTTACGTAACCTCTAAGAATGTATATTACTTTTAAATCAACCCTACTTAGTTACTGTAGTAGACCCTCTTAATAAGATAATACCACCTAGCAGTAACTAAGGCGCTTTAACCTTACTACCACTTCTTTTATAGGCCTCCTCCTGTCTATAACTAATCCCTCTTCTATACCTACCTTTCTTTTCTTCTTCCTTATAGGGAGCTAGAGGTGCTCTAATATGCCTCCTTAGTCTCCACTAAGGGATCTATTAGTTAATATAGCGATATAGATAGCATTAGACAAGATAATAGGTGAAAAAGAAGATAGAAAGGATAGAGGAGCCTCTAGTAGGTATTAGTCAAGCAATATTAATAGCTATATTATAGCCGCCTAATCTCCTATGCTTATAGGCCTCCTTCCGTCTATAAATACTCCCTCCTTTATACTTTCCTCTCTTTTTTTCTTCTTCCTTATAGGAGCTGGAGGTGCTCTAATACTCCTCCCTAGCCCCTATTAAGGGATTTATTGGTTAACGTGGTAATATAGACAGTATTAGACAAGGAGATAATAGGTAAAAGAGAAGATAGGAAGGATGGAGGAACCTCTAGTAGGTGTTAGTTAAGCAATATTAACGGCTATATTATAGCTACCTAATTTCCTGTGCTTGTAGGCCTCCTCCTGTCTATAAATACTCCCTCCTCTACACCTTCCTCTCTTCTTTTCTTCTTCCTTATAGGAGCTGGAGGTACTCTAATACTCCTTAGTCTCTACTAAGGGATCTATTAGTTAACGTGGCAATATAGACGGTATTGGACGAGGAGATGATGGGTAAGAGAGAAGATAGAAAGGATAGAGGAACCTCTAGTAGGTGTCAGTCAAGCAATATTAATGGCTATATTATAGCTGCCTTGTTGGAATTACAAGGTTATAAGGTCACAGCAAAGGTGTCTTAAGGGTCTAATTGATGATAGAGATGACGCAGACGATAAATATTGATTGATTTGTGATATAGTAGATACGGTTGATGTCTGTAACAGGACTAGCCCAGTTACAGTAGGAATGTCTCGGTGAAACACTCAACAGATGACTGTATGAAACTGTTCGTAAACTGTTTGTAACTGTCTGCAACTGTCTGCAACTGTCCGCGATTGTCCGCTGTAATCCACCGTTTTCCACTAAGTTCCGCCGACTCGATCGAATTCCACCAAATTCCACCGACGTGATGGAATTTGGTCGAAACTTGTCGAAATCCGCGTGGGCTCGTGCCCACGCGTCTGCTGCTAAGACCCCGAATATTTAGTTACAAGTTTCCTATGTTCCTTTCTCTTCTTCACGCAACGTCTTGTTCTCTTCAAGAGCTATATACCCTTAGATTTAGATAGAATTTACATCATTCCTTCGAATCTTCCCTGAAGCCTCTTCGCGCCCTTACAATGTCTATCTAGATTAATATGCAGAGCTCACTCTCACGACGTGTCTAGAGCTTAGTTATCATCTCTCGCTTAATTCTGACACTCCCCTATACTAACGACGCTCTCCTCATCTGTCCTAAATAGGCAATTATGAAGCTATTCCTAAATACCTTATAAGTGCCATTTGGCCTACATATAGAGGGAAAACCTATAGTAGGCGAAAACCCTCCGTAACTTGCTCCGTCTCCGTCTGTTACTATCTCTATTAGTTACCGATTCCTAGCGTTACACAGTGCTTCGTAAATTGGTTAATTGGTAGCTGTTTTATAAGTATATCTCCAGGTTAATCTTTACCTGGTATATATACTACCTTAAGTCAATTTTTTTAAACCATGTCGTTCCGTATAAAGAGGTATTAAATCTTAATATACTTGGCTTTTTGGTATTGTTTTGTGTTATATAAAAGGTTAACTGTACCCCTATTGTTATAGTAGAGCGTAGGGATAAAAGGGTTGTTATTATCTCTTTCCCCTAAATCTCTTATTAGCTTCTTAAGCTATACTACTAATCTTACTCCTTTTAATGCCGCCATAATTTCTGCTTCTATTGAGCTTAATGCCGTTAACTTCTATTTTTGAGCCGTCCAGATCACCGCTCCCCTATAGTGTATAACTGCTATGCCTTGGAATGATATCCGATCGTGTTCTGTTCCCTATATGGTATTAGTAAAGATACTATAGCTAGTAGGTAATATAAGCTTGCATAAGGGTAGGTAAATCTCTTAATTTGAGTAGGTAATTCCTATTTTGAGAGTGCCGTTTAGATATTGTAGTAGCTGCTTACTTAAGCGGTAGTGTAATTCTTTTGGTGCTGCTATAAACCTAGCTAGCTAACCAACAGTATAGCTAGTATTAGAACGTGTGCAGTTTAAGAGGTAGATTATAGAGCCAATAATCTATTAATAGACTGTTGTATTATTGTACTTAAGGAGGCTTTTAATATTGGGCTTTAGAACAGTACCTACTGGTATTAGTAGCTTAGCCGGATTACAGTTGTCCATTTTTAGCCGTTTAAGTAGCTTCTTGGTGTATATTGTTTAATATAGCTTAAGGGTTCAGTTCGTACGATCTTGCTTAATTTAGAAGCCTATGAATACCTCTATAGGACCTAGGTCTTTATATCTCCATTCCCTTAAAATTCTTGTCTTTATAATATTAAGGTATTAGCGCTTTCCTACAATTAGTATATCGTCAATAAATAGTAAGATATATACTTTATTTCCTATAAAGAGATTAGGGTTAGTATTAGCTGCTTTTAAACCTATACTTTTAAAGAACTTCTTAACCATCTAAAACCATTCTCTTAGTGCCTGCTTTAGGCCATAAAGTAACTTATTTAGCTTTAAGTAGACGTCTTTTATGCCCTTAAGCTTAGGTTTAAAGTCTCTTAATAGATTAGAAATCTGCATATAAATCTATTCTTATAATAGCGGGTTTAAGAATATAGTTTTAACATTAATATGGTCGAGCTTAGGGTCCTTAGTATCACGGCTAGCTTTCCATGGGAGCAATCCGATAGATCAAGCAACAATAAGGGGCTATATTATAAATAGACTAAGGTAAGGGCTCAAAGAAAGGGGCGCGGTAGACGACTATGTACATGTTCGGTCGTCGGGGCAACGTTGGGGCAACGTTAATCCGTGACCGACGACGCCTCAATGGTAGCTATGTAGACGAACCGTCACATCACCCCCCTTTAAGCCAGGAGGATCGCCCTTAATCCTCATAGTTAGGTTCTCCTTATCCGTCTTGCCCTTCCGTCCTTCTCTGCTTTATTGTCTTCCTCCAAGGGCTCTAGATCTACGTCCTTGTGATACGCCTCTAGCCATTGCTGCAGCCGTACGGGTGGTCCGGCATTATGGGGTCTCTCGTCGTGGAATGTCTTAATCTTATAGGGGGCGCTAATAAAGCCGTCTGCGTTATACCATGTGTCGTCCGGGTCATGGCCTACCCAGTTAACCTTATACTGTAGCCTTCCGTGGTAGGTTCTACTAGCAAGAATTTTATCAATCTCGTACTCTAGCTCGCCATTAATTAGAACTGGCTCCTCTGGCTCCCTGTTTTGGCCCAGTAGGGGGTTATCTAGGTCCTTTCGTAGTCAATCGGCATAGAAGACGTTTGACATCTTTATGTTTGGGGGTAGGTCAATAATGTACAAGTGTCCTTTTATGCCTAGAATCTTGTAGGACCCTGCGAGCTGTCTATCTAGCTTGATACTTAGTCAGTTAGTAGCCCAGCCCTTCCTAGTAACGTATACTCGATCACCTACTCCAAAGTCTAGTTCGCGACGGTGCCTATTAGCTTGCCTTGTCTACCGCTCTTGGGCCTTTACTAGGTTATCTCTTGCCCATTTAACTACGTCCTAGGTCCTCCATACAAAAGCCTAAGCTTCTTATTGTGTCAGCTTCTCACGAGGTGTTAAGGTTGCTCGCATACATTCCTCCCAGTTAAAGTAAAGCCTCAGCTTAAATCCTAGCTCTAGCTCATATGGTGCGAAGCCAGTAGATTTATGCGGTAAGATTACCTATACAAAGTCCATACAGGGGAGGAGCTCTGACCAATTGTCCTAATAGTGGTTAATAAAGGGCCTTAAGCGTTGGTCAATATACTAGTTTAGTACCTCTGTGTTACCATTAGTTTGTGGGTAACTAGATATAGAGAGCTTTTATTTAATACTGGTTAGTTTACATAGCTCGTCTATAAAGGCTGAGATAAATTAGGGTCCTTAATCTAATATAGCCGTCTCTAGAAGGCCGTACACGCGCCAGACGTGTTAGTAGTATAGGTTTGCTATATTAGCTACGGTAGCAGTTTTATAGCAGGGTAGTAAGAAGGCTCTCTTGCCTAGTCAATTAACAACTATAAAGACGTTGTCGAAGCCCTTTTTATCTATTAGGAAGGACTTAAAATCAAAAGAGATATACTGCCAGCAGCGTTCACCAATTAGTAGGGGGTGCAGCAGGCCTAGGGTTTTGTTTTAAGGTATATAGGTCCTCCTACAGGCCCTACAGTTTCTTACATAGGTATCGCAGTCTAAGGGTAGTCCTAGCTAATAGTATTGGTCTGCCACAAGTTTCCTAGTCTTCATCTTACCTAGGTAAGCGGTTACCTGGCAAGAGTATACCTCCGCAATAAGGTAGGTACAGAGGCAGTCAGTATTAGGGACTATTAGCTTACTAAAGCGGGTAAGTAGTCCTTCTTAGAGCTTCTAGCCCTTCTGGTCTTGCTCAGCTAGCTAATATAGCCCTACTAGCAACTCACTAGTTTGGTTGGCCTGGAGTATCTAATTAACTAGCTCGTATAGCTGCCATTCGCGATTTGCTACAACTGGGGGGTCCTTAGAGGTTGCCTCTAGTGTAGCAATTATAAGGGCGGGGTTAATTAAGTACATAGTGCGTACAGCTACGTCCTTCTCTTTCTGCGTCTTTAGGTCCTCTTGCTTTTGTAATAGGGTATTAGCCACTATATTCGCCGTTTTTAGCCTATAGGTAATCCGCATATAGAAATCAGCTAGTAGGTCTGCCTAATGGGCCTACCATAGATTTAGCAGCCTCTTGGTTGTAAAGTACTTAAGGGCTCAATAGTCCGTAATTACTGTAAAGGGTATACGCTAGAGGCTGATAAGGTGACCTCACCATTCCCATAGGCCTCTTATTACTGCTAGCATCTCTTTATTATGGATCTCGTACCGCATCTCTTTAGGGGACATTGTCTTTAAAAAGAAGGCTACTGGCTTCCAGGTCTTATTGTCTTGCAGCTGGTTTAGTACCCTAGCTACTACTCTATCACTCACGTTAGTCTCCACGCGGGTGTCTCAGAACGGTAAGTAGTGCTTTATTACGCTGCCTAATAGCATAAGGGCCTTAACTCGCTCAAAGGCTTTAAGCTCTTCCTCCCCTAGCGGGTGCCATGCTTCCTTCCTTATAAGCTTACTAAGCGGTCATACAACTCGGCCATAATCCTTTAGGAAGGCCTAGTAGAAGTTATAGAACCCTAGGAAGAATTGCACTTCTTTTATAGAGGTAGGGGGCTCCCAATCTCTAATCATAGCTAGCTTATTAGTGTCCATAGCGATCCTATTAGTGCTAATAATAAAGCCTAAGAACTTCGTCTCGGTAACGCTAAATTCGCTCTTCTTAATATCCGCTTATAGGCCTACCTCTCAAAGCCTCTGCAGGACCTTCTTAATGTAGATTTCGTGCTCTAGCAGGTCATCTAAATAGATTAGGATGTCGTCTATATAGGCTATACAGAAATCGTCCAAGTAGTTAAAGAGGACGCTGTTAATAAACCTCTAAAAGGATGCAGGGCCGTTATATAGTCCAAAGGGTAGGACGCGGTACTTGTACAATCCATACCTTATACGGAAGGTAGTTAACTCCTCTACCTCTTCCTTTAGCCGTATACGGTAGAAAGCCTGCCGAATATCTAGCTTAGTAAAGATTCTAGCTTTTAATAGCCTGGTCAACATCTCCTTAATTAATGGCAGCGGATAGCGGTCCTTCTTGGTAATTGCATTAAGCTTTCAAAAGTCAACACAGAATCGCCACCCCCCTCTAGGCTTCTTGGCAAATAGGACCGGAGCTACAAAGGGTACATCACTTAGTACTATAAACCCCTTCTATAAGTGCTCCTATAGGTAGGCCTTGACAAGCTCTAGCTGCTCTAGCAACATATTATATAGTAGGCTAGGGGCTAGATTGCGGCTATCGCCTTTAAGAATAATATCATAGTCCACTCCCTCACAATACAGTGGTAGCGTATCAGATGTAGCCTTTAAGAAGCTATTAGTATATTCTTAGTAGGGCTATAGCAGCTTTTTATAGACAAGCCGGCGAAGTTCCTCATCGTCGTTAGATAGGGCGTCTTGTCCCTTCCTATTTTCCATTAACTGGTCTATCTCATAGAGACTAGTACATCCAATTACTACATCCTTGCGCTTTACTCCTCGTAAGAAGTTCCTCACCTTAAGTAGCGCGATATCTGCTGCTCTAAACTCCCTAGTAGATAAAAGCCTCCTTGCTCTCAGCTTTAACGGTAAAGTTGGCCTAAGGTGGAGCTAGTCCTCCATTTTCCTAATTGTATCTTAGGTATCGATCTTCCAAGTATGCTTATAGTCGTATAAGGTCCATTTGGTTTGCTTTAGCCTAGCTTGCCCCTCTAGTTTAATTTTAGTAGGGGGCTTCTTCTCTTAGAGCTCTCTAATCGCGACTATACGTTTAAGGATATATCAGGGGGTAGGCCTAGGCTCTTGGTCTAGCAATACATCTCTTTAATCTACATCTCTCTGGTGATCCTCGTTAATCAGCAGGGGTAGGAGCTCCTTTTTTGGTATAATTACGTCCTGCCTACCATAGTAGTTCCTCTTGATTTGCCATACTAAGACCCGGTATTTACAATTAATAAGGGCCTTAGTTTTCTCGAACTACCTATAGCCAATAAGAAGATCATAGCGGCCAGTATTACAGAATAGGAACCATATAGGGACTCGTTGGCTATCCATAACTAGGTTAGCCCTAAAGAGCTATTTAATTATATCCGTCTGCTAGTTATTATGGCCAGACACAGCGACTCCTCATCCTTTAATCTTATAGAGCTTTGGTTACAGTTGTTGCTTAATAATTAGCAGTAGCTTATAGTGTATAAAAGCCTCTCCGCCCGCACTAGAGTCAAGTAGGCTTATTATATTAAGAGCCACGCCGCCTAGCGCGATCCTGTATAGCGTTATAAGGGCTGCGCCTCCTAAGATTTCCTTTAGCTATACGGGCGCTGTGTTAATTACTCCAATCTGCTCTAAGTAGGAGACTTCTCCTAGAGCTACTCATTTTCCAATTCTAATAAGTTAGTAACTATCTTATACTCTTTACTTTAGTTAATTGCTTTAGCTTCCGCCTTCTTCAGCGCTAGATAGTTATTAGAGTAGTGTCCTTGCTTACCACAGTTAAAACAGGTAACTGGCGCTTTTGCGGCTGGTACTAGAGTCAGAGGCTGCCGGGAGGGGAGGGGACCTTTGGTCTCTTTAGCGCCCCTAGTAGAAGCCCTCTTAACAGCCTAGGCTGCTCTACGGTCACTTCACTCCTTGCCTATCTGCTTTAGACCTTGGGCGTACTGTTAGGCAGTCTTATAATAGGCCTAGAAGTTACAGTCTTCGTCTACTACCTTAACTTCCATTTAGACGTGTAGGCTGTCATAAAGCTTATTATAAAGCTCCTCTTTCCACTGGTCTTGTGGCATCCTTAAGATATTTGCTAGCCATATAAAGTTAGATTGGAAATCATTAAAGTCTCCTAGGTACGGCATCTTAAGGCCTTTAAGTTCCTACCGGGCCTTAATACGGCGATCTAGGTCCTTAAAGACGTTCTCTAGGAACTTAAGTACTTCTTTACTAGTAGGGTTGTGTTCCGCATCGCGCTCTACCTCTAGGTAGGGTAAGAGGTAGTCGTAAGCTTTGCCTCCTATACGTGTCTTAATATATGCCACTTTTGCATCCTCTTCCTAATCTAGGTTGTCTCAATAGAACCAGTCTATATTAGATCAAAGCTTGTTTCGTATATAGCCGCTCTAGGCACAATAGGTAGGCTCTTTCCCATCTATTAGCGTAGGTGGGTCTAGAAACTTTACCGTGCGTCCTAGGCCCATAACACTGCTCGTCTAAAAGAGTGGTGTCCCTTCTTATATTGTCCGTAACAGTGTGCTTTCTTACTTGCTGTCCTCCCAATCTAGGGCTTATATAGTAACCTTGCAGCCCATCCTTAATATCTTCTAATTGGCCTTGCAGAGCTCGTCTGTCTTGTTGTCCAAGTACTCCTTAAGCTCCGCTATCTTTGCCTTGGCCTCTTCTTTCCCATCAAGGGCCTCATACGCGTGGTTGTTTGCGAGACGCTATAGCATAGCGATCTGCTGTTCCATCGCCTTTCTTCATATTCCCTGGAGCTTTAGCTCTTCTATAAGTTTAGTTATAGGGATCGCAGCTAGGCTTTGGGTGGTCGCGGCTGTATACTTTCTCTTTGTCTCCATTTTAAAGTATATGGGGTTCTCGTCGTCTTCCAATTGCGCTATAAGACGGTCCCATTTGCTCTTCATATCGTCCGCGAGCTCCGTCTTGCCGTAGTACGGTTGGAGCTCCGGCGGCTTGAGTGACGCGTCTATGGGTTCCTTACGTGCTGCCAGCGTTAGGTCGGTAGCTATCTCTAGCGCGCTAGGTCTTAACGCGCTCCTTTTTACCATAGTATCTCTTTTGCTTTCTTAGGCAACTCTTGCTACTAAGATTGTAATTGGGGTAATCCTTTTAATTTAATTACTGTAGTCTCTTCTTTTAGCTGCTTAATCCGCTGTCGCAATTGCCTGCCTCGAGCAGGGCTTAGAGGGTTAATTGGTCTATAGTCATAGTGGTAGAACAGCCCTCTGTCTGGCTACGCGTTTAACCGTTGGACCTAGTATTGTGTCGCCTCTATAGGCCAGTTAAGGTTAACCTTAGTCTAATATCACGGCTAGCTTTCCGTGGGAGCAATCCAATAGATCAAGCAACAATAAGGGGCTATATTATAAATAGACTAAGGTAAGGGCTCAAAGAAAGGGGCGCGGTAGACGACTATGTACATGTTCGGTCGTCGGGGCAACGTTGGGGCAACGTTAATCCGTGACCGACGACGCCTCGATGGTAGCTATATAGACGAACCGTCACACTTAGCTGCTACCTTTACTATTAGGAACCTAAAGGTGTCGTATTATACGATAGATGCAAATGTCTTAAAATAATTAATGTTAGGGGTCTGCTTGTCTCCCTAAATATACAGTCTTACCTTTTTGCGAATTACTTCTCCCTTGGCGTTATACTTATGCTTTAGGACTAGCTTGCTTAAAAGTAACAACCTTCCTTCTAGTACTCTCCCCCTTATAATGGTATAGGTGTGCATTCTCTTAAAAGAGAGAAATTCTTTAAAGATAGCTTTTATCCAGCCAGGAGCGTTCTCCCTTAAGGCCTAATTTAGCTTAATAGCGTTAAACGGTGCTATAGGTGCTTTTAAGGAGGTAGTGTTTTTAGCTTCTAGGTAAATAGCTTTTATAGCTATTACTAACTAAACCACCATATTATTAAAAACCCTTATATTTGGTACCCTTCCAGACCTTATTCTCTGCGCATAAGGAATACGTATTAATGTGCTTTATATGGGCGTCCTACCCTTAGTATTACCTTAATTTAAGCATCCCACTTAATCTTAACCTAGGCTTCCTACTTAATTAAAGCGGCCTATTTAGTCTTAACTTGGGCTTCCCACTTGTTTAAAGCGGCCTACTTGGTTACTATCTAGCCTACTTATAGTTCTTGCAACTAGAGTCTCTGTCGGCGTATTTAAGGTAGTAAGGGGAGGTATAGGTTAGTTTATAGCTTGGCTTGTAGTATAATTTAAGCATCCTACTTAATCTTAACCTGGGCCTTCTACTTAATTTAAGCGGCCTACTTAGTTACTATGTCTTATAGCTTATACCTAAGGTGCTCTATAAGGGAACCTGTACTTATTCACTTTAGTATTTTTAAATAGCTTAATTGCTTGGGTATGTAGGTTTATTATCTTAAATTAATTACTCCCTTTTAATCTAATAAAAATATAGTTAGGTTTTATTCTTAAATTGTACTTCTTAAGGTGTTTCTTAAGTGTATTAATTAGATTAGCGTAATACCTAAAAATAACTAGATTCTTTAAGTTAGGAACTTATTAGGTGTATACCTTATAGGGTATAATAGCACCACTATGCTCATCATTAAATGGAAGTGCTGAGGTGGGTACTTAATTCTTGATCTAGACAGTATGCTTAACTATATAGCACTAGAGTTTAACTAGTATATTTTCTTAAAATAGAAGTGACCTTATTTTGCAGTTGACTGTGTAGATTACACGCTTAATTGCGCTATTATATAAGTGCTTGTATGGTGGATAAGGTTTAAAGTTAATACCCTAGGGTATTAGTTCGTTTTAAAATCTATAGCTAAACTCCCCCTTTCTATTATCCGCTTAAATCTATACAGCTTTATTACTAGTGAACCTCTCTGCCCTTATAATGATCTCTTTAATATATAGCAGTACCTTTTTAGTTTAGAGGGTTTTAAGAGAAATGACTTAAGTATACTATATAGCGTCGTCTAGGGCTAGTAGGTAGTAGTTATAACCTCTAATTAATGTACCAATTTGTCCTATAGTATCTAGGTATAGTTTTTAACTAGGTATCTTCTTACGCTTAGTTGTCTTCTTATTTAGTATTTCTTATATCTTTCTAGCTAGATAAGCTTTACACGTGCTCTTACCAACTAGTACTACTCTCTTTTTAAGCTTTATACCTAGTAAGGAGTGCTATAACTTAAATAGGTTGCTGTAATTTATATGTCTAGTTTAGTGGTGCTATAGCTTAGCATCTGTTTTACTAACGTTTGGTTATAAATTATGTGCTTTTACTATTGCATTAAATGCTTCCTAATGCTTTTGTAGTACGTAGAGGTTATTTTTTATAATAACCTTAAATATCGCACCTAATTTATGCTCGCCAGTAGCTTAATTATCTATATTAAAGGAATTAAGTAGCCTTCCTAAGTAAGAGTCCTTACTAAGATTAGCTTAATTGTCTTAAATAAGGGTACAAGTCAGACGTCTTTTAGCTTTAGGGTACCGATTTAAGCTTAGCTATATCCTATAGCAGGGACAATAATCCCATTCGCAGTACAGACCTATTATAGCATATTCCATCTCTTTAAGTGTATTAGGTCTGATTGGTTACTAGTAAAGTGCTTAGTTGCACCTAAGTTAAGAGCCCAAGCTAGAGATATCGTTATAAGCATGGCATGTTTAGGGTTAAGGTTAAGGTAGATTAAATCACTATCGAATTCTTTTTTAGCTATTGCTACATTCCCTACTTTCTCTGCCTTAGGAGCACCTTAATCTTTCTTCTTGGTATTATTAGATTGGAATTGTCTAAGCAGGGGACAGTCTTTTTAGTAGTAACCTTTCTAATAGTATACTCTACACTCGTCTCTTTCTGGTTGTCTTGGCTTTTTACTTACTTAAGATAATAAGCTTTGGCAATAACGTGATAAGAAATAATTAAATCTACCAGCACGACCTCTGCCCCTTGTTTAACCTCGACCTTAGTTTCCCCTTCTCCCCCTAGGTTTATCTTTCCTTTTATATATAAGTGCTGCAGTCTATGCTTATATAGGGAGAGCAGTCTCTTGCTCTTAAAGAAGAGTAATGCAACTCTTAAGGTCTTGTTTGTCTTGTAGACACTAAGTCTTTATATTCTACCACGTGACATCGCTTAGTAGGGCTAGGAGAAGTTACTCTTTAATATTATTGTTGGTAAGTGCTTAAGGTATTAAAGCTAGATTAATCTTAAATTAATTAAGTATATAAAGGAACTTAATAATTCGCATCTTCGTAGGGTTAAATATAGTGCTATAGAACTCTCTATAAAGTCTAGAGATATAGACCTTATTATTAGCCTTATTAAACTTCTTCATTCCTTCCCACATTCCTTAAATATTGTACGCCTTTATTATTATATATATCTCTTCCTAACGGTCGTCTCCTATTAAATTATAGATAATCTTGTTTACTTCCCCTCGCCTTCTTCTTCCGTTAGCTAAATTAACTTAATTTAGGTCCTCTGTACTAGTAACAAAATCCCAGCCCTCTAATATAATTAGGGCTGCCTTATAGGTGCGCTCCTAGTCTGCAAAGTTGTCTCTATTAAAAATGACGATTTTACTGGCCTTGTGATCGTATGTAGGTGTTGTTGAGGTTAAGGTAGAGGAGGTTATTTTTGGGGTCGATTTTCGAGTCAGGAGAGGTGTCGCTACCCGGGCTTATAACCTGTTGGAATTATAAGGTCATAAGGTTACAGCGGAGGTGTCTTGAGGGTCTAATTGATGATAGAGATGACGCAGACGATGAATATTAATTGATTCGTGATGCAGTAGATGCGGTTGATGTCTATCTAGATTGACATGCAGAGCTCGCTCTCGCGACGTGTCCAGAGCTTAGTTAGTATCTCTTGCTTAATTCTGACATGCCTAATCTCCTATACTTGCAGGCCTCCTCCTGTCTATAAATACTCCCTCCTTTATACCTTCCTCTCTTCTTTTCTTCTTCCTTATAGGGAGCTAAAGATACTCTAATACTCCTTAGTCTCCACTAAGGTCATTGCCGAGCCATCGCGTTGTCATACAATCGCGTCGTTGTGTTAAGGTAGTAGACAGCCACGCGGCGATTTAGTTATTAGGCAATTAAAAATATTTAGTATATAAAGCTTTAAATCGGAATCACAATCAACTGCTTTATTACATCCTACGTAGAGGGCTCTGCATCAAAGCTCTATTGTCCAAATATATACTAGATTCGTGACTAATATAATCTCAATTACTAGCTATAAAAGCTCTATTAAACGCCCCTAAGCTAAAAGCCTCAAAGCCAATAGCTTCTGGATTAAAAGCTTCTAAATTAAGGCTCCATATCGAAGCTCTAAATAAAAGGCTTAGTAAGCGTAAACTCGGTCAAAATTTTCGTTAGTTTTTACCCTAACGATTATCTTTATTTTAATAATTATTAGTTACTGTAACGGGACAAGCCCAGTTATAGTAGGAATGTCTCGGTGAAACACTCGACAGATGACTGTCTGAAACTGTCTGCAACTGTCTGCAACTGTCTGCGACTGTCTGCGACTGTCTGCAACTGTCTGTGATTGTCCGCCACAATCCACCGTTTTCTGCCAGCGCCGTAACACCGAAGTCCGTCGAAGACCGCATGCGCACGTGCGCACGCATCGACCACCAAAACCCCTGACTGTTTAATTATACGATTCTCTCGTTATTCCTTTCTCTTCCTTACGCAACGTCTTGTTCTCTGCAAGAGCTATATACCCTTAGATTTAGATAGAATTTATATTATTCCTTCGAATCTTCCCCGAAGCTTCTTCGCGCCCTCACAGTTACCTATATATTAGGTACCTAAAGGTTAATCTATTTGGTAATATATTATATTATACACCTTAGAAATTTAATATATATATATAAACTCCTTTCTATAGTATATAGTGATCTTTATTTTATTACTGTTACGAAGCCTTATAGGAAATACTATAATAGACTTATAATTAGGTGTTAGGTATATAGATAAAATAATAAATAAAAGTATATTTACTTAACGGTAGTATCATGGAGTAAGTATAAACGGTAATAATATATAATATTATATAGATAGAAGATAACCTTTAGGTGTAATATAAAATTTGAGTGTACCAAGAAATATTACAATATTATTGGAATATTAGTAGCATTGGCAATACCAATATTTTATCGGTGCCAGCACTGCTGGTGTTTTGGTGTTCCGGTCCAACTTTCGTAGGACGCTATTAGGAGAAGGGATAGTTCTTTCCAGAAGCAAGCTACTTCGCTGGAGCTGTTCAAGACCATATCGGTCAACTCATCAGAAATCTCGGGTAATTCGAAGCAGCTCGTTGTCCAAATTATGGGAAACGCCCGCCAAATCCATTTCTAAATGCTGCCATTGTGATGAATGCTGTGGAATACCTTCCTCATCAGAGTACCTTTTTCTAGCTCTATTCTCGCGTCGGCTTCAAGCAACTCTTTCTGCAGAAACAACAATCCTACCCCCATTAACCTGCGCAACATGCGTCCCCGACGAAACCCCCTGCAGCGTAACATAGCCTCCCCCATACGTAGCATTGTACTTGACCCCCTCCTTCCCATCCCACGCCACCTGCCCATCCACTGTCACCGTCGCTGACGCCGCACCCACTGGCACCGCAACCTCGCCCACCGTGCCCGCAGGCGCCGTGACATTCAACTGAAACCCCCCGCCACCACTCCCCTGTGCCGTCCAACTCACGCTCAGCGTGCCCGCCGGCGTGCCCACCTGGCCCTTGGCCCACGCCAGCGTCGCCGGGTACGGCTTCACGCTCCACTGCGCGAACCCGGGCGCGGTGGGCAGGATGCCGAGCGCGTAGTTCGAGAGCGCGGGCACGACGCCCGTCGACCAGCCGTGCGCGGCGGACGTGAAGGCGCCCTCGTACATCGATCCGCTCGTGCTGATGCCCTCCCAGCACGTGCTGCTCGGGTCGTGCGTGCCCATCCAGCCGTAGAGCCGCGTGATCTCGTCGAGGGCCGACGCGGCGAGGTTGGAGAGGAAGCGCGCGGAGATGTCGAAGTAGGATATGAAGGCGTAGACGCGTTCCGTGCCGTCGGGGACGAGCGCGTTGGTGTCCATGAAGGCGTTGCCGTAGGGCAGGGCCGTGTGGTTTGCCATGTAGGTGAGGGCTGAGACGGCGCGGGAGGTGTTGGCGACGCCGGCGAGGACGGCGAGCGCGTTGCCATCTTGCGCGTGCCGTGTGCCGTCGTCGCTGGCGTCTAGGTATGCGCCGACGCTGCTGTCCCAAAGCTGCGTGTTTATAGCGGCGGAGACAGTTGCGGCGCGGCTGAGCCAGCGGGTCGCGGTGGAATTGTCGTTCTGGGTTGAGGCGATGGCAGCACCGGCTTGCAGGGCAAGGACGTACAGCGCGTTGTTATATGTGATTACACCGTAGCGGCCGAGGAAGGCGTAGTCGCCAGTGTTAGTTGTTGGCTTAGACAGCAGGCCTGTGGTAGATGTTGTGTTGGCATAGTAGGCGCCGTCTAGCACGCTGATAAGATTGGGGTAATACGTCTGTGCATAGTCCAGGTCGCCGGAGTAGAGAATATAGTCCCAGCTCGATGTGACCCACCAGAGGGGGTAGTCGTACAGTGGCAGGGTATAACCGTTAATAGATGCCGGCGGAATCCAGCCATCGCTACTGCGCTGATGATCTGCAAGATCTACAAGGACATTGCGGGCTGCAATAGAAGCCGAAGTATGCGTCAAGTAAGTAGTGCGGCCAGAAACAGCGATATCTCCAACGTAGGGGTCTCTATCACGCTTTGCACCGTCAAAGATTACTTGCTTTCCAAGGAGACTTGAACTTTGTGCGTTGCGGGGGTCAACCTCATTGGCGCGGAACGTATCGATGCACATCTCATTCGTATATGCTGCATTGTACCAGAATTGATTGAGTTGGTCGTCTGAGCATTCGAACCACCCGTTGTATGTATCCGGGGTGCCTAGGAACGCCGAAAAATTCAGACTCAGCTTAGAAATCTCGATGGTGCCAGTTGGCTCGGCGTATGGAGCGTCTGATGCAGTCGCGTTGAGACTGATTTTGAGATAGCGGAAGCCATGTATGCCATCGGCGCATACTTGGCTGCCATGACTGCAACCCCACGTATCCGTCCATGAACTGGTGCCTGCAGGAACAGCGTGGTAGTCAACTCCATTGGTTACCGTATCGCCATTATTAGATCGCGTAAAGTCAGATATGTCAGTGAGATATTCTAGAGTTTCTGAAAAGGCTAGTCCGATGCCCGGTTTGTTAGAGGACGCGCCAGCAAAGTCGATCTGAACGTGTCCAACGATATTGAGACCAAAATCGAGCAAAATGGTAGGAATTGTGGAACTACTGGAAGGCCTGGTTAGTGTCGTGATGCCACTATTGCTGCTCAATAGGCCATTGGCGTTGGTGACATTGCCAGTTGTGGAAAGAACTTTAGCCGGGGAAACTGTGCGACTTTTTGGCGCGATAACGTATTGCTGCCATGATGTATCTTGAGACAAAACACGAGGTAAATAGCTAAGTAGAGAGACGCTCAAGGTGGTGAAGGGTTTAAGGTGCATTGTATGGAGGCCAGCTAAAATGGCTAGCTAAGGTTCTTGAAGTAGCTCTTCATGGCAAAAGTTGCTTTAGGGTGATATACAAGTGACATATGTCGATACGTATACTTGGACCTCCGATGGCCAGGGGAACATTAACCCGAGTGTTACTAGGATTTGGCATATTGTAGGATGCTAATCTTGAAATACGTGCCCTAGGAAAAGTAGTTATTTGTGGAGAGGCAGTGAAATCATGGGAACTGCGGGGACATAAGCACCAAGTTACATAAGGAGGTTAACTAGGTTTAAAAGGGTGTCGCTATGCCGGAAGGATGCTGATGCTGGAGATTTCACTGCGCCAGCCTCATATCTCCCTAACTCCGGAAACACTGTCGTTCCGTACCCTTGAACCTAACCGTTTCAAAGTACCCCTTAAGGATTCGATACGAAGTGCGCGGTCCGCAAACACCAGTAAACTCATCGTGGACTGAGCGCGGTCTCCTCTAAGCAACAAATTAAAAACCAGGATTCTCAAAGTGTTAAGGGTCAAAGTCATTGGGTGCACACATTTATTCGCGTCAAAAATCAAGTTATGTCATCGCAAGGTATTTTAATTACTACCTGTCACTAGAAATTATTTTACAGCATACTAGACAAAGAAAATGACATCAAAGTGCGCACACACTGCCTCTTTCACCCCAACTATGCTAGAAATGCGTCTCTTCCTCGTCTATGGCCGTGTTGCGAAAGCGCCAGTGCTGCAGTAGCTAGTAGCACCACCGCCAGAGCTCAACAATCGGCAGCTATCATGCTGAGCAGAGTCCCAGATGGCGACCTAGTACGCAGGATGAGCAGAGGGTGTTGGAGTAACATGAGAGATTGTGGTTGGCGATTTGTATCTGCCTGGAACCGTAGTCGAGGAAGCCTTGACCGATGAAGACACTCCGTAACCGTAACCACGGACGCTAGAGTGTTGGACAGGTGTGAATGTTACCTTTGGTGTAGAGTACGGCGCATAGCCCGCCTTTGAGGTTGAAGTAGTCTTGACAAGCGTAGATGAGCACGGGAACTTCGAAACAGGCGCAGTGGCATATGCGGTAGCATAAGTCTTGCCTGACGCGATGTGGCCGTAGCTGGGTTGCATCCACTCAGCGATGTCCTTCCACATTTGAGACTTAACCTTGCATTTCATCGTAAGGGTCTTCTCGTCGCATTCGTGGTTGACGAGCAAGTAAGCCCCACGTTCGTTGCTTGGGTTGCATCCAGCCTTGTTGGTGATGAGTATCAACTGGTTCTGCGGCCATTTTTCCGCAGCGGCAAAAGCATCCTCGTTCTTGAAAGAGAGAGACATGGAGTCGCCGGAGCAAACCAAATCGCTTACGAGGTCAGAGTTCTCGAGGGTGACTTGAGGAGATTTCATCTTGTAATTAAGCGAAACAGCGTAGTCGCCCTCGCCGGCCTCCTTGTAGTTGAGGGTAGCCGAGTACGATGGAACCAATTGTTTAATATCATGCTTGTTCACCTCTGCATTGCAAACTGGGACAACTGGCTTGTCAAAAGGAGTCTTGTGACCATAGGGAGACTCTGTGACATAGGGCTTTGCAGCGCTGGTAGAAGACTTCTCATAGCCATGGGCGGACTCAATATAAGCAGACCTGCTGGCATAAGGCTGAGCCGCAGGGGTAGACTTCTCATATCCGTGTGCAAACTGGCTGCTGGAAGGCTTAGCCACAGGAGTATAACCTTTAGCACCGTATGCGGATTCGACGTATGAAGATTCGGTCGCGTAAGGCTTGGCCTTATGAGTAGAAGATTTCTCATAATCATGAGCAGACTCGCTGGTATAAGGCTTAGCCGCTGGAGTGTAACCTTGGGCGCCATAAGCAGATTCAACGTGCGAAGACTGGCCGCCATAAGGCTTAGCTGCAGGGGTGGAGGATTTCTCGTAACCGTGAGCGGACTCGCTGGCATATGGCTTAGCAGCGGGTGTGTAACCGGTGCCGTAAGCAGATTCAACGTGCGAAGACTGGCCACCATAAGGCTTAACCGCAGGGGTGGAGGATTTCTCGTAACTGTGAGCGGACATGCTGGTATATGGCTTAGCAGCGGGTGTGTAACCTTTGGCGCCATAAGCAGATTCAACGTGCGAAGACTGGCCGCCATAAGGCTTAACTGCAGGGGTGGAGGATTTCTCGTAACCGTGAGCAGACTCGCTGGCATATGGCTTAGCAGCGGGTGTGTAACCTTTGGCGCCGTAAGCAGATTCAATGTGCGAAGACTGGCCACCATAAGGCTTAACTGCAGGGGTGGAGGATTTCTCGTAACCGTGAGCAGACTCGCTGGTATATGGCTTAGCAACGGGTGTGTAACCTTTGGCGCCGTAAGCAGATTCAATGTGCGAAGACTGGCCGCCATAAGGCTTAGCTGTAGGGGTGGAGGATTTCTCGTAACCGTGAGCGGACTCGCTGGTATATGGCTCAGCAGCGGATGTGTAACCTTTGGCACCATAAGCGGATTCAGCATGCGAGGACTCGGTCGCGTAAGGTTTAGCCACTGGTATAGAGGGCTTGTAACCATAGTGTGATTCAGCAGGAGATTCGCTAGCGTATGGTTTAACCATGCTGGATGACTTCTCGCCATAGCCAGGCGCACCATAAGGAGCCTCGCTAACATAAGCCTTGACCGAGCTGGAGGACTTGTGGCCGTAGGCGGGTGCACTATAAGCAGACAAGCTAATATAAGGCTTAGATGAGCTGGAAGATTTCTGGCCATAGGCTGGTACACCATACGGAATTCCGCTGGCATAAGGCTTAACTGTGCTGGAAGACTTCTCGCCATAACCTGGTGCACCATATGGAGACTCGCCGGCGTAAGACTTCACGCTTGAATAAGCCTTGACGTTGGAAGAGGAAGACTTTCCGTGACCGTGGGCTAATGCGTCATATAACTCGGTGACATAGGGCTTGGCCTCCGAGGAAGAAGAAGCCTTCTCATATCCGTAGACCTGCTTCTCGGCATAGGGAGATTCGGTAACGTAGACCTTGGGGACCGTAGTAGAGGACTTTGAGGATGTTTGAGAAGTGCTGGATCGGTCTGTGTCGTACGCGTTATCATATAAAAGAGGACTAGAGAAAGCAACAGAAACAAGAGACAACAAAAGAGTGGACTGAAGGATTGTAGCCTTCATGGTGAACGAGTGAACGCAGCGAATACTGCAGAGGATAGTAAAGAGTGGAAGAATGAATTGGAAGAATGAAGGTGAAGTTGTGGGTCATGGTGGCTCTTGTATATAGACCGGCCGTTGGCGCTTCTCCCTCCCCCCCCCCTGCCCCCTTCATAGCTACATAGATAACCTTATTCGGAGGCGAATGTGGGTTCTTTTGCTCCCGAGTCATCGATAGCGCCAGATTTGCGATTTTGCATAAGTCCCGGCTAGCCCGGTGGCTACTGATAAAGGCCTTGGTCCAGTGAGGGAGGATGAGCCCAGCCACGCATGGGATCGGTGTCCGAGGGAGCCTTTCGGGGAGAGGATAAGTTAAGGCTGAAGTTGCGCAAACTAGGCACGAAACCACGTGCAAAGCTGGCCGCCTAGGCTGCCCAGCCTTGCTGAAGAGGCTGCCACTAGTGCGTTGTGCCTGGACGCGCTCGCATAGAGGCATAGGTGATTCCACTATTGACTCGAGTCATTATTATTATCCTTAACTTTGCGTGAATAGACACAGTGCGTTTGGGTGGCTGTTCGCACTTCGCATTGTCGGTGCTGAGTGTGTAATTGCCTCGCTAGCGAACGCCATATTGTGCTATGAAAGTGCAGAGAACAAATTAAATCGGATCAGGTCAGACGAGTATCAATAGTTATGATGAGACGCTTCGATTTCCTGTCTCGATTGTCCGGTTGTCAATCACACATGGCAGCTCTATATGCGGACCGCGGAGGCCAAAGCGCGCTGTGATCGACGTGACCCACAAGGCAAGGCGACATGGTTGGGTCAGTCGCTTGGAGATCATCTTGCCCTTGGCATCTGGCGTCCCCACCGCTGCACCAGTTATGCTTTCTTGTTCGAACATGGCCATATCCTGCGTTGCTTAGGAAGCCATCACCCCCGAACTCCTCCGCCTCCCACACTCCACCCATCACACCGTCCACTCCAGCGTCAAAGGCTTGTGAACAAGTTTAATAAGGTTTTCCTGTCCGTGTTAAGACAGACTAAGGCGGGAAGGGAGGGAAAATCTGCGCCATTCTAACTCTCCAATACGATATCTGGCAAGCCGATCACCGCCACTGTCTTGGAAGGATCTACTACGTACCTCGTCCTTGATATTACGTCTGGTTTGCCGTGAATGCTCAGCAGATGACCCATAGGATGAAAATAAAATAGATGCCTCAAGAAATACCAGTGCACTAGTTTAATGACTGAGTATTATTTCTTTATGAATATACAATTCCCTTTCATCGCCAAGTGCATAATAAATACCCTGTTAGCACGGAAAACATCTCCAGAAAAGCTATTTCTCGAGCGTCAAACCAAGACGGTGTATAGGGTCTATGCCCGCAATGTCAGTGCTCCCAACCTCACCGTCCCCGCCGTTCACAGCAAGTGCTCACGGACTCGACCGACTGGCCTTTGTTCTGAGAGTAGGAAGTATCCATTCCACTTACTCGGGTCGATCGCACCACAACCCACAGACGAGAGTGATTTTCGGGGTTCAGAAGCCTCGCACGGCCTGGAGCCTCTTGACCCAGAAGCGGAGAATCCCTTTGGGACCATACGCGCAGCCCATTCAACAGATCGGCGGCTGCTAAGACGTAGTTCTGCTGAAGACGTTGCAATGCCCCTTTGCTATCAGAAGCGCGTGCTGATCACGTACGTTTTGACATATCGCTGCCTACTTGAGATGGGATTCAGTTCAACGCGGGCATCAACTCAGACCGTTTGATTAACAGAACCAACACATATGCTCCTGCTTGGACGCGCAAAGATTCTGGATCTAGTGATTGCTGTGGCTGCATAATCGGCTTATATCTCTAGACTAGAGCTGGGTGTTATACATTAACCCTGCCGAAATACCGCTCAACAGACGGTCTAATAGACTAGTATTAATAGTTACTAAGGCTTCGTCTTGCCAATGCAAATCCGCCAAGATGAGACTCCCACATTAATTTCATATTTCCCAGGTGGCAGAAGGATCTATTTCAAATGAAGAGTCTAGCATAGAATATAAAGTAGCCATTTAACTTTAATAAATGCCTTTTCGTCTTTTATTCTATTAACAGCCCGAGGAGGAAGAACGTTGGCTGAATAATGGAGACAGTTAGGTTCAGTTTAGCTCTCATTGTGGTTTACACTTTTCTGACTCTGATATTCATCTCTACATTAAAGGAAGCACTCGGTGTCATGCGATTATAGACACCACATCAGTCCTCCCAACGCCAATTCACACTTGGCCTAAGCCCTCTCAGGCGCTCCTCTCCGTGAGCTTCACTCATCCTCGTCCTCATCCTCAGCCTCTTCTCCCTCAATCTCCCCCTCTGCATCCTCTTCATCCCCCACATCTACCAAAGTCCCCTCAACAACACCACCCTCCGTCTCTAACCTCAGCCACTCCTCCCATTCTGGAAACATATCCTCATCACCCTCACCGTCAACCGGCGGGACACCCAATAATCTCCCAACCTTGCCCTTACCGTCTTTCTCCAGGCCCCCCCTCCAACTCTTAACAAGCGCAGGCGCCTTACTAGGCATATAAGTCTGCGCAAACAGCACCGCCTCCGCATTCCTGCCCGTTTTCGTCAAGAGCTCTATACAGCCCTCGACGTCTCCAAGCTGCCACAACGCAGAGAAAGCAACGTTATTCGTAGTAGCGTCTTGTGCCAGCACAGCGAGCGAACGCAAGCCCTCTTCGTCAGCCGTGGCGGAGAGAACGAGGAGCAGGGATCCGAGGTCTTTGGCGCGTTCGAAGCACTCGCGAGCGAGTTTGACGTCCCAGGCCGTGAGCGCGGCATCACCCACCGTCTTCCATTTGTGCTCCGCGTCCTGCTCGCGCGCCAGGCGCGTGGCTTCAGCGAGATCGCCGAGCGCGAGCGCGAGGTCGAATCGGTGTTCCGGGTCGGTGGCGACTTTAAGCGCGAGATCCTTGTAGCCCTGGCCTTCCAAGAAGCGCGCGATTTTGTTGTTCTGGTCTGCGGGGACAGATGGCAGGACTTCTTCTGCGGCTTCTAAGTCACCACGGAGGACGAGAGTCTGGTATTCGACGACTGCTAGGGAGAGAGCGAAGGAGACAACGTTGACATCCTTGTCTGCAACGTAGATCCGGGAATCACGGGGCAAATAACCCAGGACGTAGTGCGGGGAGTCGAAATGGCTAATGGTGTATGTTTGATCGCCAACCAAGTAGTTCAAGCGATTAGTGCTGTTGGTGTAGACGAAGCAATCACCTACCCATTGTCCGGTACGGACGCTATAGATTGAGTATATCAGAAGGCTTGTTTAGATTCTAAGGGAAGGGTTGCGCTCACCTCTCGTTGATATCGCAAACAACCTCGAAGGCAGATTCCGCGCCGTCTTCGTCGACTTCGCCAGACTGCAGCGCGGCCAAGTATGCTTCCCGAGAGTAGCGGAGCACATAGTAGGTCTCTTCACAGGCAAGAGTCACGAGTTCTCCAGATTCTGACCAGTAAACGGATTTTGGATCAACTTCGATTCTTCGAACAAGATTTCCAGTTTCCCTATGTATAGATTAAGCAAATCACGTTCAGAGAGTATCATGGTTGACAATAAGAAACGTACCAGTCAAAAAGTCCAATACCACCTTGGCCTTTCACACCCAAAAGAACACCGCCACTTAAGCCATCCGCAGAATATCCTACATTCAAGACACTCCTCTCCTTAAAGGATCTAAATATCTTAACGCTAGTAGCGGACTCGCGAATCGCATAATCTATATTTCGTGATGGTAAAATCAGTATTTTGGTTAAAACCAGGGATGTGAATCTTCTCCGATCAACAATCTACCAACCTTTGTCGTTCTCTTTCGACGCCCAGCAGAAATCCAGAGCAGATCCGAATGCCTGGTTTCGGAGAGCCAATGAAGTATAAATGATATATTCTCCATCTCCACAAACAGCGACAAAGCGACCGTTCGGCGAGTGAAGAAGTGATTGCGGATAGATCTCTGTTGAACCGAGGTCCTTAGTTGAAAGAGTAAGGCGGTCTCCGTCTTTAAGACTTTTGTCGCCTCCTTTGATCACAGCAGTCAGAATCTCGGTATGCCGGGCCCATATCACCTTTCCGGAGCCGTCCATGGATACTGCTGGTTCCTCTCTCCCCATCTTAACCACGACAGCGCCATCGTCGAACCCAACCGCCACTCCGTTGTTCTTCTTTTGGTAGCTAACACACCATGCTCGCTCTAACCCATAGCTAAGAGATTGCTCCAATCGGTAGGTATTAGCATGCCATAGTTTGACTGTACCGTCCTCGGATCCTGAAATGATAACTGGTAACTCCGGATGATAGCAGGCAAATGACACATTGCTAGTGTGTCCTTCCAGTGTCGCTATTAGCGCCTAAGATATTCGGTCAAATCGTGATCCAATATAAACGAGAGCAGAGAATAGTATTGGCGTCAACAAAAACTAACGGTAAAAGAGAGAAAGATATTAGAAAGTGAATGCATGGGCTGTGGTACCAAAAACTGTAGAACGGGGGCTATTGCATTTCTACAACCTCTCTGAATTTGAGATTTGTTGCCAAATAAAAGGAGTAGACGAATGAACCGCAGATGAATGAGTTCTAATAAAAATGATATCCATACCTTCGTAGTATAATCCCAAACTTTCACAGTTCTGTCGTCACTTGTTGTGAGCAAATATGGTTTATCAGCCTGAGGATAGTAATCGACATGGTTGACTCCTTTTGTTTCGTGGGCCTCAAGAGTGAAATTAGGTGTCGCACTACCCAAGCTCCATATCTTGACAGTCCGATCCAGACATGCGGAAGCAAAGGTATTGGGGTCCTTTGGGTTGATCGCAAGGCCCATAACGTAGTGCGAATGTCCTTCAAAAACTTGCACGCATTTCCATTGCTTGTCCCAATCCCAGAGCTTGATTGTCATATCATCGCTAGCGGTTAAGACGAAAGGCTGGGTCGGGTGGATGACGATTGCACGGATGTAGTCCGGGTGAGCTTCGAATGAGGTAACCTTTTCGCTAGTATTGTAGTTATAAACTCGCAATTGGAAATCATCCGAACCTTTAGAAGATACAAGTTAGTGAACTGCATTTGCCAACAAGCTAGTACTGGCACGGCCGTTAATGGTTTAGAACTGGGAAAGAAACCAGTCTTACCGCAGCAAATCCAATTTTTCCTTGCGATAAACCGGCCAGCTCTTACAGGAACGTCGGTGAGTTCGAAGGTTTTGACGATTGCCTGGGACTCATATGACCATATATAGACATGCCCTGCTTCCGTCAGCTTGTGTTCTCCAGTCTGCTTCCATATCGCATACCGCTATACAAAGTCGTGAGGATCCATGGCTCGGTTGGATGGAAATCTGAGGTTGAGTTAGAGGAGGAGCTTGCCAAGTGCAGGCTGGGCTATTGTAAATACCAATTCCTATAATTATGTTAGTCCAAGGTGTTGCTAGAAATAATTAGGTGGAGGCTACCTTTAACCCGCTCCGATCGCGCAAAGAGCTGCCTCTACATATCAAAACAAGAATTAGCCAGTGCATTCTACTTAAGAGGATTGGCCAGCTCGGCCATTGTCGTACCTTTACGTCTAAGCGCATCTTCGGTCACAATGTGTGGTGTGGAGGGGTGTTTTTGAAGACGTGGCTTGAATCAGCCAGTCCAGGTTCGGTGGAAACGGTATGGGCGTGCTCAATGCAGGCGAGGATACAGATAGACACAATAAGGTGATTCAAGGAGGTCCAAAAGCTTATGCTGGCGTGGTGACACTTTTTCGAATTATTTCAACACGCAATAGTCCCGAGGTTGCTGGTGTTCTGTGCTCGCCAAGCCGTGCCAGGGTCCCTCACTCACTCGAAACCACCTGGCCAGTTTCCACACCGAGTCATAATCTTTATATCAGAAACCCAATCTTAATATTCTAGAGCTAATCATCAACGCCCTACTAATTAGTTGCTTTGCCCTCGAAATATAAATTCGAAATATCTCTTTTTCTGCTGACTAAATAACCAAACACTGCAAACAACCCACTCATACTTTGACATAAGCACAAATGTGACTGAACGCAGGCTAGAGGAACCTAAAAATACTGCTTAAGTCACCTGGCACACTTCAATTAGTTACGAGGTCCTTAAACCTTTCATCGCAGCATTCAGCAAGTCTCAGGACGTTTTTGACACAGCAGATACCCATTTAGTGATGGCAATATAGCTTAACAAATCTAGAGAGAATGTATTACAGAGCCGCAACATTTTTTTTGACGAAGAACTCATAAGTGATCTCATTAAAATTGACAATATCGTCGGAGCGTTAACTAATGAATAGCGAGTCGAGGTTTCAGGAAGCCGGGAGAGCTTCCGGGTCTATGAGGATGAGTTGATCAGGAAAGCTGGCATGCTTCGTGAGCTAACAAGAGTCTGGAGACGAGCAATGGATTTTCATGGTATATCAACCACAATTTTTCCTCGTAACTATCCAAGGTTACTATCCAAGGTTACTATTACTCGAGCCTTCAGGAATGCTGCGCGAAATACACAACATTGATATCAAAACACCTAGCGAATCCGCTCTTTACGCTGGAAATGAAAATCACGTCTCCGAAGGAATAGCGGATCTTCCGGGTAAAATTTATATTCGCGACCACCTCGGCACTATGGACTATGCTCTAAACGAGTTGAAGAGACATTGGAAGGAAAAGGATCATATGGTTTTCCGGGTTGATGCATCTGCTCCAAAGGAGGACATCGCGGGTATCGGAGTCGTTTATAAAGAATATCCCGGTGATCACTCCGCAAAGTGGATCATGAAAGGCTTCCATATAACCCGAAGAATGAAGCCGGACGCCGCTGAAACCTTAGCTATCATGCAAGCGATGACGATTGTTTATAAGAGGATCCAATACGACAACGCATGTACAATATCCTCAATCGTGGTCATACTCTGACTCACAAAATGCACTTACTGAGGTGCTAAACTTCCAGCCAGAGGACAGGCGTATACCTGGCAATTATCTCGCTAATGCTGTTGCGAAGCGAGCCAGGAGATAACTATGACAGATTTTATGTTTCTATGAGGTGTACCTTGATAATACCAAACTACCAGCATTGCGCTTACAAACAGAAACAATGGTCATTCAAAGATGATAAGCACGTTCGAATAGCTGTCATATAGAAATTTGATCATGTACAAGACTATCACAAGAAAACCTTCCCATTTTAATGCTATCCACAGATCTTAACAGCTCGAAACAAAATAAACCCACCAGCAACCCTTCAATCGATAACTACGCTGTTATCGAAGCACCGTGGCCTGCTCTCGAAAATGGCCGTTGGAAATCCTGACAGAATCCCCGTCACAGCACCAAGGCCCATTCGGGTGAGTAGTAAGTGGGCACGAAGCCCCTAGACCAATGCCCCTTGCACCACCTTCAAAAGGAATCGAAGCCTCCACCAACCAAGACGTCTCTTGGAGGTGCCAGCCATGGAATCCGACTCCGGAAAAGACATGGCCACCCTACCTTGTATGTGTTTTACCAAGCGGCATTCCCATATAAGCCCGATGTGCATTTGAAGCGGGGAAGGGTGTTAAGAGGTAGAAGGGAATGGTTAAATGAGACGTTTGGTTGACAGAGCACAAGCACCTGAGATGTTTTCCAGTTAGCTCAACTGTGGTCGAGTTTCATGATCGACAGCTTGAGTTACATGGCCTGAACTCACGACATGCTTGGATAGATAAGCCAACGTGTAATCGAGGACTGAAGGTAGTCAAAGGTGAAGGTTCTCAAAGACGATGAGGGCTAAGCGAGTACAAAAGCTACCAGAGCCTGAGTGCCACGAACAGGACGTAACAAAACGAGAATGCAAGATCATAGATAAGGAGATGCATGAACTAGGGAAGATAGGAGAGTACTTAATCGTCAGGTTTGCGGAATGAACGGTTTCCGCAGATCTGGGTAGAACCCTGAGCTTGCAGCGCCAGTAGGAAAAGTACCTCTAACTGAAGCTGTTGGACCGACTTCTGCGGCTGATGGTTGAAATGCCGTCGGGAACACTGTTGTATGAGCGGGAATAACGGAAGTGAAAATGACCGTTGATGAAGCAGGACAATCAGTCACAGCAGCAGCACAGCTTGTGACGGTGATAAGCGTGATGCTGTAAACAACAGCAGTAGTCCAGTCGGTAGTGGCTGGAGTTTGGATGGCACTTGTAAGGTTTCCGAGTTTCCGAGTTCTGAGCACACTACCGGCAGAGTTAAGAGTTGAAAGCATGAGAGAGGATTTTGGAGGAAGTGGATATCTCATAGTCAGATTCGAGGAAGGGATAAGTCTGACTGCACTTGGAAACCCAGTACCCTAGCTAGGGAACGATACCGGGCCACTAGGTTGTCTAGTGCCCATGCTAACACTGCTTGCTAGTTGGTAGAGTGGGTGCGCTGACAGTAATATTTGAGGGAGTAACAGGACCCACAGCCGTGGGTAGGACGGTATGCACAGAGTAGCCAACAAACAAATCAAACAAATATAAGGCCTTCGGTTTGTTTGATTTGAGGTTTTTTAGCACCTGATTTAATTTATTTGATTTGTTATGTAATCAGAGGCCCAATTTATTTAATTTAATTTATGTTTGATTTACTATCTAGTATATTAAAGTCTTGGCATAGTGGAGTTTGATATAGCCTTATCTAGGCGCCCTGAATTCTGCCTAAATTGTCTCTCCCTAATCGCCCTCCTGCCCAATATTATTACTAGTATTAATATGAGGTCGCCCAATTGTTTGGAGGTGGTTAAAGGAACTAAGGTAATGACGCTCGTAATTAGCTGGGCGTTAAAATAATAGATACAGAGGAGGGAGGAAGTGCTTTGGATAATACTACTAAACGTTAAATTGTTACTATAACTTTACTAAGAATAAGGTAATCTTACCACTTAATTAGGCGCGCTTTTGAAGGCTAAGATGATTAAAGCTTTGGTATAATTAAAGCGCTGCTATTGTCGCTGGCTTCAACTTTAAGCGGCGCGATGATATTATATTACTAAGTTTACTAAACATTCTCTTACAATTGCAGCTGGTAGCTGGTATAGTAAGGATATTAAGCGCCAGCTGGCTAAGGCGAGGAAACTTAGTGCGATAACATAGCTAGTACTTAATGGGGCTATTTACAAGCGGGTGGCTGCTATTAAGTTAATTAAGAAGCTTTTACCTCTTATATTCATCGCTAGGAAGATTATGTGTTGATTAAGTACCCGCAGTAATAGCCTTAATATAATCGTCCCTACTAAAACACATGTGTACAGGAAGGAGAGGTTCCGTGGGAGTATAAGGTGTTAATTATAGTAAGGGCCGCTGCTTATACTACTGCTAAAGCTTTAAGAACCAATCCTTATTCTACTCTAGCCATTTAGGGTGTTCAACCCAGGCGTTCTTGTAGTAGTTCTTGAGGTAAGGATAAAGGATAACTACAGCATAATATACTAGCGTTTTGTTAAGTAGCTTATAGTACTTTTAAAGCTTTAGCCAGCCACTATTTATATTAGTTTAATAGTGATCCTCTAAGGCCTCCTAGTATTCGTGATTCTTAACTAGAGCTTCCCTTACACAATCCTTTATTTCTTTAAACAGTTTGAGTAGCTATTTAAGCGTTGGAAGAACCTCCCAAATAGCTCCATTTCTACCTGATTTACCATAGCCTTCTAGTAACTTTATAGCCTCCTTAAGCGGTTAAAGGATTATAATATAACTGTTAATAACGCTCTAATTATAATTGTTTAAACCGCCGTTTAATATAAAGCTCTATAAGAAAGGGAGAGGTTTATTTTATGCCCGAGCTAATACGGCTTTAGTGTTATATTTATTAATTATATAGTGGGCGATTAAATTAAGCGGCTGATAAAGTTCTACCGCTTAAACAAAGGTATTAAGATAACTATTCCACCGCGTTTTTACTAGCTTAATTAACTGCTTAGGAGTAAAGCCTTTGACTAGTAGCTGTTTATTATCCTTAGCTTGATACTGTTTAAATAGTTAATAGAGCTGAGGAGTACTAATGGCGTATATAAGATCGCATAGAGTGCCTAAAGGACCCTCCTAGCGCCACTCCTTAAGGAACCGCTCTTCATCCTATAGGAAGTGTTAGTAAGGTTATTTAGGTAATAGAGGTTAATATCCACTTACTAGCAAGTTCTCTTAATTATTTTTAAAGGCCTTCTTATCCTTACCAAATAAAATTAATTATGCCACGCGATTAAGTATATAGCCAGAACACCGGATCTGTTTAGACTTCTTATCAAACTCATATGTGGTAGAAAGCTCTTATATAGCAGTATTGTTGTTTAAGGCGTTATTAGTAATAAAGAAGCCTAGGCGTTTACTTATTATACCAAATTGCTTTAGGATATTATTTATTACCGCTGCGTAATTAACGCTAGAGTGCTTGCTAAGCTGTTCTAGGAGGGCTAGCATGTGATCTACTACATAGCCGTTTTTATCTAGATAGTGTGTATACACGCTAATAAGGGCGTAGTGATTGTTCTAAGTTGTCCAGCCATTAAATAACAAGTATATCTTTGTTATAGCACCTTAGAGTTTTATTTAAACAGCAGGAAGGAAGGCTTTAAAGTCAATAAGAATGTGATTATGTACTAAGGTACAGGACTTTTAAAGCACGGTAAGGGCTTCTTTGCTAGTAGCGCCGATTATTATTTAAAAGGCAGGATTCTCTATTTCTTATAGTACTTAATTGCTTTTGGTGATCTAGTTAATTACTACATTCCTAAACTTCTTTATATTAAAGCTGCCGATAATATTATTCGCGATCGCCTAAGGAACGTTATATAAGGACTGCAGCATCTTAATTAGTTTTCATTTCTTTGCAATTAATTAAGCAGCAATAATAGGTCCTTCTTTGGTATACCCGTGCCCAATTATATCCTTCTTTAAGTGATTAATTGCACTGCTTATAGCAAAAGTGGTTTAATAGAGGCCAGTTAATATATGGTGCAAATAACAGTATTAGCAGAGAAAATATTCCTGCTTTATTTAACGGTGCTGAATTTAATAGCCGTACTTCCAGATCTAACTAGGCTTACCTTAAAGATTAGAAGAAGGCTTTTAGAAGTCGCAAAGGCGTTAGAAGTCAATCCCGTTAAAATATATGCCGTTATTAGGTATGTTATCTAGGTCCACTAGAGCAGAGGAGACTAAGGGCGTAATACTAAGGGTAATAGTACTAGCAGGCATTGCAATCGCGCGCAGATTATCTTTGGTAAGGTCGCCGGTTATACTAGAAGAAGGGCTAAGGTTAAATTTTACCAATGATAAGGCTTTTAGTAATAATCTTATAGAGAGGTGGTTGTTAAGGATGTCAATTAGGGATAATTTTAATAGAGGGGGATTGTTGTTCCGCTCTGGGGTGCCCTAAAAGTTAACACCAGGACTGATATCACCACCTTTTCTTACCTACCTTAGCACTATATAAAATGGCAAACAAATTAAACAAATCTAGGGCTTTAGATTTGTTTAATTTGATATTTTCTAGAGCTTTAATTTGTTTATTTGATTTGCTGATTAAGCAATTAAATCAAATCAAATCGGCCAAATCGCTTGATTGTTGGCAACTCTGGGTATGCAAATCTGTCGCTCACATTAACACTGTTTTTGATATATTTAGAGGACACAGGTAACAATTCAGTTGAACTGAAGTTAGAGTTTCCTCCAGTATTGTTTCAGTAATGTAGGAATGGAATGGGCAGAGGACGATGATAAGCAGGCCGTGCAGGATGGTCATTGGAATCGTTAGGTTTATAAGGTGGACCTGTTCAAAACGGCCTAGGAGAGAATACAGAGAGATGCAGGGGCGGTGAAGGATTACCGGTCACTGCAAATTTGACTAATTACAGGAGCAAGACGGATTGAAGGACTCTAGAAACCTTCATAGTCTGCAGGAGGAATGGAAGTCGAGCCTTGTACCTATAGACCGAGCAATAGCTTCAAAAGGATAAAGGAATGACACTGCCAAAAGAATGTAATTGAGGCAAAATTTAAAAGAGTGAATATCCTCAAAGGATATTTTAAAGTTGAGTAGACGGATGATTAAAGTGAGAAAGAGAAATGGACATCTGGGAGATTTTCGATGTACAAATATGAACGGATGACTCCACCCCGTTGCTCGTCTAATATCCTAATTGAAAAAAAGGTGTTTTAGCGTAAGCCGTTTTTCTGACTAGTGCTCTCTCCAAAAACCTGGCCTGTTCCTCCACATAGCTAGGATTTCATCACAGGGTCTCCAGGAATAGGCAGATAAGGACCATTCACATAGCATAGCTCAACCTCATGAAAAGTAAAGGTAGGGAAGAAGTCGTAGATTATGCATGGAAGCTATGAGGACGAATTCGACGTTGCTCACAACAAAGAGTTAACCAATTGCTTTGAAGATACCGAAGTAAGCGACATAGAGCCTTATGAGCCAGAACTTTTTTGGCAGGAGTCAGATCCAACTTTTCCTGCAATTGCTGATGCTTTCGGAGCTCATGTGGATAGATGCGAATGAGTGGTGGAGCTAGGAGGGTTAGTTGAATGAAAGGAGTTTCGAGTCTGGGTGCTTCCGATCCCGCAGCCACTCCGAGGCCTTGAAACAGGCCGCCTATCACCCGACGCATCGATGTTGGTGAGAGGTATATCGAATGTTTCGACGATCTTTTCGTGATGGTTCTCGAAACACTGGGGCTGTCGGATAGAGCGCAAGTGGACGTATTACAACCCCCGATTTCCGGCGACCCCGGATCAGCGGAGGGACTGTTCTAACTACTTGATTGATCGCCAGTAAGAGCGAGTCGCTGCGAAATATCACTTAAACGTTTTATTATTCCAATGCTACGTAAAGAGTACCCAGAGGCCGAATAAGCGTGCGCTTGTCGTGGTACTGTATACGATTGTAACAATTAGCAGGTGCGGATGTCAACTTTGTTACGAAGCCTAGGGGAAACCTGCCACGCTCTACCGAAACATATTTAGACACTTGGAAAACTTACGTCACGCATGGGATTGGACGTATCCTAGCTTTTACATATTCAAATTCTTTCAGATGCTGATCATAAATATATATTGAGTGGTAATAGCTGCTTGAAGAGAGCTTTGACGAAGATTTCCCCCAACCTAGGGGTGTCGCATACGTCAGCCAATGGCAGAACCACGCTCTTAACATCTGAGAAACACAGCGAACCTCTCTCGCAAGTACTGTTTCAAATACTTATAAGACTAGTAGTACCTGCAAGACGTTGCAGCGCCCAAGTTACCAAGCCTGAGTCATCATGAATCCAGCGCAAAACATCGCTCCACTGACTCTGCATTATTTCCCCACCAGTTCGGCATAGAGATGACCTTCCCCGAACTGAAGAAGACAAAGACCATTAACATTGTGGCATTGAAAGCAGTGTATAAACTATTGTTAGCTTATATGATACCTGTGGTAACGGGAAACGTACCTAAGGCTGCTGCAATCTGGAAATTATACCTCCGCCACGTCTCAAACCTCTTCCTATAGAAGTATCGCATGCTGATATAGCCTACGATGAACCTAGAGATGTACCCAGTGCTCAAATTACCGTAGAACTGACTCATTCCACTTGCAAAGATTGTCACGTTCCACAAATTAAACTTGGCGCGCGGAAAGGCGCGGTGAAGGAGGTACAGGGCCAATGGTGCACCGGCACCAAAGAGGAAGGACCATGGTAGTGGCTTGTATATATGTTCTTTGAAAAGACGACTTGGCCCGACGAGAACATATTGTACTGACAGAGTGTTGTAACTCGACAGGGATTGACCAGTCCATTGGTTCAACGGATCCTTCTTTTCACCCAGCAGATAGGGCCCTTTAGTACTTACAACCCACTGTATGATACCATAGTTGATAGGAACACCAATCAACTCGCCAAATATTTGACTAAAGAAGATATCTCGTGGAGGAATGTGCATATAATGCCCAATTTTCTGATCCTGAAGCATGTATTGTGCCCGGTACCTTCAGAATATACGTTAGATGCTAAACAGTATCTTATATGGAGATAAGCCACTTACCATATATCACCTGCTATAGCACCGTATGTAGAAGATCCTGCCGGATGCCGATGACTAGACCCAGCATGAACCATGTAGCCGTAAATCAGCTCGTTGAACGTCCCAATCGCCACTTGAAAATTAGTGAATGAATAGAGCCAGGCAAAAGGTAAGATCATGAATCCAGACGTCCCGATGGCAACGAAAAAGGTCCATATTGGGATGAAAAACAGGCCCTTGGCAAGAATCGTGATTATTGTAGTAAAGGAAACCACGAAAAGGGCAATATACCACCAGAGTGGTACTTCTTTATACGAACGCTGAATGATATTAAGTCGGTCTGTATAGGAATGATTTACTGATTCCGAGCCCCTCGATCTTGCCCGACTTATCAAAATCCTGACGTTTTCCCGGATCTTGGTGAAGCCGAAAAGTGCCATCCATGTCAACGCGGATATGTACGAAGCATAGTCGAAAAACATGCCCCAGACTTGCTGAGTGCCCATGTACACCGGCCCGTACTCCTTGTACGCGGTTTCATTTAAGGTATTATTCGGGCCAAGCAATGCGGTGACGGGATATCTGGACCCATTTGCGAGGAAGAGCCGGTTCGACATGAGATTGTGCTTATACTCCCCAAGGCTGCCCCACTTGGCTACAGGCAGGAGTACCCAGCAGTTTAGCACATAGGCTGCAAAGAGAACTGCACTTGTCCAGAATGGACTGATCATTGGATTCGAAAGATTGTTGGAGATATTTGTCCAATCTAAAGAGAGGTTTAGGAACCCCATACCGCCGATACCACCACCAATAAAGTTGGCTACTGGATTCTCTGGAGCCACCCAGCATAAAAATGAAAGTGAGCTGATGAAGGGGAAAACGTATTGAGGTAGGAACTCCCACAGAGTCGCGCCTATTAGCACTGCAAAAAATACATGTTTTTGCTTCCTCCCAATTCTCGAGTCTTCGGCAGACCTTTTGAATGTCTCAAACAGCGATGTTTGCATTAGGGCGTAAGGCCAGGTATAAATGGGATCGTAAATGAGGAATTGCCGTGCAATAGCGGCCATTGCATATCCAATATATACAATGGCCCACATAAAGAACAAACAAGCCGCTGCATTGATGTCTTCTCCGTAGTAAAGTTTCGCGAGAGAGATTGGCACCCAAGCAGCGTTCGAAACGGCTCCCGAAGCAGCTGACACCGTTACAAGGACATGCTCTTTGATGGACCACGGGCCTGGATTCATACTGAAGCTGAATTTGGTGAATGGTATTCGGATTGTTCTTGTAGGCAGTATTTTCGAAAGCCAAATACCGGCGTAATGACAGCATATCAGGACGAATAAGACGGAGTACGGGGCAGCGGTGGTTCGGTAATAGCCCATTTGGTATAACAAGGCGCCAGGAGCAGTAAAAATGAATGTAAGAACGAAATAACTATACAATTCGAATCAGTTTTACAGATACTCCAGGGCGTACATCTAGATCAGAGAGTTACCGAAATGTGATAGTTGGCAGTGTAGTATCATCTTCCAAACTGACAATTCTACGAACCGCCAAAGGTATTTCCCGAACGTCTTCCTCCAGATCCTCCGGCTCGTCATGCTCAGCGCCATCCCCAGAGACTGCCACCTCGGGATCGTGCTTCTCGTCTCCAACAGCTATTGGAGACTCTATGCCTGTTCTAGTTGCCGTGTTCGAACCATCTTGGCTTCCTGTACCCGCACCAGATTTCTGCTTGAAGTGCCTGAATATTGTGGCCATATCTTAAAGAGCGTGAAATCAAAGGTTTTGGCAGCGTGACTATGAACGTCAATGTAGTCCTCCAAACCAAACCGAATGGCCACAACAAGTTGGTCAGAGACTCAATGGCGTATGCTTATTCCAGATGGGCATGAAGTGGGCAAAGCGAAAGTCAGCTATAAGGATCATAGAAATATCTTATCGTGCAGTGCGACAAAGATCCTAGCAATTGCGCAAGACATTTAGTGCTTCAATTTGTGTGCATTTGTGACTGGGACTAAACAGATTGTAACCTGCCTATTTCAGGACATGATCGACCGCATAATCCATACCCATCCAAAGATCCCTACAAAATAGTCGCGTGAGGTAAAGCACTGCCGTGGTCCCTCAGCGTCCAGCCCTGAAGCTTGATCCGACAACCAGAGATGCTTACCTTTGGAAATTCCGAAGCAACGAACTTCATATAAAAATCTGCAAAGCAGAGCCATAGCCCTATCCACCTGCTTGGAGTTGTGGTGATGAAGCCAGGGATAGAGGGTGTAAAAATAAATGTTACAAAACGTTTCTGTATACCTTACTGAGGGGTACTTATCGCAAGGATTTATTAAGCAAAGCCCCCAAAGTCGTACAGAGTGATGGATGCGCAGCCATGGTAACATAGCGGCAATAAAGATGGTGTCAGATTCAAAGGATCCGAAACCGCTTACTCTTACCCGGGGAAGTGTCTTTCTTTCAACGCTTGCAGGAATCCTAGCCATAGTTTATGGGTAACATTCATAACTAGCAGAACGGAATGACTGGAAAACCGAAACTTCTCAACTGAGTTTAGAGGTATACAATATCTAGAAACTATAGTGCTAGTGCTCTTCTTTTAGACTCTAGCGGGCATTCTACGGTACTTTCCACGCATTTTGACGTATCTCGAAAGCTAGGTCTGAAAGCCCTGTATCTAGTGGCTCAAAAATTTGCAGATAGAAATGACAATGGCAAAGCATTGCATCTGAGAGTAGAGTAGGTTGTTGTTGTACAACAAGGCTGCAGAGAACGAGGACAGGAGCGGATCACGTGAACCGGCAATTCTGGCAAGTTAGCGCCGGTTGCTGTCAACACAAGAAAGTCAAAACAAACGCGACGACTTGGAATCGCAACGAGCTTTCCAGTCAATGACGCCAACATGAGGGTCGTCGAAGTAGTTATAGATGTAAGCTACCCGTGTGTGCTCTATGTATTGTTATCTGACAAAGTTAGGGTTTTAAATCATATGCCGTACGAACGGTTATCTCAGGATGGTATGTTTGCGCCGCAAGCTCTAGGAGCCTTCAAGCTGACAGCGCTCAAGGGACGAGAGCTTCAACTCAATCACCGGCTTAAACGGAAGTGGCAAGTCGAATATCTTGGATTCAATATGTTTCGTGCTTGGTATCACCAACATGAGCACCGTTCGAGCCCAGAACTTGCAGGTATGTCGCGCACAAGCTTTCACTATATATTTGAAGCGCGCATGCTAAGGTGGATACAGGATCTTATATACAAGCGCGGCCAGGCCGGAGTGACTAAAGCGAGCGTCACAATAGTCTTCGATAATCGCGACAAGAAGAAGAGTCCCATCGGCTTCGAAGAATATGCACAAATCTCCGTAACGAGACAAATCGTATTAGGCGGCACAAGTAAATACCTAATCAATGGCCACCGAGCGCAGCAGCAAACCGTCCAAAACCTATTTCAATCTGTCCAACTCAACATCAACAATCCCAATTTCCTCATTATGCAAGGTCGTATCACGAAGGTGTTGAACATGAAACCGGTGGAAATACTTGCAATGATTGAGGAGGCAGCAGGAACACGCATGTTCGAAGACAGGCGAGACAAGGCATTCAAGACAATGGCAAAGAAAGAAATGAAGGTCCAGGAGATTACGGAACTCCTACGGGACGAAATTGACCCAAAACTGGATAAATTACGACAAGAGAAGCGCGCCTTTTTAGACTTTCAGCAGACGCAAAGTGATCTGGAGCGTCTGACAAGACTGGTGGTAGCTTATGATTACATCAGGTACAAGGAGAAGTTACGGCAGTCTGCAGATGATCTTGAAGCCAAGAAGCAAAGGGCGAAGGATTTGGAAGACTCTGCCATCAGGCTTAAGAACGAAATTGCGTTCCTGCAAGAAGACATCAAGAAAGTCAAGGCCACCCGAGAGAAGGAACTGCGAAAAGGCGGAAGGTTCCAAGCGCTGGAAGATGAAGTAAAAACACATTCCCACGAGATTGTTCGCCTGACTACAGTTCTGGACCTGAAGAAATCAAGCAAGGCAGAAGAATCCGAAAAGCGGAAGAAAGTTGAGAAGAGCTTCAAGGAACTCGAGGCGCAGTTAAAGGATAAGACCAGGATCTACGAAAAGCTTCAGGAGCAGTACAAGGCGGCACATGACGACCTCACACGGCAAACTGAAGAGGTCGAAAAGAAGGAGGAGTTGTTACAGACACTTCAAACTGGTGTGGCTTCAAAAGAGGGCCAGGAGAGCGGTTATCAGGGCCAGTTGCAAGACGCTCGGAATCGGGCAAGCGTAGCGGCTACAGAGCAAGAGCAAGCCAAGCTGAAGATCTCGCATATTGAAAAGCGTATCAAGGAGGAAGAACCTCGGGCAAAGAAGGCCAAAGAGCAAAATTCCAGTTTACTGAAGGATCTAGAGGTTCTCCGAACGCAAGCTAAGAAATTAGAAGCTGATCTTGGCAAATTGGGCTTTGAGCCTGGGAAGGAAGAGGACATGTACACGCAAGAATCGGCCCTTCAGTCACAAATACGAGAGCTACGCCAACAAGCAGATGGCCTCAAGCGGAAGGTGGCCAATATCGACTTCAGTTACAGTGATCCTTCACCCAACTTTGACCGGTCAAAAGTTAAGGGACTAGTAGCGCAGCTCTTTACCCTGAAGAAAGAGCACACTCGTGCGGGAACCGCGCTAGAGATCTGTGCCGGGGGTCGCCTATATAATGTGGTTGTGGATACCGCGGAAACCGGCACTCAGCTTCTTCAAAACGGCAAGCTCAAGAAAAGAGTTACAATCATTCCGCTGAATAAGATCTCCGCATTCAGGGCGTCCGCAGAAGTAGGCATCTCAGTCAACGAGTAATCTACGAATTGCAGGCTAACACTTGATAGAAAATTGGTGCCGCTCAGAAGATCGCACCCGGAAAGGTTGATCTAGCTCTCTCCTTGATCGGGTTCGAAGAAGAAGTTACAGCTGCTATGGAGTACGTCTTCGGCTCCACTTTGGTCTGCGAGGACGCTGAGTCGGCCAAACGGGTCACCTTTGATCCTACTGTCCGTATGAAGAGCGTAACGCTGGAAGGTGATGTCTACGATCCGTCCGGCACTCTTTCTGGAGGAAGCTCTCCCCAGACTAGTGGCGTGCTAGTCACATTACAGAAGCTCAATGAGCTCACCAAGGATCTAAGAGCACAGGAACAGGCGCTCGTCAACCTTCAAGCAACAATGGCACGAGATAAGAAGAAATTAGACGCTGCACGTAAGACGAAGCAAGAACTCGATGTCAAAGTGCACGAGATTAAGATTACTGAGGAGCAAATTAACAGTAACTCGTCATCCTCGGTAAGTGCTACAGGTTTTTCTAGCGTGTTCGTGCACTAATTAAACGGGCAGATCATTCATGCTGTAGAAGAGATGAAGGCAAACGTTGTTCAATTGAAGAAAGACGTTGTGGATGCTAAAGCTAGGCAAGAAGAGGCGACAAAAGAAACCAAGCGTATTGAACGTGACATGAATGAGTTCAGCAACAACAAAGACAGCAAGCTCGCTGAGCTTCAATCTTCGCTAGATAAACTAAAGAAGGTATTAAGCAAGAATTCAGCGTCAATCAAGCCTCTTCAACAGGAAATGCGCGAGGCTATGGTAGATTCTGAGCAATGTGGTGGTGATCTCGCAGCTGCACAGGAGCAATTACATGACTCTCAGACAACTATCGCTTCTCAGCAGGAGGAGATTGATGCTCTTATCGCCGAGCAGGCTCGTGTGAAGGTTGTGTTTATATCTCGCAGCGAACTTGATCTATAACTAAGCTTATGTAGGATGCGCACGATCTCGCTCAAGCTCATCTCGCAGACGAGCAAGCGAAATTGACTGGATTCGACGATGAATTACGCGCTTTAGAAGAAGCTTCCCGCTCAAAAGCCGCCCTCATCACCGAAGAAAGCCTTGAGCAACAGAAGCTTGGCCATCAAATTGAGAAGTTCGATAAAGAGCGCGAATCCGCCGCGCAAACACTCAAGTCCCTTGAAAAAGAACATGATTGGATTGCCGACGAACGCGAAAATTTCGGACGATCAGGGACGCCCTACGACTTCAAAGGACAGAACATGACCGAATGCAAATCCACATTGAAGAATCTAGCGGAGCGCTTCCAAGGCATGAAGAATAAGATCAACCCCAAGGTCATGAACATGATTGACAGCGTAGAAAAGAAAGAAGTCAGTCTGAAGAATATGATGAGGATAGTCATTAAAGACAAGCGCAAAATCGAAGAGACAATTGTGAGTCTTGATGAGTACAAAAAAGAGGCTTTGCAAAAGACATGGGAGAAAGTGAACGGAGACTTCGGCCAAATATTTAACGAGCTTCTACCGGGCAGCTTCGCGAAACTCGATCCACCAGAAGGTAAAACCATCTCAGATGGATTAGAAGTGAAGGTTTGCCTAGGAAAAGTGTGGAAGCAGAGCTTAACAGAACTCAGTGGTGGGCAGAGGTATGTTTTTTTGTCAATCTCATGTTTAAGTAACATACTCAATATTTATAGGTCGCTAATCGCACTCTCTCTCATCATGGCGCTGCTCCAGTTCAAACCTGCACCCATGTACATTCTTGACGAAGTCGACGCAGCGCTAGACTTATCGCATACTCAGAATATCGGCAGGCTCATCAAGACTCGCTTCAAAGGCTCTCAATTCATTGTTGTCAGTTTGAAAGACGGAATGTTCCAGAATGCCAACCGCATATTTCGAACAAGATTCAGTGAAGGGACAAGTGTGGTTCAAGCCCTAACGCCTGCAGATTTGAGGTGATGTTGGGGTTAGGGGTAGCTTCTTCTGGTGATTCATATGGTTGGTGTTGGGTAATGATTTCTTATTTCTGTCAATGAGGCGGTGCACATTGGTCGGCCAGGAGCGGCGTTAATTTCAGATTGTATTGGATTAGTGCGGTATCAATGGGTCTCATGACAGAAGAGCGAACGGGCATGCGTCTATGATGGCACTCTAGATATGGGACATTTGATAAAGGGAATTACGACGGAAGATGCGCTCCTTCCCGTCAAACACCATACTACTACGGTATTTGCTTTGACAAGATATTTCTCTAGCTCCTTGTTTTTGAAGTTTCCAGTCCTCGCTTTCGTCCTCATCTACTCTCGGTTTCTCTCCAATATCGTACCTCTAAATTTTCCCTTTCTCCTATTACAAACCCTCGACATCTTTCTCGCTACTCTATCTCTTACCATTAGGCTAGCCCTTACTCATATATCAGTGACTGACTGCGTTTCTGAGTGGAGAGTTCATGCCGTCGCTCGCTTCTGCACTAACAACATCCGTCATAATACAGAAAAGCCGAAATCTTACGCAGGCCCACAAGATGAGGGTCATGAGTTTTTTGACCTGCCTACACCGCGTCTCATTTTTGAACACAGCAGGCACTGGCCCTCACTCGAAGAATATGCTGAACAGGTTTATGGAGCAAATACGCCAAACGCCCTCTAACACCAAGGCCTGAACTCCGTCGCGAGGGGTTCACCTGGGATAGTACACCAACGACGATCAACACTACTGCAGGGTCTAATTTATGAGATAACCTTACACCGCCTTAGCGCATCCGGTTGAAGCATGTGTTAATCTTGGTGATTAAACGACACAATTTTATACTTTTTAATAATAAGCACGACCATTTTGACGTATTTTAACGTATTTTTCGGTACAAATCCGCGTAGTTTGATCTGCGCTATCAACACGCGCTTTCAACCGGATGCGCCGGGGTGGTGTATTTATCTGCTAGCAAGGCTCTCTCCTTGAAAACGTTTCGTATAGATAGTGGTGGTGGTTGACTCGTATTCGTTAGCACGTAAGTCCTGGAAGTACACTTTACCTAGGGGAAACTTGTAAATTTACAGGAAGAAAACCCCTGATATGTTAGGGGAGGAAAAACCCTATGAGCCACCTCAGCAGGATGAAAAACCCCGATTTGCCATCCCTGCACGTAGCTAGGCCCCCTGCGGCTGCCCCGTAGCCACGTCTTGACTTCTGTTAGATGTTGAATCTCCTTAGTAACCGCTGCTTCCTTCTCTAAGCTTATCCACAGCTAGGGTTCACTACGTCCTAACTAAGCCTTGCTGATATCAGATTGCCGCGTGCTTGTTGTTTCCCATATCTTGACGTCCCCTGTGTGCTATCTCTTGTTGACCAATGCCATATACACCCTGCTCCCCCCCCCCTCTAAGGCCTATCGAAGGCGTAAGGGGGATTCATCCGTAAACGACATTAAAATACCGAAAGGCGAACGGGATGTGTATGTATGTGCCTGGGTATCTTTTGTGCCTAAGCCCCAGTTGCTAGGCCCTCTCTAAGGGTCACCACTCCGTCAAGAGGAGACAAGGAAAACCGTAGGGGGTTGTAATCCAGGCTGCCAGGTAGTATTGTGGCAGTAAAACGGCGAGTGACCGCATGCTCCACGGGCGATCGCCCCGGGGGTTGGGAGAGGGGGTATATTTGTTCGTTCGTTCGTTCGTTCGTCAATGTGAGAGGTCGTCGATGTTTTCAATTGGAGGTCAGGGGACGTTGGAATCCGTTGTCAAAATCCATGAGGATTACACAGGCTTGGAATAGGAGAACATAGTAGTTGTCTATTATGAAGGGGGAACCATAGTAGTGGTTTCCGAGATCTCACCGTCCCATGTGAAAACCTTTCACTACCCCTCACAACACCTCAACAACCACCATCCTACCCACGCACTGTGCGACGTCTCTGCGTTGGCTCTGGGTCTGAACTTCAAAGACCAGGTTCGTAGCCGTCACCACGTACAGGTGCAGAGTCCGATTTCGACGGCCTTATATTTTTTTATTAATGTAATAGATTCTTTAGGTAATTGTATTTATATATTTATAGATTATAATCCCCTATTAAGAATACTAAGGGGCGAAATACATTGTTGTAAAACGTAAGTTAGATTTTTAACGGAATCTTTATAGGTTTTAATTAAAACTGACCAACTGCCTACATCTAACTTCTTGTAAAATAGAGCTATAATATCGCCGTAACATGGAGGCGATAGAGAAAATAAAGAGCTTTTAGCTCGTGTTTTTTTAGAAATAATTAGAGTGGAGAAGTACGTAAGGTATGGCAGTGAGGCAAAATTAAGGCAAAATTGCGACAACGCTAGACCAACGAGTTTTGGACAAAATGCGACTGACTGCCCAGATCTAATATTTTATATAATATAGCTGCAACGTCATTATTTGATGCAATAGATAGAGAAGCTAAAGAGCTCCCACCTCATAGTATTTTTATGACAGCTGGACGTTGTAGAATGGTCGAGATACGGCAGTGAAAAAGGTGATTTTTTGGTGCATTTTGACGCTCCGTTACCACCAAAGCTGCGACCACAAGCTCTCAAACCCTGGTCTGATTTATGAGATAACGTAGCTTATGGGCTTTTGACGGTTGGGGGGTTTTTGACGGTTTTGAACATCAAAACTAATGCCTCAAAATGTTCAATTGCAGGCATTTTCTTAACAAAAGGTATCACGCAGCATTTTCCAAGGTATATACACTGTCGCACAACTGCAGGTTCTGCAGGGGGTAGTAGTTACTGCTGTTGAGTACGTGCGACTTTGTGAGATTTATGTTTGCCGTTGAGTCGCCTGCGCAATGTATTTGGGCCAACGCCGTGAGACTTTGCAGCATCTCCCCGGCTTTTATAGAGGCCATTCTTAAAGCCAGTAATTGCTAACTCAATCCTTTGGTCCGCATTAGGTTCACGACTCCAGCGGGACATAGTGGCGTTAATGGTAAATTTCTTAAATATAGATCAAGTATTGAGGAATTCAATGTTTTGATTCTTGAAGCGGCAGTATAAGTCGCTAAGCTTAAACAGGCAAGCGGTAGTAAAACCGTCAAAACCCCCATAAGCTACGTTAAGGTTTTGGAAGGCTGTAGCGAGACGAAGCACGAGGGCAACTCCTCACTTGGCCATGCCTTTGCTGATCGTGTCGTCTGCCTACGTAGTGAGCTGTCGCCATGAATAACGGCCTGAGAATATCAATCTTAACACTGAAAGTCCTTCTTTCTTCTAGATTTCGTCGCTTACCAAGGCGACCTCGGTCGGAAATAAATTTGTGACCACTCAGCCACCTGAGAGGTCTTCTTGGCATAGTGTCTTGCTAGCCTCGGAATTCCGCCCCGCGGGGTCGCAATGGCGGAGATCGGTGCTGTCGCGAGCGCGTTTACCATCGTTTCGGTAGCCTACAAACTGTCCCGTTATGTTTCTCGGATTGCGAATGAAGCTAGAGATATCAAGGAAGCTTCCGGAACTATTTCTAAAAAAGTTGTGCGATGGGACGAGGTCCTCCGGGCTGTACATTCGTCCCTGAAGGGTCGGAAGAAACAGAGAAGGTTCAAGCCTTTGAGCGAGGATGAGGAGCAGATATGGCTCGCGGTGGGCAATGCTTTAGAGCGCTGCCAGCAGACTATGAAGAAGTTTAAAGAAGAGATAGAAAGACTGGGCGATAGAGAGAAATACGGTTGGCTACGGAGGGGACTAATTGCGATGAACAGCATTGAAGATGAACCAAAGACTATACGACTAGAAAAGGACATGAAAGCCGACATTGCCTCTCTGAGTGTTCTGTTACCCTGCTTTCAGCCGTGAGTTTCTGAATTTCATCGCTTTACAGAGTTAGTATGCTGACGGTTTGGCTAGGTTTGAGCATGAAGAAAGATTGACTCTCTTGCGTGCGGGCAACGCAATAACGAATAGATACCTACCATCAATTGTCGAAGCTATAGAAAAGGGGGAAATTCGTTTGGGGAAGCTCTCGCAACAAAATGTCCTGCAGGGTACTGTTCATAAGGAGCGTAAGCATGACCGCGATGACTCCTCCGCGACACAAACCGTGATCGGACGAGGTGAAAGATACACACACGAAAGTCTAGACTTAAGAACGATGAAAGAGTGCCTCGGCGCAGCTGTATCTTTCAGGGATAAACTATCGAGGGCTGGAAGCGTCATCGGGCAAAGTAGCGGAGATATGTCACAGCAGGATGGGAGCTCGGGCGTGCGTTATGATCTATTGCAGGGAGTGGTCGGCGAACGCTCAAATACCGAGTCAGAAACCGACAGCAGTGATGAATCTGATGGGGGAGGAATCCCGCTTTACACACCTTTACCCCCGAGCCACGCGTGGACAAGACATGAGGTTATGGAAAGTACCGGCAACGCTGGGGAATCTACGGAGCATTTCCCACATAATCGCGACGACACTGTTCCTCCCGAAGCAATCATGAATGCCCTCATCGACAACTTTAAGGATAACGCTCGAAACGACTTTGTAAATGAACGTTATTACAGCGCCGAACGCCATTTACTTGACGCTATTGAATATGGAAAGAAACGGTTGGAGATATACAACTTCCCATTTGATGAGATAGTGGAGTTGAGAGAGCAGTTAGCTGAAGCGTATACGAAGCAGGAGAAGTTCAGTGAGGCGGAGCAGGAGTATCTCTGTTTGATAGGAGAGTCTCGCAAGAGCTCCGGCAGGTATGGTAGACTTTGCTGTGCACTGGCTACTGCATATCAGAAAAAATACTACGCGGGTAATGAAAAGGATTGTAAACTCTTCGAAGTATGGGAAGACTATTCTATGAGGTCATTGCATGTGGCATTAGACTCCCCCAGGCAGGGAAACACTCTCCTACAGCGGTCAGCTAAACTACTGGTGGATCTATATGAAAAGCAAAACAAACCCGCGTTTGCAAAGCCTTACCGGGAATTGTACCTAACCACACCTCGAGCGACATACCCGCCAGTTCATCCAATTTCACCAACGAGCTTCGTCAGTAATAGCACTCATCCAGTTTCTCCGGTATCCTCTTCGTTCTCCTCTGACCCAGGTACGCGCTCCACCTCAGTCAATCTTGTCTCGGCAATAGATGAAGAAGACATGGAGAAGATTGGCGAGTGCCTTCAGAACGGAGAAGACATCGAGAAGCTCAGCGCGACGGAAAGATTACTATTGACAAATGCTCTGGCTCACAACCAGGCGGGTATCACAGGTAACCCAAATACATATACTCACCCGACAGGTAGTGGAGAGCCAGCTCTGCACCATGCCGCCCGCAAAGGTGACCTGGATATGGTTCAAGTTTTGCTAGGGCCGAGGTTAAGAAGACCTGTGGATCAAACCGACCAGAAAGAAGCCACACCATTACTAGTCGCAGCGCGATGGAATAGGAACAGTGTTGTACAGTGTCTGCTAGAGAACGGGGCTCATATCGGTGCGCAGGATAAAAGCGGGTGGACTGTGCTACATCACGCAATTTTCGGGCAAGGCGAAGATGTTGCCATGCTTCAACACCTTCTGGGCAAACATGCCGATGTCAACGCAACCAACAATGAGAACGAAACACCGTTACATTTTGCTGTCAAGTCTCCATACAACAAACAGAGGTCTGCTGAGATCCTTTTAAGAAATAGTGCAAGCATTGAAGCTAAGAATAAAGCCAACAAGACCCCACTTTGGCTCGCTGTCAATGGGAGAAAGCACGACATGGTGGAACTCCTCCTTCGAAAAGGTGCAGCTTTCGGTAACGAGGAACCTTTGCCGGAGACTTCTCAGGATATCAGTGGCCTTCTAAAAGAAGAAATGAAAAGGCGGGGCATATCAAGACGAAATAGTAGCAATACGACAGCATCGAAAAGACCAATTTGGAAGCCGCTTTCACGTTTGAGACAAGTGATGAACTGAATGATATTGGAAGGAATGAATGTGAAATATGGAATCTAACTACGACGAATATAGGCCTATATCGGTACGGAAACCGAAGTGATTGCTACGGAGACCGACCAAAAGCGGAACAAAGGAAGTCTGCTTATGTAAGCAGGAAACGCGTGTGGAGGACTCTTCCAGAACCATCGTCAACAAGGTTGGCGTTCTAGTTGACACAAGTGACTGCTTTAAGAATATGGTGAATGGTTTTTGCCAATATTGGACCTAGCGGTTAAGGAGTTTTGATCAATCACTTACATGTATTTTACGGATTTTTTGCATTTTTATATACCCACTGTCATGGCGTCGGAGGGTTGGCTGGTGTATTTGAGCGTATTTTGGGAAATGAGAAAGCGGGCGCGAGGTGCTTATCCGTTTCGTTGATCTGTATTTGGGGAGAGGCTTCAAAGGGAAATAAACTCGGGAGTTTTCTAAATTTGTACTATATCCATCCACATCTTTTGACTGGGCCTGAAAATTTGCAATACAACGATGAAAACTGTTAAAAGTAGTGGAAAGTCAAATTTGGGTAAGCTTGTTCCATCATGATGCACAGTTCGAGAGAGCGTCGGCTGTAATTCTTAGGATGAATTACTATAGCCTACATTAAGACTAACCGCAAGTGCTAGCTACAAGCTACGCAGGCTAGAGAATAGAAGAAGCTCCTAGCCGTTCTGAGCATCGCGCGCGCCGTCAGTCTGGGCTGGCGGAGCCGATGGCGGTGCTGGAGGCTGACGCTGCTGGTCTTCACGTGCTCGGTTCCATCTGTAAAGAGGCGCTAGCCTCTTTGTTGGTTTTCGAAGGATATAATGCCTGAAAGCCCATGGCAACACTTCTTTAAGCTGGTACTCTATATGTCTCCGTGTTGGAACACCGAAAATGTAATTCATTTCTTCTAAAGTTGCAACTTGGACGGTTCCTGGCATGAGCAACCAAACTAGGGCAAACGCAAATGCATCAAGGCCCCTAAGATCATATCAGTGGGTATTTTTAGATGTTAGGGTCGAGGTATTACGCAAAAAGCCCTAACAGCCCCGTATGTCCGAGAGAATACGTCAATTGTGGAACAATCAACGCCAACACACCGGCGCCGAGCAAATTCCAAAATACTGCAAAGGACATGCCGGCCTCTTTATATAGGCATTTAGTCATCGGCTAAATAAACCATGTCTCAGGGAGATGGGTGACTTACCGCGGTTTACGAGAGGGAAGACCTCGCTGGAATAGGTGAAAGGAACGACCTACGAAAGCTCAGCAAATATCTTTGACCTTGTAAATCAACTAATGTACCCCAGCACCGGGAGAGTAGCAGAGCGTATATATGATCATGAACAAGGTAATCACTGGAATACGGGCCGAACTGTGCTCCGGGATTCGGAAACTGAAACCGGTGGCAATTAATGCCCATATCATAGAGAAAAGTGATAACAACAAGAGAAATCTGGAATCTCATTTAGTCTACGATTAGAGCGTCTGGCTCACGTGGAATTTTACCTGCGGCCCTTGCTGTCAATGTACCAGTACGCAAGGGGCGAAAACCTATGTTACATCAGCCTTTGCTGATATTGTTTGCTGCTTATATCTTACACAAAATTTGCTATGCCAAAGCCAAACGCGAGCCAGAGCGATTTCTTCGGGTCGATGTTCGCGTCATTGAATAAAGTAGCGGCTAGGAAAGCGAAGATATTTACGCCAGAGAGCTGTCTAGCGGGCGCGATAGATTAGTTATCAATTGAGGCCAATGTTCCGCTAAGGAGCCATTTCTAGGAGAGAAAATTAAAGTTAGGCTCACTGGGATATCATGACTACAAAGACGGCAAGGCTTGCCCGTTGGTTGCGTGAGATGGTCAAAAGTTGCCAAACTCGGGTCCCGTAGCTAGTCAAGCTGACCTCAGTTTGGTACATATCATCGTCAATAATATTACCCATGTCCACTTCATTGTCCGCATTCCGGCTTCTGGCAAATAGATTTGTCTCCACTTGCAGTTGGGAGTGAATGTAGTAGAGGTCTCTAGCACTTTGAAGAGGGGTCTCGCGCAATTGAACTAGGGACTCATAGGCGTTTTTGTATTTGTTTCGTTTGATAAGCCAACGCGGTGATCTTAGGATATGTAAGATTTGATTGGAATTCCGGCTTTATAGCTTGAAGCACTTACTCGTAACAAATTGGAACAAGAACCAAAAGAACCACGGCGGGAATAACTGGACTGACAATCTGTAGCCTCCAATGGTTATACACCACGAGGTTCGCTGCGTTCCCGAGAAATATCCCGAGCGCTGGAGTTAATAAATTAGTATATATGAAGTCTTGGATTATGTTTTTTGGTGTCTTGCCCGTAAACGTTTGCCAGGTCAAAAGTAGACGCCCTATTGAGAAGATTAGATATTGTCTCTACAAAGCAATAGGTGGTCCAGTTACCCCTAATGCGGGCCGGCGAGATTTCAGATTCCCAGATGGGTACTATGCCAAAATCAATGTCATGTCAGCCTGTAGCCGTTTGTGTACTAAGAACCAAAAGTTACGGAGAAACTAACCAACCGACGCTTTTGCACCCATTCCAATACCTACTCCGAAGCGGCAGACAAACAAAGACCTCCTACATGGATAGTTAGTTTCCATTTTGTGATGCATAGCTTGGGGCCGGATCTACGTTACGTGAACGAAATACATACCAACTTTCGGTGTAAGCTGACCCGATAGTAAAACCAAATGTGAACAATGCAGCGACAAAGAGAGCGCCGCGCCTATGAGTATAGTGTGGTCAGCAACTACAATTATATTACGACCTCGATCGTGACCATCACATAAAACGCTTTGGTACTGGAAGACCACAAGAACGAAACAAGTTTAGTCTGTAAAGTTTCAGAGTATGCCTGAGCTGAGACCATAAGGCATGCTGCTAAATTGAAATTTGAGAGTCGTACCTGCCATACACATATTCATTTAATGGATCGGATAACCAAGCTCCACTTTAAGAATCAAGGGCGCTAATTAGTTACTAGTACCCGGAGTGGAGGACTTAAGTGCTTACACCGCGCTTGCAGAGAAATACGTTATTGCATTAACCGCTCCAAATAGCCATACATCATGCGTGTAGGGATTTTTGATATTCACATTTAATCCGAACTCGGCTGGCCATTGTAGGTTTGCACCAGCGATACTGCTTTGCACCCAGCCTCTGTGATGAATACGGGTCAATTTCGGTAGAATAACAGCGACAAATATGCACTAGTGATCTTACTGGACAATGGCTCCGACGCAGCAGGTTAATATGATAACTCTAAGAGATTTCGGTTGCTTCCAGAAGCCAGAAGTCCGCTCTCTTTGTAGCGCTGCGCTCTCAATTCCGCTTAGATGCTCAGTAGCTTCAAAGAGTTCCTGGTCTCTTGCAAGTCTAGCGCCCCGTATGAGTAACTCAACATCAAGAGCGTCTTGTAGATCAGGATGACGGCTGTACGTAGCTCGAACATCGTTATCTTGATCGCTAGGGTCTCGATGAAGTAGGGGGTTGTCTACTCTATCTCCCTCAGTTCCGTTAGAAAATGTATGAGACTGGCGGAAGTTAATAAAGAAACTCGCGACTAACATCCCTAGTTCATTTTTTCTCAAAAGCGCCCTGAAACGGTTTCTCGGAGCAGTGTGATTAGTCTACACGGATAATATCATTAGAAAAGGCGGCTCATCCAAAGACGGTTAAAGAGTTGTAAATGTGTTTGCGTACTTGCAAGTTGCCTTGAGCCATGACCTTATTAGCTACTGTGATGTAGGAATGGCACGGGGGCAGCCTCTGGGTTGTGGGACATGTATCGGTCTTCGTTAAGTCAATAGAGCCGATAGACTAATTTGGGGAATGCGGTAATAAGGATTTACGATAGACGAATGAACCGTACGAGTTTGCCCCCCCGGTGCTGTAAATATCATATGGGATACACTCTTCTTTAGTAGGCTGGCAGCTGCATGCAAGGCTGAACACGGACTTGTCGCCTGATGACAATGTGGCTTGCAGATGATTGTCGAAGCGGGATGGAGACGGATGACAAGGCTCGATGGTGACTCCCAAACGTTTCGCCAAGCCACTTCAGGCCTAAGAACCAAAGCGTATACGAAATTGGAAGAAATAAGTAAACTTAAGAGTTTGATATGTAAGAAAGCTACTTGAAGTTACAGCCTGCATAGTGCTCTTGGCAAATGCCTTCGAAGAAGGCGCCAGCACACCTAGTTCTACCGAACCCTTGTAGAGGAAAGTGCGGAGTAATCGTTCAAGTATATTCTTAAATATCCATAGTTTTGCTTATTGGCGATTAGAAACATGGTGCATGACTGTAACAAAGTGAAGCAGAAATCAAAGTTCGGGCTACGTCAAAGTTGCAAGCGATGGCTTGGTTGGATGTTTTCAGGGTGAAAGTATTGCCGTGAGGCGTCCAAAGAGGAATAAATTGTGGCGAGGTGCAGCTGAATACCACTGCCAAGGTTGCATACGGGTTTGATCGTCAATCCAGGGCGTTGAGCACTAGACCATTCATATTTCCATCCAAAAATCGTAAATTCGTCCGAAGGTGTTGAGAGGGTTGGGGAAGGATATGAAAAACAAGAAGAAGTTGGAGAATGTTAAGGCGAAGCGCATAGAGGCAGAAACGACAGGTGGTTTCCACCTGGTTGGCCGACTGCAAGTCATGGAGTGTCGGCTGAAGGAGTTAATCGAAGCGCAGCGAGTGCTCGATTACATTATGAAGTTGGCAGAGGGACACACGATGAAGTTGGAGCTTGATTTGGGTACTACGATAGAAGGAGAGCGGCGTATGAAAGAATGCGAAGTTCGCGGGTAACCGAAAAGTTCGTTCTGATACCTCTGGTTTGCTAGAATGGTTCCTCCACTGAATAACGAATGATGAACGCAAGTTTAACTGCTACCCTTTTTCCGAATGGCATTTACACTTCGATAACTGACAAACTGATGCTTCAATCCCAGCTTGCCTTGAATAGGAAAATTCAAGCTGCCTATAGAAAAGTGTAAAGCAATACAGCTGAGTGTTCAACCTTTGCTGATCCTCCGCTTAGCCTGATCCGTCCTCCAACTCCCTTACTCTACCCATACCCTTTGGTCCCTGCTGCAGCATCATATAGACTCTCTTTTCTACCTCCTCAACCTTCTCTATCTCCTTTAAACAATCTTCCAACATAATCAGCCTGCTCTCCTCCCATTCCAACTGCCCCAAGATCTGTTCTCTCTCGGCCCGCTCCCGAACGAATACCACCTCAACTCTCAGTTGGTGAATCTTCGTCCGAATCTTCTCCGCTATCATTGTACGACTCAATTTCGCATGAAAAAGCGCGTTTTGTAATGAATTTGCAGATAGTAGAAAGGTGTTCTGTATGCCGTCGACACGCGTTCCTAGTGCTGAGAGGGAGTGAAGTAGATTCTCAGGTATCGGTTCTGGGGTTGGGCGGCGCGGTTCCATTGGCGCTGTGAATTTAGTTTGTGAGGTCGAAATGTGGAAAGGTCTTTTAAAAAGAGTCTGTTGAGTGTTAGAATTGGTGCATGAAGTTGTTTGCGTGTTCGCTAGCGAACGGCTTGAAACGGAGACGAAGGTGATGCAAAAGCGTATGTTCTTTGTGAGGAGTATTGAGAATATACTGCGGCTTTTGAGCACTCTGCTGCGGAATGAGGAAATAGATGGGTTGGAGACTTAGCTGTACAATGGAAGTAGGGCCTGTCATTATATATGAGGGCTGGGTTACGAGATTTACCAATACAATAGGAACAATAGTTGAATAAGACAATAGATTAATTTTTCATTTTGCACGAGCTCTTGAAGAACTTTAGAAGGCAGGGTATAGTGCTGAAAAAAGCCTGCTGCGGCAAGATTGTCCTGATTTTGAGCACTTAATATGTACTGCAAAAAGTCGAACGGCTTTTACAACTTTATGAAGCAGGCCGAGGCTTCTTTAGGACTTTGCTAAAGTCGCTTGTTGGCTCTGCTGAATGGTTTGAGGCCATCCACGAGGGTATAAATAGGAAAAAATTATTAACTGACTCGCCATTTGAGGGGAGAATCTGACATTACGTCTCGTGTCCTATCGTATATAACATAATTTACAATGATGACGACCAACAGGTATAAAAAACCTTTCCAGAAAGGAAGGATAAGTCACCTTCTCGTACATCCCAGACAGACTCCCCTCCCCTCATATCGCCCTTACAAAGACATTTTCCAGAAAGGAGAATCGGTGACCGTAGTAAATCTTGGTAACCCAGCAGTAGCGCGCAGAGAGGTGAAAGTGAAGTATAAGGTACAGGGAGATAGAGTAGTAAGGAAGATGCACAGAAAAAAGAAGATGCTTCTAAAACCCAAGACCGATTGATGCAAATAAAAGACCGCTTTTGTGCCAATAGGAGTCGTTACGAGAAGGAAATCATGGAACTTTAGCTAGCGAAAGATCTATGACTTCTTCTCCTCGGAGCCCTCGCTTGATTGCTGGTTCTGCTCACCGGAAGAGCTGTTTGAGTCTGCTCGTGCCTTGTGCATCTGGTCGAAGAGGGTCAAGCTAGCGGTCTGGAGCTCATCGGTCTTCTCCTTAAGTTCGGCTGCGGTGGTGGTGCCCTCACCCGCCTGGCTCTTCGAAACAAATTCGCGGAGAGCGGTGATCTTTTCCCGGATCTTATCAGCCTCAGTCTTGTCTAGCCTGTCTTCGAACTCCTTCAATGCCTTCTCTGTATCATTCAAGACACTGTCAGCGCGGTTGGCAGCCTCAATGGCGTTCTTCCGCTCCTTATCTTCTTCCTGATAACGCTCGGCATCGTTCACCATGTTTTGGATTTCTTGTTCGGACAGACCAGACCCGGAAGCAATGGTGATGGACTGATCCTTGTTGGTGGACTTGTCCTTAGCATGGACGTGGACAATTGAGTCTGCATCGATGTCGAATGTAACCTCAATCTGAGGAACGCCACGGTGTGCTGGTGGAATGCCAACGAGCTGGAAGTTACCTAGAAGTTTGTTGTCACGGACAAGCTCACGCTCACCCTGGTAAACCTTGATCTCGACGGCGCTCTGGAAGTCGGCCGCAGTGGAGAAGATCTGTGACTTCTTGGTGGGGATGGTAGTATTTCGGTTGATCAGGCGGGTGAAAACGCCACCGAGAGTCTCGATACCGAGAGAGAGAGGAGTGACATCGAGAAGCAGGAGGCTGGTAACTTCACCACACAAGACGGCACCTTGGATAGCAGCACCAATGGCGACAGCCTCATCAGGGTTGACCGACTTTGCAGGGTCGCGACCGAAGATGCTCTTGACGGACTCGGTAACCTTAGGCATACGGGTCATACCACCTACGAGAATGACCTCTTGGATATCCTTGGGCTGGAGGTTAGCATCCTTCAGAGCCTTTCGCACTGGCTCGACTGTCCTGTTGATCAGAGGGTCAACCAAACCTTCAAGCTGTGATCGGGTCATCTTGGAGTTGATGTGCTTTGGCCCAGAAGCATCGGCGGTGATGAAGGGAAGATTGATCTCAGTCTGGAGAGTGGATGACAGTTCAATCTTAGCTTTCTCAGCAGCTTCACGGATTCTCTGAATAGCCATGCGGTCTCCGGAAAGATCAATACCCTGCTCCTTTTTGAATTGCTGGACCAAGTGTCGGACTAATGTGATATCGAAATCTTCGCCGCCAAGATGGGTATCACCGTTTGTGGATTTAACCTCAAACACACCATTCTGAATTTCGAGAATTGAGATATCGAAGGTACCACCACCAAGATCATAGACGGCAATGACACGGTCATTCGTCTTATCGAGACCATATGCAAGCGCTGCAGCAGTAGGCTCATTCACGACACGAAGCACGTTCAGGCCGGAGATTTGGCCTGCATCCTTGGTGGCCTGACGCTGGGAGTCGTTGAAATATGCAGGAACAGTGACGACGGCATCCTTCAAGTTCTTGCCCAGATACGCTTCAGCAGTCTCCTTCATCTTTCCTAGAATGAAGCCACCAATTTGCGATGGTGAATATTTCTGTCCCTGTGCCTCTACCCATGCATCGCCATTGGTGTGTTGAATAATCTTATAGGGGACCTGTTGGATATCCCGCTGCACCTCAGGATCGGTGAATTTTCTTCCGATGAGACGCTTTGTGGCGAAGAGTGTGTTCTCCGGGTTGACGACGGCCTGTCGCTTCGCGGCAATACCCACGAGACGCTCACCCTCTTTTGCGAAACCAACTACTGAAGGCGTTGTTCGTGTGCCTGAAAATATGTGTAAGTGAATGGTATATACATTAAATGGTGATGCAAGCTTACCCTCTGCGTTCTCAATGATGCGCGGTGTTTTGCCCTCCATTACAGCGACAGCAGAGTTGGTGGTACCCAAGTCAATGCCAATGACTGGGCCCTTGACCTTCTCTTCTCCGCCATCTGCGTAGCCTCTCACGAATGATGAACCGAAAGGCGACCTGATGGCGGGTGCACGTCGGACGGCGGATGTTGCCCGGGGCAAAAACTGACGCACAAGATTAGAATGATGTAGAAGCTCTAGATGTTGGGGAAACTTACAGCTCTTGATAACCTTGAAGACAACATAATGTGCGCTATAAGATTACAGGAGTCACAGAAGGAGGAATGGAGCACGGAGAACTATTGATGCGAGAGGTCGTTGATGAAAAGATGGATGGAGCTTCGACACAGCAGGAGAAAAGGAAAATTCTAGAGCAAGACGGAAAAAGCCGAAACCGACGGCTGCCGAGTCTCCGTTCTGCGAAACAGATAGTTCATGCCAAGACCATTGACCTAGGGTTTGTCATGCTGGCGAGCGATGAATTGACCAAAAAACAGGCGTGGAGCACCGTCTGGGTGTTTGCAGTGCCGCAGTGCTCTGCGGGGGATTGAACGGTTCTGCATGTTGACGGGTTGACTCACGTGGCACGCCGTGATCGTCTGAGGAACGAGAGAAGCTCGGGAGACAATTTGATCCTTCATTTACAAAGCTAGAGTACAAAGCCAGACCCAAAACTACTAAATACCACTACGCTCTCCCCTCCCATCCGTTACTTAGTATTTGCGGCTGCTGCATTGCGAATCTGATCTAGACTACGCCCCATAACGCTCTATCTTCCGCCCTCGGCCGTGTGACGTACATAGGCGTGCCCTCATGCAACTATAGCTTCACCACCCCTCCTTCGTTGAGCCTTCTAGGCCATGTTGTGCTCCTCAACCTGATTGCCCAGAATGGCCGTCGACGATTTTCTGTGCGTCGCGCCTTATTACCACTCGTCTGTTCGAGATGCTGATTGCGCGTTAGGTGTCGAGACACAGATTCGCTCGTTCTGCCTTCGAAGGCTTTCTACCCGCTCCGGATCCCTATCGCGTGAGGCGGTGCCGTAATTCCTATATATGCAAAACACTCACTGACACTTCAAAGGCATTACCAACTGAGGCATTTCATCAGTTCTCCTGAACAGGACCTCATTTACTATGCAAGCGGCCAAGACGTCTACTGTTTAAACACTGCTACCAGGACCCAAGCACATGTCACCACCCTACCATTCGATGCAAGATGCACGGCCTCAGGTTATGGCTGGGTATGTGTAGGAGGCGCAGAAGAAGGCCACTTTGCCTCCATCAAGGTGGAAGGCTTTCCTCCGTCAAATCCCGCTGACGTAGATGCCCTGCTGCCGTTGGATCTTGCCAGTCGAACTTCACTTCCAAGGCCCCCTCTCTTAGGGTCAGCACACCGAATACAGCTGGAAAGGATTGGGGAGGAGATTGTGAACTCAATCTCCATACATAAGTTGGCTGGGGAAGGGGAAGGTGCGGAAGATGAGGTGGTAGCAGTCCTCACGAACAACGACAAGACTGTCCGCATATATTCTCTAACACAGAGCCTAAAAGTCAATGTACTGGATCTGCCATTTGCCATGAATCACGCAACTATATCGCCCGATGGACAGCTGCTCGTTGCAGTTGGCGATCATCAACAGGTCTTTTTCTTTGAAAGAGTCAAGCCCCAAGCACCTAGCATGGTGAAAACCCCAGAGGGAGTGCCTCAGTCGGTCCCGTCAGAGTGGTCAAATGTTAGTGTTGTACCGCTATATGTCCCCCCAGGATCTATTATCGAGGGTTATTTCACAACCGCGTGGTCGCATTCTGGGACCCTATGTGCTGTCGGGTCCGAGTGTGGATATATCACAGTATTTGATATTGAGCTCCTTAGACGCTGTGAATGGGGAGAAGATGCAATAGTTCAAGTAATCAAATCTTCACGACCGGATACCGTCGTTGGTCCCGGCGCTGTGCGGACGATGCTTTTCGCTCCTCCTCCGTGGGATCTCCTCGTATGGAGCGAAGACCAAGCAAGAGTGTGCGTTGCGGATGTTCGAACAGGCCTTAGCGTGAGACAGGTTCTCAGTCTAGATCTGAAAGAAGAAGGCCTTGAGAAAGTCGAAGTGGCAGATTTCGACATTGAGCTCAGCCCAGAGCTACGAGAATTGAATCAAGAAGCAGACTTTATACGAAGATATCGACGAGCTCTTGATTCAGAAGGTAACGCTGCAGCAGTTAACTTTGCCAACGATTATATGGAGGCATCAGCTGAACGCCGAAGGCTACATCGGCATCTAGGGGTGGTTGAGTCGGATAATGATCCTCACGGATTGACAGCACATGAGCGGCAAATACTCGAGGCTCTTCGCACTACTAGACAACGAGAAGAGGCTCGTGAGCTAGGCGTTACACCACGCAGCATCAATCACAGCCCACCTATTCCGAATCCTAGCGACGTACGACGGTCTAACGGTGTGCCCTTCATGGACTTCTTTCCCAGCCTCCGCGGTGAGAGGAGCAGTAATGGACTTTCTCTACCCTCAATTGGTTCTCTACGGGATTTATTAAGGGAGAGAAACTTAGATCCGGATAGGCCACCGTTCCAACCTCGCCGTCAAGCATCCGTTGTTCTTTCGAGTGATGGATCCAGCAGTAGTGGCAGCAATAACAACAATAACAACAACAACAACAGCAATGGCAATATCTCCAGTAGTGCAACTACCCGTTCACCCAACCCGATCCCACCACATGCACGGCGAGCTGAGCATTCTGAATCGTCGTCGAGCGATCCCTGGCGGACAATCGAAGCCGCCATGGCACGGAGCCCGTTACCTGAAAGTTCTTCATCATCCCGGCCAACGATACCAGCAGCAGAGCCACGCTCTGAAATGCGGCGTTTGCGGCAATTAGCCCAGGCAAGAGAAAGGGTCCGGAGCATGCGTGAGACACAACCGCTTGGCAGCTATGAAATGGGCATCTATCGAAGATCTGGAGGAAGACACGATCCTCAGCATGGAGTTAGGACTGCTGGTCTTGCAATGAGCCAGGACGGGAGGAAATTGTATGCTGGCACCGAGGAGGGTATATTCGAGTTCACCATCAATGTGCAGGAGAGAAAGCTATTCCCAGCAATTGTACCAAGGTAAGGGGGCAAGGACCTATAACTTGGACTGACCGGCGGTATCTTTGATTAATAATTCTTGCATCTCGTATTTTGGAGATTTTGACCTTCCCCTATGGCTTTCAAGCGATAGCATAGGATTCCGGGGTACGGTTAGGAGGTGTCAGGAACAATGCCGTTGAGCGAAGGTTTATTGCACATTTTCTGGCTATGGCGATGACTGTATCTATCTAGCAATACCATGATCAGGCGAAAAGTGTAGTCAGTATAAGTATATTATTCTCTATTTGCTGTTGCGGGGTTTTCAAGACTTTGTTCAAACTTTGGTGATGAAGTCACGTAAAGCCCCCCCTCCACAGGTAATCTGGCCCGCTAGGAAGAGACGAGAATTTTTTCAATCCACCATCATGACCGTCTGTGATTGAGGCGCTGACAAAGAGTGATTTTAATCGCGCTGGCGGAGGAGGCCGGAGCACCAGCCGATCTCCAGCCGAAAGGGAGTCGATGGCGCAATTCAAGCGGTGACTCCAGAATCGGCCTTCTGCTTATACGTTCCTGCATCTTTCACCCACAAATGACCAACATCTATTTTACTCCGAACAATCCTATATTCGTACCCTCTGCTGCGTTCTGCTCTGAGCCCCAAAAATTCTGTATTGTATCCTATGCCGCATCTCGAATAAAGGAATTGCCCCTACTCCGCAATTTCATCACCTAATACTATGACCATGTCTTCCGGCTCCTCCTCACCTCCTCCAGAGAGTTCCAAGGGAAAGCTCAATGGCTTAGGGAAAGCCTTCCGTAATATAGACCTTGACGGACACGACTTACCTCCCTCGCCTGCTCCTTCGAGCCCACGAAATGGCAGAAAATACGCCCTGGCTACGGAATTAGTGTATACAGAGGGGAACGACCAATACAATGCGAGCAGCGTACCTATATACCAGGTGTGTAACTCTCCTGACCGATCTATTAGTCGATATAGAATGAAGCCTAGCAGTATGAGCTGTTCAGAGAGGACGCTGATGTTGTTTCTATATGGTCTGAACGTCACTGACTCACCTTGCCCATAGTCCGCAACCTTCAAGCAAGAGTCCGCAACTGGTGGTGCAGGCGAGTATGACTATACACGATCTGGAAACCCTACCCGTACGCACCTCGAACGACATCTAGCCAAAATCATGAATGCGACACGTGCTCTCGTCGTTTCGTCTGGCATGGGCGCTCTGGATGTTATAACCCGCCTTCTACGTCCAGGTGACGAAGTAGTAACGGGAGACGACCTTTACGGTGGCACAAACCGCCTACTGAAGTACCTTGCTACGAACGGCGGCATCATTGTTCACCATGTCGATACTACAAACCTAGAATGCGTACGGACTGTCGTAAACTCTAAAACCGCCATGGTACTTCTTGAAACCCCTACAAACCCTCTAATTAAAGTCGTTGATATACCCCGAATCTCAGAAATCACACACGCCGCAAACACCTCCACCATCATTGCTGTCGATAACACAATGCTCTCCCCACTTCTCCAGAACCCACTAGACCTAGGCGCCGACATTGTGTACGAGTCGGGGACAAAATACCTATCGGGACACCACGATCTTATGGCGGGAGTCATTGCCATAAATAACCCTACACTGGGCGACAAGCTCTATTTTACAATCAACGCATCCGGGTGCGGATTATCTCCCTTCGACTCCTGGCTGCTACTGCGGGGAATCAAGACGCTCGGCGTGCGGATGGAAAAGCAGCAAGCCAACGCACAGCGAATTGCCACATTCCTCGAATCCCACGGCTTCAAAGTGCGTTACCCCGGTCTGCGCTCGCACCCACAATACGACCTCCACTGGAGCATGGCACGCGGTGCGGGCGCCGTCCTGTCCTTCGAAACCGGTGATATCAGTATTTCCGAGCGGATTGTGGAGAGCGCGCGGCTGTGGGCGATCAGCGTCAGTTTCGGCTGCGTTAATTCCCTGATCAGCATGCCATGCCGCATGAGCCATGCGAGCATTGACGCAAAGACGCGCGCAGAGCGGCAGCTACCGGAGGATATAATTAGGTTGTGTGTTGGGATTGAGGATGTGGATGATTTGATTGACGATTTGAGCCGAGCGGTTAGTCTTCCCTATTATTATCGTTTTCTCGTTCGATTGAGATAAAATTTGAACTCCATGAACTGTTGCTGACATTGTAATTTAGCTCGTTCAAGCAGGTGCTGTAACAGTGACTGTAGACGGCTTTAAAGCTATAAGTGCAGACAAGAGAATTGGCGGAGAAAGCGATGAAGACTCAACCCAAGGAAAGGAACTAGCGCAGAGTTCAGAAGTCGCGTCGACGTCTTCGTAGCGACTTCGACTATACGAAAGCCGCGCGTTGTTGAGTAAATATTTGCCGGTTATGTGTGCTGTTATAGTAATGCTTCCAACCAGGAGCACTATTTGACATTTGGAATAAAATCGGTGCTACGGCGTTTAGGGCCGGAGGGTTAGCATTGCGCGACCTTTCCACAAGGGGGGCATCATAAAGACACTTCTAGTTACGGTGGAAATGGGCTTTGAGGTGTCACCCGGGACCAAACGGATAGGGTCATGGTGGTTCATTATAGAATAACTCTCGATTTGATGATATATTTTCTATGCTGATTTCCCAGACCCAGTTACCCAAACACCCTCTCGTTCCCCTGCCTTTGCTTGCCCAGTAAATGGAAAGCGTAAGAGAACGGGTTTTCGAGGTTTAAGTTAACCCAGGCCCAACCTAGCCACCCTGAGATATCTCTCAGCCACTGCGCTCACCGCATCGCCCAATCTTCCGCCACTTCACACAAGAAACTCTTAATCTCCGGCCTTACCCCTCGTGGTTTACTTGACTTCATTAAACCTACTCACCCGGCACGCTTCTCCCTCTAACTATTCAAGTAATTCATAATCGCGCCGCGCAACCGCGACGCACCATCGCCGACCAACTGCGCCATATTCTCGATATCATCACCAGCAGTAAGGCCGAACCTGCGCACGAAGTCCTTAGCCGCACCCTCGAGGTCACCGTAGTCGTCCTCGGGCTCATCTTCCGGGCGGCCGAAATAGGCGTTGGACGAGATGGAGGTAGCGCCTTCAAAGCCCTGCAGACGCTCTTTCGCAGCCGCTGAGGCAGACGGGTCGTAGGCGGCGCGACCGAAGAACTCATCCGAGGAAATGGATTTCTGGGTGCCGAATTTTTGGCGCGCGTACTTCTCTGAGCCGTCTGCGGGAAGCGGGGTATTAGTACAGGCACATAATTGTATAGGGGTGGAGAGATACACCTTCGACGGCTCGACTCGTGCTCCCAAACCCGCCTATCTTCCTCGATGCCGCGGCCGGCTTCGCGCCGCCTACCTGCCCGAACCCCAGCCTGCCTATCCCCATGCCTAACCGCTCCATCTCCGCACTGCTCCTTTCAGGCTTGGTCGCACCGAAGCCGGCGCGCGGCGGGCTGACGGGCGTGGGAGATACGATGCCGGCTGTCTCGGTCGACGCTGCCTTTCCCTTCGCCGCCGCTGCATCCGCTGCCTTCTCGGCTTCGGGGTCGTACCCGAGTTTCTCGATGCGCTCGGCTTCTTCGCGCGCCTTGCGCTCCGCAGCTTCGAAGTCTAAGCCGCTGTCTGTGGGCGTCAGTTTTTTGGCGCCCAGCTTGGTCTTTTTTGCGCCGAGGATGTTGGTCTTGCGTGGGGCGGCGCCCGTTGTCGTTTTCCTGATTGCGGACGAAGACGTCGTGCGGGAGGCGGGTGGGGCAGCTGGGGTAGATTCGGGGCCGCCTGAGAGTGGGGATTTAGGTCGAGCGATGCCGTTGCCATTTGCGGGTGCGTTGAGGAAGGGGGATGCGGTGCGAGAGCCGCTTAGGGGCGTGCCGGTGCGGGAGGGTGGATTCGAGGGACGCTTAATGGTTGGATTATCCCAGGAGGAGAAGAAGTCGTCGTCAGTTTCGCCAGGCGTGCTGGTGCCGTCGCCTGAGTCTGTTTCGGGGATGTCGGTGATAACTACTTCCTCTGGGTATCTGGTAGGTGTTAGGTATGATGATATAACATATGCTATGAAAATATATGTATAAATTGGGCAATAGGTTGCATACTGTTTTGCATCTATTGCTACCCTCCTCGAGAGCTCCTCCTTGTATTTCGTAGCGGCGTTCGAGGTATATTTCGCTTTAGGATCTTTACTAGCTAACGCAGCTGAACCGCCGTGAGTTTGGAAGTACTTTGTAGCAGACTCGTTCCCGCCGACTTTCATAATTCGCAGTTGATCCCATTGCCAGACTACACCTTCACGTCAGCTATTGCCCCCAGGTACACTTATCAAGTCCACATACTGTCTAGATTTGTTGACCGCACAAAGGAGATGTGTACTCCCATATTCCGGTGGTTTGCTGAGCAGTCTAGACATAGATAAATACCGAATGGTACGGAAGACCATGTTGGGTTCTTTGCGCCGCAGTCAAAACATATCTACATCCCCATTAACATGTTAGCAGCGCTCCGAAAGGGATACGGTGTGGACGGTGGGGCAACAGACCTTATTAGCGGGCTTGGACTTCAATTTTTCAAAAATCTTCTGCGACTGGGTCTTCGTTGCCAAAGCCATGATAAAGACCTGGCGCAGAAGTTTGCGAACGGCGAAAGGTTAGGGGAAAATGTTGGTGGGGATGATGTTCCCTGGCAATGTCAATTGGGCGATTATTTGGGAGACCGTGTTCTTTATGCTGTGTACAGTCGCTTCAGAAAAGGACGGGGTTTATGTCAGAAACCATGATCTAGTACAGAAATTTGCCGAATCCTCACCTGTTTGAACCACTTTTCTGTACCCGCGCATGCCACCACCCATCCTCCATACCAACACATCGCCGTCGCCTATTTTTTGAAGCCATGGGCAAGCCCGCCTAGTCGACCGAACAGAAGTTAATTATACAAGCTCTGATTGACCTTGACTACGATAATGTCTATATAGAAATCAAAACCCGTGTTCCTTAATCTACTCTTTAACGCTAGAGGGCGAATTTAAAGAAGTACGGCCAGATTAATCTACCAATTAGGGGGAATAGCAGGCCACTACTACTTACAGATAAAGCTCTAGATGTATAACATTAGGTGGTAATATTAATGTTAATTTTACTAACAAACGCGTACTAATTAGGGCCTCCTTAAATACCTTTTATATAGCCTAGACGCCTATTTTAAAGAGATGCTCTGGTTTCTATACAATGAATATAATATAATAGTAGTACAAAGCACACTATCGGCTGGATTAAAGCGAAGAAAATGGAGTAGAAAGGTTATAAGGATGATTACATAACAGCGTAACCTAGGCCTAAGGGACAACTGGATTATTCAAATTTGTGGCTATAGACATAATTAGTTTGTTTTTGTTAATGAATTAGCTTATAACAAGAAGACAATAGATAAGAAGTATAAATAGGCGCTAATTAATAAGCCTGCTGAAGGAATATTAGAATTGAAGAGATCTAAAAGATGGAGCTTGCTGCTAGCGTATACCTATTAGGGCTATATGCCTGGCTAGTTAATATACTAGGGCGCTGTTAACGGGCCAATGTTTATTAAGTGGATAAAGAATAAGGTTCTTACTCATATACAGCCTTATTTATAGCCTCGTTCAGTTCTAGTAATAGATAATACGTTAATCTATCGCAATGAGGTATATGGTGTCTATAAAGGATAGGTGTTTAACACTATTGCTTACTTAAACCTAGGAAGTTTAACGCCTCTATAATGCTGCTAGTGTTAGGCTTAAATATCTTCCTTCTTACTTACCCAATTTTAATCTAATTAAAGCTTCTTTTTATAACTTAAAGCAGTGGCTGCATGCTTATTAATTTAAAGCTAAACTATAGAATAACTTTAGTAACTTTTTAAGCCACGTGGTAGAGTAATAAGGGTTTAATAAGAGGGCAAAAGGCCATTTCTTATGGGCAGGAATTAAGAGGTAGTATAAAAAGGATAAGGTCTGGTCTTTTATAATATATCTATATAGGGTGCTTGCTAATTAAGACGTTAAGTAAGGCCTTTACTATAGTATTATAACGTTGCTAATCCGTTCTAAAGTCTTCTAAGCAGTTTACTATGCGATTAATAAGCCTATATGTTAAACCAATCCTATACAGCTTTGTATGGCCTATACTACTATTAAGTAGCGCGTGCTTAAGTAACTTAAAGTTATAGTCCTCCTCAATTAAAATTAACTCCGCTTTAGTAAAGGCGTTGGTGACAACTAGGTAATGGCTTTATAGCTATTTAGTAAAGGCACTAAGCTTACTATTTAATTGTTTAATATCGCTGCGGGCAGGGCTACTAGGTAGTAGGCTTATAGGTATAGTTAGGGGTGGATAGTAATGGGTAGGTATTTTAGAGGATAAAGCTAGAACTAATAGAGCGCTCTGTAATAACGGCACTAATAAGGATCTTGTATTTGGTGTAGGGTCCACTGTAAAATAACTATTAGCGATAGTTAGTTGTATAGAAGGAGGTATTACCGCCTATATAATATTCTGCATCTATTATATTATCTGCTGGTTCTACTGCTGTATCTGGTTTATTAAAACCGTTACTGCTACAGATTTTTGCTGCGGAATAGGATTGGCTGGTGATTGTATAACTATAGTATAAGCCTCTCCTTATCGCCGCTGTTGTCTTAGGGGGGAGCTTGCTAATTTGTTTATGCTACTAGAGTTACCTTAACAGTGCTTATAGCTGCCTAAAAATGCCTTTATGTCTTTTTTATCCTCCCTATCCTATATGCATTTACTATACCTAATCTTTAACAGTAGTGGCAGATCTGGTATATTAAGCGTGGCTTTCTTCTACTTAATTACTTCCAACCAGTGCGTCTAGTGGTAATAATGTAATGGGTAGTGCTTTAATTTAAATTTAAGACAGTGTGTAACGCCGTACTTTTTGTTCTTACAGTGCTGTTAAAGGCAGCGATGGCGTTTAAGTAGCGGGTATAGATACTTACCTTTAGCTTCTTCACAATTACGTTATTCAGCAGCCTCTTTCTATATTTTGGTGGTAGTTGATCTCTTCTTTTTACTAATAACTTCCTTTACTACACCTTTATAATTTTCACTAGAGGACTCTACTTCCTTATCAGCTGCTGCTTTGGTTAGAAGACCTACTGCTTAAAGCCGTGTATTAACAGCCGCATTAACAGCTGTAGTAAATTTAGCACCTCTGGCTTCAGTAGACGCGTTAATAGGTGCAGCAGCGGTCTTATATTTAACTATAAGATTAACCTAAAAAGCCTTCCTCGCGTACTTTGATTGTGTGTCTATTATTCCCTCTACTTTACGCCATTTATCTGTATTATTAACTTCTTTGGGTATTATAGGATCCTTTGGACTTAATAATAAAATAATAGCAGTTAATTAATTAAGCTGGAAGGAACAAAGGCCGTAATATTCACTAGCTCAATGCGTATTTTTGGCAACAAACTCCTAGAATTTAAAGACTCTGAACAAGATAGGTAGAATGTTGGTAAATAGCGTTGTGCTATTAGCGTACACGGCCAGATTTAAAAGAAAGGTTTAAGGGCCTTTAGACTGTTCTATAGCAGTAGGAGGTATTAATACAGGCAGTATAGGTTTGGCGGTAAGGTCTACTTCTTAAGGCACTTTAGAAGTATTCTTTATAGTATTCTTAGGTGCTTTGGCTTTCCTCCTATATACTATGGCGCTAACTACAATAGGAAAAAATATAGGCTTTAAATAGCTTCAAAAAATAGGCGACGGCGATGTGTTAGTATAGAGGATAGGTGGTGGCATACACAGGTACAGAAAAGTGGTTTAAACAGGTAAGGATTCGGCAAATTTCTATACTAGATTATGGTTTCTAACATAAACCCGTCCTTTTCTAAAGCGACTATAAGGTATCGGAGGTCAGGGTTAAGCTTAGCGTAACCTTAGGTTACGTACGACCCCCTAAGGTCTGTGACATATCGTTTAAATATCACCCCCCCCCTTTAGTGGTGGCCCCTACTTTTTCAACGCGTCTTTAAGGCCTAGGTTAGTACTAGGTTAGTATAGAGGTCCTTATCACACGCCATCAACCTTACCATCACCTTAACAATCCCATTTTCCAACCCTCTACTATTCTCGTGCCCGCGCTAGCTTCTAGCTCATGCAGGGCTTCTAATTTTATATAGAAAGGCCTGCTATAATTCTAATTCTATAATATAGAGCCCTCTTCTTCTCCTTCTCTATTAATATTTACGCGTTATTTACCTATACCGCGCTCACGCGTCTACCCCCTTACCTCTTACAGATATAGAGTCTCTTAAAAATCTTCTTACCCTATAGTCTACTATAGAAGCCCCCCCAGCTTCCTCCTTCTATAGCCTCCAGAACAAATTCAAGGCCCAGATAGCACAGCTATAGGATATTTATAAGGCCTAGCGCTTAAAAAATACTACAAGGGCGTACAAGCCAAAGTAGAAAGAGTGGGAAGACTGGTATATAAGACTAGAAGGCAATACAAACAGCGCCTAGGTAATAGAAGATAAGCTTTACTTATTTTTAGAGTAGTAAGTCATCAATTAAGAATCGCGGGCCGCTAGCTATTAAAAACGGAAGTTAAAACGGAAAGAGATATAAAAAGATAGCGAGCAGGCGAAGAAGAGGCAGAAGATGACCACAGGAGGGCCGCTAGGGGGAAAGGCAGCCGCAGGGGAGAAAGCTATAAAGGAAGAGATATAGAACAAGGAGGCCCTAGACGCCCTATTTAATAAGATAGTCTAATACTTAGTTATAAATAGCTATATCTCCGCTATTACTAAGCTTTACGCGTAGTAGTTAGAAGGCAAGACCTTACAGCTGCTATAGGGGGCAAAGCTCTTAGCAGTACTAGACAGCATCTGCCGTAATAAAGACCAGATTTAACGCGTTAACTTTATTAATTAAGGCCTATTTATAATTACTAGCGGCTACAATATTAAAGGGCTTAAAAAGGTAATTACTTAGTGCTAGGAGATGGGCTCTAAGAAGCTAGGCTTAATTAAGTCTTACCTTTAAACTACAGCTGAGCATTTATTAGGTTCATATATACCCTATTTAGCCTATACAGCTACCGTTTTCTAACCCACTTAGGCCATACTACCGTTACCTAGGGTAAAAGTAGATGGGATATTTAGCTTGCTAACCTTATCCTTATTAAACTAGAGAATAAAGGGCCTAAACCAGACAAGTTAGCGCTGTGTATAATTATATCAATAATATAGGGGAAGCAGAATCAATACGGCAAGGTTAAGTATATAGGCTATATACGCAATATTGACCCTATCCTCTACCCTCTCTCCGCAATAGCCTTCTACTTCTTTAACCGCTAGGGTAAAGACAGCGCTAAGAGCTTCCCATCCTTTCGGTAGCTAGAGGACTACTATAGCCTATACATCTTCCCTAGTAGCATTAAAGTACCGCAATAGCCGTTAAGCTATTACACGCAGTTTAAATAGAATAAAAAAATGTTTTAGGGGGTAGGGATTTACTTAAAGGAGAAGACCCATAGCGCCTATAAGTAGAGCGTCCGGCACGCTAAGCTTAGCGGCGTTAAGGAGACCTAAATTAGACGGGCCGGACGCTAGAATATAGACGCGATAATAGAAGCCTACCTCAGCTATCTACCCCGTGCGTTTATACGGTCAATCGCCAGCTTCCTAAAGGAAGGAAAGGGCTACTTTCTTCCCCACACGCAAGAGGTACTAGAGGAGGTACTCTGCTTAAAGATATAGCCCAAGACTAACATCTGGCTAAAATATATAGAGACCTACTACCCAGAGAGGGCCGACAATAAGGTTATATAGCTTAACCTTATAGGCTTAGGATTTCTACGCCTCCTCTATACACTTAGGGTAATCCTATTATAGGACTTAGTAATCCTATATAAGCAGTTCCCGCTTCACCCTCTATAGAAGGACTCCCTCTTTAGCTGCAAGGAGTACCAGAGGTTTGCCGCGTAGGTAAAAAGCTCACTAGCTAACATAGTTACGCCAAATAAGACAATAATGCGGAAATACTAGCCTGTCTATAAGGCCGTAGCTAAGCTAAGATATAAGGCCGCAATCTCTAAGATAAAGGGGGTTTAATTACACATACAGACAATCTTAGAACGCCTTAGTAAGATAGAAAGGTTATTAGCATTATTCACACCTATATAGATCTAGCAAGGGAAGACAGGTATCTAGATAGGGCCTATAGAGTCTATACATCCGTCTTTAAACGGCCCTATACCTATACCTATACCCGCACTTATACCCGCACCTATACCCACGTCTATTCCTAAACGCGTCAACAGCCAGATTCCGTCTTTAGATAAACCCTCTCCTATATATCCAACCCCTATAGAGATACTAAGGGGTCCTTAACTATCTACCGCTGTAGAGCCTACTTAGCTGTTTACCATAACGTCTACTATACCCCTATAGCAGCTACCGCAAGCTTTTACTATACCCCTGCCGTAGCTGCTATAGGCTAACACTTAACCTCTTCCATTTATTCTTAACCTATAGGCGCCGCCAAGGAAATATAAAATACTTTGGGGTGGTAATTTAGTATTCCAGCTCTAGACTGAGTGGACTTTAGGGCTAGCAGGTAGGCCGTTAATTAAAGCTCTTAATCGCTACTAGGGGGCACGCTAGCGGGTCAATAGTAAGGCGATATTCTATAGCCATTGCTATAGAATAATCAAGGATGTCAAACGGCGTATAGAAGACGGTATAGCAAGAGATAAAAGACAGGCTGTTAACTAGCTAGAACAGCTATAAGGTCCGCGTTCTTTAGATTGGCTTTATAAGAATATCTAAATAGTTATTTTACTGCAGTAACCAAGACACCTTAATATATAACTACCTCTATATATAACTGCACTACAGTAACCGACTAAGACGCCTTAATATATAACTGCACTACAGTAACCAAGACGTCTTAATATAGGACTACTAGTAACCAAGACGTCTTAATATAGAACTACACTGCAGTAACCAAGACGTCTTAATATACAACTGCACTACAGTAACCAAAACGCCTTAATATAGGACTGCACTGCATTAACTAAGACGCCTTAATATAGGACTATACTACAGCAACTAAGACGTCTTAATATAGGACTATATTACAGTAACTAAGACGCCTTAATATAGAAATGGAACGTGTTTAGGTATTATAAATTTAGAGCAATATTACGCAACCGTCCAGAGGTACCGATCCAATATATATTATATACCTTTTCGCCCAAAATCGCGTGCGAAGGTACTTAGGGGCGGTCGCTACGCGACCAAGTACGGGGTTCAGGCGCGTTATTAGCAGGGGTGGCCCTAACCTCGTATTAACCTGGGTCGTAACCGCGCCAAATTAGCCCCCCTAATATGTGATAGATAGCAAGCGGGCGAAGAAGAGGCAGAAGACGACCACAGGAGGGCTGCTAGGGGGAAAGGCAGCCGCAGGGAAGGAAGCTATAAAGGAAGAGATATAGGACGAGGAGGCCCTAGACGCCCTATTTAATAAGATAGTCCAATACTTAGTTATAAATAGCTACATCTCCGCTATTACTAAGCTCTACACATAGTAGTCAGAAGGCAAGACCTTATAGCCGCTATAGGGGGCAAAGCTCTTAGCAGTACTAGACAGCGTCTACCGCAATAAGGACCAGATTTAACACGTTAACTTTATTAATTAAGGCCTATTTATAATTACTAGCGGCTACAATATCAAAGGGCTTAAAAAGGTAATTACTTAGTGCTAGGAGACGGGCTTTAAGAAGCTAGGCTTAATTAAGTCTTACCTTTAAACTACAGCTAAGCATTTATTAGGTTTATATATACCCTATTTAGCCTATACAGCTACCGTTTTCTAACCTACTTAGGCCATACTACCATTACCTAGGGTAAAAGTAGATGGGATATTCAGCTTGCTAACCTTATCCTTATTAAACTAGAGAACAAAGGGCCTAAACCAAACAAGTTAGCGCTATGTATAATTATATCAATAATATAGGGGAAGCAGAATTAACACGGCAAGGTTAAGTATATAGGCTATATGCGCAATATTAACCCTATCCTCTGCCCTCTCTCTGTAATAGCCTTCTACTTCTTTAACCACTGGGGCAAAGACGGCGCTAAAAGCTTCCCATCCTTTCGGCAGCTAGAGGACTACTACGGCCTATACGTCTTCCCTAGTAGCATTAAAGTACCGCAACGGCCGTTAAGCTATTACACGCAGTTTAAATAGAATAAAAAAATGTTCTAGGGGGTAGGGATTTACTCAAAGAAAAAGACCTATAGCGCCTATAAGCAGAGCGTCCGGCACGCTAAGCTTAGCAGCGTTAAGGAGACCCAAATTAGACGGGCCGGACGCTAGAATATAGACGCGATAATAGGAGCCTACCTTAGCTATCTACCCCATGCGTTTATGCGGTCAATCGCCAGCTTCCCAAAGGAAGGAAAGGGCTACTTTCTTCCCCACACGCAAGAGGTGCTAGAGGAGGTACTCTACTTAAAGATATAGCCTAAGACTAACATCTGGCTAAAATATATAGAGACCTACCACCCAGAGAGGGCCGATAATAAGGTTATATAGCTTAACCTTACAGGCTTAGGATTTCTACGCCTCCTCTATACGCTTAGGGTAATCCTATTATAGGACTTAGTAATCCTATATAAGCAGTTCCCGCTCTACCCTCTATAGAAGGACTCCCTCTTTGGCTGCAAAGAGTACCAGAGGTTTGCTATATAGGTAGAAAGCTTACTAGCTAACATAGTTACGCCAGATAAGACAATAATGCGGAAATACTAGCCCGCCTATAAGGCCGTAGCTAAGCTAAAATATAAGGCCGTAATCTCTAAGATAAAGGGGGTTTAATTATACATATAAACAATCTTAGAACGCCTTAGTGAGATAGAAAGGTTATTAGCATTATTCACACCTATATAGATCCAGCAAGGGAAGATAGGTATCTGGATAGGGCCTATAAAGTCCATACATCCATCTTTAGACGGCTCTATACCTATACCTATACCCACACCTATACCCGCATTTATACCCGCGTCTATTCCTAAACGCGTTAACAGCTAGATTCCGTCTTTAGATAAACCCTCTCCTATATATTTAACCCCTATAGAGATATTAAGGGGTCCTTAACTATCTACCGCTATAGAGCCTACTCAGCCGTTTACCATAACGTCTACTATACCCCTATAGCAGCTGCCGTAAGCTTCTACTATACCCCTACCATAGCTACTATAGGCTAACACTTAACCTCTTCTATTTATTCTTAACCTATAGGCGCCGCTAAGGAAATATAAAATACTTTAGGGTGGTAATTTAGTATTCTAGCTTTAGACTAAGTGGACTTTAAGGCTAGCAGGTAGGCCGTTAATTAAAGCTCTTAATCGCTACTAGGGGGCGCGCTAGCGGGTTAATAGTAAGGCGATATTCTATAGCCGTCGCCGTAGGATAATCAAGGATATTAAACGGCGTATAGAAGACGGTATAGCAAGAAACAAGAGATAGGCTGTTAACCAGCTAAAACAGCTACAAGGTCCGCGTTCTTTAGATTAGCTTTATAAGAATATCTAAATAGTTATTTTACTATAGTAACCAAGACACCTTAATATATAACTACCTCTATATATAACTGCACTATAGTAACCAACTAAGACGCCTTAATATATAACTGCACTGCAGTAACCAAGACGTCTTAATATAGGACTACTGGTAACCAAGACATCTCAATATAGAACTGCACTGCAGTAACTAAGACGTCTTAATATATAACTGTACTACAGTAACTAAAACGCCTTAATATAGGACTACACTGCATTAACTAAGACGCCTTAATATAGGACTATACTATAGTAACTAAGACGTCTTAATATAGGACTATATTACAGTAACTAAGACGCCTTAATATAGGAATAGAACGCGTTTAGGTGTTGTAAATTTAAAGCAACATTACACGACTGTCTAGAGGTACCGATCTAACATATATTATATACCTTTTCGCCCAAAATCGCGTGCAAAGGTACTTGGGGGCGGTCGCTGCGCGACCAAGTGCGGGGTTCGGGCGCGTTATTAGTAGGGGTGGCCCTAACCTCGTATTAACCCAGGTCATAACCGCGCCAAATTAGCCCCCCCAATATGTGATAGGTATCGGAGGTTAGGGTTAAGCTTAGCGTAACCTTAGGTTACGTATAACCCCCTAAAGTCTATAATATATCATTTAAATATCACCCCCCCCCTTTAGTGGTGGCCCCTACTTTTTTAACGCGTCTTTAAGGCCTAGGTTAGTACTAGGTTAGTATAGAGGTCCTTATTATACGCCATCAACCTTACCGTCGCCTTAATAATCCTATTTTTTAACCCTCTACTATTTTTATACCCGCGCTAGCTCCTAGCTTATACAGGGCTTCTAATTTTATATAGAAAGGCCTGCTATAATTCTAATTCTATAATATAGAGCCCTCTTCTTCTCCTTCTCTATTAATATTTACGCGTTATTTACCTATACCGCGCTTACGCGTCTGCCCCCTTACCTCTTATAGATATAGAGTCTCTTAAGAATCTTCTTACCCTATAGTCTATTACAGAAGCCCCCCTAGCTTTCTCCTCCTATAGCCTCCAGAACGAATTCAAGGCCCAAACAGCACAGCTGTAGGATATTTATAAGGCCTAGCGCTTAAAAAATACTATAAGGGCGTATAAGCCAAAGCAGAAAGAGTGGGAAGACTAGTATACAAAACTAGAAGGCAATATAAACAGCGCCTAGGTAACAGAAGATAAGCTTTACTTATTTTTAGAGTAGCAAGTCATCAATCAAGAATCACGGGCCGCTAGCTATCAAAAACGGAAGTTAAAACGGAAAGAGATATAGAAAGATAGCAAGCGGGTAAAGAAGAGGCAGAAAACAACCACAGGAGGGCCGCTAGGGGGAAAGGCAGCCGCAAGGGAGAAAGCTATAAAGGAAGAGATATAGGACAAGGAGGCCCTAGACGCCTTATTTAATAAGATAGTCTGATACTTAGTTATAAATAGCTACATCTCCGCTATTACTAAGCTCTACGTATGGCAGTTAGAAGGCAAGACCTTACAGCCACTACAGGGGGCAAAGCTCTTAGCAGTACTAGACAGCGTCTGCCATAACAAGAACCAGATTTAACGCGTTAACTTTATTAATTAAGGCCTATTTATAATTACTAGCGGCTACAACATTAAAGGGCTTAAAAAGGTAATTACTTAGTGCTAGGAGACGGGCTTTAAGAAGCTAGGCTTAATTAAGTCTTACCTTTAAACTACAGCCGAGCATTTATTAGGTTCGTATATACCCTATTTAGCCTATATAGCTACCGTTTTCTAACCTACTTAGGCCATACTACCGTTACCTAGGGTAAAAGTAGACAGGATATTTAGCTTGCTAACCTTATTCTTATTAAACTAGAGAACAAAGGGCTTAAACTAGACAAGTTAGCGCTGTGTATAATTATATTAATAATATAGGGGAAGCAGAATCAACACGGCAAGGTTAAGTATATAGGCTATATACGCAATATTAACCCTATCCTCTACCCTCTCTCCGCAATAGCCTTCTACTTCTTTAACCGCTAGGGTAAAGACGGCGCTAAGAGCTTCCCATCCTTTTAGCAGCTAGAGGACTACTACGGCCTATACGTCTTCCCTAGTAGCATTAAAGTACTATAATGGCCGTTAAGCTATTACACGCAGTTTAAATAGAATAAAAAAATGTTCTAGGGGGTAGGGATTCACTTAAAGGAGAAGACCTATAGCGCCTATAAGCAGAGCGTCTAGCACGCTAAGCTTAGCGGCGTTAAGGAGACCCAAATTAGACGGGCCAGACGCTAGAATATAGACGCAATAACAGGAGCCTACCTTAGCTATCTACCCCGTGCGTTTATACAGTCAATCGCCAGCTTCCTAAAGGAAGAAAAAGGCTACTTTCTTCCCTACGCGTAAGAGGTGCCAGAGGAGGTACTCTACTTAAAGATATAGCCCAAGACTAACATCTAGCTAAAATATATAGAGACCTACTACCTAGAGAGGGCCAATAATAAGGTTATACAGCTTAACCTTATAGGCTTAGGATTTCTACGCCTCCTCTACACGCTTAGGGTAATCCTATTACAGGACTTAGTAATCCTATATAAGCAGTTCCCGCTCTACCCTCTATAGAAGGACTCCCTCTTTAGCTGCAAGGAGTACTAAAGGTTTACCACATAGGTAGAAAGCTTACTAGCTAACATAGTTACGCCAAATAAGATAATAATGCGGAAATACTAGCCCGCCTATAAGGCTGTAGCTAAGCTAAGATATAAGGCCGCAATCTCTAAGATAAAGGGGGTTTAATTATACATATAGACGATCTTAGAACGCCTTAGTGAGATAGAAAGGTTATTAGCATTATTTACACCTATATAGATCCAGCAAGGGAAGATAGGTATCTGGATAGGGCCTATAGAGTCCATACGTCCGTCTTTAGACGGCCCTATACCCATACCTATACCCGTATCTATACCCGCACCTATACCCACGTCTATTCCTAAACGCGTCAACAGCTAGATTCCGTCTTTAAATAAACCCTCTCCTATATATCCAACCCCTATAGAGATACTAAGGGGTCCTTAACTATCTACCGCTATAGAGCCTACTTAGCCGTTTACTATAACGTCTACTATACCCCTATAGCAGCTGCCGTAAGCTTTTACTATACCCCTACTATAGCTGCTATAGGCTAACACTTAACCTCTTCCATTTATTCTTAACCTATAGGCGCCGCCAAGGAAATATAAAATACTTTAGGGTAGTAATTTAGTATTCCAGCTCTAGACTAAGTGGACTTTAGGGCTAGCAGGTAGGCCGTTAATTAAAGCTCTTAATTGCTGCTAGGGGGCGCGCTAGTAGGTTAACAGTAAGGCGATGTTCTACAGCCATCACTATAGGATAATCAAGGATATCAAACGGCGTATAGAAGACGGTATAGCAAGAGACAAGAGATAGGCTGTTAACCAGCTAGAACAGCTATAAGGTCCGCGTTCTTTAGATTAGCTTTATAAGAATATCTAAATAGTTATTTTACTGCAGTAACCAAGACACCTTAATATATAACTGC